>Ga0209183_1000068_pt1 | contig 49952 bp, 48 predicted proteins | sample LHCtaG_2_FD_184120 | JGI IMG/M metagenome (GOLD analysis project Ga0209183, IMG submission 184120) | Hot spring microbial communities from Little Hot Creek, USA to study Microbial Dark Matter (Phase II) - LHC4sed_replicate (SPAdes)... | ecosystem: Environmental > Aquatic > Thermal springs > Hot... | reverse complement strand
TCCTTAATGCATGGTATGTAGTTATCGAATAGCTTATCTATCCTTAACATACTGTATTATTCTCTCCATTAAGTTTCTAATCTCAGAGCTGTATAATCCATGCTTAGATTAAGAATTCTGCATGAAGCCTTATAGTATGGAGCGCCATCACTCAATATAGTTATTTTGAGCCGTAAATAGCTTTAATTCTCTTAATGAACATCATTGATGTTAATATGTTTGCAACATCAGAAACCATCATGTAACAATTCTCCCAATTAGGGTTTGAAAGCGGGGTATAAACCTCCTCATTAGAGCCTACTCTAATCAGTATCATCAACTAGCAAAACCCTAACATCCCCACAACATCCCTACTAGCAAATAGAAGCTTAAAGATCATGATAGGGATAGATTTATGACTCCTACTTATTATGAAGCTTAGAATATCTGAAGCCATTCTTAAAGAACGAAATATATAAGCACCATAACAACTAAAATATACGGGGTTCTCTCCCTAACAAACCTAATAACCTTAGACATGGTTTCACATAGTTAAAGGGGAGGAACCCCCAGATAAAGCTTAAGTTTACAAAGCCCTTATAATATAGGTTTAAATCAGTTCATCCTCATAGATAGGATCATTAATGCTTTGCAGCTTAATACTCGATAATCACGCTTTCTACTTTAATTGGTATGGGTTAAGGAATAAATGTTAAAGTTTCCGTTTTACTGTATGGATGAATTTACGAATTTCAAAATTAATCCACAAAGCTTCATTAATAACTATTCATTTCAATTTAATAATCCTCCACTACAACATAACCTAGTGAATCTAGAACATATTATAGTACTTTATAATTAAGGCTTATCAGCATTTATTCCATTGAGCTTTTAACAAGAATGGTGAGAGTTTAGCTTCATCTAGTTTTAATTAGAAGATTAGTTAACTCGGAAGCTTTATTAATTTTTTCAAGCTTGTTTATGGTATTTATGATTTCCTTTGCTTGCTCTATTGTAAACGTAATTGTAGCTAAGCTTAGAAATTTATTTTGGAGTTCTTCTCTGGTTAAGGGATTTTTATAGGATCCCTTAGGGAAATACTCCACTTCTAAGTAGCTTACACCACTTCTAAGATTAACCTTTACCTCAGCTGGAAACATTTCAGGATAAAGCTTATCAAATTCAGGAGAGCCCTTAACCTTAATTTTCCTCATAACCTCCCTGATTTTAGGATCAAATACTCTTTCTTTAGTGAAGTTTTGAATTGTTATATATCCATCTACAGCTGTAAGTGCTAGACAGAATGGTATACTTAATCTTGCAGCCATTAATGTTTGGGGATTGTAATTACAGAAGGATGAAGCTGCTAGGCTATAGGTTTTTAAGCTTATTTCCTCAATTTCCTCGGCTTTTACATTTCTTGATTCCATAATCTTCATTAATGCTTGTATTGGAGTATGGCTGGCTAGAATTGATGGAAAAGCTTTAATACCGTTAAAAGCTATTTCAAAAGGCTTACCCAGATTTTCCGATATTCTTTCTATCTTAGGGTTATTTGAATATATTCTACAATATCCCTTCTCATATTCAAATATGTTTTTTGGACCTATTCCCCCCTTCTTAACAAGCCATGCAGCAAGTAAACCCTTCATAGCAGCCATTCCTGAATGTAGACTCTTAGTAATATCCCCGAACTCGATACAGGCATATGTTCCTGACGCTATGTCAGCAGCTATTCCAAGAGCCATATTCATTTGCTCAACATCTAGTTTAAGAAGCTTTCCACCTAGAGCTGCAGCTCCTATAGCTCCGTTTAGAGCTGTTGAATGCCAAAATCTTGCAAGATCAGGCATAACGCTTCGACCAACTTTTGCCGCAACCTCAAAACCTAAGGTGAAAGCTGTTATTATCTCTCTACCGTTTGAGCTTAGTTTTTCACCTAAGGCTAAGGCTGCTGGAACAAGAACTGAGCTTGTATGAGTTAAGGCTGCTGGATGAGTATCATCGAAATCTATTGAATGTATAAAGCATCCATTAGCTAAAGCTGCATGTAGAAAATCTGTTTTAAAACCATCAACTATAACTGTTGACTCACCTACCCTAGCTTCCTTCACAAGCTCCAGAATTGGTTTTAACATCTCCCTTTCTAGAGTAAAGCCAGCTATACCAACACCTAAAGAATCAAGAAAACACTCCTTCACTTTATTAACAATGTCTTCAGGTATATTTTCAAACTCGGTTTCAACAACAAACCTGGAGATGGTTTCAGTTATCTTCACACTAACACCTAGATTTTAAGCGCAATCTTAAATCCATCATGAATTGCTGATAATATGTTTCCAGGCTCTCTACAATCTCCAATAGCGTACACCTCCTCAACCCTCCCCCTTAATCTATCAATAAGATCACTATTTACCCTTAATCCTGTAGCTAATACTATAGTATCAGCCTCTATAATTTGACTCTTTCTTCTTCTACTTACTATTACTCCATCCTTAGTTATCTGTATAGGTACTGTTTTAGTAAGTATTGTTACTCCATGATCCTCTAGGCTTTGTATAAGTGGAAGTTTTGAGATGCTGGGCATATCACCACCTACATCCTCCAGCATCTCAATAACAGTTACCTTCTTCCCAATTTCAGCTAAATATTCAGCTACCTCTAAACCAACTTGTCCTCCTCCTATAACTACAACTTCCTTCCCAATTTTAACACTCCCCTTTAAAACATCCTCAGCTAATACAACATGTTCACCATCAACTCCAGGAATACATGGAATATATGGTTTCCCTCCAATAGCTACAATTACAACTTCAGGATTTATTCCCTCAATAATTTCTGGTGTTGCCTCTAAGCCTAGCTCCACATTTACATTTAGTTTCCTAATCTGACCCCTCATATAATTTATTAGTCTCTGAATATCTGACTTTCCTGGCGGTATAGCTGCTAGCAGCATTCGCCCACCAAGCTCTTTCCCTCTTTCAATAACGTGGACTTCATGTCCTCTCCTAGCTAATACTATAGCTGCCTCCATTCCAGCTGGTCCACCACCAATGATTAAGACTTTTTTACGCTTACTTGCTGGGCTAATCATATATTCCCCCTCTTTTCCAGCCATAGGGTTTACCTCACAGCAAATAGGAGCTTCCTTCTCCAGAACGTATTGAATACATCTACAACATGATGTGCATGGCACAATATCGTAAACTCTACCTTCTAAAGCCTTTCTTGGATATTCAGGATCCGCAATTAACGGTCTTCCTAAAGCTATGAGGTCTGCTTTACCATCTTCTAAAATTTTCTCAGCAAAATCTATATCTCTAATCTTGTTAGCGATGATTACTGGTATTGATACTTCTTTCTTAATGTTTTCGGCTAGATGTACAATACATCCTTGTGGAAAACGCATAGGTGCAACAGATGGAATAAATCTTCGAGCCTTTACTGCAGCTCCAAAACCTACAGAAACACTAATAGCATTAACCCCAACTTCCTCAAGTCTCCTAGCAATCTTCTTAATATCCTCAATAGTATTTCCACCTTCAGGCTCCTCACCATTTATTCTACATATAATAGGCTTATCACCTATATTCTCCCTTATTCTTCTTAAGATCTCAACAACAAACTTAAGCCTGCCATTAAGGTCTCCACCATACTCATCCATCCTCTTATTTGCCCATGGAGATAGGAATTGACCACATAAATACATATGTGCACAATGTAGTCCAACACCATCAAATCCAGCCTCTACAGCCCTTCTTGCAGCTTCACCGAACTTCTCTATTATTTCCTCTATCTCATCTACCGTTAGCTCCCTAGGAACAACATATCCTGGAACAGGATGAGGAATACTTGAGGGAGCTACAGGTATTAATCCACGTGTTACCTCTAATCTACCAGTAGCTTTAGATACTCTTCCAGCTCTTCTTCCACCGTGAGATAGCTGCATAACAATTTTCACATCATAAGCTTTTACAGCTTCAACCAGTTTTCTTAATCCAGGTATATACTTATCATCATCTACAGCTAAGGCTTCCTTTGAATTGTTTCCAATAGGAAAATCTACTATTCCATCCCCAATTATTATTAAGCCCACTCCCCCCCTTGCTCTATCCTCAAAGAATTTAATCATCTGCTCCGTTACAAACCCATCCTTACATAGATTAAGAGTCATGGGGGCCATAACAATTCTATTTCTAAGCTCCATACTGCCTATATAGGTAGGCTCAAATAACTTCATTAAGCCACCACATACTTCAATAAAGAATACATTTAAAGCTTTCGACAAGCCAATGATGTTTGAAAGCTACATGTAGTAGGCTTTAACCTGGCAAACTAAGCATGTTATATTTAAATTTTTAAGTTATTATATCTTTAAGCTTCCCTTGTAAACTTAAGCTTTATCTGGAGTTTCTCTCCTTTATCTATGGTGAAACCATGTCCGAAATTGTTAGGTTTGTTAGGGAGGGGTCCTCATTTATCCTAATTGTTATGGTGCTTATATATTTCATTCATTTTCTTCAAGAGCTGCTTCAAATATTCTAAGCTTTATAATAGTAGAAGTCATTCATCAATTCTATCATGGTTTAAATCTTTAAGCATACTATTTCCTGATAAGAATACTTGTAGGGATGCTGGTATATTATTGATTGATGATATTGATTAGATAGTTTTGAGGAGAGGATATTGTACATTGCCTTTAAGCCATATTCAAGAAGGATTATATACATGATGATTTTCAATGTTGCTAACACATTAACATCATAGTATTCATTAAGAAGATTAAAGCTATTTGCTTAACATAACTATTTTTACTGATGGTGCACACTACTGTAAGGCTCCATGTAAAATCCTTAACTTAAAGCATGAATTATACAGCTCTGAAGTTAGTGACCTGATGGAGAGAATAGTATAACTAAGGATAGATAAGCTATTCGATAACTAATACCATACATTAAGAATGAATACAATGAGGAACAACACGAAAACATTCTAAAATCAATAATAATAAACGAAACATGGATAAATAGTAAAGTTAAAGTAGAAGAATTCATAGAGAAGACAATACCCATGATGAAGGCGATGAAACATGCTTAAGTTTACAAGACGTATAAGCTTGGAGTTAAGTTTTTAAACATTACTTCTCTAATAGGATGTTATGACAAGATATGAAGATGGTTTAAAAATACGTAAGGAGGTTTTAGGAAGCTCATATGTGGAGAACGTATTGAAAAACGTTACGGATTTCGATAAGGAACTTCAAGAAATAATAACTGAGTACTGTTGGGGGCTTATCTGGACTAAAAATGCAATTCCGAAAAAGTATAAGAGCCTCATAAACGTTACATTACTGGCTGCTCTTGGGAAAAGTAATGAATTAAAAATTCATGTTAAGGGGGCTATTAGGAATGGCTGCTCGAGAGAGGAAATAAAGGAGGCGTTACTACAGGCAATGATTTATGCTGGTGTTCCAGTAGGGGTTGAGGGATTTAGGATAGCTCGAGAAGCTATAAGGGAAATGGAGGAGGAGGGATGGCATGTATAGTGGAGAGGTTACAGTAGGGTTTATTGGTTTAGGCAATATGGGTAACCCCATAGTGAAGAGGCTTATAGATGCAGGGTTTAAAACTGTAGTTCATGATATTAGAGAGGAGGCTATGATTGAATTTCAAAGTAGGGGTATTGTATGTTTAAAAAGCCCTTGGGAAGTTGCTCAACTAGCTAATGTTGTTTTAGCCAGTCTTCCGGGGCCTAGAGAAGTTAAAGAGGTAGTGGTAGGTGTTAATGGATTAATTCATGGTGGGAAGATGGATACATTCATAGATCTTTCAACAACAGGGGTAAGAGTAGCTAGAGATGTTTCTAAAGTATTAAAGGAAAGAGGAATAGAAATGCTAGATGCACCTGTAAGTGGTGGGGTGGAGGGGGCAAGAAGAGGAACCCTCACCATTATGGTTTCAGGAAATAAAGATGTTTACATGAAATATCTGCCTATTCTAAACATTATAGGTAAAAACATCCACTATGTTGGTGAGAAGCCAGGTTTAGCTCAAGTAATGAAGCTTATTAACAATATGCTTTCAGCAATAGCTTTAGTTGCTACTTCAGAAGGCATAATACTAGGGTTAAGGGAGGGTTTAGATATTAAGACAATGATTGATATTCTCAATGTAAGTAGTGGTAGAAATAGTGCAACACAAGATAAGTTTCCGAAGAGTATAATACCAGGAACCTTCGACTACGGTTTTAAAATGGGGTTAATGGTTAAGGATTTAGAGCTGTATATTGAGGAGGTAAAGGAAAAGCTAAAACCTATTATAAGTGATTGTTTGCTTGATGTTTGGAGGCAGGCTGAGAAAAAATATGGGGCAAACGTAGATTTTACATGGATCTTTAAATATATAGCTGAAGCTATGCAGCTATAAATACTAAAGCTGTTTGGGAAATACTTATGGCTTAAATACATTCCACATAGAGCTGTATACTTAGAATTAATATATTATTTCTTTACTAGGTTTTTGCATATCTCAACAGCTTTAAACGCGTTTTCCCCGTAAGCATCAGCTCCAATACTCTCTGCAAATTGCTGTGTTACTGGTGCTCCACCAATAACAATCTTAACATCATTTCTCAATCCCTCCCCCTCCAATGCTTCTACTATATTCCTCATATTTATCATTGTTGATGTAAGTAGAGTACTTATACCAACAATATCTGGCTTATGCTGTTTTACCGCATCTACAAATTTTTCTGACGATACATCTACTCCTAAATCCACAACCTCAAATCCGTTTGCCTCTAGTAGAATTTTAACAAGATTCTTCCCTACATCATGAATATCCCCCTCAACAGTTCCTATAACAACTTTTCCAAACGGCTTAGTTTCTCTTCTCTCTAAAATCTTCGGCTTTAGAATATTCATAGATTCATTAAATATTTCTACAGCTGCGATGAGGTCAGCAATAAAATACTCATTTTCCTCGTATTTTTTACCAATAAGCTTCATACCATCAGCTAAACTATTGATAATATCCATAATTGATATGTCATGCTTTAAAGAATCACTAACATATTTTAGAGTTAAGCTTGCATCAAGATTAGCTAAGGAATTTCTAATAAATTCTAGAATACTCATATTATAACACTTGTTAACTTATATATTCAATATTGGATATTTTCCATAGTCATATGCTGTTCTAAACATTGCAGCTATATTTTCTGGCGGTGTATTTGGCTGGATGTTGTGTATAGGAGCATACACATATCCTCCTCCAAGAGCAAATATCTTTATAAGCTTTTTAACATGCTCTACGATTTCCTCCTGTTTTCTAAATGGTAGTATATGCTGTGTATCTGCACCACCACCCCAAAACGTTAACTGCTCTCCAAACTCCTTCTTAAGCTTTTCAGCCTCCATGCCCTTAGCAGATATTTGGATAGGATTTAGTATATCTAAACCTGTATTGATAAGTTCTCTTATAAGTGGATATATAGCTCCATCACTATGAAGGAATGTATATGCTTTGCTATATCTCTTTATATATGTAAAGATCTCTTCATATCTATGCTTATACACATCTCTAAACATTTGAGCTGATATTTGAGGACTTTCCTCTGTTCCAAGATCATCCGCTAAACCTATCACCTGTACATAACATCCTACATTATCAATAATCTTCTTAGTATTATACATAACAACATCCATAACATGATCTAGTATAGCTTCTGCTAAAGCTTTTCTTAATCTTAAATCAGCTAACCATTGAGTCCATCCTCTTAAATCCTGGGGCCAAGCATGTATACTCCCTACTCTAAAATATATTAATCCATAATCTGTATTTCTATATAGATACTCCGCTCTTCTTCTAAGATCTTCAAGAACCATATCTGAAATCTTATAGAAATCCCAATTAAAGTTTTTAATATCATCAATACTTTTAACGTTTTTTAGCGGTGTACTGAATCTTCTTGAATTGAAGTAGAAGCTTCTTTTAGGTGCTATAGCATGTTCTCGCCCTCCTAAGCTAGCTATATAGCGATCCCCACTTTCAACTATATCTATATAATCCGGTATCTCTATAGTTAAATCCCACTCTCTCCAATACCATTGCTTAAAACCTAACTCAACAACCTGCCATCTATTATTAATGAAAGCTTTAGAAAGTCTTCTATCACCTAATGTAGGTTCTAAAGTTCTATTAATTGAAATAACATCAATACACAACATATCCAGAACTTCTTTTTCTACTTCAGCAACCATATTATAAAACGTAAGAAGTGATGGATCTGAGCCGCTGGTAACCATAGGCCTAATAGGTTTATCAGGTAGACCGAGAAGCCTCCTAAATCCCTTATATACAAGACAATTCATTCCTGAAACATCAGTAGAGCCTAAATCTATTGGAATTCTATCTGCCTCTTCATGTCTTAAAGCAGTTAAAAGTCTTTCTCTAGAATTCATGAAGAAAATCACAGCATTACTTTATCTAAAATCATTTATAAGTTTTATTATAAGGTTAAGATATTGCTAATTTATGCTTTATGATTTAATAGTTTCAGGTATAGACTTACATAGTGCTCGATAAGAAAGCCTACTGTTTAACTATGGGATGTCGATAAGTTTAAAGGGGAATGCTCTTATACTGTTTAGACGAGTCTGCCTGAATGTGGCTTGATGTCCAAAAAGGCTCTAAGCCGAGGATGGGGGCTTCAGCAAGCGGGGATACGGCTATATGCTGTATTCAGGGACTGATTTGACACAGCTTGAACTCGGTAGGATGAGTGAATCTATAACGAACCGAGAATCTCTAACTTCATTCGTGGGAGTTTTAACTAGTACCTACCCTGTTTATATCATGTGTTTGAGATTGATAGATAAGTATACAGTAGAAGAAGGCTAGGCTGAAAGCATTAAAGATTACATGTAGTATTTACTTAGGTTTAAGTATAGTTGCTATTAGGTTATAGGTTTTATATAGGTTAGATTTACTGGTTTAATTTTTACTAGTGTTTCTCCATTATGGTGGGAGAACACTATATTTTTTAGCCATTCATTATTATTTTCTTTAGGGAAATCTTCTCTATAATGTGCTCCTCGGCTTTCTGTTCTTAGTAAGGCAGCCTTAGCTACGATCCAACCTACAGTAATGAGGTTTATAGTTTCTAATAGCTCACCTAGCTCCCTATAGGTTTTCTTTTCACTTGCGATGTAGAGGCTTTGAGCTTGTTTACTTATTCTATTTAACTCATTTATTGCTTTTATAAGTTCATCCCCTCTTCTAATAACCCCCACATAGTTGTTCATTATGTTTTGTACCTCCATTCTGATTAATCTATAATCTATTCCATCTTTTCTCTCGTAAATACTGTAGAGCCTATTCATCTCAGATTCAACCTGTTCTTTAGGGATTTCTGGTAGGGTTTCTGATAGGGCTTTTCTAGCTGCTGATATGCCTGCTATCTTTCCAAATACTAAGGCATCGGTTAATGCATTACCTGCAAGCCTGTTTGCACCATGAATTCCAGCTGTAACCTCACCGCAAGCAAATAGACCATTAATACTTGTTTGAGCATGTTCATCAATTCTAACTCCCCCCATAAAGTGATGTGCACCAGGAGCCCACTCAATCGGCTGCCATCTAGGATCTATACCTGCATTTTTACAGGCTTGTAGAAATGATTTAAAACGTTTCAACTCCTCCTCAGGAACACTTGAAAGATCATTGTAGACACCGCCATGACTAGTCCCCCTCCCCTCCTTTATCTCCTTATATGTATAGATTGCTATTAAATCTCGTGTAACATTTTCACCATTAATAGGATCATATTTTTTCATATATCTCTCACAGAGAACATTATAGAATCTACCGCCAACGCTTATCATTCCATCTGCTGGAGGAGGATGTCCTCTAAGTATTGGGGGATAAACTATACATGCCCTAAACTGGATAAACTCCATATCGGTTAATTCAGCCCCTGCCTGGTAAGCTATAGCATATCCGTCCCCCGTAGTACCTGGAGGATTAGTAGTAATTGGGTATAAATGACCTGCACCACCAGTAGCTAATATTGTTGATTTTGATCTTAAAACAAGAAACTCTCCAGTTTTAAGATTTAGCCCTACTGCTCCTACAACTTTCCCATCATTAGTTAGTAGACGTGTAACCATTGTGTAATCCATTACTTCAATGTCAAGCTCACGTACCTTCTTAACTAAGCCCTCTATCCATCCTCCAGAATATGGCTTACTAGAAACTACAGCTCGTGGCTGACTATATCCTCCAAAAGCAAATAATCTATATCTTTCACCTCCCTTTTCGAAAGATGTTCCGAAGTCTTCAAGATCCTTAACAGCCTCTACTGATTCTTCAACCATTTTCCTTACAAGAACCTGACTATTTATAAAGCGTCCACCAACTACAGTATCTCTTAAATAGATTTCGAAGTCTTGAGGTTTAAAAGCTGCCTGCATAGCTCCCATAGCGTGGAGACTACATCCTGATGGGAAGCCTCCCTTACATACTATAATTGTTTTCACACCATATTTTTGTGTTTCAATAGCAGCTCTAAGACCAGCTCCTCCAGAACCAATTACTAATATGTCAGAATCAATTGTTTCCAATAATCTCCACCAGATTTAACATCTTCTATAGCTAGTTTATTTAAGGTTTACTATGAATAAGGTCGCCCTATAGACTTAGCTTATCTGGTTTCTCTCCTTTACCTATGGTGAAACTATATCTAGGATTATTGGGCTTGTCGTGGAGGGAGCTTAAGTTTAAGTTTTGTGACTTTAATTTAGGGGACTTGGCCTGCATAGGCTATACATGATTCATTCATCTCTCCCTGCTGGATTTATCAATTCATTTAGAAACTCATTTACTTTTAACCCTTACTGTATGCTATCTCCCAATCTCTTCAGCTGTAATCATCCTAACATTTAAGATTACCCAATTCCTCACAGTATATATAAACTTACAAAGTTCTCCATAAATCTAACTAGTTAAATAAGAGAATTAAGCCACAGAGTTGTAAAGCCTAAGTTTACAGGGCGCCTTGAGGCATCGTAAAACTTATAAAATTTCTCTCTAAGTATTTGTTTGTGATAGTATGCCGTGTGAAATCCATAGTGTTGATGACTTTTTAAAACTCTCTAGTAATGCTATTGAGTGTCGTGTTAAAAGACTTAAAGATACTGCAAAGCTTAAACTTAGAACTAAAAAGTATCTATACACATACAAGATTAGCTTAGCTGAGGTTGATGGGATAATTAAGGCTTTAAAGTGTCCTATAAAGGAGATAAGTTAATTGAATATATAAGTTTATCTTAAAACTAACGAAATATCTTGGTTATTGATTTTAGACATGTCTAAATTAGCATTAGCTATATATGTGGGGTTTAATAAATCATTTAAGATTTTAGGCTCTATTAGCTCTTACTCATAGCAATCATTGTTACTGTTGATCTTACTTTATCAAGTCTTCGGATTCTCCATGTAACTATCTCCTTAATTTTATCTACATTCTCAGCTTCAATTTTAACAACAACATCATAAACACCATAAACAAAGTATACTTCCTTAACCTCATCTATTGATGCAAGCTTATCTAAAACCTCATTTTCACTTCCACTTTCAATATTAACCAGAACATATGCGATAGCCAACTATAACACCAAGCTAATTTATTTATCCGCCTTTTAAGTTTAACTCCAACTTACAGCTTCATATTGTTGAATACATTACCATAATGATATATATTAGAATTATCAGCTTTGATTTATTTCTGTTCTTAATTCATTAATGAGTATATAGATGTCTTCCTCACTAAGCTTACCGAAGCTTATTCTAAACTGTTTTTCTCCACCCATGAATGATTGGCCAGGTACTATGCCGACGTTTATTTTTCGATTTTCCATTATAAGATTCTGTGCTAGCTTTACACTACTATCTATTTTTTGATGTTCTGGAAATATGTAGAATGCTCCTCTAGGATTTGGGAAGGTAAAACCTTCTTCTCTGAATAGTTTAACTATTAAATCTCTTTTCGGCTTATAGTAGCTACGAATATATTCAAAGTAGCTATTATCCAGGGTTTTCAGCATTTCCATTATGATGTTCTGGGAAACGTCGCTTACACCTGATGTTGTCCAGTAAACCATTCTACCAGCTTCCTCATAGTTTTCAACATTCCAGTAAAGATAACCTACACGAAGTCCTGGTAGTGATAGTGTCTTAGAAAATGTATCTATAAGTATATCACCAATAGGTACAGGCTTTTCCTCATAGTATATGTGGTAATAAGCAATATCATTAGCTAATATTATTTCTCTACTTCTCAACTCCTCATAGAGCTGTTTAAGCTCGCTACTACTGGGGTAATAGCCTGTCGGATTATTAGGATAGTTTATCATAACAAGCTTTGTTTTATCCCTTAACCTGCTAAGAACCTCATTAACAATATCCTCCGAATACACATTGTAATATTCAGCATCAACGTTACTTAGCTTAGCCTGCATGGAGTAATGTGGGAAATGAGGTTTAGGAAGGAGGGCATGTAAGTTACTAAAAACTCTGAAAACTATGTATAAAGCATGAACACCACCACTAGTAATAATAACTCTATTAGGATCCGCGTTAATCCCAATCCATCTCCTAACATATCTTGCAACCTCTTCCCTTAGCTCCGGAATACCTGTAAAAGGCTTATACTCCCTACCAGAATCACTACTAAGCTTCTCAATAACTTGCTTAACCGGTATTGGAGGTTCATGTGATGGAGCGCCGATATGTGCATCTACAACTCTTCTCCCCATTTTTCTCAATACACTACACCTATCAAAAATATCTCTAATTGAAATACTTGGAGACAAACTATCTCACCAACTATTTTCTAGTATATAGTATTTGAATATTTCTAGATCTTGTCAGCGCTTTGTAAACTTAAGCCTTATTTGGGGGTTCTCCCCTTTACCTATGGTGAATATGTCTAAGGTTATTAGGTTTGTTAGGGAGAGAACCCCGTATATTTTAGTTGTTATGGTGCTTATATATATTTTCGTTCTTTAAGAATGGCTTCAGATATTCTAAGCTTATATTATGTAGGAGTCATACATCTATTCTATCATGGTCTTTAAGCTTCTATTTGCTAGTAGGGATGTTGTGGGGATGTTAGGGTTTTGCTAGTTGATGATACTGATTAGATAGGTTCTAGTGAGAGGGTATTATATGTTGCTTTTGAGCCCTATTTAGGAGGATCGTGTACATGATGGTTTTGATTTTGCAACATATTAACATCAATGATGTTCATTAAGAGAATTAAAGCTATTTATGGCTCAAAAATAACTATATTGACTGATGGCGCTCCATACTATAAGGCTTCATGCAGAATTCTAATCTAAAGCATGGATTATAAAGCTGAAATTAGGAGCCTGATGGAGAGAATAGTTCAGTATGTTAAGGATAGATAAGCTATTCGATAACTACATACCATGCATTAAAGATAAATGTGATGAAAAACATGCTGAAAACCTCCTAAAATCAATAATAATAATGCTAAATGAAACATGGATAAATAGAAAAGCTAAGCAGAAGAATTCATAAAATAAAACAATACCCATAATAGAGGTGATGAAACATGCTTAAGTTTACAGAGCCTCTTGTCAATAGAAGTAAGCTTTACTACGATGTTTATATGATATATCAGAATCAGCCTTATTTTATGTTAACACTATTTCAGCTACTTTAACACTAAAGTTATTAATACCAGGTATATTTAGGTATATGATGAGTGTTAGAGTTAGTAAGCATGTTTTCCTTATTAAAGGAGAAAATGAAGGTAAATATCCATTTTGTAATTGCTTACTTATTGATGATAGAGTGAAGTGCTTAATTGATTCTGGAGCTGGACTTAGCCGAATGATGGGAATAAGTATGGAGAAAATTGATTACTTAATAAACTCTCATGCACATGAAGACCATACATTTCTTAATACTCTATTTAAAAATGTGAATATATGCTGCCATGAAAATGATGTAGTAGCTGTAGAGTCTGTTGAGGAGCTTAAGAGAAGATATGGTCAACCAAACTCGGAAATTTATAGTTTAATGAACTATTTTCTAAATGCATTAAACTATAAACCGTCAAGAGTTAGTTTAAGACTTAAAGATAATGATGAATTCAGCTTTGGAGATGTTAAGTTAAGAGTTATACATACACCAGGTCACTCAATAGGGCATTGCTGCTTTTTAATCGATGATGGAGACTCAAGAATAATTCACCTCTCAGACATAGACCTAACTTCTTTCGGTCCATGGTATGGCTGCTTAGATTGTGATGTGGATATGTTTATTAATTCAATAAGTAAAATTATTGAATTAATTGAAGTAATGAATATTAACATAGCAACGTCAAGTCATAAAGAAGTAGTTATAGGGAAGGAGGAGATAAAGGTAAGACTTAAAGACTATCTTAACAAGATACTCAATAGAGAGAGGGAAATATTAAAACTACTTAATACTGAGAAAAGTATAGATGATCTAGTTGGTAGAGGATTAATATATAGCAGGTTTCCAGAACCTAGGTTAGCATATATGGTCTTTGAGAAAGTAATGATTGAGAAACATATTGAAAGACTATTGAGGAGGGGATTGGTTGATAATATAAATGGAAAGTTTAAAGTTAAGACTTAACATATTTATTTAAATACTTTAAATAATCCTCCCTATTTATCTCTATACTTCTCCCACAGTAGGCGCATTTGAAAACAGTATATTCTTTATCCTCCCTAATAATTTTATCAACTCTCCTACCACAGTAGCATACAAATCCTTCAAGTCTTGCAGGATTTCCATAAACTAAGCCGAAATCCGGAACGCTTTCTGTCACTACAGCTCCAGCTCCAACCATAGCATATCTCCCAATAGTTACACCACATAGAATTGTTGCATTAGCACCTATGCTTGCCCCCTTCTTAACCACTGTAGGTATAATCTGCCAATTAGTACTGTATGCTCTAGGATATAGATCGTTGGTAAACGTCATGTGAGGACCGAGGAAAACATCATCCTCAATCTTAACCCCACGATAAATCGATACACCATTCTGTATCTTCACATTATCCCCTATTTCTACATTTACATCTATAAAAACATCTTTACCTATATTACAGTTTTTCCCAATTCTTGCCCCCTTTCTCACATGTACAAAGTGCCAAATCCTACTGCCTTCACCAATAGTAACGTCCTCCTCAATAACTGCTGTAGGATGAACAAAATAGTTTAGCATAATTTAGTAATATGTATAAGTTTTTATTCTTTTAGGCAGGTTGGAAATCCATGTAAACTAATAATAATCCTCGATCATCCCTATTGTGGTTAATACCCATATAATTCTTGACGTTTAAATATTCTTCAAAATTAATAAGGAACTAATTCCACTCCTACCACCTATGGAAAATCTAATCAGTAATAGAAGAGATGGAATCTACAAATCCGTAATATCTAGCTTTATTAACATATACTTCATATTAACATATACTTCACATGTTAATTTACTAGTTTAGGAAGGTTTAAATTGATGTCTATATTTTGCAATTGATAATTATGGAGATTAAATACTTTTGTAGTAGGAGACTTATTGAAACAGTTAGTAATGGCTCCATAATTATACCTATAGGATCTCTGGAGTGGCATGGCCCAATAGCTACCGGCTCAGACTCTGTAATTGCAGAGTTTGTAGCTAAAGCTATAGGATTAAAGCTTAACATACCTGTAGCACCTTTAATTCCTTACGGTTTCTCATGTGAGCATATGGAGTTAGGATTTACGGTATCTGTTTCCATAAGTACATTTAAAGCCTACCTTTACGAGGTTTTAGCAGAATTTATAAGAAATAAAATTAAAAACATTATAATAGTTAATGGTCATGGAGGAAATACTCCTATAGTTAAAGCTGTAATGGTTGATTTGAAGAGTAAATTTACTAATGTTAACGTATATCTCATTGATGTCTGGAATGTCTTTTCTAAGATATTGAAAGAGAAGTTTGGAGGTGATGTTCAAAGCGATCATGGCGGACTTGTTGAATCATCGATTCTAGCATATGTCTCAAGTGATGTAGAAATTGGTGTTGAAATTACTGATGAACTAATAATACCTAAAGCTCCAACACCCACTAAAAGACTTAAATATGTTTCTAAGTCTTGGTTTCCTAAAGAAGTAGATAGCGAATTTAAAGCTTCACGTAAGCTAGGGGAGATTCTAGTTAATGAATTAGTTAGTAAAGTTATAGATGAGTTAGGGGAGGAAGTGAAATAGAGTCCGTATTTCATGAGGATATTCATAACGTAGATCAGATTAATACTGTAAAATCTAGATATCTACAATTAGTTTAGTATTTTCTCTAAACTTTCTAGAACACTCTATAGGCTGAGCTGGATAAGTGTAGATGTTATAGGTGGAAAGTTTTGAATTGGTGTTTTGTAAGCATATTATGAAAGCTAGGTTTAAGGAAGTTGAAGCCTCAAGCCGTTAAATGAGGACACCCTGTAAACTTAAGCTTATCTGGGTTTCTCTCCTTTAACTATGTGATTCTATGTCTAAGGTTGTTAGGTTTATGATGTGATGGTTAAATATACCACATATTTAAATCCCATTTTAAAATCTATGTAACATCTTTTTAAAAAAGGTTTATGATGGCTGTTAGCTAATACATAACATACAATAGTATAACTATACTTAACTTCTTTTAAAAATGGGATTTTATAGTTCACCATAGTTAAGGGAGGGAAACCCAAATAAAGCTTAAGTTTACAAGGTGAATGAGGACTTAGCAAAGTTTATAAATTCTTGACTTATATTGTGGCGGTGGGGTTTTTGGATAATGTGTTTTTTATGTCTGGAAATGATGCCTGTGTTGAGGGGGCTATTGCTGCTGGATGTAGGTTTTTTGCTGGTTATCCAATTACTCCTGCTAATGAAATTGCTGAAAGAATGGCTTTTAGAATGTTTGAGGTTGATGGTGTATTTATCCAGATGGAGGATGAAATTGCATCAATATGTGCTGTTATTGGTGCATCATGGACTGGCTTAAAGGCTATGACAGCTACTAGTGGTCCAGGATTTAGCCTTATGCAGGAGGGTATTGGATACGCTATTGCTACTGAAACTCCATGCGTTATTGTTAATGTTCAACGTATAGGTCCTAGTACTGGAAGCATTTTTAGTCAGCAGGGTGATGTTATGCAGGCTCGTTGGGGTAGTCATGGTGGAATTTATGAAAACATTGTTTTATCACCCTACTCCGTTCAGGAAATGTTTAGCTTAACTATTGAGGCTTTCAATCTTTCTGAAGAGTTTAGAGTTCCTGTTATTCTACTATCTGAGGCTGCTATTGGCCATTTAAGGGAGCGTATTGTAATTCCTGGGAAAATCAATGTAGTAAATAGGAGGAAGCCTACAGTATCTGTTAAGGATTTTAAGCCTTTTAAGGCTTTAGAGAATGAGGCTCCGCCTATGGCTTCCTTCGGTGATGGTTACCGAGTATACTATACTGGTCACCTACATACTGCTGAGGGCTATCCTGTTCTTAGCTTAGAGAAATATCCATTAGCTGAGGAGGTGCTTAAACGTATTTCAAGTAAGATTAAGCTTAACATTCATAGAATTACTATGTTTGATGCTAGATATATTGATGATTCTGAGATTATTGTTGTATCCTATGGTTTTAATGCTAGATCAGCTTTAAGAGCTGTTAATGAAGCTAGAAGAAAAGGTATTAAAGCTGGCTATCTTAGACTTATTACATTATGGCCTTTTAACCATCAGAAAATAAGGGAGCTATGTAGCCATGCTGATAATGTAATTGTTGCTGAAGTAAATAATGGTCAAATACTCTACGAAGTTCAGAGAGCTCTTCCCTCCAAGAATGTTACTCCACTACTAAAACTTGTTGATGCACATACACCTATTGAGATTCTCTCAAAAATTAGGGAGGTGGCTTAATGCATTTACTTTCAAACATTATTAGAACTGAACGTTTACCCCATGAATTCTGTCCTGGATGCGCTATTGGCCAAATATATCACTACGCTGCTAAAGCAGTTGAGGAGCTAGGTATTGATATGGATAAGGTAGTTTTTCTAAGCGGTATTGGATGCAACTCTAGAGGTGTTGGCTATGTTCGATTCGACTCTGCTACAACACTTCATGGTAGAGCTTTAGCGTTTGCAACTGGTGTTAAGCTTGCAAATCCAAGCCTAACAGTTATTGTTGTAACTGGTGATGGGGATGGAGCTGGTATTGGCGGTAACCATTTAATCCATGCTGCTAGGAGAAACATAGATCTTACAGTTATACTCTACAACAATAGAGTTTACGCCTCAACAGGTGGGCAGCTTGCGCCTACAACACCGTACGGTGCATATACTTCAACAACACCATACGGCAGCTTAGAGGAGCCTTTTGACCTATGTAGTTTAGTAGCTACTGCGGGAGCTGTCTATGTTGCTAGATGGACTACAGCCCATCCATATAGAGCTGTGAGCTCCATTAAGAAGGGGATATTGAAGAAGGGATTTGCATTTATTGAAATTATAGGTCAATGCCCAACATATTTTGGAAGATATATTTTAAAAACAACAGATCCTGCGAAATGCTTAAAATGGCTTCTTGAAAACTCAGTATTAAAGAACTCTATTACTGAAGCTCAGTATAAAGAGCTAACCGGTAAAATTATAGTTGGAGAGTTTGTAGATAGGGATAGACCTGAATTAACTGAGCAATATAGGTTGCTACGTGAAAAGCTTAAATCATAGTTAGGTGTATCCTATGGATAGATTTGAGATTAGGATTGTAGGTATTGGCGGTCAAGGTATTCGCACCGCAGGTATTGTTCTTGCTACAGCTGCAGTTATGGATGGATTATTTGCAGCCCACTGGCCATTCTATGGTGTAGAAACACGTGGAGGACCAAGCATTTCAGACATTATCATATCTAGAGAGGAAATAGACTATCCTAGAGTTATAGATGCTGACATATTGGTAGCTCTAAATCGAGGAACAATATCTAAGCATTTAGATAGCTTAAAGCCTAACGGCCTCCTAATAATTGACTCTAGCCTATATATGGAGGATCTGAAACGTGGGGATATTACTATTAGAATAGCTCCATTAATTGATGCCGCTAGGAAAATGGAGGATCTCTCAATAGTAAATATGGTTATGCTAGGTTTCCTAATAAAATTAACTGGAATCGTATCTGTAGAATCTATGATTAAAGCTATTAGGGAAGTTACTGGTTTAGATAAGAATATTGAAGCTTTCAAGCTGGGATTAAAGCTGTAGAGGTAGGTGTTGTGAAAATAGAAATCTATAAAGATCTATGTAAGGAATGCGGTATCTGTATATCCTTCTGCCCACATAAAGTATTAGATAGATCTGAGGAAATAAATAGTAGAGGCTTCCACCCTCCGAAAGTGGTAAGTGAAGATAAATGTACAGAATGTAGGCTGTGTGAGCTCCTATGCCCAGACTTCGCTATAGCTATTAAAAGCTCTAAACACCTATAATGATAAGTATCTATTGTATTCTCTACATAGCAATTTATATTTTGGTTTTCAATTCTCTTTCAGCTTCTAAAGCTGTTTTCCCACCAATTATTAACATCCTAATCTTTTCCTCTTTCTCCTCAATCTCCATAGATATCTTTAAAACTTCTAAAACTCTTTCACATGGGATAACTACTACACCGTTTCCATCACCAACTAATAGATCTCCTGGATTTATCTTAATACCATCAATTTCTATTTGTGTATTAATGGATACTGTAGCTATACGTCCCTTCCCTGTTATTGGTGTTACAGCTCTAGCAAAAACTGGGAATTTTATTCTTTTAACTTCATCAATATCTCTTACAGCTCCATTAACAACAACCCCCTCTATACCCTTGATTTTTGCAGATAGTGATGCTAAACCACCCCATGTTGATGCTTCAACATATCCTTCAACATCAAAAACCATTACACTACCTGGCTCAGCTAGGTTTAATGCTTCAGTTACACGAAACTCTGAAATACTAGTTTTTCTAGGGGTTTCCTTTACTGTGAAAGCCGGCCCAACAATCTTTACATCATCTAAAATTGGTTTTAAACCAGCTATAGCCCCCCTTATATCTAACACATCTAAAGCATCAGATATTGTTGTTGTAGGTATTCTACGATACTTCTCTAAAAGCTCTAAACTATAAGCTCGCATATCATACGTCTTATCTAGATTTATAAGCTTTCTTATTAAGCTTTCGATTATTAGCCTAAGTTAATGAGGATACAGCATCCCTGTAATGTATTGTAAGGTATAAGTTTAGCTAACTATTAACTCATATAGAGCTAGTATCTATTTTTAAGTTTCACTATCTTCTGGTTGTTGAGGATAAATCATGGAGCTCATCTTTCTCTGAGGTAAATCCTAATCCTAGAATTTTAACATTACTAAAATACTTGATTTTATTCTAAGTATATTATTCACTAATCGATTACCAGTCTAACCCCACTAAATATATCTTATTATGTATTGTTCGCAGTTTCTATTTATATAGCCTTTGCATGTTTTACAAATAGAGGTGTTCAATAATATTTCTATAGCTACCATTACTAAATAATGCTACATGAGTTAATTCATGTAGTGGGAAGTATTATTAAAGCTTATAAGTGGTTGTTGGATTTACATGATGTGGAAGTTAAGAGCGGCTCCTTTCTAATTGTAAGAGGTCCAGCAAAGTTTTCAGTTTTAGATGGTTTAGTTGAAGTTTTTGGAGCTCCTGTAGGGTCTGGTAATTCATTTATTGCTATTGCTGACCGGTATTATCCTGTTGAGGTTATTGCCAATTCTATTATTGAGGTTTCTGGTGGTGAGAATTCTCTATGTAAAACTATGGATTCTCCCGTTATACCGTTAGATTGGAAAAATGCTGTGAATAGAATTCTACATTTTAAAAACCCCGTTATTATTGTTTTAGGCGATGTAGATTCTGGTAAGAGTGGTTTTACGCTTTATCTTGCTAATAGGTTTTGTATAAGTGGAATTAAAGCAGCAATAGTTGATTCTGATATTGGTCAGTCTGATATTGGTCCCCCTACAACTATTGGATTATCGGTTATTGATAAACCATCAACATCCTATGTTAATTTACCGTTAACTGATGCTTACTTTGTAGGTAATAATACTCCTGTAGGTAATCTCTTGCCTATGGTTGTAGGCACTATGAGAATGGTTAATAAAGGCTTTGAGTATGGTGCTAATGCAGTTATAGTTAATACAACCGGTATGGTTTATGGTGGTGTTGCTCAGGTGTTAAAATACTTTAAGATTGAAGCTGTAAAGCCGAGCTTCATAGTTGCCTTACAGAGAAATGGTGAAATTGAGCATTTATTAAAACCCTTTGAAGGTATTATTGAGATTTTAAGGCTTAAAACTCCTCAACACATACCTAGGAAGAGTAGAAGTGAGAGAGTTGATTATCGCGGTTTTAAACTTGGTCAGTATCTTATAGGTGCAAGAACAGTTACGTTTAAAATTAGCAGTATTACTCTTCTAAATACGTCTATAGGCTACGGTAATGAAGATATTGAGCTTAGAAGTATTGTTGAGGAGATTATCGGTATAAAGCCGTTAAGCATTAAAACCTATGGTAAGACTATAGTTATACTTGTTAGGTCGATTTTAAAGCATGAAAGGCTTGAGAAGCTTTACTCATATTTAAAGGAGAAATATGATGAGATAAAGATAGTGCCTATTCAGAGAGTTAGAGGATTAGTTCTTGGACTACATGATTTGAACAATCGTTTCCTATCTCTAGGAATACTGGAGGATATAGGTAGTGAAGATATTAAGATTAAGTCTCCGGTTAAGTCCCCCTTAGAAGTAAAATACATAAGGTTTGGATCGATAGTTGTTAATGAGCAGGGGGAAGAAATAGCTAGAATTAAGCCTGGATTAATTTAGTCCCTCATCAACTCTCCAATAGCATGCTGTATTTCAGGCAGTATTATTTTTAATGCAAGCTCTACAGCATCAACACTACCTGGAACTACAAATACCAGGCAATATTTACCTTTATATGTAATTACGTATGCTGATGCACGTGTAAGCCATGCTAAGACACCATGAGAATTATATGTTAGTAACCTAAATATTTCTCCAAATCCTGGAATTTTCCTAAACGCTATTTCCTCAAGTACATCTATACTTAGATCTTTAAGCCTCAGCCCAGTTCCTCCACTAACAATTAATGCCTCAACATTCTTCTCAAACCCCTTAAATACCGCCTCCCTAATCATTTCAGCATCGTTTGGCGTTATTGTACTATATACAAGTTTATGATTTGTTTTAGATATTATTTCCTCAACAAGTGGTGTTATAGCATCTCTCTTATCTCCTCTATATACAGAATCCCCTGTAACTATCAATCCAAAGTTTACTACTTCCTTTACATACTCCCTATGCTTATCTCCAATATGCATAAATAGCTACATCCCTCCAATCCGCTTTATAGTGGAGGATATTAATAAATCTAATCCAATATTGTGGAATTAAGCCTTAAACCCCATGAGCCTACATAAATCCTAACATATTCGAATTAAACGTTTAGATATTCATTATGACAATTAAACATTAAGTGATATCCTACTATTTAATGGAGGTACTAAGCTCATGTAGTTTTGCTTAGCGATACTACTTATCCCAAATTTTATAAGTTTCACAGTACTGTAACCTCTATATACTAGTTAGCAATATTTAGTATGATGAATAGGAAGTGTATTGTTATATCGGGCTGTCCAGGTACTGGTAAAACTGTAGTAGCTAAGAGAGTTGCTGATATTCTTAAGTTAAATTATATTAATCTATCTGATCTTGTATTAAGCGAGAAGCTTTATAGGAAATATGATGTAGAACGGGAGACTTATGTAGTTAATTTAAGGAAGCTTAATCAGAGAATTCGGAAGATTATTGAAGTAAGTGGTGGTGTTGTTATTGATAGTCATTATGGTGATGTTTTACCATCGAGATACGTTAAGAAAATAATTGTTCTTAGACTACATCCTATTATGCTTAAAAGAAGACTTGTGGAGAGAGGATGGAGAACTGGGAAGATTAAGGAGAATGTTGAGGCTGAGCTTATTAACTTATGTACATTAAACGCTTTAGATAGACATAAGGGGAAGGTGTATGAAGTTAATGTAACTGGGAAAAGTATTGATGAGGTTGTTGATGAGGTTCTTAATATAGTTAATGGTAAGGTTAAACGTAGGGAATATATTAATTGGCTAGCTATTTTAAGTAAGGATGATTTTACATCACTATTCCAGTTTTAACTCCACATATTTATGCTTTAACTATTCTATAGCGTTTCCCCTTCTTAGATATTTTCCCTTCAGCAACAAGCTCTTCAAGTATTCTTATAGCCTCCATATGCTGAATATTGAGCTTCTTAGCAACATAAGCTACAGCAACATCCCCCTCCTTAACCAAATCTAAGACTTTATTTTTTAATTCTTCAGACATTAAATCCCTAGATAAATATACCTGAAGCCTTAAAACAGTTACTGTTAACGGAAATTTTAACTTTAGATGGTTTAATCATTAACTTTAATTTAGCCCTTCATAGCTATAAACTCTAAGCCCAACCATCCCATTAGCTATTTTGGAAAACTTAGAATTTCAAATAATATTTTAAACCTTATTAAGCTACATATTACGTATAAAGTACTAAACCAGCCCTAAATGAAGCTCTACTTTCCAAATTCTTCATTAAAGCCATGTATGCTAATAGTAAAATCTACATAAGTTAATAGGTTTTAAATCTGTAGAGTTAGGTTTAAATGTTTGTAAAACTGTTTAAATTGTGATGAGAGAAGAGCCGACTGAGCTTGTCGATGAGGATCCTGTTATTCTCTGAGCTCCACTACTACTTGAGTGAAGTATATAAGCATGTTATTTATGTGTTGTTTATGAGTGAGCTTTGGCCATGGATTGTTCCATTACCTGCTAAAACCAATGAGCAGTATCAAGTTCTTACATCTGTGTTTAGTAGTAGAGTTGCTACTAGTATTATTAAGTGTATTAAGCCTTATGATAAGACTTATCAGAGAGAAATTATTGAGGCTACAGGTTTTTCTAAGAAGGCTATTCTAAATGTTTTAAGTAAGCTTGTTAAGTTTAATGTTTTAAATGAGGGTACTGAAAGAATTGAGAAAAATGGTCGTAAGTACTGGGTTAAATGGTATACTCCAACATTTCTCGGTAGATGGCTTATTTTCCTCTTAACCCCTATTGAGAAGATTGATCGTAAGGGTCTTGAAGAAGTTCTCAGTAACCTCTTTAATCTATATGCTAATAGTCTCGTTAAGCTATGTCTAAAGCTTAACATAGATTTTAATCAATACTACACATCTCTAAATAAAGCCTATTTTAGCGAGCTTTCTAAAGCATTAATGAATACTAGGAGGCGTTGTAGTGTAGCTGTTTTCGGATCTTCAGCTCTAGACTATATTGTATCGCTGGATGAGTTTCCTGAACCTGATGAGGTTAGAGTTGGTAGGGAGATATCTATATCTCCAGGAGGCTCATCAGCTAATGTTGCTGTTGCTCTAAGTAGACTTAAAGTACCTACTGCATTCATTGGTAAGATAGGATCTGACGATATTGGTCGTGTAGTTGTTAAGAGCCTTATTGATGAAGGTGTTGATCTATCTTCAGTTATAATTGAGAATAAGAGAACACCATATGCTATAGTATTTATTAGGAGCGGATTTGATAAGAGGATTGTTGTACCTCTATCTGACGATATGTGTCTTTCTATATCTAGCCCATTGGAGATTAACTGGTCTATTGTTGATGAGGCTAGGCTTATATATATTGGTGAGGTTTTTATTGAAGTTGCTTCAGCATTATCTTCATATGCTAGATCTAAAGATAAAATTGTAGTTTATCGTCCATCAACACCCTTCCTAAATATGGGTTTTGAGAAGCTTAAATCAATACTTGAAAATACAGATATCTTCATAACTAATAGGTATGGCTGGTCATTAATTTGTAAATCGTCCTCTAAGCATTTAGGATATGATGATTTTATAGATATTGGTGTTAAGTATTTAATTATAACTAAGGGTGGTGAAGGTGTTGATGTTGCTATGCAGGATGGTGTAAAAACGTTTCCAAGTATTAAAGCTAATATTGTGGATACATCCTATGCTGGTGATGTGTTTTCAGCTGGCTTAATAAAGGCTATACTTAGCGGTAGCGGTATTGATGAAGCTGTACATTATGCTATTAAAGCATCAACATTAGCTATTTCACGTACAGGTGGACGTAGTAAAATCCCGCTACTTGAGGAGCTAGTCTAACCTTCTTAAAATCCTATTTAATTTCTGCTTTATTAAATCTATTACTGGTGTTACTGGTTTAACCGTGTTTAAAGCCATTAGGGCTGAAGCAGCTGATGGCGTTGTTATTGATGTCTCTCTTCCAAGAACATCTGATAAGCATACAGTTCTACCTAATCCTAATCTTTCAGCTGCTTTCTTAGCTAGTATTTTCTCCCCTAACCCCATGGCGAGTATTAAAGGCTTCTCTACACATTCCCCTATAATTCTTGTATAGACTTGATAAATTCCATCAGCTACCTGATCTATTTGCTTATTGTATATGTATTTAGCTATTTCCACAATATCTTTTTCTGAAAGCATATCTATATCTGCACATACTATTCTTGCCAGTCTAGCTAGGCACTCAGTTCTAGTTTTACCTCTACCATCAGCTGTTTCTGTTGTATAATCTTCCTCTCTGATGTTATTAAGAACTAGATGTATATCCCCTGTTAATGCAAATAGCTCTGATGATACTCTAACATATCTCCCTCTAACAGGTACTTTATCAACTATTACTGCAACATTTGTTCTCAGAACTCCTGTATATATTAGCTCGCCATTAGCAAGTTTTTCAAGATCATTCTTACCTTCAGCCCTACAAATCCAATCAACTACCGGTATTATTGAACATGTAGTACTGCCAACATCAACCCCTATGCATGTACTTATAGTTTTAGATAGTAGCCAGCCTGTTGCTGCCCAGTTTGAGGCTGCAACTCTACTAGGCTTTTCCCTAGCTTCATCAATGCTAATAATATCTAGATCATTGCTTACAATTTTTATTTTTTCACTACTATAAATGTGCTCCATGCATTCTATGATATGCTCCACTCCCTCCCTCTTTGTGAAGTATACATCTGAAAGCTCAGCCGTCATCGTTAATCCAACAACATCAACATCCACCCCTTCAGCTATTCTATTATGTATCTCCCTAATTTTTACTGGAAGATTTTCTCTACCTCTACGCCAGATTGGGAAGTATTCCTTAATGGATTTTATGTAAAACTCCTTATTTTCAAGTTTAACTAGGGATGCTTTAATATTTGCTCCACCTATATCCCAGCCTATAGATGAAGGCATAGCTCTAAATTTTATGTATTAATAAAACTTTTACTACTAAAGTAGTTTTCAACTTCCAGCTTTAGTTTTTCAACTTCACTTCTAGCTTTCTCCACTGTTAAATTGTTTGCAGTAATTAATGCTATTTCCTCCCCCTTTTCAACTCCGCTTAACGCAACCATGGGGTTTATGAATATGTTATCTTTATCAATGAATTTATCTAGGGTTTTAACCCTTATTCTTTTATTGGCTTTTATCTTCTTAATTATTGAGTATCCATTATACTTTACATCTACATCAATATTTCCACTTATAATCATATCCGGTATGTTTACGTTAACTATTTTTCTAAGACCTATGTATGATGTTGTTATTCTAGGATTTACGTCTGTTATGTATGGTGTATTGTTTGAGATTATGAAGTCTACACCTATAAATCCATATAGGCATTTTAAAGTTCTCATAGTTTCTATCAAGATACTTGATATGTTTCCATTTAGCTTTGTAGGGATTAATCCTCCATTATATGACGATTCTCTATCTGGAGTTTTTAAATCTATGTATTGAAGATTTATTGAGAGTATTTTAACATTTAATCCATTACCTATAATACATGCACTAGCATTAACACCATTAATAAACTCCTGAATTATAAAGTAGTTTTTTAAAGTATTGCTTTTAGCTTTAATTATTGCCTTCCCCATATCGTTAACATCATTAACTAATGAAACTCCAATACATCCAACTCCATCAACTGGCTTAACGACAAATGGAGGATTGATTTCTTTAGCTTTTATTAATGCTTCCTCAAGTTTAAATGTTGATCTAGATGTTTTAGGTGTTGGTATATTCCCTTTTCTTAACTCTTTGTATAGTAGATACTTGTTTGAACATGTTCTTACTGTTTTTAAGCATGGTCCAAGACTTTTCCCACCAGCCTTCTCTACTATTCTTATTATTTCTGGAAGTTTTTGTGCTGGAGCTATAGCAATTACATAGTCGAATTGGCTTGCAAGTTTTTTAAGTATTATGTACGGATTCTCATGCTTACTAACCAGTATTATTCTATCTGCCTCGATAGGATATATGTTTTGAATCTCGCTGCTTACCATTACGGTAACGCTATGCTTCAATCTAATATCCCTACTGATACATTTAAGCATGGCGTAGCCTTCCATGGCTGCTCTAAACCCCTCCCAACCACTAAAACTGCTAGTAGCATATTCTAAAGCTAGAATTGAAGCCATTATCTCACCTATAATGTTAAAGCTATACTGCCAGTCTATGTGAGTAATGTTGCAATAATTCCAGTTAGAAATATTCCATCAAATGTTCCAGCCCCTCCTATACTTGCTATTGGAGCTCCAAGTCTCGATATCTTGTTTATGTTTAGTAAGTCTGCTCCTATAAGTGTTCCAAGTGTTCCTGAAACGTATGCTACTACCGGATTTCCCCCTCCAGTAATGAATGCTGCGAATACAGCTGTTATTGGTGGGATTAATGCTGGTGTTGCTATTCCAAGCCCTCTTATAGGTTTCGCTATACTATGTATTATTATGGTTGTAATCATTGTTGCTACTACGATATTCGGCAGTATCGATATGTCTGCTATGATGAGGTATGCTGATATCAATACTGGTATTAAAGCTCCTCCAACATTTAACGCTATAACTGTTTCAGAAATTTGTTTCCCAATGTATGGTATTGGGTAACGTATCCCAAAGAACTCTGCAAACTCTAGGTTAATAATAGGTGTTTCTGTTCTTATCTTGTATATTGGAATGTTTACAATACTCCCAATAAGTGATGCTGTAAGTAGTAAAGCAATTATTTTAGAGCTGAATCCAAGTTTTCTAAATGCTACTCCAATAACGTCTATGAATATAAAAGCTAAGGAGAGCATTAGTAGAATTGAAAAAATTATCATAAACGGTACTGTAACTGGTGGATAGAAGATATGTTTATTCAAGCTTACACCACATAAATTTACGGATTCTAGCTAATATTCTTTACCATATTTAATGAGTCAACTCATATTTTAAGATGTGGTAAATAGTAAGGTTTAGATAGTTTCAAAATCTATAAATGTTTATAGAAGACTGCTAAATATGTATAATGATAAGGTTTTAGATCTATAAGCTAAAAGTTTAACTTTAAATGAATATTCAGCAATACTTTAGTTGCTTTTTAAGTTTGTAAACAAGCTCTGATGAAACTCTTCCACTTACTCTATCCCCTATACATACTGCTCCCCGAAATCCAACTATATCAGCCCCAATTTCTCTAACTATATTAATATCCTCTATTCTTAATGAGCCTGCAAGTGCAGCTTTTAATCCGTAGTTATGTGCTTTATTTATAAATTCCTTAAGCTCATCCATCTTTAGGTAATGTAATGTTTTAAATCCATTCTTAATTTTAGTATCTATCATAGCTACATCAGCATTAACCCTATGTGCTAGTTCAGGTATAATTGCTGGATTTAAGCATTTAGCCTCCTTATAGTCAGCGTATCCTGCAAGAACTACTTTAGCTTTTTCATTAGCTATTTTCACAGCTTTGCATGATGCTTCAGCAAGCTTTAATGCTTCATCAATGCTTCTAGGACCATACATTCCTATCTTAACGTAGTCTACACCACATAGTGTAAGACCATAGCAGGCAAGAGATACAAGTCCTGGAAGATATGGTGAATCTCCAACAGCAGCACTAACCTCAGTGCTTGTAATTGCTTTCCTAACCTCTCTTACAATCCATGGATAATGCCCACCTAAAGAGCCTTCTGAAGGATTTTTTACATCAATAATATCAGCTCCACCCTTTAAAGCCTCTAAAGCCTCCTCAACACATGTTACCGAAATTAAAAGCTTTAAAACCATTCATACACCATACCTTAAATTTTAAAGCTTAACTTAAGCTTTACTCTAGATTATGCTTTAAAGAACTCAGTAAACTCAAGAGTTTAAGGCTTAGCATTATCGCCTAAATTTACGGCGAAGTAGGGCAAAGAAATAGATTTCAAATAGTCTTACTAAAAGTTATTAAGATCAGATATGGAAGGAGAGTAGTATATTCAGCTGTACTGCCTATTTAGCCTAGGAACAATTGAGATTGTAGAAATAGTTAAATAACTTTAGTAATGGGTAGAGATTAATCTAGGTAAGAGAGGAAGCTAGCAGTAATACTTGAAGAGATGGTAGAATAAACATGTTTCCTAGACGATGAGGCTCTAGTTATAATAGTTTGGGTAATGTATATTTATCTTTAATTTTAATACTCATAGCCTATGTTTAGTAAATCTTAAATGATTTAAGGAAATGTTTAAATTTCTTTATGTTAAGCTATCTTGGTGTTATAATGCAAATAAAATTAGATTTTGATCCTGCAACTTTAAAATTGTTGTATACTATGGCTATTGTAGCATTTATTCTTCTTTTAATACCTGTTGTTGTGAGGCTTGTAAATTCATTTATTAGGAGAATTATTCCCTCTAGGGATTATTCTTTAATAATAAAGATTCAGCAGTATGCTAAGATTATAGTTGTATTGGCTATGTTAATGTTTGCTTTAAGTCAGCTTGGCCTAGAAACAACAATTCTCGCTGTTATTGTAGCATTAGCTACTCTATCAATTATTCTTGCTTTTAGAGATGTTATTCTTAATCTAGGTGGTGAATACTATATTAAAACATATCAGCTGTTTAAGGTTGGGGACTTAATTGATGTAGGTGGATGTAGAGGTAGAGTCGTTGATATAGGTTCACTTGCTACTACTATTGAAACACCAAATAATGAACGTGTAGTTATTCCTAACTCATTTATTGCACGTAGCTACGTGGTTAATAAAGGTTTATGTTTTTTAAGCATTCCAATAAAAATAAATAACAATAAATCCATCAGTGACTTAATTAAATTGCAAAAAGAACTTTCAAGCAAGCTTCAGGAATACCTTACCGATAAACCTATACTAGAGCTTAGTGATGAAGTATGTAACGTAAACCTAAAGCTTAAGGAAAATACAGATTTAAACCTTGTTAAAAACATTATTAATGAAATAGTTAAAAATGGACTGTAAATAGTTCTAACTAATATCAATATGTGATGTAGTTTCAAATAAATACTTTAAAGAGCCTGATAAGAAAGTAAGATTTTAATCATAAAATGAGCTGTCGAAGACTCTAGAATCTAAGACTCAAAATTTAGGCAAGTTTACTTAAATGTCCGAAAATCTAAAATACTAGTTAGAATTCAGACTAAGTTAAAAGTATGATTAGATGAGTGAAGCTATATTTGGAAGCGGCTTGATATAGCTTAGAACTGGTAAGATAAATCCTTACAGGAATTATTGTATAATTGCTGAATAGAGATTAATGATAGGTATTCTTGATCTATATGCTGAGATGAAGCCTATATAGGAATTGAAAGCAATTCCCTAAGTTTCATCATTGAAGTAAGGAAGTTATAGGTTACTGACTATAGTGTCTACATCATAAGTATATGTAGCCATAGATCCTCCACATATTACTTCATTAATATTAAACAGCTGTAGAGATGAGGTATTTATAAGGGCTATTTAACGATAATTATAAACCCCCCTCTTTTCCACCTTAAATTCCCCAACTATAGATATAGGTAGTAGGGTTAACTATATGGCTTCCACTAAACCTAATCAAATCCATGATCAGCTACATTCTGCTAATAGATTCTCTAAGAGTTTAGCGTATTTATTACTTCCGTATGGGGGACTTAGGCTAGCCCCCATTAAACCTGTAGGTATTAGTGATTTAAAGCCTACAGGGATGATAGTGCCATTTTGTAGGTGGTTTTATGATTAAGAGGCTTATTAAAAATAGAAAAGCTATAAGCTACGGTATTGTTGTTGCATTAATAACAATAGTAGCTATAGCTTCATCTGCCCTAATTGCTGTATGGATTTTCGGTGCTGGAGCAGCATCTACTAGAAAAGCTGCATTTGAAGTTGTAGGTATTCCATTAATATCAAGCACTGCTGAAACTCTCTCCTTAACTGTTAAGAATATAGGTGGAATAGATGCTCATATTGTAAAGCTTATTATTGGAGGTAAAGAAGCTATTAGTGGTTGGAAAATAATAAAGGAGGGGGGAGATGTTGCTGAATGTATTCCAAGAGCTACAACCGTAACAATTAGTGTAGGTTTGCCAGATGGTATTGTAAACGTTCAGGGAAGTAGCAGTATTAAGTGGGGTGATAGTGTTAATTGTCAACTTATAACTGATCAAGGTACTCTGCCCTTTACAGCCTATGTAACTGATTAGGTGTACTCTATGGGGTTACTAAAGTCTAGAAGAGCTATAAGTTATGGGGTTGTTGTTGCATTAATAACTATTGTCGCATTAGCTTCAGCATCCGTTATTGCTGGATGGATAGTATCTGTAGGTACAAGAGCTGGGAGGCAGGCTCTACTTAGGGTAGCAGGCTCACCAGTAATACAGTTTGATGATGCTTATAGCTACGTAATAGTATCCATTACAAACATTGGAAACACACCTGCTACAGTTACTAGCTGCATGTATCGTGGTGTTGCTGTTAGTATAGATCAAGTACTATCTGGAGAACGCTTAGTAGAGCCTGGCGCTTCAGCAACCTTTAGATTTCGATTTACAGGTAATATTTGCCCAACTATTGGGGATACGAGGGAGTTTACATTAGTAACTGATCAGGGAAACCTTGTTTTTACAGCTTATAGGCAGGGATGATGCTGGTGGTTACTGAATGAAGCTAAGTATTAGGAGGAGGGATGATGGATCCTTAGAGCAGCTTATTAAAAGAATTCGTAGCTCCAAGAGGGGGAGTATTGAAAGTACTCGTGGAGTAGAAGGAATTGGTGAGGTTAAGGTTGTTTATCCTCTGCTTGAAGGTAAAAACATAATTGAGAAGTATACTATTCCAAATAGTCCAGTTGAAGTTTTTATTACTGATCAAGGTGAGTATCTGATATGTGATCCTCCACTAAGTGAGGAGAGGCGTAGGAAACTTGCAAGGTTTATGTCAGATCTTATTTATCTACTGCCTGATGATGTAACTTTAAACGATATTGAGAAAACTACAAATATTTTAACTGATGCTGAAACCTACCTAGTTACAAGAGAAGTTTTTGGATGGGGTGTTCTTGACCCTCCCATAAGAGACCCTAGAGTTGAGGATGTAAACATTACATCTGCCTACGCACCTGTACTAGTTACCCACTCAACCTATGGGAACCTAACATCAAACATCTACTTTGACTCTGAAGAAGAAGTTTTAAGACTTGCGGAGAAGCTTGTTCATAGATGTGGTAAAACAATATCCTTCTACCATCCATTATCCTCAATAAGAACTCCTGAGGGACATAGGTTAACAGTAACTTATGGTAGGGAGGTATCCCATACTGGAACCTCAATAGTTGTAAGGAAATTCCCTGAATTCTCTTGGAGTATTACAATGCAAATGGTTAGAAACACTATTGATCCAGCTGTAGCTGCCTACTTTATGATGCTTATAGAGAATAGGCTTGCATGTATAGTTTATGGGGTTATAAGCTCCGGTAAAACCTCTATGGTTAATAGCCTATGTAATCTCATACCTGCAAATGCAAGAATAGGAACTATTGAGGATACTGCTGAGCTTAAATTAGCTCACCCATACTGGAAGCCCCTAGTAGTTAGAGAGTCTTACACTGTAGATAGGAGGGGTGAGATTTCACAGTTTGATCTTGTTAAGCATGCATTAAGAATGAGTTTAGACTACATAATTGTAGGTGAGGTTAGAGGTAGGGAGGGGGTTGATTGGGCTCAAGCAGTGTTGACAGGTCATGGAGGTATAACGTCCTTCCATGCTGGAGGTCCTGAGGAGGTTATTCAGCGTTTCACTTCACCACCTATATCTCTAAGTCTAGGAGGATTAATGGGTGTTTACTCAATGGGGCATATGATGAGGTTAATGAGGGAGGAGAAGGGTGGTAGAAGATTATTTGTAAGGAGAATGGTTGAGGTTCATGATGTTAGCTTTTCATCTGATAGCTATGATATTAAGCTTTTCGCTAGATATGATCCGTCTAGAGACTCCTTCCTCCACATACCTGACAATGAGGTTACTAAGCTTCACTCTATGAGGAGAATTATGGAGATAAGGGGGTGGGATGAGGGTAGATTAATGGAGGAGCTTCACTTAAGAGAAGCCTTCCTAACCTTTCTTAGGGATAAGGCTAAGGTTGATGAAGCGTTTCTAGATTATCAGATGGTTACAAAGGCTATATGGAGGTTCTATGAGAACCCCTCATACTTCCACCTAGAGAACATAGCTCTGCCTGAAAAGAGGTATGTACAGTCCGTAATGACCCTAAGATCTTAAGGTAGGCATGGATGGCTAGAGATATTGTATATGCTGTTGATTTAAGTGATTCGATGTGTAGTAGAGGATTTAGGATGAGGTCTCGTTTAGATATTGTTAAGGATTCTCTTATTAAGCTTATATCCGATAAGTCCCTGTTTAATGGTGATGATAGATTAGCTATTATAGGCTTTCATGCTGAAGCATTATCGTCTAAAATTAACTATCAAGTTGTAATGTATTTAACACCTGTAAAGCTTATCACAGATTCAGATATTAGAAGAATTAGTGATTTGAGGGGTTATGGAAGAACAGCTTTAGGTGCAGGTTTAAGGAAGGCTTTTGAAATTCTGATTGGGAATGATGTTGGCAATGAAAAGATTATTGTTTTAGTAACTGATGGTAGGAATAATGCAGGTGAGCATCCATATGCTTCAATGCATGATATTGTTAAGCATAACATTAAGATTTATGCTTTAGGCTTAGGATATAGATTTGATAAGGCAGTTCTTAAGGTACTTGCTGAGAAAACAGGAGGATTCTATGGGGAGATTGGGGGTAAAGACTTTGAATATTTACTACTACATCCAGATAAGATATCTCTACATTTTAAATCTAAAAGCCCCTCTTTAGGGAGCTGCGGGAGAGTGGACTCATATACTTATAGGGAGGCTTTAATGAAGTATGTTCCAGCCCCTATTAGAGCTACTACTTCAAAACTTAGGTTTCAGATACAGAATCTATCTCCAGTAAGACTTTCAGATAAAATTTATTTAAGCGGTGTGGGAATAACACCTGATAAATGGAGGAGGTATATAGTAGTCTTAATCACCCTTTCACTCACTTTATCCATACTATATTTTGCAGCGTCCTGCTTTAGCTTAGGCTTACTATCTATATTGATCCCGTATCCTTATGACCTACTAGCTGTTATAGGATTATCTATATCTATTAGCCTTACTCTATACTATATCCCAATAGTTAAGGCTAGTGTTTTCCAGTCTAGGCTTAGAAGGGAGCTTCCATGGATTGCATCATACTTTGTAAATAATGCTGCTGTAGGTATACCTCCAACAGTAAGTTTGGAGAAAGCTGTAGATTTAGAGGGGGTATTTCCTGCGTTCGCTAGATTATCTAGAATGGTTAGTAAAATTAGGGTTTTAAAGGCTATGGATCCATTCTCGGCTCTAGCTTGGCATGTAGATAGGTTTACAGATCCTGATTTAAAGGACTTCCTTACATCAATGGCTTCAACACAGAGAAGTGGGGGTGATGTCTATGTGGTTTTAAGGGAGAAGCTTCAATCCCTATATGCTGATATGAAGAGTTCCCTAGAGCTTTTAGGGGAGAAGTTTAATGCTGTAGCCTCATTTATCTTCATGATCTATGTTTTACTACCAATGTTTATGTTAAGTATAGGTATTGTACTTGGTGGTGTTAATGGATATATTATTCTTACATCTTTCTTTATTTTAAACACGTTTTTCAGCTTTATATGTTGGTTTCTTGTAGATGCTGTAGTTCCTAAAGAGCTATTAGCGAAACCCTCCTATAAGCCATTAGCTCTACTGCCAATAGGGTTGTTCCTCATCCCGGTTAAGCTAATCAACTGTGTAGAAATTCCTCCACTATTTGATAAATTACATTACTTTACCGCATTAGCTATTACTACAGGTCTTATATTCCCATCTATCTACGTATTGAAAACTAGGAGTAGACAAAAGAGAATTATTAATGCTCTCCCATCTTTTCTCAGAGATGTTTCTGAAAGGGTTAAGAAGGGGGAGTCTCCAGGATTAGCTATAAGGTGGCTTTCATCAAATAGAAGCTATAATAAATGCTTTGATGAAGCTTTAAGAAGGATTTCAGCATTTATACGTAGTGGAGCTGGAATAGGGGAGGCTGCTAGACTGCTCGATATTCCATGGACTGCTAAGATATCGCTTGAGCTACTAGACGCTACTGAGCAAACCGGAGCTGATCCATCTCTAGTTGAGTTTATGGCTGAAAACATTAATCAGCTATTTACAGCTATGAGGATGCTGAAATCTAGAGTACGGTTTTTCAAGCTTATAGTTTATCTTAGTGTAGGAATGCTTGCCTTCACTATTGCTTTATCAAGTACTATAATGAATGTTTTATCTCTTACCTATCAGCAGGCTAGTGGATTAGCTGGCCAAATAGCTGGGGTTTTAACAATTCCACAAATTGAGGATGTTGAATATATTACAACCATAGCTTCAGTAGGAGCTATATATACTGCAGTACTACTTGGACTTATAGGCGGTAAGGGAGGTGATGGAGGCTCAATAATTGATGGATTACCCCATGCACTAATCTGCACAGTTCTTACAGTACTCCTCCTATACATTATGGTTGACATTGGCCTACTTTACTCTATATTTGGGGTTAGTATATGAGCTTAATACAAATTTGTATTAGGTTATTGGCTGGTGTATCCTATGGTATATGACGGCTTTCTTAAGAGTTTAGTTTGGCTATTCATATCTTTAACTCTTATTTCCGCTTTAACCCCATTCTTAGAAGCTCAAGAAATATATATTCCTGAAGATTTAACATGGTGGCGTTTACATAATAGATTTGATAATAATCCTAATAGCGTTGTTGAGAACATAAATGATCCCTATTTCGACTCATGGTATGATGTCTCTACCAATGGAGAAACAATATTTTGTGTAGGTTTCTGGGATTACTACTGGGATACTAATTGGATATATGGTAGACATATAGATGCCCTATACGATCTTAAAGGTAATTTGCTAAAATCTAATACATGGTATCCTCCTAGAGGTTCTTGGGGTACTGGTAGGAGGGGTGCTAGAGGTCTTGAATCCTACTTTGACGGTCAATACTACTATGCTGCTGGAATTGTATGTGAGGAAATAAATCCTCCTGGTGGATGGACGGTAATAGATAAGGATACCTACATACTAAAGTATACCAGTAGTGGAAACCTACTGTATAGCTATGTATCTAATGATGGGGACTACTCCTTCCAGTGTAGGGATATGTATGGTAACTATGCTTTAGGCTCACGTATTCGTCATAGCTACTGTGAGGCTATGGTTAAGATCGGTAGTGACATCTACATTGTTGGGTATGGAGGTGTTGAGGTTTTTAACTGTTTAAGCCATTACATATATGACGTTGGCATTATTGAACGGATAAGAGATTACGGTAGCTATGCTAGATACATACAATCTATCGAAACTACTGCTAGGTTTCTAGGAGTTACAACTGACGGTGTCTACATATACGTTTCCGGATGGATTCCAGTAGGTAATGGTAAAGTAGGATATGTTGGATGCTATAGTAGGGATTTATCGCTAGTATGGTCTAGAACTTTCAGCTTCGCTACTGAGCTTTTTGAGGTAAGGTATAGTGATGGATATCTATATGTATGCGGCTATGTTTCAGATTCTTCAGGAGTAAGTGATGCTATACTTGTTAAGCTTAGTAGGGATGGTGAGGTTAATTGGTGGAGGAGGTATGGATCACCAAACTCTAATGAGTGGTTTAGAAGCTTAGCTGTAGGTAGATATGTATATGTTACTGGTGGAGGTGGGGGTGGAGTATATTACCGTTATGTTTGGGAGACTTCACAGCAGGACTTCCTTATGCTTATCATAGATAAGAATAGTGGAGCTATTGTCTGGGAGGATTTATGGGGTGGGTCTGGATGGGAGCTTGGTGAGGAGATAGCTTTACTATCTGTTAATGGTGTTGAATCCCCTATTGTTGTTGGTGGTATGGAGTCCTGTATGCGTAGTCGGGAATGCTACATCGTAGCCTACTGGTCCCCAATTAAAACACCTGTTAAACATAAACGCATCATACTAGCCCCATATACTGGGGATTATATAGATGAGTTAAGCTTCAGGTTTTTACCCTACGAGTTTATTGGCTGTGATGCTAGCTACTGGATTAAGCTACCTGTTAAAAATATTGATGGAAAGCCTAGGATAAATGGTTTTGCAACTCACTGGGTTAATGTAACAATATATGGTAGCAGCCCTGCAGGGTGGATTATGTTTCCCAACGGCACCGTTTATCCTGAGCTGGGGAAAACCCCTAAAAGTATTAGCTTAGTTTTCAATACTACACGTTATGATGCTGAAATAGTTAGTGGTGAAGCTATTCAGAAAATTTTGGTTGGAGCTCCTATTAACGCTACTGGTAGTGTATCTGCTGCCTACGTTGATAATTATGGTTTTACACATCTAGCCTGGGGATATGGTAGGGTAAATAGTGGTGTGAGGTTAATAGCTTCAAACTCAACAGGTACCTACACCTTATCGTTTCTTGTTAAGTCTGATGTGTATGAATATATTGATGGATGCTATATTAAATCTAAAGTCTACTTCCTAAACTTTACCAAATCATTCACCATAATGAGTGCTAAGCTAAACTATACAGTTACACATTACGATAGCAGTGTTAAAATTGATTTCATCCCAGTATGGCTGGATGGTGGTGAAGCAATAGTAAACAGAAACTTTACAATATATCTTGAAGAGTTAGGGATTAGAAGTGTTTTTATAAACCAAACAACAATTGAAATACCTCTAGAGAAGCTGAATTCCTTAGGTATGATTAATGGATCTATAACTTCTACACTACTACACTCACCTGGAAACGTTATTATTAACTATGAGGCTGCTAAAATACCCTACTATGATTTAGCTCTAGAAGTTGTATATAGAGACTTATCTACACTTATATTAAGAGTTTTAAGATTTAGTGATTTAGCCCCTGTAGATGGGGTTGGGGTAAAGCTTATGGTTGACGGTGTTGTAGCGGATGAGAAGACTTCAGATGCAAACGGCTTAGTAATATTTACACCTCCACAATCATACATGGAGCTTAAAGCATTCCTAACACCTCCTAAATGCCACATCATATATAACACGTTAAGGTATGGTAGTATATTGATAGATAGTAGGAGATAATATGTTTAAACCAGCTAAAAGCTGTAGGGGGATAGCTCCCCTATCAAAGATAACTCTTATTACTACAGCTCTAATATTATCCACCATATTTCTAACCATACTCCTACCCATAACTCTAAAGCCTAGTAGTCCATGTAGCGGCAGGGATGTTGGGGAGGTTGTAGCTAACACTATGGAGGGTGGTTTAAGATTTTCATCATCCTGTATTTTAAGTAGATGTAGGCTAGTTGAGTTTTCATCATCCGGCAGCTATGAGGTTAAAATAGTTATTGATGGGAGGGAGGAGATTGTTGAGAAGCAGCCTAAAACCCTTATTAGGATTTACGGTCCATATGAGTTGTTTAATCAGGAATTAGCAGATAGAAACTATACTGTTACCTCCCCAATATGTGTAAGCTACTGTATCAACTCATCCATACATGTTAGACCTCTAGTTCAGTATTCTAAAGGTGGTGTTGAGGAGTACGGTAAGAGGTTTATTGTATTAAGAATCACTATACCTGTATTAAGCATTCAAGGGTTAAGCAGTAGAGTTGGTGATGTAACTATAAATTTCCTTCCAGTAAACTCTACGGTTAAGGAGTACATGCGTTTCTTCAATTTTCCAGCATCAGCATCTCTAATTATAAACGGTTTCAAGGTATTAACATTAAGCCTCTCCCCACATGATTATCAGGGATTAATAATTAGGATTGCTGTTCAGAGAGTTGCTGTTAACTTGGTTGGTGGGTAGCATGGATAGACCGTTAACTGAGGTTTTAGTAACATTTACGATGGTGGTTATTACTTGTTTAAGTATACCGTTAACTAATAGCTTCCTAATAAATACTGGATCTGCATCATCATCCCTAAATGCTAAGTACTGTGTTAATGCTTTAGCGCTAGCTATATCTAGAGCTTCAAGAGTTTCCACACCTCAAACTGTTAGTTTACCCTATGTTATTGGGGTTTACGTGAACAACACTACAGTAACAGTATCTATGGGTTATGCTATTGAATCTATGGATGTAGGTATTCACGTTGTCGGCGGCGGTGTCTCAAACTGCTTTACAGTCTTGTTTAACAGCTCATACATTATAGTTAAGCCTGAAGTGGTAAGATGAAGACCTTAAAAACTGCTAGACTAAAATCCTCCGGCTTAAGCTATACCCTACCCGCATTGATATGTGCTCTAACAGTAGTTTCAGCATCGATGTTAACAGCATCTATAATCTATCCAATAACCTTAAGAAGTAGGGGTGTTGAGGAAGCTGTAGACTCAGTAATTGCTATACATAACGCTATTGAAAGCGTAGCTTATAGATTTAGCTTCTCAACAACCATATATGTAAATACTCCACCGGAATACCCGTTAATTATCGACTTCCACACTGTTAAATGTGCTAAAAACATATTTCTTAAGAATAGAATTATTAGCGATCCTAAGGGTATTGTTGATATTGTAGATGATTACGGGATAAAATACAGCGGTATAATAGTGAATAGTTCAGGAGTTATTGCAGGACCTACAAGAGCTACTTTAACATGTATTGGGGTTGCAGGTGGTAAATCCATAATATCCATGAAGATAGCTAACATAACCCTAAGCTACAAACATCTAAATAGTGAAAATACATTAAAGCGGTATGGTGATGATAATTAGATCGAGTCCTGGTGGTTAGATGGAAGTTTTATTTGAGGTTGCTGTTGTTTTTATGCTTTTCATCACGCTTTTCTCATTAGGTTTGATGGAGGTATGTTCCAGGGTTATTACAGCTTCAAACCTAGTATATACGGGTAGGCTAGCATACATAGCTGATGTTGAAGCTGAAAGAATAGCTAGACAAATACCCCCACAGCTTAAAGCTGCTGCCAACTCATCAATAATGCTTTATGAGAGAGTTGAGGAATATAAATGTTTTTTAAATAGGTACTCTATGGTAAGATTCTGGGAGACTGGGGAAACTAGGTATTTGTTAAGCTCTAAGATTTTAAGGGCTGAGGCTGTAAGACTTATCTATGTAAATAGCTGTGTTGTAAGGATTTATGTTGTTGCTTTTTGGGGTGGTTTATGAAGCTCATATTTTCCAGGAGGGGTCAAGGAAGACTTGTTGAGGGGGCTTTAGCATGTTTAATCCTACTTATCTCCTTTGGGGTAGCTATGTATACAATTAATGTTAAAGCTCAAACATTAAGGAGGGGCTTTGACCTTGAGGATTTAGCATATAGTGTATTAAGCATACTGGATGAGGATGGAGTTCTTGCTAAAGCTGTATATTTTGGGAGGATGGATGAGCTTAGAGACTCCCTAAATACATTAATACCTTCAAGTATAGGATATAGATTTGAGGTTAGGAGTTTAAATGGGTTTTTAGAGCAGGTATTAGAGGGTAATGACTTCAAAACTGGAGATGCAGGATCAGCTACTTACATATTGTCATGCTATACTGACCCGGATAACCCGAGAATAGTTGTTTTAGCTCTCTCAAGGTGATTTCTTGAACAGTAAAGGCCAAATACTTGTTGTGTTAGCTGTGCTCTTAGGATATATGCTTATCTCATTCGCCTCCCTAACCCCAAGCTTTAACATCTTCATATTCATGCTTACCCCTCCTAAACAGGCTTTAACATCAATGTATCATAGCTTAGAGATAAACGCTATAGCATATGCCTCCAGAATACATACCCCTGATAAAGTAGGATTTAATACACCTAAACCTCAAAGCCTTAGCTTACATGCTAAAAGCTATATTTCACAATTAAAATCTAAATTTGAAAGTATTGGTGTAGATCAGGCATTATGGAGGATCATAAACGTTACTGAGGAATATCTATTTACATTTACCAATTTGGGAGCAGTGCTTAACCTAAATTCAACAGTATCTGCTCTAGCACTATGGAGTATTAGTAAACCATATGTACCTGTGGATGTTAATACAAGCTATAAGGTGGAGTTAACTCTTCAAGATTTAAATATTGAAATGAACCCCTACAGATATGGCTTCATATACAACTCTACAGTTAAATATCTACATATAGTTGACAACGTAACTACCAAATATCCTGAAGTAAATTTTACAGCATACGTACTAAGTAGCAATGTATGGAGTAGAGCGGAAATATTGAAAACCACATATAGAGGTAATGGTGTTTATAGTTTAGCTATTGACATAGGTGTACCATTAAATACTCGGAATCCATATGTAATAGTTCAGGTAGAGGACAGCTATGGAGTAGTGTTATGGTTTAAATGTAAAGCATAGATGATACTATGCTTTCAAAACTTTTAAAGCTGGAGGATAGCTTAGAAATTAATGGTTTACCACTTCAAATATCATATAGTTTATGGACTGGTATTGCATCCATATCCTATGGTAGTTTAAGAGTTGAGAAAATATATGTCTGGAATGGTGGGGAAATTCATATATCTAATATTAGAATTAAGTTTAAAGGCTATTTAAACCCATGCGTTGAAATCTATGTTAACAATACATTACACGCTAAGATTAGCAGCAGCCTTAAACTTAAGGCTAAATACTCCAAATCTAGAGCTAATACATGGGCTAGTTATAGAAATAGTGTTAGAAAACCTTAATTCTATGGTAATGGACAAAATTTAAATAGTTTTGGAATTTAGAAATTCTATGGGATGGTGGAGCTGTAAATCCTGCAAACCAGCAAATAGAAATAGGCATAAAGCCTACCTTAAACACTGGAAGATCCTAGCTTCATTCATAAACAGTTTACAAATCCCCTCTAAGTATTAATTTTAGGAGATAGATTATATGCCTCCCCGTAGAACATGCTATATTGAAGATGTAAAACCTGAAATGGATGGATCCAATATTGTAATCTACGGCTGGATTCATTCAGTAAGAGATATTGGAAGAGTTAAATTCATAGTGTTAAGAGATAAAACTGGAAAAATACAGGTAATTGCTAGGAAAAACAGTATTGATGAGGGAAAGTTTAAACATATTAGTGATTTAGCTAGGGAGAGTATACTGTGGGTTAAAGGTACAGTGCAGAAAAGTGGAATTGCTAAGACAGGTGTTGAAATTATTCTTGAAGACTACGGTGTAATAAGTGAAGCTAAGCCATTACCTATTGAAATATGGAATCCGGACATTAATACTCAATTTGCTAAAAGAGTTGAGTATAGGTATCTGGATCTTAGAAGACCTGAAGTACAGGCATTATTTAAGATTAGAGCTAAAGCCCAGTCTTTAATTAGACGCTTCCTAGAAAGTAAGGGATTCATAGAAATAAATACTCCTAAAATAGTCCTAATGGGTGCTGAAAGTGGTGCTGATGTTTTTGAGGTAAATTACTTCGGTAGGCAAGCATACCTCTCCCAAAGTCCCCAGCTATATAAGCAGATGTTAATGTCTTCAGGTATTGAAAAGGTATATGAGATTGCAGCTTACTGGAGAGCTGAGAAAAGCCATACATCAAGACATTTAACAGAGTTTTGGATGCTTGATGTTGAAGTATCATTTATAGATAATATTGAAGACATATTGAAGCTTCTTGAGGATATGATGGTCTATGTTATATCTGAACTTAAAGATGAGGAATGTAGAAGTCTTGAAGTATTGAATGTTAAGCTAAATACTCCTAAATCACCATTTCCAAGAGTAACTATAAGGGAGGCATATAAAATTCTAGCGGAAAACGGTAAAATACTCCAGTATGGCGATGATCTAGATACTGAAGCTGAGGAAAAACTTGGTGAAATATTTATGAAAAACTACGATTCAGAATTTTTATTTGTGTTAGAGTTTCCATGGGGTAAAAGCCCATTTTACTCCATGAGGAGAGAAGATGAGCCTGAATGGGTTATTGGATTCGACCTACTGTATAAAGGATTAGAGATAGCTTCAGGTAAGCAGAGAGAACATAGATATGAAAAGCTTCTACAGAATGTTATTGAGAAAAAGCTAAAAATAGATACTTTAAAATGGTATCTTGAATCGTTTAAGTATGGTATGCCTCCACATGGCGGTTTCGGATTTGGTATTGATAGATTTATAAAACAAATGCTAAATCTAGAAGATATACGGGAGGCAATACTGTTTCCACGAGACCCGGAAAGAATTCATCCATAAATCTTAACCACTAAGTTTTAACTCTATAAGCAGAAAACTAAACCCTCCTCCAACAACATAACATCAAGCCAATAAAGAACAAAACCAGAAATCAGTACATACTGAAGCCCACCAATAAACTATTCATACTACACAACTATTTAAAGAGGCAAGCTTAAGTTTACAGAGCCGTTAATATGTTAGAAAAGTATAAATATTAGCTTTCTTCCACTCTAATGGTGGTATCTTGTCTGTAAAAGTTGGATTTTTAAAACTTGGAAACATCGGCTCGGCTCCTCTTATTGAGCTGCTTCTTGATGAGAGAGCTGAAAGGCAAGATATAGTTGTAAGAGTAGTTTCAAGCGGTGCTAAAGGAGTTCAGGAGGTTAATGAAGCTGAAGAAGTTGCAAAGAAAATTCTTGAATTTAATCCTCAACTAATAGTTATAACAAGCCCTAATGCTGCTACTCCAGGTCCAACTAGAGCAAGAGAGGTTATTGCACCATCTAAGATACCTACAATAATTATTTCAGACTCACCTGCTAAAAAGGCTTTAAAAAGTATTGAGGATTTAGGTATGGGCTACATCATTGTTGAGGCTGACGCTATGATCGGTGCAAGAAGAGAGTTTCTAGACCCTATTGAAATGGCCCTATTTAATGCCGACCTAGTAAAGGTATTATCAATAACTGGAGTTTACAACATCCTATTTGAAACAATAGATAAAGCAATAGCAGCGTTGAAGGAGGGTAGAAGTGTTGAGCTTCCTAAAATAGTTGTTGATAAGGAAGTAGCTGTAAAAGCTGCAGGATTCTCAAACCCCTATGCCTACGCTAAAGCTATGGCTGCCTATGAAATATCTAGAAGAGTAGCTGACCTAACTGTTGAGGCATGCTTTAAAGTAAAGGAGTGGGAAAGATATACAGTAATTAATGCTGCAGCTCATGAAATGATGCTTACAGCAGCAAAACTAGCTGAAGAAGCTAGGGAAATAGAGAAATATAGTGATACTGTTGTTAGGAAGCCCCACTTCGATGATGGAACTATACTGTTTAAACGTAAACTAATAGAGAAACCTACAAAACAAACCTAACACTATTTTATGTTTATTTGATTTAGTATTAGAGAATACGTAGAAGTTAAGTTAATGATAAACTAGTCGAAAATGTTTAAGTTGCTACTTTATAAATGTAGTTATGTCTATGCTATATGTTGATGCTCACTGTCATCTGCATGAGTATTCCCCCTCCCAAATAGCAAGGTTTAGCGGGATAATTATAGTTGCTGTATCCGACAATTATGAAAGCTCACTAAAAACATTAGAGATGTCTGAGAAGCTTAGTAATGTGATACCATGCATAGGAATGCATCCATGGAATATTGATGAGAAATCAATCAATACTATTGAAAAAGTTTTAAGTCTAGCCACTGAAGCTAAATGTATAGGTGAGGTAGGATTAGATAAAAGATTTAAGCTAGAAACCTATCATATACAGCTTGAAGTTTTTAGAAAAATTGTAAATACAGCGAGAGAGTATAGTTTACCATTAAACATTCATGCAACTGGAGCTTGGAGAGAAGTTTTCAGTATGGTTTATAGATCTGATATAGATAGGGTGCTATTTCACTGGTATAATGGACCTATAGACTTGCTTAGAGAAATTATGGATGTAGATTATTTAATATCAATCAATCCATCAATTAAAATACAGAGAAAACATATGAAAATCCTTGAGGAAGCTAACGTTAAAAATCTATTAACAGAAAGCGATGGACCATATAGCTATCATGGATTAAATCTTAATCCATTAATGGTTAAAGAGCTTATAAAGTATGTAGCTGAGGTAAAAAACATGTCTGAGGATCATGTAGCTAGTATAGTGCTAAATAATCTTTACAAGTTCATAAAATAACTAAAGGAAGCGTCTCAATATTATATGCCTGATTTAAATAGATTTATAAAATTTATATTGTTTGTTTCAGTAAGATTTTTATTCATTACCGTATCAAACCGCTGTAAACTTAGCTAGAATCTATTAGGTGGAGGAGTTGATTGAGCGGGAGGAAATGTGTGAAATTGTTAAGAGGTATAGGGAGCCTATTACACTAATACTTGGATCTCATTCAGCTCTAGATGCTAGATATGGCTCTAGAAATTATGGCTTAAGATCAATAATATATACAACCAAGGCAAGAGCAATAATTTACCTCCAAAATATTATAGCTGGAAGAGCTGATGAGGAAATTGAGGATTTACCATCAATATGTAGGAGAGACGTTGTTGTTGTAAATGATGCTAGAAGCATTAAGAAGAATGGGGAATGGAATTTAGCTATTCTAATTCTAGATAGCTACCAAGATATTTTAAAGTATGTTGATGATTTGGTCGATATTGAGGCTTTACAAATACCAAATAGAGCATTTACTGTCTACATTGGTGGAGATGAATACTGCAGCAAGATAGAGAAGGAGTTTGCTGTACCGATAGTTGGCTCAAGAAAGCTGTTGAAGATTGAGAATAGGGGTGAGATTGAGAAGGATTACTACTGGTTTGCTGAGAAGGCAGGTATTCCGATACCGAAATCTTACAATTTTAGTGTTTACAGTAAGGGTATACGGTTTAAGGAGTTTATTGATGAACCCCTACTCTTAAAGGCTGAGCATGCTGAAAGAAGATTTGAGAGAGAGTTTATTTTCGCTTCTGACTCTCATGATTTAGAGGAGAAGGTTGAAAAGGAAATTGAGCTAGGAAACTTAAACATAGATTCTTTAAGAAATGCTAGAGTTGAACAGATAGTTCTCGGCCCACATGGCAACTTTAACTTCTTCCTCTCCCCCCTAAATGCCTTGGAGGAGTGGGGTGATGTTGATGATGTATTTGCAGACCTTAATAGTTTAACGTTAGAGGATGCTAGGTTATGTCTTGCTAATGAACTTTTATCTATTGATGAGAGGAGGGAATCTATTCTTGATGGTTTAAAGAGATTGCCTGTTGATGTTCAGTTAAAACTTGAAAAGAAAATTATTCCCTCGTTTGAAGTTACATTTCATTCAGTAATTAGTATTAGGGAGTCTCTACTTAAAGATGTTTTAAGATGTGCAAACTCATTTGTTTTAACATTAGCTAAATATGAGCCTCCAGGTATTATTGGTGCATGGTGTTTACAAACTCTAATTACATGGGATAAAGCTTCAAGCTATAAGTATACTCCTAAAATCAAAATGGATGCTACATTAGGCTTAGAGTCTAAAACTCCTAGCGACTATGGACTATATGATTCCCCATCTATTGATGATGTATATATGCATATACCAGTTACGCAGGATGTTGCTTTAAGACATGGTGGTGGAACAAACGTCCATATGGGTATTGGGGCTCAATACTCTAATGCGAAGTACGGTAGGGCTATGAGTATGGGTGATAGAATAGCTTTAGAGATTGTAAGAGCTTTAAGAGCTGGAAAACTTGACTTAATAGTAACGTAAGATACCACTATACTTATTTTTCTCCTCTAACGTATGGTACTCCTAGAGATGATGGTGCTTCAACAATCCTCCTTACTATTCCTCTTGTTCCAATAGTTAATACTATTATTGTGAATAGGTATGGTAATGTCGCTACTATGTTTGGAGGTATTCCTAATGGCTGTAATCTGAACTCTAACGCCCTTAACCCTCCAAATAATGCTGCTCCAAATATAGCTCTTAATGGACTCCATAACGCAAATATTGTTAATGCTACTGCTATCCATCCTAAACCAGCCGTCATACCTGGCTGGAATGCAGGTCTATAAACAACTGAGAGATAAGCTCCGCCAAGCCCAGTAAGCATCCCACCAATAACCGTACATAGATACCTTACAACATATACATTTATACCTATAGTATCAGCTGCAAATGGGTTTTCACCTACAGCTCTTATAATGATTCCAGCTTTAGTTTTAAATAGTGTAAACCACATTGCGAAGGCTAAAATTAGTGATAAGTATGTTAATGGATCATGATTGAAGAGTAGGGGTCCAGCTATCGGTATATTGGATAGGTATGGTATAGGTATTACTGGTAATCGTAGTGGTAGAGGAACTCCGGTATAGTGGATTCTACCTATTAGCTCACTTATACCTAACCCCAGCATCGTGATTGCAAGTCCTGAAACTATCTGGTTAGCTCTTAAAGCTATACTCATGAATGCATGTATAAAACCCATTATCCCCCCAATAATGGTAGCTGCTATAACCCCAAACATAATGTTTCCAGTCAGTAGTGTAATACTGAAAGCTGTTAAAGCCCCCATAGCCATTATGCCTTCAAGACCTAAATTAATAACTCCAGATTTCTCAGTATATATTTCACCAAGAGTTGCAAAAAGTAGAGGTGTTGAAACTCTTAATGCAGCGTTAAGTAGTGATTCAACATCTCCTATCACATTATCACCTTTACTCTATATCTTAAAAGTAATTCTCCGCCAATTATGAATAGCAGTATTACCCCATTAAATATGTTAACTGTAGCGTACGGTAGATTTAGTTTAACCTGTAATATATCTCCACCAACTAGAAGTGTACCTATAAAGAAAGATGCTGCTAATGCTACTATTGGGTTTAGTTTTCCAAGCCATGCTGCAATTATAGCTGTATATCCGTATCCTGATGATATTTTGAATGGGCTTAGCCTATGATGTATCCCAGCAACTTCACCTACTCCTGCTACTCCTGCAAGTCCACCACTTATAGTCATCGTTATTAATGCTATCCTTACATATGATATTCCAGCATATCTAGCTGCCTCTCTACTTCCTCCTACTACTCTTATTTCATATCCGATTTTACTTCTTGAAGTGAAAATATGGATAAGAGCTACTGCACATAATCCAATAATTAATGTAGGGTAATGTATTCTTGTTCCAGGTATGCATGGGAGATATGCTTGTATTGGGATGTTTTCAGTATATGGAAATCCCCAAAGCTCAACACCACGCCATGGGCCTGTTGTTAAATACATTGTTAACTGTTCAGCTATGTAGTTCATCATAAGTGTAGTTATAACTTCATTTACTGAAAGCTTCGTTTTAAGTATTGCAGGTATTAAAGCCCATAAAGCTCCAGCAGTAAACCCCATTATGAACATTAACGGTATGATAATTATCGATTGTGAGTTAGGTATTACGTATAGAGCTATATATGTTGATGCTATAGCCCCCATGAGGAGCTGTCCTTCAGCTCCAATATTAAACATTGCAGCTCTAAAAGCTACTGCTAATCCAGTACTGCAGAGTAGTATAGGTATTGTTTTAACTATTGTTTCACTTAAACCATAGGTACTTCCCAAACTCCCATAGAAAATCATTATGTAGGCTCTAATAGGGTTTACACCTATTACTTGAAATATTAAACCTATAAAAATCATAGCTACTAATATTGAGAATAGAGTTACAGTAATACTTAAGGTTCTAGTTATATTTTCCCTTTTTTCCAGTTTAATTCTCACTTCTCCCCCCAGTCATGAGTAAACCTATTTTTTCAATACTTACATCTTCTGGTTTAAGAATTCCAGTTATTCTCCCACCATACATTACTACTATTCTATCACTTAGGGAAATTACTTCCTCTAAATCCTCTGAGACAAGTAGTATTGCCTTCCCATTATTCCTCATTTCTATAAGTTTCCTCCTAACATAATCTGTTGCTACAATATCAAGCCCTGCCGTTGGATTTACTGCAACTATTAGCTTAGGATTTCCTGAGAGCTCCCTAGCTAGAATAAGTTTTTGAATATTGCCTCCTGAAAGCAGTTTTGCTGGTGTATTTATGCTTGATGCTATTATATTAAATTTATCTATGAGCTCAGCTGAGAAGCTATTTATAAATTTAAAGTTTAGGAATAGATTATTTGAGTATGGTTTATAACGGTATTTTCTTAAAATTATGTTTTCAGCTATATTTAGATCTGAAACTATTCCCATGCTAATTCTATCTTCAGGTATGTAGGCAACACCTTTCTCAATTATCTTCTTAACATCTATATTTGTTATTTCTTCACCATCTAGCACTATTCTACCACGCTTTACCCTCCGTAATCCAGCTATAGCTTCAGCAAGTTCTCTCTGTC
>Ga0209183_1000067_pt1 | contig 50451 bp, 50 predicted proteins | sample LHCtaG_2_FD_184120 | JGI IMG/M metagenome (GOLD analysis project Ga0209183, IMG submission 184120) | Hot spring microbial communities from Little Hot Creek, USA to study Microbial Dark Matter (Phase II) - LHC4sed_replicate (SPAdes)... | ecosystem: Environmental > Aquatic > Thermal springs > Hot... | reverse complement strand
GTATCCCCCCCGGCCCGGGGTTGAGCCCCGGGTTTTAAGGGAGGACTTACCGGGCCGGCTACGGGCGCTTTAGGCCCAATAACCGTCCCAACCACTCGCGGGGCTGGTATTACCGCGGCGGCTGACACCAGACTTGCCCCCCGCTTATTCCCCCTCCATCTTGCGGAGGGGAAAAGCCCCTCTTCGGGGCACTCGGGGTGACCCCGTCACGGTTTCCCGCACTCCACTAGAGGTTCCAGCGGGGTGCTCAGGAATTTGATTAACCCGCTAGACCCCTCTATTTGCGGAGTTTTCGCGCCTGGTGCGCCCCGTAGGGCCTGGGCCCTTGTCTCAGGGCCCATCTGGGGGCTCCCGCTCTCACGGCCCCTACCCGTTATCGGCTTGGCGGGCCGTTACCCCGCCAACTACCTGATGGGCCGTGGCCCCATCCTCGGGCGGTGACGCGGACATCCCCGCCCCACCCTTTCGGTGAGGAACCCTTCCAGGCCTCCTCACCTATCGGGGATCAGCCCCAGTTTCCCGGGGTTGTCCCCGTCCCGAGGGTAGGTTAGCCACGTGTTACTCAGCCGTCCGCCACGCCCCGGTAACCGGGGCGTGCGACTTCCATGGCTTAGCCTCACCCCGATAGCGGTTGGGTCCGGCAGGATCAACCGGAATCGCGGCCGCAAGGCCGCGGGGTTGAGGTGGTTGCTTACTGCGTGGTTTGGGTGGCCCCTGTCGGGCGTGAATGTGCTAGGGTTAGTGCCCCAGCTTATTCACGCCCCCATTTCGTGAGCGTGATTGTCGCCGCGGTTGGAGGGCGGTTCTTCATTCTCGGGGTTTTACCCCGTGTCTGACCTAGCCGCCGTCTTAACCGCGGCGTATCGCCGTATTTATTCTGGGTGTTAAGAGCTTATAAAGTTTAGCGGTTTTCTCGACCCGTGGTTTAGTTATTTATATTCGTTTTTTGTATAATTTTGTTCAATATTTTTTGTATAATTGATTGCCGAATTTAAGCCTCGACAAGAACTACTTACTCGGTGTCAGACTTGAGGGTGGGTCTTACGAAGGAATCCGCTCTCGTAGTAGTTGATATGCAGGAAGACTTCTGTGAGGGTGGTTCACTACCTGTGATGGGCTGTAGGGCTTTAGTAGGTAAGATAAATAAGTACATAGATTACTTCAGGAACGCCGGGCTAGCGGTGATAGCTACTAGAGACTGGCACCCCCCAAATCACACCTCCTTCAAGGAGCGCGGAGGACCCTGGCCAGCACACTGCGTTGCGGGGAGTAAGGGAGCGCAGTTTGTCGAAGGACTTAAACTACCTGAAGACGTGATAGTGGTGTCTAAAGCCACTGAACCAGACATAGAGGCATACTCCGCGTTCAAGCTAACCCCCCTCCACTACATACTAGCCTCAAGAGGTGTTAAGAGACTCTTCATAACGGGGGTGGCGACAGATTACTGCGTGAAGGAAACAGCTATGGAAGCACTTAAGCTAGGCTACGAAGTAATAGTTTTAGTAGATGCCGTAGCAGGGGTTAGCGAGGAAACAAGCAAGAAAGCACTTGAAGAACTAGTGAGTGAGGGAGCGATACTAGCCACCGAGGAAGACATATCAAGGTGAAGAAACTGAAAGCGCTGAAACTACCTGAAGAACTCAGGAAAACACTATCGAAAGGAACTGAGGAAGTAGTTGAGGGAAGAGACCCCGTACAAACAATGAGGAAAACACTTGAGAAACTGAGAGAGTGCTCTAAGCTAATAGCGGTCGGAGACCTAGTCTGCCACACCATGATAGAGAACAACGCCGTACCGGACATATGCGTGATCGACGGGAAAACAAAGAGAACAAGCAAAACACCGGAGGTAAGGGTGGAGGTGTTCAGCAAGGTCGTGAGGACGTGGAACCCGCCAGGACACATAACCCAGGACGCACTAAACACGATCAAGGAAGCTGTGAAGGCGCTGAAAGAAAACCTGAAAACCCTGATAATAGTCTCAGGGGAGGAAGACTTACTAGCCCTCCCGCTAATAACTCAGCTACCTGATGAGAGCTGCGTAGTCCTAGGAATACCTGATGTCGGGGTCGGTTACGTAAGGGTATGTGAGGAGGCGAGGAAGAAAGCGAGGGAAATACTGAGCAAGTTCCATGAAGTGGAGATCAGCCCTTCCCAGACCTCCTAGAACTAGAGAGATACCCGAGCAATGCGCCGGAGACGGCGGAGACAGCTACGACTGCTAGGACGTAGTACCAAGTCCAGAAACCGCCGACGTTCCCGGGCGATGTGGTGGCGCCGGTAGGTACTTCAGTCAGGTTAAGCGGTACTCTAAACTTCGATAAGATGAGATACCATAGGGAGTTAAGGATGGCTTGATCTAGGAAGTAGGCAGCGTTCTTGACGTCCGCGCTCACCAATGAAATACCTCTCTCCAAGTACACCAAGGACACGACCGGCTCAATCCCGGAGTTCTTAGCTAGGCTCACGTATCTGCGAGCCGCGTCAACCAACCTATTCACGAGCAATGAAGTATTACTCTCGAAGCTTAGGTGTGTCTCGATAGAGGCTAGGGAGGAAGCCCTTAAAGCTAAGTTGAGTGATACTAAGGTGTTGTTTAACTCACCCCTAGATAAGTAGCTCTCAGCAACGCTGAGGTAATTAGTTAACTCACTAACGTCGACAGAAGAACCAAGCAAGGACTGAAGGTATGTCACTGAAGCCTGAGAAAAACTCAGCAATACCTGAGTACCGCTCTTCAATGAACTAACGTCCACACTCAAACCAGGACTCCCGAGAACCTCGTAGACAGTGCCCCACCCACGGACAGACCTAGCTCTCATATACGTGTAAGCGGCCTTATATATATCGTTAACCGTGGGGACGTTGACGGAACTCAGCCCCCTTAAATAAGCTTGAGACTCGTAAACCCTGCCAGCCAACTCAACCAACACACTAAGACTAGAAACCCCTAGATTTGCTGAGCTAGCTCTAGACACCAACGAGTTGAAGTACTCAGACGCGTTAGAAACCTCCCTACTAACTAAGTCTAAGATATCTGACCAACTACGACTCCTCACAACCATATCAACTAAGAGCTTAGCGGTCCAAACGTAGATTAAAGCACCGAAATAATCTGAGGACGCGGCATAGTAATTCATGGAATTATAGGATTCCTCACCCATCAAAGCGCTCTCCCTAGAATACTCTAGGAATCTAGCGACATCATTATCAACCCCTGCACGCCTCAATGAACCGCGGTAATTACTGTAGTCCCTGCTCACGTTAGAGTAAAGCTCATCGTACTCAAGCCTGTAATCATCCGCGATAGATTTGAAAGCACCCATTATATTCTCACTTAAACTTACGTTAAGGTCTTCAGGCAAGGATATAGAGATCCCGAAATACTTGAGAGCGTCGTAAATGGTTGACGCCTCAACCACCATGACGCCCAAACCCCTCCCAGCCTCAACCACGTCAACTAGGGAACCTGTCTTGAGACTCACCGAGAACCTCTGCCCAGCAGGTATTATCATGAGCTTAGCGCCAACAGAGGCGGCTGCCTCAAGCTTCTCCGGAATGCCCCCCACAGGACCTACCAACGTGTCCGGCATTATCATGCCGGTAATTACGACGGATTCGTTGATGGTGGCGTTACTAAATAAAGCCAGTAACGCGGTCGTGAGCGCCGCCCCAGCCGAAGGACCCCCAACTATCGGGGTGCCGGAATGAATCCTTACTAAAATAGAGTAATTAGTGAAATCAAACCCTGAAATAAAACCAGCTATTAAGGAGGCTATCTTAAGAGAAGACTGCGTGTCGAGTTCGGAGAGAGGGTCTATAGACAGGTAGACAGATCCGTCACCAGGGATTAAACTAGCCTTAAGTTGCGTGGCAACACCATGGTAGGAGCCTTCGGAACCCCCCACAGCGAGCAAGTACATACTCACCTCCCTAACAACACACCCGCTCAAGGATTGAAGCAGGAAACTAGAAGGAAGTGCCGTGAAGATCAAAAACGTCAAGATTAGTGAAAACAGTCTTACCTTAACCACTCTCAATCACCGACAATTAAGAGACTACACATTATTTAAACGTTGAAGGACATGCAAAAATAATCTTAGAGTTAAGATAATGATTGAGGTGGTGAGGGGCGCTACTCATCGTAGATAACTGGGAGGAGCGTCTGTCACCGTGGCTTCTCAGTGAGTACCGCTTCGTCGCCGACCTATTCAGGGGTAGCGTAGTATTCACGAACGTGGCGTGTGAAGAGATGCTTCAAGCACTAAGGTCACTAGCTGAGGCAACGCCGAAGAATGTTAGAGAGTTTCTTGCAGCTAACGACATCCCATTAAGTAAGGTCTTAGTACTTGATCCAGTGGCGGAGGAGGAGCTAAGCCCTGAAGATCTCGGCAAGGTAAGGGTAGTCGTGATAGGTGGTATAATGGGTGATCACCCGCCGAAGAGGAGAACACTCGAACTCATAACTAGTAAGTTGCCGGGAGCCTTAGCCAAGAACCTAGGCAGAGAACAGTTAACGATAGCTGGCGCGGCCTACGTGCTTAAGAAGGTTTCCGAGGGTTACGCTCTGAAAGACCTAGACTTAAGGTTCGGGTTAACGATAAGACTTAACATACTAAACGCCGACGTAGAGATTTTCCTACCCTACGCGTTCCCTTATGAGGGGCTGTTTTGTAGTTGTTGTTTGTGGGTTAGGTTTATAAGCTCTGATTCTGTTTATTGTATTGGTGTCAGCTATTTCGGGGAGTTCAGAGAGGTTGCTGAGACCTAAGGAGGTTTGCCGGCGCCTCGGTATTAGCTACTCTACTCTTTCACGGTGGGTTAGAGAGGGGAGGATTAGGGCTATTAGGACTGCTGGTGGTAAGTTCAGGGTTCCTGAGAGCGAGGTCAGGAGGATAGCTGAGGGATTACCAATTAGCAGGGAGGTTAGAGCGGTTATCTATGCTCGTGTATCGAGTAGCGAGCAGAGGAGTGACCTCGAGAGGCAAATACAGTACCTCACAGAGTATTGTGCTTCCAAGGGATACAAAGTCATTGATGTCCTAAGCGATGTCGCGAGCGGGTTGAAGACCGATAGGAGGGGATTATCGAAGCTCTTCGAGTACGTCGTAAACAGGCAGGTAGACGTAGTCGTGGTTACTTATAGGAATAGGCTAACGCGCTTCGGCTTCGAATACCTAGAATACTTCTTCAGCCAGTATGGCGTGAGAATAGAGGTCGCCTTCAGCGAGGAGGCTAAGAACGCATATCAAGAGCTCGTAGAGGACCTGGTAGAGATAGTTACCTCGTTCGCTGGGAAGCTCTACGGCATGAGGAGCTACAGGAAGAAAAAGCTCGTTGAGGGCTTCAAGAAGCTACTAGAGGAGGCTGAGAAAGAGTGAGCGAGGTAGCTAGGACTGTCGTGGTTGAGTCAGTTCAGCTTCCGAGAAGAGTGTTTAGGGTCTTTGTCGAGCTTGAAGGCATGTATAGGAACATGGTTGAGCAGCTGGTGTTGTTCGCTGTTAGAGGCTGCATCACGAGCTTCATAAGGCTCAAGGCGTTGAAGTACCGTGAGTTGAGGAGCCTCTACCCACAGCTACCATCACACTACGCGTACACGGTCTGCCAGGACACTAGTGCTAGGGCTAAGAGCTTTCTGAGGCTTAAGAAGCACGGGTTAACAGTGAGGGAACATCCCGAGGTCAAAAGCGTCTCCATATGGCTCGATGATCATCTGTGGAAGCTAGACGGGTTAACGGCGATTCAAGTAGCAACACATAAAGGTTGGGTCAGGGTGGAGCTTGAGCTGCAGAAACACTTCTGGAGATATGTTAATAGTGGCTGGAGGGTATCGACAGAAGCCAAGATCAAGCTTGATAAGAGGAGTAGGAGGCTCACCATATACCTAACCTTCAAGAAGCATGTTGAAGCCTATAAGCCAAGAGGGCTCATAGCTGTTGACGTTAACGAGAACCACGTTGTAGCCCTAGTAGATGAGGGTGCCTACCTCTTCGAGACTGGGTTCAGGGACATCGTGCTAGGCTACTACTACAGGAGGAAGAGGATCCAAGAAGAATACGATAAGCTGTATGGAGTGAACTCTAGGGTCAGGAAAAGGGTGCTTAGGAAGCTGAGTGAGAGGAGGAAAAAGAATGATCTGAAGTGGAAGCTCGCGAACATTATCGTTAGAGTCGCTGTGGAGAAGCGGCATGCCGTTGTCTTGGAGAAGCTCGGCAAGAACCCAGCTAGAGGGATGATCAACCACTTGAGGGACGACCAGCTACGGCACAGGATATACCAAGCGAGCTTTAGAGGAGTTCAAAGAGCTATCGAGGAGAAAGCTAAAGAGCACGGAGTCCCCGTGATCTACGTAAACCCGAAGAACACGTCTAGGCTCTGCCCAGTGCACAGTGCGTGGATAAGCTACGATAATGGTAGCAGAATCGGCAAGTGCACAGCGGGAAGCGAGCTCTGGCACAGAGATGTAGTTGCATGTGTTAACCTCCTCCTCAGAGCCCTGCAGGGTGATGGGAGCGATGCTCCAAGCCCCGCAGGGTCAGCAGTAGATGGGAGCCCCGTGCCGTTGGGCTCGACAGCCACCCATGACCCCACAGGGATACCCAAATCCCTGTGGGCGAGGTGGAAGTCCCTAGATGCAACAAATGAACACGAACTAATGAGAATAAGCATCTAGGGACAAACGGGTAAGCCAGTGCTCCCCAAAGAATACCTTAAGATCGTGGCTATGCGGTCCCTATACTACGAGGGCGTCGAGCTAACCTAACAAACATCAAGCATTTCTCCTCAAGTCAGCCCTGAACACGTACTTCCTCGGAGCATAATCAAGGACCCTCTTAACGCCAACCACAGAGAAAACCAAGGGATCCACCGCGTTACTAACCAGGTGCTTTACCTCCTCAACAGAGTAACTAACTAGGTATACGTGGATAACCCCGCCCACACGCAGCTTATTACTCACTGCGGAGACGTACTCAAGAGCCTCGAGAGGTAGGTTCATGACGACCTTGTCGAAAACGCCGTCGCTAACTACCCTCAGAAAATCCCTCACGTCGCTTAAGACAGGTATCACCCTACCCTTAAGCTTCTTCTTATTCATCTCAATAGATTCTATGAGGCACTTTATAGCGTCAGGGTTGAAGTCAACGGCGTAAGAGGTCGCGTTCCTCAAGGAAGCTATGTGAAGTGAGAAAGGACCAACACCGCAGAACAGGTCAGCAATTAACTCGCCGTCATTAGCTAACTCAGCAATTCTCCTGTGTTCTTCAGCTAGTGAGGGGTTATAGTATGTCCTCAACACGTCAACGGAAATCCTTAAACCGTATTCCTTATGCACGGTCTTACTCACGGGATCCCCGAACACGTGCTTTAACTCCCTAACCCTGTACTCGCCGCTCACGTAACCACCAGCGTAGACTGCTCTCACGTTGCGTGATACCCTAGAGATGGCCTCGCCGATTAGCTTACCGTACTCTAGCAAGTCCTCAGGTATGTTAATGACTGCTATATCACCGATCACGTCGTAAGACGACGGGATCCTCCTGAGAACACCTTCAGGAATCAACCCGGTAAGCAAGTCCTTGAATGAAAGTCCGAGAGTCCCGCAAACGAAGTCTTCGTAGCATGACTCGCTGACTAGAGCAGCCGGCAACTCCTTAATCAAGCTCATGTCTAGGTCTTCCTTGACAGGTATGGCAACACTTCCGTCACTCAATTTCTTAACCTTACAATTCCTCACGTAAGCGTCTCTAGATTTAAGGAACTCAAGCACCTCCTCAACATCCTTAGCTGAAACCCTCACGCAAGGCAGCCTCAACTACCCGCACCCACGCATGTGATAAGGGACTCAATCATAATAAACCTTTTAAGCGTTTTTTATTTTGGTGTGGTGAGTGAGGTTAGGCATAGTTCCTAAGCTTAATAGTCCTGAAGCATTACAGCTAGCTAAGCTAGTGTTGAAGAACGCTGAGAGCAAGGGTCTAACAGCACTCCTAGACGCTAGAGCTAAGGACCTCATAACGTGGGATAAGCTCTTCCACTTAGGTAAGGACAGCGTGGATATGATAGTGGTTATCGGGGGTGACGGAACAGTCCTGAACACGCTCCACCTGCTGAGGGATGCTGACGTGCCCGTAGCAACGATAAGGTACGGTAGGAGAGGGTTCTTATGCGACGTTCCCCCGTACGAGTACTCTGAGATGATATCAAGGATAGCGTCGGGGGATTACAAGCTAGTTGAGTATATGAGGCTTAAGGGGGAGGTTAAGGGGGTGGACATCACACCCCCAGCACTAAATGAAATAGCTGTCGTGAGTTCAGGGAGTGGTAGAGCTAAAGTAATAAGATTGTATGTCCATAAGGACGATGAGGAGATTTACAGGAGGTTAGTGGGTGACGGCGTGATAGTAGCTACCCCAGTAGGTTCAACAGCCTATAGTCTGGCTGCCGGAGGACCTGTAGTAGACCCGTTGATGAGAGCGTTGGTAGTGACGCCACTTGCGTCGATAACTCTATGCACTAGACCCGTGGTCCTGCCGCCGGACTCCGAGATAAGGGTGACTATAGCTAGAGACTCTCCTGAAGCTCTCTTAATAGTTGACGGGTCTTACAGCTTAGCTCTGAAGCCAAAGGACTCAGTCATTATAAGAGAGTATCATAAGCCGGCTAAATTCGCTAGATTCTACCTAGGTGACTACTACGTCAGGATCTTCGAGCGATGTCTGTGATGAGGCTTACGTACTCGACGCCGCAGCGTTTTTCGCTAGCTACCAACTATATCTAACGAAAAACGTTTATACGGTCAAGGAAGTGCTTCAGGAAGTGAAGGATTCGGAAAGCCTCAAGAATCTCCAGTTAGCTCTCTCAGCAGGGAGAGTTAAGATTCTTGAACCCGGGGAAACACACAGGAAGAGAGTTAGCCAGTTAGCTGAGGAACTCAACACACTCGAGAAACTCTCTAAGACAGACCTAGAACTCTTAGCTTTAGCAAGTGATCTATCAGAGAAATGCGGCAGGGTAGTAATCATAAGTGACGACTCGGCAGTAAGGAGGGTGGCTGCCCGAATAGGCGCGACAACGCTAACAATAAAATACTGGAGAACGCGAACCAGCCGAAAATAACGCATTTAAGAAATCCTAACAATAATTTAAAAAGACTCTATTACTAGGATATTATTGGCGGGGGTGCCCGAGCCAGGTCAAAGGGGTCAGGCTGAGGCCCTGATGGCGTAGGCCTGCGTGGGTTCAAATCCCACCCCCCGCACCAAACTAAGTAACCAAGAATCAAAACTTAAAATACTCAACGAGTTACAAATTCGGTGAGTCGCTTGAGTGTTTTGCTAGACCTGTTTCTAGAGTTTTTGAAGATAGGGTTTTTCATGTTTGGCGGTGGCTACGCAGGTATAGCGCTCCTACATAAAGAGTTGGTCGAGCTTAGAGGGTGGCTCACGAACGAGGAATTCGTTGATGTGATAGGCATAGCTGAGAGTACCCCAGGCCCTGTGGCCATAAACTCGGCTACCTTCATAGGTTACAAGATATGTGGTGTTCTAGGATCGGTGGTAGCTACCTTAGGGGTAGTGCTTCCAGCGTATTTAATAATACTAGGTATTGCGATGGGCTTATCACCCTACCTAATGACACCCATAGCTAGAACTATATTGAGAGGTATAAACGCCGCTGTCGTGGCTTTAATACTAGTAGCCTTGCTAAGAATAGGTAACACAGTGCTAATTCAGGACAATACGGTAAGGATGGTTGAGTCTGCGATATTTGTCATCGCTATCGCGTTAATCCTGTTACTGAAGCAGCATCCGATAACAGTGATAGGAGTCTCAGTAGCGTTAAGTCTCTTAGCTAAGTACGTACTAGGTATTTAACGAGAAGTTCTTGTAGATATTGATGAGTGGTGGACCGGCCGGGATTTGAACCCGGGACCTCCGCCGTGCGAGGGCGGCGCTCTTCCAGCTGAGCTACCGGCCCCACCTAATTCTTATACTTAAGCTCTTAAAACCGTTTTCGTGGCTGATCAATCACGTTCCTTAAGTTAGGGTTGCTATTCTGCGAGGACTTTACCTGTCTTCGGGTACGTCTTGTAACCTACGTATTTACTCAGTATTTCCCCTATTTTCTCACTGTTAAGTATTTCCAGAATCTTACGTATCGGTTCTTTACTTAAGCTATCCTTAAGTATTACGAGATCGTATACTTCCTCACCTACTTTAATGAATTCTAGTCCGTATGTTTCGGCCGCATGCCTGACCCCAACCCCTACGTCCGCCCTTCCCTGAAGCACTGCTACGGCTACCCCGTTGTGTGTTTTAGCCTCGTTTAGGTACCCCTTAATGATTCTCGGTATCTCGTCAGGGTTTATTCCCAACTCTCTTGCAGCTATCTTTAAGTTGATGTCTATGAGTGTTCTAGTGCCGGAACCCTTATTCCTGTTTATAAAGACCACGTCCTCCCTGAATAAGTCCTTAAACGACTTTATGTTTTTAGGGTTGTTCCTAGGCAGTATAAACCCTATCTCCCTAACCCAACCACCCACTAAGACAGCCCTACCCGAGAGGTTCAGCTTCTTGAAATACTGTAGGTTATACTCACCACTCTCTTCGTCAAGGAGGTGCACACCACTTAAATCAGCCTCACCCCTACCAACAGCTAAGAAACCTCCTAGAGACCCAACATTGATTAACTTGTAATTAGGTCCATCAACAACTAACCTAATTAACTCGTCGACCACGTAGTCGTGACTACCTATGAATACTAGGTCCGGAGCCTTCCAAAACCTTCTAAAGAGTTTCACAACCACCTCACTACCCTCATTAATCACCAACGTGTCTTCAGGTACTTCAATAAACCCGTCAGTATACGTTAGAACCTTGATAGACCCTGACGGGCTTAAGACGGGGTAGGCCGCTAATACATCCCCCCTCCTCACCAGAGCGACAGGGACTAACGCGGTCCTCCCTCTAACACCTAAGACTTTCTGAAGCACGACGGCCTTAACTTCCGACCAACCCAAATAGCTTGCCGAGATCCCGGCAAGTCTAGAGATTACCGGAGCTACCACAGACCTGAAAATCATTGCGGCTGAGAGAGGAAATCCCGGGAGACCGAACACTAGCTTCCCATTAATTACTGCTACGATGGTAGGTTTCCCCGGCTTAACCTTCAGTCCGTGAACCACTATCCCCGGCTCCCCAAGACTCTCGATAACCTTATAAGTAAGGTCCCCAAGCCCGGCCGACGTCCCTCCAGCAGTGATAACCACGTCGTTTTCCTCTAGAGCTTTCTTTAGGACCTCCCTCAAGGAATCCTCATCATCTGGCACTATACCGTAGAACTGTGGCACAGCACCTAACTCAGCTAAAGAGGCGGAAACGTAATATGATGAGATCTCGAATATTTTATAGTCTTGGAGAAAGCCTTCCTCAACGCTAATTAGTTCTGAACCCACCGAGACGACGCCGACTCTTGGCTTAACGAAGACTTTAACCCTGCTCACGCCGGCAGCGGCTAGGGTAGCTAACTCAGCAGGCCCTAACAGGGTACCCCTACGAAGAACTAGCTCCCCCCTCATAATGTCGGAACCCGTCCTAGCTACGTTATCTCCTGGAGTCACGGAAGTGTAGACGTAGACATGTTCGCCGACCCTCCTACTATACTCAACCATGACCACCGAGTCAGCACCTCTAGGTATGGCTGCACCAGTATCTACCTCTACAGCCTCCCCAACACCTACCTCAGTATCCGGAGGGCACCCTATTCTGACCGAACCCTTAAGCCTCAGCCTAGCAGGCACGTCCTCCTCAACACCGATTAAAGAGATGGAGTTAACGGCATAACCGTCTACCTCAGACCTGTCAAAAGGCGGGTAGTCATAAACCGCGTAAACATCCTCCGCTAAGACCCTACCCAACCCCTCACGCAGACCAACCCACTCAAAACCCAGGGGTCTTAACTCAACGTATGAAGAGATAATACTCAACGCCTCGTCAAGCCTGCGGAGCTCATGGAAAATCTTCCTCAAACGCGTCACCAACACTACATACGGTAAACACTTAAATAACTCTCTAATGAATAAGAACTTGGTTGGGCCCGTAGCTCAGCCAGGATAGAGCGCCGGCCTCCTAAGCCGGAAGTCGGGGGTTCAAATCCCCCCGGGCCCGCCACAACACCAATCAAACCACTAACGCCTAAAAATATGGTTTTGATTAAATAGCTTTTAACTCTCTTAGAGTTGAAACGATAAGGTATCAGCTCCGGTATTCCAGTCTAAAAAGTATTTTATTTTTAAATATTTAGTTTACTTCCCTAGTCTTGGGTGCTCTAAGTATGAAGCCCATGCACCTAGTTGTTATTGCTTTAGTAATTATAGTGGTAGTCGCCGCAGTTGCCTTCTTAATTCCTCAGTTAACGTCTCCGACGACTCCGGGGACCTCAACACCCACTACATCACCAACTCCTACTAAGGAGTATAAGTTGAGTGTTGTTGTAGGTCCTCAATCGCCTTGGGGTCAGGCAGCTCAGAGGTGGGCTGATGAAGTCTATAATAGGACTGGCGGTAGGGTGTATATTAGGGTCTACTACTCTGGTCAGCTCTTCGCTGGGCAGCAAACGAACGAGTTTCAGCTACTCTCTCAGGGTGTGGCAGATTTTGCCATAGGATCAGTAATTAACTGGGCTCCGGTAGTGAAGGAATTGAACCTGTTCATACTGCCGTTCTTCTTCCCTGAAGGTGTTAATAAAGGAGATATATACAAGGCTGTTGACGCGATAGAGGAGGGTGAGGCTGGGAAGCAAATACTTCAGATACTGGAGAGTTACGGTGTGATAGGGCTTGCGTGGGGCGAGAACGGCTTCAGACAAATAACTAACTGGAAGGTACCCATAACGAAGCCTGAGGACTTGGCCGGTCTTAAAATAAGGGTTGTTGGGTCACCTATATTCATAGATACTTTCAAGGCTCTGGGCGCTGACCCTACACAAATGAACTGGGCTGACGCATTAACTGCTTTCCAGCAGAGAGTCGTCGACGGTCAAGAAAACCCCATTAACATCGTGATAATACCTTACAAGTTATGGGAGTATCATAAATACATAACCATATGGGATTACGCAATAGACCCACTTATCTTCGCCGTGAATAAGAATACTTGGAATTCCTTTGACGAGAATACTAGGCAAATAATTCTTGAAGCAGCTAAGAAAGCTGCTAGATGGCAGAAGGCTATGGCTAGAGTAGGGCTTGACGACGGCACATCCCTAAGGATACTGCAGGAGGAATTCAAGTTCACGCCCGAAATCACTGACCCAATAAAACACCTTCAGAATCAAGGAATGGAGATAGTCTTTCTCAACGAGACTCAGAGGAACCTCTTTAAGCAGAAAATGCGTGACGTCTATGCTAAGTGGGTTCCGACAATCGGTGAGGAACTAGTTCAGAAAGCTATTAATGACGTGAAGAACAAGCTTGGAATAACTATTGAACTACCCTAAAATAACACACGCGTTTTTTGAGGAATTTTTCATGTGTGAGGTGATTCAACGTGAGTAAGAAAAACTTAGTCAGGAATTTAATGAGTAATTTAGAGGAGTATGTGGCCGCGATCCTGCTCCTCATAATGTTCTTAGTGGCTTTCGTTAACGTTCTCTCCAGGTATTTGTTTAAGATGTCGCTCGCTTTCATAGAAGAGATAGAGGTTAATTTCTTTGTTTGGATGAGTGTTCTAGGAATTGCGATAGCTTTTAAGAGGAACTCACACTTAAGTATGGAATTCTTGAAGAATATGATGCCCGCGAAGGTTCGGGAATACTTATGGGTCCTAGGGATGATGCTGAGTCTAGCCATATTCATAGTCTTGATTTATTTATCCTCGATTTTAATCTATAATGAGGTAACGTTGTATAGGACCTCGAGTATGGCACTAGATATACCTATGTGGATCTACTATGTCGGCATGACGCTTTGCTCTCTGGTGGTCGTGGCGAGAATATTGCAGAACTTAAAGCGTTGGTTGGTGTAGGGAAATGAACCCAGCATTACTAACGTTACTTATATTCATCATAATACTACTGACGGGAACCCCGATAGGGACCGCCTTAGGAGTCGCGTCGATATTCTCTATATGGTACTACAACTACGGCGTAGGAGTAATAGCACCTAATTTCTACGCGAACATAGCTAAGTTCCCCCTCCTAGCTATACCGTTCTTCATCTTCGCCGGTCTCGCGATGGAGAGAGCCGGTGTTGCTGAAAGGTTTGTTAGGTTGATTAAGGCGTTGGTTGGGTGGATGCCGGGCGGTCTAGCCGTAGCCACGGTGCTTATAGGTACTTTCTGGGGTGCTGTTTCAGGGTCTGGGCCGGCTACGGCGGCCGCAATAGGGGTGATCTTGATACCGATGCTTGTCAACGCAGGCTATAGTAGGGCTTTCTCAGCAGCTCTAGTAGCTACAGTGGCCGGACTCTCAATAATAATACCTCCCAGCGTTGCTTTCATAATATATGGGACTATACTCAACGTATCTATAGGAACTTTATTCATAGCAGGCATCATACCCGGATTACTCCTAGGTCTTGCTTTAGTGCTGGTTAGCTTCCTAATATCTTTAAGGAGGGGTTACAGAGGTTTGGAGAAGGCTTCCTTAAGAGAAGTCATGGAAGCATTCAAGGATGCTTTTCTGGGACTCCTGGCACCCATAATAATATTAGGTGGGATCTATACGGGCGTTTTCACACCTACTGAAGCCGCTATAGTAGCAGTAGCTTATAGTTTATTCCTAGGCTTGGTAGTGTATAGGTCCATATCCCTTAAAGATATGCTTAAAATCTTGGTAGATTCTGCTGAGATGTCTTCTATAGTAATGTTCGTAGTTGCTTTCGCGGGAATCTTCTCGTGGGCTGAACAGACAGCTGGGTTGGTGGAAACGTCCGTTAGATGGATTTTATCAGTATCGCAAGATCCGTTAGTCGTCATGCTATTATTCATGGTGGTTTTATTGTTTGCCGGCATGTTCCTAGACGCTATCTCAATATACTATATCTTCCTACCACTCATGGTCCCCATAATGATACACTTTAATTGGGACCCCATATGGTTCGGCGTCATAATGACTATAAACCTAGCAATAGGTCAGGTAACTCCTCCGGTAGCTGTCAACGCTTACGTAACAGCCAAGATAAGTAAGGCAACACTAGAAGACATAGGGAAGGAGGCACTACCACTAATAATCACGGTCTTCATAGTACTCTGCATACTCATACTATTCCCACAGATAGTTTTATGGCTACCGAGCCTCATGCGGAGAGCGCCTTAAAACATTTAGGAACTCCCCCAATAATCACTAACCAACTCCTTAAGCTGAGTTTCACGTTAAAAATTCAATTCCTTAATTTTTGTGGGCTTACTCTACTATAGTATTGATCTTCTTTGAAGTATTTATGTGAATATAATTTTATTATATTGAGTTACCTAGTCTTGTCTTAGGTGTTTCCTCAGATGTTTCGTTTTGAGACTATAGTGCCGAAGGATATTGATGATGCTCTTGAGGTTCTTGATAAAGATATTGAGGTCGTACCAATAGCCGGGGGAACGAATCTTTTGGTGTGGGCTAGGGACAGCAAGATTAGGTTTAAGAAAGTCCTGGATTTATGGAATCTACGTAAACAGCTCTCGTATGTGGTGGTTGAGGGTGATGTGGTAAGGATAGGTTCTATGACTACCGTAGACGAGTTGTGTGAGGTCAGCGAGCTTAAGAAACCTCCCCTACTAGGACTAACAGATGTTTGCGCAACTTTCGCTAGTCCTTACATAAGATCCGTGGCTACGGTCGGAGGCAATATCGAGTCAGCTAATCCCCTGTCCGACATAGCAATATTTTTCTTAACTCTCGACGCTAAAGTTAGGCTTGTAAGCCTTAACGGATCGAGGGAGGTACCCTTAACGAATTACTATAAGGGGATGCGTTCCACGATCAGGGAAAGAAACGAGCTGATTAAGGAGGTGGTAATCAATAACCCACCACCTAATTCGTCAACGGCTTTCATGAAAATAGATAAGAGGAGGGGTCACATCATGGGGCTAGCTATAGGCGCTGTCTACGCGGAGTATAATGGGGACATCATCAAGGACGTGAGAATAGCTTTTGATAGTGTCTCCAAGCCCTTCCCGGAGAGGGCATTCCTAACAGAATCCTTCCTCAGAGAAAGGAAGTTTGATGAGGAGCTCTTGTGGGAAGCTTCAGAAACTATATTACCTAAGGAGATGGTGCGCTATACTGGAAGAAGAGCTTCAGCAGAGTACAGACTCCACTTATCTAAAGTAATACTACGTAGGGCACTCACAAAAACCTATGAGAGAGTTAAGCTTTCTTCAAGGTAAAAAAGCTTGCTTAAGGTTTGGTTGTGTTGAAGACTACCGTAACCTGTCCTGTAGCCACCATGTTCTGCAACTTCAGAGCCCACTCATTAACTTCGCTGGGAACAAACTTCAGCGGGAACTTTATGTATGAGGCTTTACCGAACTCAATCTCATAGTAGCCTGTCTTAACGCCCTTAAATATCTGACCAACGATATACTCTAACGCTACGCCGTAGTCATAAATATAGGACGTTATTAAGTTATTCGGTAGCATGGAAGATTTATCAGTATATTTAGTTGTCGCTAAGACGTAGAGACCTTTAGTAGCGTTAGCTTCTTTAATGGCCTCAAAGAGCCCGTAGTTAGCTAAGTTGAGAGAAGACATGACTACGTCACAACCCTGATCTATGAGACTCGCGGTAACGGTCTTAGCCTTAACCGGGTCGTTAAAGTCGCCAGTCCATACCGGGATAAAGGTGACGTTCTTGCCTAAGTCACGCAACGCCTGAATAATAGCGTTAACCTCCGAGACAGTGAAAGGTAACTGAATACCACTAACATAACATATGACGCCTGTCTTAGTTACGTTAGCAGCTATAGCTCCTAACACGTAGAAACCCTTATGAAAAGCAGGATCAAGTTGCCACACGTTGGGCGGGAGATTCTCTATTCTTCCATAACCAGTTATTATGACTACTACGTCGGGGTGATCTCTAGCTACCTTCTGACCTACAGACACATACTGACCTCCATGGAAGAATATTATGTTATAGCCTAAAGAGATATACTCGCTAGCCACCCTTTCAGCATCCGCGACACTAACACCCTCAGAATACGCTACGTCAATGCCATACTTCTCCTTAATATGTAAGGTCCCTAAATACCCCAACGTATTGAAGTCAGCGTCCTGTATGCTACCAGGTAATATAGTAGCTAACTTAAATTGAGGAGCTGGCGTAGTCGTAGTTGTTGTGGTGGTTTCAGGAGCTCTGGGTTGCTGTGAAATTATGAACCCCGCAGCTACCGCAGCAACTACCACAACCACTACTATCATTAGTGCCGCAGTCTTAGATAAAGCCCTCCTCAACTTCCTTGAGGACATCATAATATCACAGTTTTTATACTAAAGCATACTTATTAAGTATTGATTCACGTAAAGTCATTAAATCTTATCCATAGTAACGTAGGTAGTGGAGTAACAAGTCTCTGATAAAACTTATTCTAGGTAGGTTATGATGAGTTAATTTAGCTAGCTTAATCATTATTTTTAATGCTTTTATATCCCTATTCTCAGGGTCTGCTTTGAGTTTGAGTAGAGAAAGCGTAATCGTTGCTAGACCTTATGTTCGTCTTGAGGGTATCTATAAGCGTTTCGGCGATGTAGTGGCTCTCAAAGGAGTGACGCTAGATATTTTCACGGGTCAGGTTTTAGGTCTCCTAGGCGAGAACGGTGCTGGGAAAACTACTTTAATGAACGTGTTATTCGGTCTCTATAAGCCGGACGCGGGACTAATATACGTTGATGGGAAGGCAGTGAAGATTAAGTCGCCTGCTCACGCCATAAGACTAGGTATCTTCATGGTTCACCAACACTTCAAGTTAGTGAGTAACTATACTGCCTTAGAGAATATCGCTATAGGGATGTCTTCAGGAGTTAAGTCTCTTAGACCAATAGACCTGACAGAGTTGGAAGAGAGAGTTAATAAGGTAATGGAGGCTTCAGGACTTTACGTGAACTTGAGGGAGAAGATCAGGAACCTACCGTTAGGTGTTAGACAGAGAGTCGAGATTCTTAAGGCTTTGGTCAGGGGAGTTAAGATATTGATTCTCGACGAACCAACAACTAACTTAACGCCTCAGGAAGTGGACGCGCTCTTTAACGCTTTAAGAAACTTAGTTAGGACGGGGTTGGGGGTCGTCTTCATAACACATAAACTACACGAGGTAATGGCTGTCGCAGATGAGATAGCTGTCTTAAGAAGTGGCGTTCTTTTAGGGAGATTTAAGCGTTCAGAAGTTGATCAAGCAACCATAATAAAGTTGATGGTTGGTGAAAGGATAGACTTAGATAAATCAATTATTTTCAGGGGTTTCAGACCACTTAACACATCCTCACAAACAGAAAACGTGCCTAAGCCTGAACTTCTGAGAGTAGAGAATCTCGGACTAAAGGACAGGTTAGGGACGACTATCCTAGATTCTATTAGCTTCACCTTATCTAAGGGTGAGATACTGGGTATTGCCGGGGTCTCAGGGAACGGGCAAAGAGAGTTTGTTGAAGTGATCTTCGGCGTTAGGAAGCCTACCTCAGGTAAGATATTGCTGGAGGGGGTTGACATAACGAATTCTAGTATAAGAGACAGGATCTTAATGGGAATGTTTTACGTGCCTGAAGACAGACTCTCTGAAGGGATTTCCCCAACTCTCTCAGTGATGGAGAATCTAGTCTTAGGAATTCACTTCTCATACTCTACTAAGAAGCTTTTAATGGACTTCAAGAGAATAAGGAGTGACGCCCTACAACTAATTAGGAAGTATGAGATTAAAACACCTGATATGGCAACACTCGCCTCAAAACTTTCTGGAGGGAACATACAGAAGTTGATGATTGCTAGAGCTTTCCACACGAAACCCAAGGTTTTAATAGCTCATAACCCGACGAGAGGCTTGGATATAGCGACTACCGAGAAAGTATTGAGTGAGGTATTGAGTTTGAAAAGTGCTGGTTCTGGAATCATCTACGTTTCTGAAGACTTAGACGAGCTTATGCTGATAAGCGATAGGATAGCAGTGATGTATAAAGGTATGTTAGTGGGTTCCCTTACTAGAGATAGGTTCGACAAATACGAGATAGGTAAGTTAATGGCCGGTGTTGTTGGTGGTTGAGTATGAGAGGAATACAGTTAATTAGGTTGATTAAGATCTCCGTACCCTATCTATTCAGCGTCTCCCTAGCGTTCGGGATCGCAGGGCTGATACTATACTTAGGAGGCTATGACGTGGTCTCTAGCTATAAAACGATATTAACAGCTTCTTTCTGGAACCTTAACAGCTTCTTCCTAACCCTAACTAAATTCAGTACATTACTTATGATGAGTTTAGCTTTCTCTATACCCTACATAAGCAGGAAATTCAATATAGGTGTTGAAGGACAGTACTTAATGGGTGCTTTAGGAGCCGCACTAGTAGGTCTGGCCGTGAGCACACCTGCTGGAGTGCATGTCATTATTTCGTTAATTGTCGGCATAGCGTTCGGCTCTTTATGGGCTTCAGTCCCTGCTTTTCTGATGGCTCGCTACAACGTTAACGAAGTCATATCAACGATAATGATGAACTTCATAGCAAGATATTCGGTCATGGTCTTCGCCATGAGTTTCTGGAGGGATGTGACGTCAGGTCATCCGATGACCATCCCGATAAGTGATACGGCCACACTACCCCTACTCAACTCATCACCACCGCTTAGCTCTGGAATAATCTTCTCTCTCACAACCGCAGCACTTCTCTACTTCACAGTGGCTTTAACAGTGATAGGGTATGAGTTAAGAGCTACGGGAACGAATCCTAGAGCGGCTGAAGTATTCGGTGTTAATACGAAATTGCTGATGCCTCTGTCATTGATAATCGGGGGTGGCATAGCGGGGTTAGGAGGCGCGCTGGATGTGACTGGCTATTACCACAGATTGATTGACGGGATGCAGAGTAATTACCCCAGCCTAGGAATACTGATAGCCCTACTATCTAAAGGAAAAATAACTTTCATAGTACCCGTCGCTTTCTTTATCTCCGTTATTGATGTAGGAACTAACGCTTTACAGAGGATACAGAGGGTTCCGATAGAGTTAGTCCTGATTTTAGAGGGACTGCTCCTAGTCTTCATACTAGTTTCTGAGTCTTTGAGGTGGTGGAGGAAATGACTGCCTCGCTAGACCTAGCCGCCCTCGTGGTAGGCTATGTACGTTCCGTCCTAATATACATAGTTCCATACTTACTCACTAGCTTAGGGATAGTGATTAGTGGTAGGTCAGGAATATACAACATATCTGCTGAGGGTGTCATGCTACTCGGTGCTTCAGTCACTTTCCTCGCCACATACTTCTCGAGCGGGAACGTGTTGGTGGGGATCTCCTACGCTGTGCTCGTCGGGATTTTAGTTGGTCTAGCTTTCGGCTTCCTAACAATATCACTTAAGCTAAACCAGTTCGTCGTAGGGACCACGTTCTTCATATTGTGTAGCGGGTTTGCTAACCTACTTTACAAGCTCTTTATAGGAGTGACCCTAACTCCGCCGAGTATTGAGACTCTGCGCCCACTCACCATACCAGTCATGTCTGATATACCGTACGTTGGTGACTCGTTATTCAAGCATAACCTGCTCGTATACTTGTCCTTCGTTTTCGTCACGGTGTCTTACTACGTTCTCTACAAGACTCATGTAGGACTTAATTTCAGAGCTGTTGGGGAGAATCCGAAAGCGGCTGATACCTTAGGCATTAACGTGACCCTATACAGGTACGTAGGCACTATAATAGGCACCGTCTTAATGTCTGTTTCTGGGAGCTACCTAGTCTTATCCACGACAGGTCTCTACACAGAGACCATAGTCTTAGGCAGGGGCTGGATCTCGATAGGTATAGCTATCTTCGGTAGGTGGCACCCGCTTTGGTCTCTAGCAGGTTCGGCACTATTCGCTGGTGTTGAGGCCTTAGTGTACTTGATTCAGAGTCTTCAAAGCGTCCTAGGTATTAGGACCCCTCCGGAATTCCTCTTAACACTGCCGTTCATAGCTACGCTAATAGTCTTGGCCTTAGTGTATAAGAGAGCTGAGTTGCCCCAAGCTATCGGGAGACCCTACGATAGGGAAGCACCTGAGGAATACGCTTAACGTAACCGCAGTATTTTATGTATTATTGGTACATATTTTTCATACGATAGTTTTATTAATTAGCTCTCTCTAATTAGGTCGGTGTATAAGTTGGTTTACGCTTACGTGAAGTATTTCCTACCGATCCTTCTCTTAGTGATGCTTATCCCGGCCACCGCCTTATGGAGCGGGCCCCTCAGAGTTAATGTAGTGGTGACGGTGACTGGTGCGGATCTGGACATAGGTTCTTGGAGGGTTTTCTTAAACTATACATGCGACGAGTGTAGAGGGATTAGAGACGATTACGTAAACTTAAGCGAGGATTATGACGTAATCTACGTATACCTAGATAACGAGAAAACAGATAACGCTTGGGTCGGTCTAGTCATCGAGAATAATTACGGGGTACCGGCAACCCTCAAAGGCTTTAACATTAGCTTCATGAACGCTTCAGGAACCTATGAGTTAAGCGAGGACGATTACTTCATATACCCCTACGAACCTACTAAGTATGGCGTCGGAAACAAACCTTACTGGGGTCATCTGCGTTGCGAGGACTTACCAGTGAGTGACTACTTAACAGAACTACCTATCACCATCCAAAGCGGGTGGAAAGCAGTAGTATGGATTAACGTGAGCACGTACGGGATGACTGAGGGGAACTTAATAATAAGACTAGTATACGATTCTGGAAATAGCTAAGCATATTTTTAGTTTTAAGTCTTAATCATAGGTCTCAAGCTTTAGCTGAGAAACCTAATATTTGGCGAGCCCCTCCCTTACTTAGGGGGTTTAAGGTGGAGATTGCTTTAAGACCTGTGGGCGTGATTAAGACACGCTTTACTGATGAGGAAGTGAGGAAAGCCTTAAATGGGGTTCTAGGTATTGTGGAAGTTTATGAAGAATATAAGGAAGGTCTTGAAGGAATTGACGGGTTCTCACACATAATATTGATAACTTACCTCCACAAGGTTACTGAGGAGCGGAAGAAAGTTCTTAAAGTAAGGCATAAACGTTTAGTTATGCATGGGTTTAAGCTGGAGGAACTCCCCGAAGTCGGTGTATTCTGCACGGACTCACCTCACAGACCAACACCAATAGGGATAACTATCGCGAAACTCATTAAACGTGAGGGCAGATTCCTACACGTAGAAAACCTCGACTTATTTGACGGCACGCCAGTACTAGACATAAAACCCTACACACCAGACAGAGTAATCAGCGATAAGGAACTGAGATTCCCGGAATGGTTTACGAAACTATACAACGAAGTGAAATCAAGAACTAAGGAAGGTAAACCAGCTATCCAGCGTTAGCAAACAACACCTCAAACATTAGCTCTGTCTAAACTCGCGTTAAGTTATGTGATTTTTCGTTCGCAAATTGTGACATGGTTTGATTACTTGGTGCGGCGGCCGGGATTCGAACCCGGGATCTCCGGCGTTCTGCGAGGACCTTCTTGGCAGGCCGGCGTCCTGATCCAGGCTAGACGACCGCCGCCGATAAGATTAAGTATGTAGAGGATTATTAAGTTTTTCTTCGGTATCTCATTTCCTTCTTTTCAGTAAGTACCACGTCAGTGACGTTAGGAAGAGTATTGTCGTAATTAACAAAGCTATTACTTCAGTTATTCTAAGCTCTACTAACCCAACATACAGTAATAGTGAGCCTAGCGAGGAGGTTGTTAAGCCTATCAGTAGCTTGAAGGCAGTATACGTTATTATTAATAACCCCAGGAATACTAGAAGTCTTAATAAGATCGACTGTACTTCGCTGGGTGAACTACCTGTGAGCAACTCAATAAAGGTTTCTAGGGGTACGTAGTAAGCTATCACAACACTCAAGAGAAAAGACGCTACGAACCTATGCTTCATGAGACCTAACACAAAAAACAGAGAGAAAACTACTAAGCCAGCAAGAAATGACGTGAAGGTATGACCTCCGAGGAGGTGGGTAGCAAGAATAGAAGCAAGCCACCCAAGCCACAAACCAGAAATGAGGCCCACGGCTAACCTAATGAAGAACTGACCCCAGAAAGCAATGAAAACACCAGCTAAAACCAGTAAAACCCCCTCAACACTCAATCACGTCACCAATAATAAAACAACACAACTCTTTAAAATTAGCAAAAACTTTTAAATCTACAAGTAAAAACATCAGTAGGGGCCCGTAGCTCAGCATGGTGGAGCGCCCGGCTGATAACCGGGAGGTCCGGGGTTCAAATCCCCGCGGGCCCACACAAAAATATTTAATCCTCATAACAACGAATATTATTGGCGCGGGGGTGCCCGAGCTCGGTCAAAGGGGGCGGGCTTAAGACCCGCTGGCGTAGGCCTGCGTGGGTTCGAATCCCACCCCCCGCACCAAGCAATTAAAACTACGCATAACAACCTACAACAGGAATCACGTTAAAAACCCACTCAACTAATATTTTATCTTGTTACGTCTAGGGTCTTCCACCTTACTCGTACTTCACGAGGTTTCGGTACCTCTGCAAGGTCGTGGGTAGTTATCGAATGCAACGATGCGGAGTCTCCATTCACGGCTCAACCCGCTCTAGGCTTAAAGCAATGCCTCGTTGCTCTGACAGTCACTGACAAAAACAGAACTTACAACTGAAAGCCTCACTCTTCAGGGCGGGGAGGAGGTCAGAAGATCTTGTCTTCTTTAATTAACTATGAAATGATCCTGAACACGTAACATCCTTATAAGCTCTTGTTTTTATTTTGTTTTGGTGCCGCGGTAGTATAGCCCGGTCAAGTATGCGGGCCTTTCGAGCCCGTGACCCGGGTTCAAATCCCGGCCGCGGCACCAGTCCTTCCTAGAACTGAAGACTTAACGAATCGCTCGTAGGTGAAACATGCATTCGTGTTGAAATCCTAGTTCTCTAGAGTGGGGCTGTTTTGGTTTTATGATTATTTGTTTTTGTTTACTTGTTTTGGTTTAGTGTTTCAGGATCACTAGGTATGCTGATGCTGCGTGTCTGTATCCTGTATCTCTCCATCCTCAGGCACCGCACCCTAAAAGCTTTAAGTTTTTATGTAGAACCATTTTAGTGGGTGGGATGAACTCGATGAGCTTGGCGAGGGGGACCCACGCGAAGCCGTCTTTGGCGAGGGGGCACGCTGAAACCCTAGGCCACCGAGGCGGATGAGCTCCCGTAGCCGGGGACTGGCGGATGCAAGAACCGTTGAGAAGTAGGCGGTGAGGAGCCGTGAAGCAAACAAATATGAACAGCAATGAACAACCACCTACCGAGAAACGGTGTAAGTCTGTCATTTAAGACCGAAGTAGCTAATTAGGTGTGTTATGAGCTCTTACCGAGTTAGGGGAAATTGTTGTTCAGCGCGCGTTTTAAGGTCTTAAGGTTATTATGCCACCTAGTAATTATCTTTGGAGATCCGCATGGACGAGTTGATTACTAGGGTAGTTGAGGTCGTGATATTGTTGTATTTAGTCTCGACCTTGATGTTCTTGATCAGGACTGTTAGGGGACCTACTATCTTTGACAGGGTCTTAGCCGTTGACGCGCTAAGCTATGATCTAGCAGTATTCATGTCTCTTCTCGCCCTCTACTTAGGTGAGCCACTACTAGCTGTTAGTGTAGTAATACTGACCTTATGGATCTATGCGCTAGACATAATCGTCTCTAAATACATGGAGTACGAAGAGGTGAGTATATGGTAGTGGTGCTTATTCTAGGTCTAATAGGATTAACCCTACTATTAATCGGGGCATTCCTAGAGATAGTGGGAGCCATCGGCATGACTAGACTACAGGGATTCTTCAACAGAGTTCACGCCGCGACAGTCTCAGCTATCGGAGGCTCCGTAACTCCTCTAATCGGGATCTCCCTACTCTCACTAACTCTTGAGGAACTGGGAATACGAAGATTATACATCGCCGGCACCTCCTTAACGGCTGCCCTCCTAATATTAATTCTAGCACCTGCTGGAGCACATGCCCTCGCTAGAGCCGCATATAAGTCTAGGGAAGTCCTCAAGAGCTTCGTTTACGACGCTCTCGAAGAAGATGAGCGAGGTTTACGTCAATGATAATACCCTTGATCGTTGTCTTAGTCTTCTCATTCTTCTCCATCATCGCCACATACCTAGCCGTGGTCGAGAAGGATCTGTTAAACTCCGCTATCTTCATGGCGCTCCAGGGGGTTTGTTACACCCTAATATATTACGTGTTGCTAGCCCCCGACGTATCCTTGGCTTACATACCAGTATCAAGCGGTCTCCTACCTATCCTATTACTAGTTGTTTTAAGGAAGCTTGAGAGGTTTGAACCTTGAGAGGTAAGGACTTGATCATAGCCTTCTCTCTAGCGTCCTTCACTATAGCGCTTGGGCTAATACTGTATTTAGAGGGCCTCGGACCTCTACCAGCGAGAGATCTAAGATTTCTGGCTACCTCAATCCTGAAAAATATTTTCAACCCGTGGGAAGCAAACCTAACAACTTATTCCTTAAACGCTGTTTCCGCCGTGATATGGGATTATAGAGCTCTTGACACGATCCTAGAGACAGCCGTGCTCTTCGCTGCCATAACAGGTGTTACAGCTCTTTTCAGGGAATTCTTTAACGTGCCAAACACGAACCTACAGAGCCTCTCAGTAGTTGTTAGAGCGTCTACTAAGGTAGTCCTCCCACTAATAGTGTTGGTCGGGACAAGTCTAGCCATACATGGACACCTAAGCCCTGGAGGGGGATTCCAAGGAGGGGCTGTGCTAGCAGTTGCCCCAGCACTATTAATCACGGTCTTCTCGCTCAGGATCGTCTACGACCTCAAACTCAAGGCCGAGTTCCTCTTAGGAATTAGGTTCTCCGCATTACTCCTCATAATCTTACTCTCCCTAACCCCACCAATATTAGCGTCCATTAGCGGCGTTAAAGGTTATGTCCTTCAGAATATGGGGAAGGCGGATTCTCCACTCTCTATGCCTGCGTGGTTTCTCAACACTCCCCTGGCAGGCTCTATATTCTTCTTCAACGTATTAGAGACGGTGGCGGTTGTTGCTGGACTCACGCTTTGCATACTACTAGTATCCGTAGAATGGGGAAAGATAAAGAATTTCTTAACAAGGGATGAGAACCGTGAATGAGGCTGCTTCACTCATGATAACCGTGACTATAATGACCATAGTTATGAATATATCTATAGCGGTATACGGTGTTTTCACAAGACCCTCACTAACGAAGAAGATAATATCCCTGATAATGTGTACCGACTCAATAAATATCTTCGCAGTCATAATAGGGTTTAGAATATCGGTTAGGTATCCCTCACCGCCGATTCTACCTGAACCTCCCGACTTAGATGATCTACAGGTTTTCGTAAGCAGAAGTGTTGACCCGATACCACAAGCACTCTTAGTTACGGCCATAGTCATAGGATTAGCTACTAGTGTGTTTCTCATGGGACTCTCTATACTCTACTACAAGCATTTCGGTACGACAGATATGAGGGTATTTTCCGAGGAGGATGCTGATGAGACTTCTGAATAAGTTACTCCTATTCACACTTCTACTAATCTTCTATATTATGTTCAGCGGTTCATTAAGCGAGCTCACCGTAATAAGTGGTGTCGTGATCTCAGCAACTTTAGCACTAGTCTTTGACGGGATAATTATTAAGAGGGAGTTAAGACTTAAAGATTTGCATAAAATACTCTACCTACTGGAATATCTTTGTGTTTATCTATATTATGAGGCTAGGGCTCACGCTAAGATGGTTAGACTTATACTAGGTAGGAGTTCATATATCAAATCCTGCGTAATTCGACTAAACGTTAATTTAAGCTCGGAGTACGGAAGAGCGTTCTTAGCGTCATCAATAACTAATACCCCGGGAACCTTGACTCTGCATTTGGATGAGGGGAGAGGGATCATGTACGTACATTGGCTGGCGATGACCTCATTAGATCCGGAAGTTGCTAGGAGGGAAATCATGGGTAAGCTACATGATCTAACACTCAAGATATTCGGGTGATTCCAATGCACTGGGTTATCGCGGCTCTACCGATACTGTTATTGCTTCCCTCAGCCACAATACCACTACTCTACATAACCACAAAGAAAGTCTTAATCGTAGATACTGCGGCTCTCATCTCCGCGGCTTTCTCCCTAGCTATATCCTTCTACACGATCTCGCTAGTGGTTGCGGAAGGACCCATAACCTACTATTTCGGGGGTTTCCCACCACCTCTGGGAATAACGTATATTATAGACGAGGCTAGTGCTACTCTAGGAACTCTAGCAACATTCAGTTTGCTGCTCTCCATCATCTACGGGTCATGGATCTTGGACCCTAAGTGGAGATATCTTTACTATACGGCCACGTTTTTATTAATAGCTGGATGCGTTAGCTACTTATACACAGCCGACATATTTAATCTCTACGTATCAGCTGAGTTAATCTCGATATCTTCATACGTGTTAGCGTCATTCTATAGGGGTAAAGGCATAGCCATAAGAGCGGCTTCAATTTACGCTATCTCAGCGTCTCTAGTTCTATCTCTCCTTCTACTCTCTGCATTCCTTATCTACGGGTCTTACGGAACCCTGAACATGGCTGACCTGGCTCTGAAGTCGCGTGACCCTAACGCGGAAGTATTGTTTTCAGGTACTGTCTTCGGTGACATCGTTCTCGCTTCTAAGATAGTTTTAGCTCTAATCCTGTGGGTGATGCTCTTCAAATCTGCTATAATGCCCAATCATTTCTGGCTCCCGGGAGTGTATTCTGGGGCTCCCACCCCTGCAGTAGCTCTTTTCACGGCTTCAGCAGATATAATTGGGATTTATGGGATAGCTAGACTATTCCTCACAGTCTTCGGATCCGGTATAGTTTTTGAGGATTATCGAAGGATCTTAATGACTGTATTGACGTTCATAGCCGCAGGCTCCTCACTAGCATCAGCTACCCTAGTCTCGCTACAGAGGAACGTTAGAGGAATAGTTGCTTACAGCACGATATCCCAGTTCAGTCTAGCACTCATGGGTATAACAACAAACATTAATGAGGGTGCGGCGGGAGCTATATTCCACTTAGTATCCAATAGTTTGGGTGATATGCTGGTACTATACTCTGCCGGTATGGCGACGGCCTTATGTGGGAGGAGCTTAGAATGCTTAAGCACCCTCAGGAAGTATAAGGTAGCCTACATATCCTTAATACTAGGGTTCCTCAACCTCTTCGGCATCATCCCGATACTACCAGGCTTCTGGAGTAAAGCTATACTTACCCTAGCCTTCATCAAGACTGAGTTTCCTGCAGGATCTGTTATAGTCCTCGCATCATCAGGACTCTGCGCAGCCGGCTATTTCAGAGTTTTAATTAGTTCTCTTAGACCGGGCGTAACCAAAAAGAGAACTCAAGAAGAGATTAGTCTCACAATCCCTACAATTACGCTAATACTACTAATCATAACTACTCTAGCTCTAGGCGTGTCTTTACTATTTTTTGAGGATCTAAGGAACTTCCTAGTCTTTAACGTAGGTAACTCGATGGTAGACTATAAGAGGTACATAAGGATTGTTCTAGGGGTTTAGATAATGCTTTCAGGGTTTAAGGATCTCTTGTGGCTTGCGTCTGTTCTGAAGGATAACTTACTGCCATTAGTTTTTCTACTAGTAATACTCGGTAACGTTCCGGCCATACGTGGTCGAAGCCTTGGATATTCACTTAGAGTATGCGGATTTATGCTATTACTAGCTCTACTCAAGAATCTAAACATATTTAGCGCTATGTTATTATCTTCAGGAGTTATTATATCGGTTTCCCTAACTCTCTATACACCAAGGTACTCATGGATGAAGTATAGTAATCTAAGTCTAGTACCCCTAGTAGATCTCTTCGCTCTCTCTATCTTGGCGGTTTTCGCATCCTCAAGATTACTAGAAATGATGACTTTCTGGCTTGTAGCAGAACTCCTCGGCTTCTTCCTAATAGCTTATGATTACTTAGTGAGGACTGAGAAAGCTGCTCTTCTAGCCGCAGTAAAGTATCTTCTTTTCTCAATGATACCGACTGACGTAGCTCTCTTCATAATTCTAGCTCTCACAGGCTTTAACGAGGCCATACACCTACCACTAAATGAGGTAAGACCAGACTTAACATCCCCCATAATCACTTTGATGCTGCTTCTCGGCTTCTTCTCTAAAGCCGCTGTATTTCCCCTACATTTCTGGTTACCTGACGCACACTCTATAGCACCATCCCCAGCCTCAGCCCTACTCTCGGGATTAATGGTTAAGATGGGGCTTTACGCGATCTACGTGATCGAGTCTTACCCACTAGATACGTTCATTGCTTCGGTAATGATGCTCTTCTCTGGTTGTCTCACAGCTATATATGGCGGGCTTCAAGCAATAATGCAACAAGATATTAAGAGATTGCTAGCGTATAGCACCACCTCGCACACAGCGACAATCATGATTTTACTGTCTCTCTACATTATCTCAGGAGATGCTCTTTTCGTAGATGCGGCCGTGCTCTACGCCGTGACCCATGCTTTCTTCAAGTCTGCCCTATTCATGGACTCAGGCTTCATAGAGGTTCTAACTCATGAGAGGGACATACGTAGGCTGGGCTACGTGTTTAGAGTAACCACGATAGAGTCCCTAGCTGTAATGATTTCCGTACTCTCCATGCTAGGCATGCCGCCAACCATAGGCTTCCTAGCTAAGGTGATTACCTTCGTATCAATATCAAATTACCTCAAGCATTCTTGGCTTTACGTCCTACTACTCCTGATTATATCGATCGAGATCTCGCTCTCTATAGCTTATAGCGTGAGATATCTTAGGGTACACGTAGACAGTACCGCGAGACTCCCTCAAGGAAGTCTCGACCTAAGAGCACTCAGGATGACTCCCTTCATCATCGCGCTCTCAGCTGCCTCCGTAGGCTTCACGTTCATTACCGGGGTCTTTAACCAGATAACCCCTGATAAGTCTGAAATACTCTTAGAACTATCTCCGGTGCTTGTAACAGCTCTCCTAATATTCGCGTTCCTATCTTTATATGTTCACGAGGTAATTAAGAAGAGTTCTGAGGGTCAATGATGTTTAAGAAATCCTCTAGTCCTCTAGAGATAATAAGTTACCTCACTCAACTCTACCTAGTCTCAGCGTCTCTGATCACGTCACTCTCTGCTCTCATGAGTTCTAGTCACATATTATCAGAGACCGCGTTAAAGCTTATGCTAATATTGATAACTATGGTAGCCGTAAGGAACGCACTTCTAGAAATTAATCGTTGGAGATACCTACTCATAATCTTAACCCTGCCGTTACTCACTATCCTCACGTACCATATAGTGAGTTCGGGGATAGGAGTTACTGACGTAGTAACCCTCATAATCGTGTCTACACTACTAGGACTCTACCTACCTATCGAAAAGCAATCTACGAGCACCCTCCTATACAGTATGCTCACGCAGTTCTCCGCCTACTTCACGATATCCTCAGCTAAGACCTTAGCTCTTGAGTTGAAGGGAGCTTACGGAATCACTTTATCAACAATCATCTCACTCACGATGCTCGTCATAGGTCTTACGACACCTAACGTGCTAGAGAAACCTCTTAAGAATGCTTTAACCTTCCTAGAATCAAATATTATCAAATTAAGTAAGTTAAGAAGTTACTTACCTAGGCTAGACCGACTGCGTAACCCGAAGAGATATCTAGCGTTGGGAATTACCCCAAGAACTATTGATAAGCTAGCTACACTACCCGTAATAGCGATTTATGAGGCATGCTTATGGGTCATCTCCAAATCAGTCCGTCTTGAAGAGAATATAGTCAGGGTGGTTATGAAAATATTGAGAGTGATAGAGATCGCGGGGAGACGCGTAGAAATATCACTAACATACTCCCTGCTCTTGATCGGACTACTCACTACATTAGCGTTGATAGCGTACGCAATCTTTACAGCGATAACCCGTTAGCCAACACATAATGAAGTGTGTAGACTCAAGAGGAAGCGCTTGAAAATATATAAGGGATTGTATGCTTAATTTCTGTGTGGTGATGCCTATTGTGGAGTTTAGGATAGATCCTTGGTCTTCCGAAGGTTTAAGAGATTACGAGAAGTTATTCGCGTATTTTGGCGTGAGACCTTTCAAGGAAGTTATTCATCGACTTGAGTTCTTCGGTCCATTACCGCTACCTATTAGGAGGGGTGCTGTGATAGGTCATAGAGATTTTGAGAGGGTTTTACATGCCCTCGAAAATAATTCTGATTTCGCGATACTCACGGGGTTGATGCCTTCGGGGAAAATGCATTTAGGGCATAAGATGCTCATAGATCAAGTAATTTACTACCAGAGATTAGGTGCTGAGATCTTCCTAGCTATAGCTGACGTGGAAGCCTACGGGGTGAGAAAACTTAGTAGGGAGGAAGTGATTAACATAGCTCTAGATGAGTACGTAGCTAACTATCTAGCCTTAGGACTAGAAACCAGGAAACTCCATATCTACTTCCAATCTAACTACAGGAGAGAGTATTATAGACTAATCCAGTTATTCGCTAAGAAGGTAACCATGGCCGAACTAGTAGCGATATACGGGGAAGACCTAGAGCCAGCGAAGATAATGGCTGTGTTAACGCAGGCCGCTGACATACTACACCCGCAATTACCACACTTCGGAGGATTCAAAATAGTTTTAGTTCCTGTGGGTTTAGATCAAGACCCACACCTAAGACTAACTAGAGACATAGCTGACAGATTTAGTGAGGAGCTAGGGTTTACACGGCCTGCGTCAACCTACCATAAATTCTTGACAGGACTCACCGGAGGTAAGATGAGTTCATCAAAACCTGAGTCTTTCATAGCTTTAACAGACCCTGTGAACGAGTCAGTAAGTAAATTAATGAAGGCCTTCACAGGAGGTAGAGCAACGGCAGAGGAACAGAGGAGGTTAGGCGGCGAACCAGATAAGTGCCCTGTCTTCGAGCTAAATCAACTACACCTAGTCCTGGAAGATGAGGAATTGAGGAAAATCTACGAGGACTGCAGATCCGGCACGATGCTATGCGGTGAGTGCAAGCTCGCAACAGCTGAGAGACTCAGAAAATTCCTTGAGAAGCATCAAGAAAAACTAGCAAGCATGAAAGAGAAAGCAAGATCTCTGGTTGAGTTACCTGACTTCTAGTAAGGAATGAAAGCATGAAAGCTTAATTTAAGCGGAAACGAAGATACTTCTGGAAGTGCCGGGGTGCCCGAGCGGTCCAAGGGGGTGGGCTCGAGTCACGTCCGGCATTGTGTAAGAGACCCACTGCCCCCTACGGGGCACGCGGGTTCAAATCCCGCCCCCGGCGCCTCAACTTTTCGTAGTATTAGGTTTTCAGGAGCTAACGTGTGAGCGACTTGATGTAATCAGGAATGGAAACACAATTAATAATTTAACGTGAGGATCTAAGCACAACAACGCTACCGCTTCATCATGTGAGAACACTTTAAAAGAATATGTTAGGAATTTATTTAAGGTCTAGTAAGTTGAGTGAAGAATTTGAGAAGTTGCTTGTCAGGACCTCCAGAGATGCTTTGATTGTTTTCGTAGGTAATTTCTTGTCTACCCTATTCTTAGCTGTTTCCGCCATAATAGTTGCTAGGTTGCTTCAACCAGAGAATTACGGGGTTTACTCAGTATCTTTGGTGGTTTCCAGCGTCTTACTACTCTTTACGGATTTCGGGATTGACTCAGCGCTCGTGAAATACGTTTCCAAATTTAGCGTTTTAAAGAAAGAGGAGATTGTTAAGGAGGTAGTAGTTAAAGGTCTCACGCTCAAGCTCGTAATAGTTTCCGCCGTCTCACTCATAAACTACTTATTCGCGCTTGAGCTATCTACGGTTTTGGCGGAAAGACCTGAACTCTACCACTACGTTAGCTTAACAGCCATTCTCACATTCTCAACAGCTTTAATGAATTCCTTTCTCGCGGTAATGACCGCTCTAGGGCGCATGAGACAGAGAGCTTTCATCATGGTCTTACAATCACTAACGAAACTCCTGTTGGGCCCCCTGCTAGTCCTGCTAGGCTTGGGAGTGTTGGGAGCTTTGCTAGGTCACATAATTAGCTACGTAGTATCCTGCGTTGCGGGATTCACGATGATGCTCAACTACATTAGATTTAGGAGGGGTCGTGAGAACATTATCGGTGCTTTAGACCTAGTAAAGTTTGGTCTACCTCTGTACTTATCAACCTTACTAGGAGTTGTCTTGCAGAGATTCCAGTACGTTATGTTAGCTAGGGTGGCTACTAACGTTGAGTTAGGTAATATGCAGGCAGCTAATCAATTCATATCTTTAATTGCCCTCACTATTACTCCCTTCTCAATAACCTTATTCCCAGTATTCTCGGGACTTGAAGTCAAGGGTACGTGGGAGGAGATTAATAAGCTATTAAATAACGTGCTTAAGTATATGTGTATATTCACTGTTCAAGTAGCTTTAATGATCGGAGCTTTCTCTCAAGACGTGGTGAGGCTTATTTACGGTAGGTTATATGTGACGGCCCCCCTATACCTAACCTTAATATCTGTGGGATACCTATACGCGCCACTCACAGTAACCCTAACAGCATTATTGAGTGGTTTAGGGAAAACCAAGAACCTCCTGTACTCGTCAGTGATTCAATTACTTATCATGATTCCGGCAAGCTACTTATTAATAACGAGTACGGGACCGGAAGGTTACGCGATAGCTCTATCCATAAGCGGGATTCCGACACTCACATACCTTCTCCTAACGTCTAGTAAACTAAACGTAAGTGTTGAGTGGAAACCCTTAATGAAGATCTACCTAATCTCTCTCATATCCATCCTACTAGCACTACCAATACAACGCCTGATAGGGAACTATATAATCAGGTTATTCACGGAAACATTCATCGCGCTAACCGCGTACATAACACTCCTAGTATTCACTAATAGCTTTGGTTGGAGAGATTACGAACTACTTAAAAAGACTTTCAAGACAATCCCGTTATTCGGGAAAATCTTAATGATATTCTTAGAAGCCGGGAAATTCCTACTACAAATAAGGGATAAATATATTCGTAAAGCACATTAAGCTTAGTTCAGTGTTTATAACACTAACGTAGTGTGCGCATTTAATAGTTAACTATTCTTGTTTTACCCTCCTCACTCTGTTCGCGGGGGACTCGCTCACGGTGACGCGTGATAAACTTAAATGGTAGCGAAGAAGCGTGAGGATTAGCTTAAGAGGTAAACAGCTGTTGTGAAGTAGGTTACTGCTGTCACTATATCCCCTATGGTCGTTATTATGGGTGCTGAGACCCCAGCAGGATCTACCTGTAGTTTAGCTAGTAGGAGCGGTAGTAAAGAACCTATTACATCAGTCAGTAACATAGAGACTAGCAGGGCTGCACTGACTACTAGTCCTACGTGAGTTGCGGGCAGTGAGTCACCTCCGTACGAGAGGTAAGTTATCGTGAAAGCTATCGTGAAAGCTATGGGGAGCAGTATTGACGCCATGCATAACGAGGTCAACACTTCTTTACGTAAAACCTTAATAAAGTCTCTAGGCCCTATCTCACCTAAAGCAAGGCTTCTGATTATGAAGGTTGATGCTTGAGAACCGATGTTACCTGAGTTGTCTGCTAGCATAGGTAGGAATGCCGCAAGCACTGCAACTCTCTCAATAACTCCAATGAAGGAAGCGATGATACTTCCCGTTATAGCGTTCATTAAGTAGAGGAAGAGTATCGGGGGTACCCTACGCGTAATAACTGATTTTATGTCAGCACTAATATAACTACTCCTGATAACGTCCGTGAAACCTCCGAACTTAATTAAGTCTTCAGAGAACTCGGCGACGGCGACGTCTAGTACGTCGTCTAGGGTAACGATCCCTAATAACCTACCGTCCCTATCAACGACCGGAAGTTCTGAGAGGTCATATGTAACCGCTAGCTTAGCCGCTACCTCACGATCTGAGAAGGGCTCTACGGTTGCCGGGATCTTGTTAATGACTTCTTTTAACTGCTTGTTTCTAGGCTTAGTGAGTAGTGACTTAACCTCTATCCAGCCAATCAACCTGCCCTCAGCGTCAACCGCGTACACGTAGTTATGCTTATCGTAAGCTCCAGCGCTCTCCTTAGTCAGGTACTCCTTAATAACTTCCTCTACTATGAGTGAAGACTTGAATACAGGTATTCTAGTAGTCATTATGCCTCCGATGCTTTCCGGGGGATACTTAAGTAGCTCAGATATCTCCTTGGCCTTGTGAGAGGGCAGCAAATTAAGTATTTTGCTCCCAGTCTTAGGCGGTAACTTCTGAATTAGGTCTACAGCCTCGTCCACAGGCATTTTATTAATCAATTCAAGTAATTCGTCAAGTCCTTTAAGAGAGGCTATCTCGCCTAGAAGCTCCTCACTAAACTTAGATATGACTGAACTCATATTATGTAAGGGTATGTGCGGTATTATCTTAACCCTCAACTCAGGACTTACACGCTCGAGAATCTCCTTCACTAAGTAAGGGTCTAAACCCGCTAAGAAGCTTCTTAATGAAGCAACGTCACCCTCCTCAACCAACTCCTCAATCTTCTCTAAAATCTCTGAACTCATTGCCCACACCGAAGATTTAGAAAATCTAGATAAATATATAATAAGAAGTGCTAAGCAAATATTTTTATTATTAACGTCCGACTAAATTATAAGATGGGGTTATGTATTGAGTGATGCGTGTATTGAAGCTCTTCTTAAGAGACGTAGCGTGAGGGTGTTTAAAGACGCGGAAGTACCTCTGGACATAGTACTTAAAGCTATCGAGATATCTAGATATGCCCCGAGCGCTGGAAATAAGCAGCCGTGGAGATTCGTGATAATCCGTGAGAGTGAGAAACTCAAGAATCTGGCCAAGATACTTAGGTATTCCAGACCTCTCATGAACGCTAAAGTAGCCGTCATGGTACTCGCGAATAAAGATGAATCACCTACTTCCTACATGGTTGACGCGGCACTAGCCGCTATGTACTTCTGGCTAGCCATCCACTGCATGGGGCTCGGCGCTGTCTGGATACAGACACTACGAAACATTAACGAATTACTAGAATTCGTTAACGCGCCGCAAAACTATGTTCCAATAGCTCTCTTCGCTATAGGTTGGCCGGCAGAGCAGCCAGAACCTAAAGATAGAAAACCGTTAAGTGAGATAACATACTTAGAGAGATACGGCGAGAGCGTTAAGTTCTAGCTTTAAAACTCACAGGGTCTTCATCCTCAAGAACCTCTTAACTTAAGTAGAACGGTGTTTTCCTGATAAAATAAAAAACATTGTGGTATTGTTTATCTGAGGGGTCGGCCGTGTGCGCATCCTTAAGCAGTCTCGAGAAGAAGATGCTTGATAAAGCAGAAGAATTGCTGAGTTCCTGCAGAGATTTTTGCGGTGAGAAACCGTTCGCTGAGTTACCGACTCTTAAAGAAAACCTATTCTATAAAGGCTGCGAGTACTGCATTATAAGAACATTCCTAGATTCTATTGAAGCCCCCACCTACTCCCTCCTAACCCTCAACGGTAAGTACCTAGAGTACGTGGTGTTAGATAACTACGTAGCGGAGGTAGGTGAGGAATTCATTCAATTCATACGCTTAGATGAGGTCGTGGAATACGTGAGGGACCTAGTTGAATTCAACATAATAGATGATGACTCAGCCAAAGAATTAATATCTTGGCTGTCAATATTCCTTAACTAATACTCTCAGCCGTGAAGGAGCGAGCTCTTGAACATTATTTTTAAGTTCTTACGAAGATTAACAGCTTATCAAAGCTTATTTAAGGGGTTCAAGTATTTTTATGTTATAGGTGGAAGCAATGAGGTTCTATATCGCTAGCGAGGAGGATATACTTAACGGGAAGATAACAGACATATACTTTCTTAGGACTAAGAAGATCCTTAAAGCTAAAGGCCTTGAGGACGTGAGGGTCAGGATGGAGGTGCACGTACTTGACCTACCTAGAGGGTATAGGTGGGCTGTTTACGCAGGGCTTGAGGAAGCACTTTACCTGCTAAAGAACAAACCACTCAACGTGTATTCGTTGCCTGAAGGAACTTTGATAGGTGAGAACACCCCGGTGATGGTTGTTGAAGGGAACTATTACGACATGTGTGAGTTAGAGACCCCTCTCCTAGGCATACTAAGGCATTACACCTCCGTAGCAACAAAGGCTGCAAGGTTTAAGAGACTAGCACTACAGAGGACATTTCTTTACTTCGGGTTAAGGAGTGCGCACCCAGCAATACACCCAATGCTTGATAGAGCTGCCTACATAGGGGGTATGGATGGGGTCTCAGGATCTTTCAACACAGAAACCCTCGGCGTGAAGCCCTCGGGAACAATGCCTCACGCACTAATCCTAGTATTCGATGATGAGGTATCTGCGTGGAAAGCCTTCGACGAAGTGGTAGAGCCTGACGTACCTAGGATAGCTTTAATAGATACCTATCATGACGAGAGATTCGCCACACTCGAGGCTATTAGAAGCCTAGGCGACAGACTACACGGTGTGAGAATCGATACTCCTCGGAGTAGGCGGGGGGACATAAAAGCTATAGTGGAGGAGATTAGGTGGACGCTAAAACTCATCAACAAAGAACATGTGAAGATATACGTCAGCGGAGGACTCAGCGAGAAAACCGTTAAGGAATTAAGGGAATTAGTTGACGGCTTCGGCGTGGGAACTTCGATAACGTTCCCGCCGTCAATAGACTTAAGCATGGACATAGTAGAGAAATACCGCGACGGTGTGTGGGTACCTCACACAAAGAAAGGTAAGTGGCCGGGAGCTAAGAAAGTGTGGAGGTGTGGCACTCTAGACTACGAAATAACACCATTCGATAAAGAACCGCTTAAGTGTAAGGAGGAACTCATGATGTTGTGGTTACATGAGGGAAGACTAGTAAGAGAGTTACCGAAACCCTCCGAAATTAGAAGCTACGTCTTAAACCAACTTAAGGAAGCTCCGGAACCTGAGATAGAGGATTCGCGCTGACAGTTCCTCTAGTAAATGAGATAACAGTTATTCCTTTACTTCTTCCGGCTTATAAGTCCTGATTGGTTTTAAGTTGTAACGACTTAATAACTTCATTACGTGAGGATATGTTAATACGTACTCCCAGTCTATATCAGTCACTAGCCTCTCATCTATAGAGGAGAGTGTGGTGACGAACCTCGCAACGTTCTCGTCAGGTGAGAAACCTATCATTGCTGCTACGCCGAAGTCACGACCGGGTATTAACCCGGAATCCAGAAGATTTCTTAACGCTCTCAATTGTAGCTCAAACCCGGTTGGTGTGGCGCCGGTAAGCTTAGTGAACTCCTGCGGGTTAGTGCCCTTAAAAGAGACTCTGACGTATACGTTGTTAAACCTGGATAATTCCTTAGCGTAGGTAGGGTCGGCACCAATCAATATCCCGTTAGTCTCCACTATAAAGACAAATCTAGAAGTCTCTGAGAGTCTCAGTATTTCCAGTAGGTGTTCTTTCGCGATAGTTGGTTCTCCCCCAGTTAATCTTAAGTATCTATAACCTCTCTTAAGAGCTATCTCGCTCAACTTCTCGAAAACTTTTTCAGGGCTTAAGAAGAAGCCTAGGTCATGCCTATCTCTGAAGTACCACGCCCAGCAAAACCTACACCTTAAGTTACATCCTATAACGTCAGCTGAAGCGATTCCACCATACCATCTACCGCCCCTAAACCTGAAGTACTTCCTCTCCACAGAACCTCCTGAGACCTTAGTGACTAGAGACTCAACACTTCTCGAAAGCTCTAGAGGGTCGTAAAGCCTTTCATCAATCCCCATAAAGCTCTCTCCTCCTAGCCTCAAGGAGTTCCGGTTCTCTCCCCATGTACTCGGCAGCGGTCAGTAATTTAGTCTTCTTAATGTAAGGTCTTAGCGACTCATAAAACTTGACGTAGTTTAGGTCTCTGAGTAAGTGGTGATCAATGACTAAGTGTTTTGGTGTGCACACAGATAAATACTTCGCCAACGCACGTAAAGCGGTGTCAGGATCGCTGACCTCCTTCTTAGTGCCGGCGAGGTATGTGGGTGGTCCGTCAACTATAACTAAATCAGCCGGGTTTTCTATCATGAAGTTCACGGCATCATCATTAACCGGACCCTCAACATCTGAAGTAAAGAGAATTCTCTGTTCGCGATCCCATATCAAGACTTGAATTACGTAACCTAACTTGGGGGTAGGTCCGTGAGGGGTAGGACTTGAGATCTTAATGACTGTACTGCCTTGAACGTGTGTGCTTGAGTCCGCTACTCTCACTTCCTTAGGGAGCCCGCTAATTCTCTTTAGAAACTTAGCGGCCCTAATACGTTGCGATATGTTAATATAGTTTTTAGGATCTTTAATAAGGACTACTTTATTCTCGTATATGTCTACAGGAACTAAGTCTCCTAAGTCGTGATGATCGTAATGATAGTGTGTCACCACTATAATTTCTGATTCGTAGGCTCGCGAAGCGATCTTATCAGCTATCTCATTAAGCCTCCTTAACTCGATGTCGTGAGGAGGTAACCCGTATCTAACAGGCGCTATGGAGACCGCCGGATCTATGAAGATAGTAACATCTGCAGTCTCAACGAAAGTCGCCATAGATCTTATGCCAAAACTGTCAAAACCTATTAACTCTACCCTCGTCAAGGAACACCGTCAGCGTGTTCCTAAGACCCTTCCTCAAGAGCTTCCTTAAGGAACCTCTGCGGAATCGGCTCTCTCTCCTTAATGACATCAAGTATTATCGCTGGGTAGACAGCCGTGACTCCGGGAATCCCTCTCAAGTCCTCAACTACCTTAGATAACTCCTCGGAATTCTTAGACCAGATCTCAACTAGTATATTATGATCTCCTGAGGACAGAGCTATGAATGTTACGTCATCTCTTTCTTTAATCAACTTAATAACATCAAGCGTTTTATCAGGTGTGGTGTTAATCCCTATTATAGCTACTATATCATAACCAAGTTTCTTGTTGTTGGCTATATAAGTATACTTCTTTATAACACCATTTTCCTCAAGCTTCACTAACCTTCTTTTCACCGCTACATCAGAGATTGAAAGAACTTTAGCTATCTTAGTTATGGGCGTCCTAGCGTTAATACTCAGTTCTCGCAAAATTATTACGTCTTTCTTGTTTACTAGGTCATTACGCGTTTTCATCACCCTTAAGAATTTAAGTTATTAAGGTTAATATTCTCAAATGAAAATTCAATCACAGAAATAGCATCTGATTAAGTATGTTGAGATAATTGCTTGGTTTTTCGTTAACACTGCATTAAGAATTTCAGCCGAACAGAGACGAGATTCCTTCCGCTATTTCCTCCTCGGTTACCTCCTTCTTCTCTTCTTCCTCAGCCTTAGCCGGAGCCGGCTGCGCTTGCTGAGGTGCTGGAGCGGCTGCTTGAGCAACTACTGGCGTGACAGGGACTGCAGGAGCTACGGACGCTTGCTTCAATACCTCGTCTATGTTTATTTCTTTGAGAGCAGCTACTAACATCTTGACGCGTACCTCATCTACCTTTACTCCAGCCGCGTCTAAAACCCTCCTAAGATTCTCCTCACTTATTTCCTTACCAGCTGTGTGTAGGAGCAGGGACGCATACACGTACTCCACACTTCTCCACCTCTTGATAGATGGTTAACGAGATTTTTAAGCATTTCTTAAGAGTCTTTTACGTATCCTGGAGTAGTTTATGAGTGCAGCAACGGACGAGGCCGCCCTTTCAGGCATTGGGAAAGCAGGTATCCCGGCATTGTTTAGTTTCTGTATCGCCCAGTAAACCTCCTCACCACCTATGAAGGACGCTATCAGAGGTTTGGGCAAGCCGCCTAACTCTTTAATCCTCTTAATGAGCTCACCAGCTATTATGGTTGGGTCGGTCACGGCTGTCTGGCAATACACTGCTAAGACTATTCCCACGTTATTATCTAGCAGTGCTGACATGACGGCGTCTACGTAACCCTCATTAGATATCATTCCAGTGACGTCTATTGGGTTACCTAGTGAAGCAAAACCAGGTAGCTTAGGCTTAAGCACGTTAACCAGCGTCTCAGGAGGTGGTGAGAGCTGCACTCCATTCATAGATAGCGTGTCAGTCACTAAGACTCCAGCGCCACCACCGTTAGTGATCACTACTAAATCCCCGTCCTTATACTCAGGTGAGTAAGAGAATGTCCTGGCCCAATCAAAAGCTTCTTCAACACTTCTAGCCTCAAGTATCCCTGTCTGCTTGAAGACCGTGGAATATATGAGTACGTTACCAGCTAACGACCCAGTGTGTGAGGCCACGGCCTTAGCCCCGACCTCGGTCTTGCCGGCCTTAATGACTATTATAGGCTTTGAGGTAGATACCTTGCGCGCGACCTCAATAAACCTCTTGCCGTCCTTAACACCCTCAAGATATATTAGAATCACCTTAGTTGCTTCGTCACCAGCAAGGTACTCTAGGAGATCGGCGTCATCAATATCTGACTTATTCCCTATGCTGATAATGGTTGATACACCTATCTTCTCAACTATGGTCATCCCCATGAGAGCGATCCCCAGAGCCCCTGACTGGGTTATGAACGCTATGTGGCCAGGTATCACGTCTTTAGGACCGAAAGAAGCGTTTATCCTTGCAGGCGTGTACACGACACCGAAGATATTCGGTCCTAAGATGCGCATGCCGTACTTCCTAGCCCTTAACACGATCTCTTCCTCGAGATCATGCCTCCCAATCTCCTTAAACCCTGAAGATATGACTACTGCTACCTTAGCTCCCTTCCTCCCCGCTTCCTCTATAACGTCAGGAACCATGTGTGCAGGGACGGACACTAACACCATATCTATGCTGTCAGGAATGGATGAGATACTAGGGTACACTTTCAGACCCAGTATCTCCTTAGCTTGCGGGTTTACAGGATATATCTTCCCCCCATAACCATACTCTTTAAGATTCCTTAAGATCTCGTACCCGATTTTGCCAGGCTGTCTCGACGCTCCTACCACAGCTATAGATCCAGGCTTAAATAGAGCCTCCAACGTATCCATTAAGCTCCCTCATAAAACACGAGATACAGCTTAAATAATTTTTAGGTCAATTCAGACACGTAAGGTTTAAAAACACCTACGCTTGACATCTAATTATTTCAGAAGAGCTTCCACAAATAGTCTATCAAGCTCCTCGTTAGGAGGAGACACGTCCCCATACCCCGGAAATTCATCGAATTCTATCTTAACGTACGGTATCGAAAGTCTTTGAAGAACTTCTGAGTCTGCTTCCGGCACGTGAATTATGCTCACGTCATCAAATAAGTACCTAATCTGGGAAACCTTCCTCAACACCGCGTTACTTTTCTCGTCATAACCTAAAAACACTACTAAACGCTTCACAGGTATCCCCATACTAAGCTCTAACGAGCCTACTAATCTTAAAAACACAACCCCTGCTTAAGCAGAGCTCTCCCCATGTATCAGCAGTTTCTTTTTATTGTTTCAAACTAGACACATGCAGGTGGGATAATCGAGACTAGAGTGCTTAAGGTAGACCCTATAAATCCGGGTAAGGAAGTTATTGATGAGGCTGTCGAAGTACTTAGGAAGGGTGGTTTAGTAGCTTTCCCTACAGAGACGGTGTACGGTTTAGGCGCTGACTCACTTAATAAAGACGCGGTTAAGAGAATCTACGATGTTAAGGGGAGGCCTCCTGACAACCCCCTAATACTGCACATTAGCGACCTCAGCGAGTTGGAGGTAGTTGCTAGGGATGTCCCCTCATTCGTTTACGAATTAGCTAGTAAGGTATGGCCAGGACCCGTGACGTTCGTTCTAAGAAAGAGCGATTTAGTATTGCCTGAAGTGACTGCCGGGTTATCTACAGTGGCTGTTAGGTGTCCGGCACACCCCGTAGCACTAACACTCATTAAAGGTTTAGGGAAACCTATAGCGGCTCCAAGCGCTAACTTATCTGGAAGACCCTCACCAACTACAGCGGACCATGTTATTAAAGACCTTGCAGGGAGGATTGAAATGATTCTGGACGGTGGCGACACGTTCTTCGGTGTTGAATCAACCATAATAAACCTAACCACAGACCCTCCAGTCCTCCTGAGACCGGGTCCGGTAGGAGTTGAAGACTTGGAAAAACTAGCTAACCTCAGAATATTAGTCCCTGCGTTCGCTAAGGGATTAGAAGAAGCTGGTATTGCTTTAAGTCCTGGAACGAAGTACAGGCATTACTCCCCACAAACGACGTTGATCTTGATTGAGGCTGGTCAGTGTCTTACACAGGCAACATATCTCGAGTATGTTAAGTCATTAATTAATGAATACCTAAAGAAGAATTTTAAGGTCGCCGTCATGTGTAGCAGGGAAACCTGTTCAGAATACGAAAACGCTATAAGCCTTGAGATTGGTTCCAAGAATAATCTCTATGAGGTAGCTAAGAATCTTTTTAAGAAGCTCAGAGAAATTGATGAGTTAAAGGTTGATGTAGCGGTTTCAGAGAGCTTTGAGGAACGCGGCGTGGGGCTGGCCATAATGAATAGGTTAAGGAAGGCCTCAAGCAAGATAATATCCTGCGTTCCACACATCAAAGATAGGAAGTTGCCGTAGTTGCGTGTCAGAGATACTCTGGGAAAGTCTCCAGTAACATCCCCTCAATAGTTATTGGCTTAAGGACCTCAACTAATCTGAGAGCTTCATCTAACAGGGCTTCGGAGTTACTGTATATCTCTAGCAGAGTTTGGCCTTCCTTGACTTTATGCCCCCTCTTCACGTAGAGTTTCACGCCCGCACCTTTGTCTTGAGGAGCTCCAGCAGCCATAGCTACACGTGATAACGCGTCGTTATAAACTCCTGTAACGTATCCGTCTATAGGTGCCTTAACCTCGACCCTATACCTACCTAAGGGTATTTCCTCAGGTTTCACGCTGGGGTTGCCCCCCATAACCTCAACGATCTTTAAGAAGGTTTGGAGTGCCTTACCAGACTCAAATATCTCTAGAGCGACTTTACGTCCGCTACCCCTAGGAGCTACGCCGGCGACCTCAAGCACGAGACCGGCTAACGCCACGGCTTTCTCTTTAACTGACATAGGTCCGTTACCCATAAGAGTCTCTAAAGCCTCACGCGCTTCTAGAGCCGGCCCTATCGCGTACCCTATTGGTTGACCACCGTAAGTTATAGCGCACCTCACGCTAAGATTCAACTTATTACCTACCTGAACGAAGAGTGAGGAGAGGTTTCTCGCCTCCTCAATACTCTCTACCTTAGCTCCTCTGCCGGTAGGGATATCTATGATTAAGTTGCTCACGCTCATGCTTAATTTCTTGGATAGTATGGAGGCCACCATCTGCGACGTAGGATCAAGCTTTAACTGATGCTCGACACGTATTAAAATATCGTCTGCCGGGGCGAGATTAAGTGTACCGCCCCAAATAATAAATCCCTTAACCTTCTTCGCTAACTCAAGGACCTCCTCCTCAGTGAATGTCACTGGAGCAAAACCCTCCATGGTATCAGCCGTTCCTGCCGGTGAGGTTATCGCTCTAGACGATGTTTTCGGGATGAAAACTCCTGCCGACGCGATTATCGGGACCGCGACTATGGATACCTTTGAATTTCCTGGAACCCCGCCGATGGAGTGAATGTCGTGGGCAGGCTCCTCAAACCTCAATACGTTGCCTGTCTCAACCATAGCTTTAGTTAAAGATACCATCTCATCAACATCCATCCCAACACTTGTTTGAGCAGCTACGAAAGCAGCTATCTCAACATCACTTAAGATGCCGGAGGTTATGTCTTTTATTATGGAGCGTATCTCGTCCTCACTTAATTTAATTCCCCTCAGCTTCTTCTTAATGAAATCTACTGAAGGAACCATGGAATACATGTTTAACTTGATTTTCTCAGGATTGCCTAAAGCTGCTGAGACGCTTTTACTTAATAGGACTTCCTCTCCCTCCTCCTCAGACACCACAACCCAGGCGGTAACATACTTAGAGTCATTCACTACCTTAACTCTCGAACCACCCTTCAACCCGTTAGCTAAGGCTATGTTTTTAGGAATCAGAACAACTCTTAAATCCCCCGTATCTGCATCAAGGAGTCTAACCCTGAAGTTAGTCACTAGTACACACCAGCACATTACTATTTGACAACGCCAGTATTTAAAGTTTAGACTGCTTAATTCATTTCCTGTTCTTGAAGAACTAGTTTCTCAACTATAGCGGGTTAGCACGTTAAGTGGATGAAGAGAAGTGTTCTACGCCCCCTACTCACCTCTTCGTTATACTTACGCACAGCCTGCCTAGACCTCAACACATACACTTCAGAACCTAATTTTTTAAACGCTTCGACAACTTCTTCATCCACCCTCATAACGCCGTTGTAGCCGGTTCCAATAATGACTACATCCACCTTCATTCCAAGAAAATCTTTCACATCCGCTAACTGGAGTCTGTGACCCTCAATACGCCACCAATTACTTAAGATCCCTTCAGGGTGAATCACTATATCGTGACTATACTCACGACCACCAACTATTATCTCGCCGAAATCGTAATGCTCGATTAAGGGTTGCTTAACTATCTTAATCACCCATGCATAATTAGAGTTATGAGGTTAATAACTAGGGTGTAGAGACTTAAAACTCAAGATTCTAATGAGTTCCTCAGGCAATAACACACAGTTCTCGATCGAGATTTCTTTCGCTAGTTGTGCTGTGTAAGTAGGTAGCAGGGAATTCCTCCTCAAAAGTTCTAGGTCGCAGAGTATCTCCCTGGTCTCGCCGTCAGCTACTACCCTGCCCGAATTCATTAAGATAACTCTCTCAGAGTACCTAGAAAGTATCTCAACGTCGTGCGTGATCAAAATCACCGTACCCCCGTTTTCTCTCAGTCTCCTCAAGAACTCAACGAACTTGATAGAATAGTACCAGTCTTGCCCAGTAGTGGGCTCATCCACAATGAAGTTCTTAGTACCGGCTAATAAGTAAGATGCTAGTAAGACCCTTAGCTTAACATGCCTGGGTAGGCTGAGGACAGGTTTTTCGAGAATCTCCCTACCTATCTCCAGCTGACTCAAAACTTCATCAAACCTATCCTTAATTAAGTCTTCACCCACGTTAAGTATCCTAGGCGTGAACAGAATCTCCTCTAACACGCTCACATTAAGTAGTTGCGTGTTAATGTCTTGGGAAATGTACCCGATAATCCTTATCAGCTCCCCCCTCCTATAACGCTTTACGTCCTTCCCTTTAATCAAGACAAGACCTGAAGTGGGTTTAAGCAATCCTGCTAGACACTTAGCTAGGGTGGTCTTGCCGGAACCGTTATTCCCTAAAACACCGACGAACTCCCCCTCCCTAATTTCTAGGCTGATTGAGTCTAGGGCTCTGGTACCGTCCGGGTACTCAAAAACAAGGTTTTCTGTCTTGACGAGGTACATCACTACACACCCTTAAGCAACTTAATTAGATAGGTCTTCAGCAACTCATAACTTAGGTTCTCGTTTCTTAACGAGTATCTCAGAGCTAGGTACCTCCAAATCCTCACTAACTCAGGTATCCTGACGTAGTTTTCCAAGTCTCTGGATAGTCTCGCGAAGAAATTAGGCGGGTCATCAACTAACACTAACTCACCCCCATACATCAAGGCGATTCTAGAAAGGTAAGGCATGAAAACATCTATTTTATGCTCCACAACGATTATTGTGGCCTGATTATCACGTCTAAGAAGTTCTATAGTCCTCACCACCTCCTCAGCTCCCGCCCAATCAAGGTTAGAGAGTGGTTCGTCAAACACTAAGAGTTTAGGTTTAGTCGCTATAGCGGTCGCTATAGCAACCCTCTGCTTCTGACCACTACTTAACTCGTAAGGTGATTTATCGAGGATCGACTCACTTAAACCAACCTGTTTTACAGCCCATGAAACCCTCTCACGTATCTCCTCGGAATCAACGCCTAAGAACCTCAGACGAAGCGCGATCTCGTCCTCAACCCGTGTGGTGAGGAACTGCATCTCAGGATCTGATGAGACAAACCCTATGTTGCTTAACGCTCGTGAAGACTTAAGACTCACTACCTCATCACCTAAGATAAAAGCACGTCCTCTAAGCACACCTCTATAACTACCCGGTATCAACCCACACAAGATTCTCGCTAAGGTAGTCTTACCGGCGCCCGTAGGTCCTGTGATTAGCAGGAATTCTCCCTCACCCACACATAAATTAACGTTCCTCAAAACCCAGTCACTAGAATTCTCGTAAGACCACCACAAATCCTCTAGACTCACTACACAGGGCATCCTGAAATCCCCGAGTAGCTGACTAGCATCCTGTAAATCAAAGAATTCAGCGGGTTTAGTACCCCAGTGAGTGAGAAGTAAGTGATTAGAGAAATCGATGAGATTATTATGAAGAGCATCAATAAGTCAACGAATCTGAAGCTCGCCTTATCTAGCAAGCCCTTCCCCCTAGCTAGGTTAAACCCCCTTAACTCAAGGACGTCGCTGACTTCATCTATCTTCATCAAAGTTATTGAGAAAAGCGGTAGGAGTCTGTGGAAGAAGAGGGAGGCTCTCTTAAAGAAGTTGCTCCTAGAAATCTCTAAACCTCTTGAAAGCTCACCTAACTTGATCTCATCAAGCTTTACCTGGAGGTAGTACATAAACTTAAAAACGAGCCCGACGACTAAAGCCACTCTCAAGTTAACGCCTAAGATGCTTAGGCCATTAATAACGTCTCTCATGGTAATCAAGGAGAGAGCTAGAACAACCATGAGTACCGTGGCTAAGATCTTAGAATAAATCGTCAAACCAACCACCAAGTTCTCAGCGTAGAGTTTTAAGAAACCCGCGCAAACTAACGGGTTACGACCTAGACCACCGCCAACGAAGAAGTAGCTAAGGATTATGATTAGGAGAAACCCTAGCAAAACTCTTAAGTAGTTGGTCACGGCACTCAACCTGATCTTAGAAAGCTTGAAAATTGTTAACACCATGAAAACTAAGAGTAAGTTGAGCTCGAGAAGATTTCCTAATAAAGTGTACAGAGCGGCGAACATCAGTAACGAGAACTTAGTTACGGGGTTTAAGTTAAGCAGAGCTGAGGTCGAGTTTACGTAGCCTGTTATGGTTCTCACACTACGTGTTCCTGACTTACCTTCTACCTTAACTAAGCTAGCCACCTCTTACAGAACGCTCTATGAGAGACGATAACCGGGGTTAGCCCCTTAAGTAGAGGTGCTCCCACAACCAGTACAGGTATTACGTTGCCCACGAACCATGAGATCATGACCACGAAGTATATGTCGCTGGTTACGAAGCCCCACGCACTCATCGCTGAAGCACCTAAGAACGCTCCAAGCAGGTTATTCAAGATAACGCAAGATAAAGTAAAGTGCACCCAATCACCAAGTTTCTTAAGTGCAGGATCAACCCTGAAGAACCTAAAGTATGTTGCTGGGATAAGTGATTGCACCAGATTTGCCGGGAGGAGGGAAAGACTGATGGATATTGGGATACCACCTACTAAATCGCCGACTATCGGGAAGAAAACACCGGCTAAGACCCCCCAGAAACCAAACCATATACCTCCAACAACTTGAACCACCACCGCTAAGTAGAACCAGGAGACTCCGTAACCTACTTGAAGAAAGCTACTCAAGGTAGCGGATAAAGCGCCTAGAGCAGTTAGGAACACGAAGATAACGACGTGTACCACACCCCAAGACCTCACCTCCCCTTCCCTCAAATCCCACACACTCATTTGAGCATCACCTCGTTAAAGACGCTAATCAATTAAAAAGGCCAAACCAAAAGGGAGTGTTCTTATATGGTCAGTTCTCACGTTAGATAACTGTTTTCTTCAATGTCTCGTACGTCCTCTGATAAGTCTCTAACATATCTCTACTTAGCGATGGTTTAATCGCCTTCATGGCTTGGAGGAAGTACTTCATGCTTATAGGTCTAGGCTCGAATTTCTCACGTAATGCTAGCATGACAGCCTCCCTAACCAACGCTTCTAAGTCAGCGCCGGAATAGCCTTCAGTCATATCAGCTAGCTTCTCTAGATCCACGTCCTCAGCTAGGGGAACCCTCCTAACATGAACCTTAAGTATCTGCAGCCTACTCTTCCTATCGGGCGGTGGAACAAAGATTATTCTATCGAATCTACCAGGCCTTAATAAGGCGGGGTCCAGTATGTCGGCACGGTTCGTAGCAGCAATCACCACAACGTTTTTAAGGGTTTGTATGCCGTCCATCTCAGCGAGCAACTGATTAACTATCCTGTCAGTAACCCCGGAATCCGTTCTAAAGCCTCTTGCGGGAGCTATTGAGTCTATTTCGTCGAAGAATATTATTGCTGGTGCTACTTGTCTTGCTTTTCTGAATATTTCTCTTATTGCTTTTTCTGATTCTCCTACCCATTTGCTGAGTATTTCAGGTCCTTTAATTGCTATGAAGTTTGCTCCAGACTCAGTAGCTACTGCCTTAGCAAGCAAAGTCTTACCACAACCAGGAGGACCGTAAAGAAGTATACCCCTAGGCGGCCTTATACCCATGTTCTCGAAAACGTGCGGAGCCTTAAGAGGCCACTCAACAGCTTCCTGGAGCTGTTGCTTGACGTCTTCTAAGCCACCTATATCGGACCACCTGACCTCAGGAACCTCGACAAACACTTCACGCAGGAGGGTAGGATGCACGAGTTTTAAAGCTTCCGTGAAGTCGTCTTTAGTTACGACCAACTTCTTCAGAACTTCCGGAGGTATCGGCTTACTTAACTCCACCTGCTCACTTCTTAAAAATCTTCTCAGTGCTGACATAGCCGCCTCCTTGACCAGGGCTGCTAAGTCAGCGCCTGTGAAGCCGTGTGTGACACCCGCTAATTCGTCTAGGTTTACGTTCTCCGCTAGCGGGACGTTCCTCGTGTGGACCTCTAAGATAGCTTTCCTAGCCCTCTTATCAGGTGGCGGTATCTCTATTTCTCTGTCGAATCTTCCGGGTCTTCTTAGTGCTGGGTCTACTGCTTCTATCCTGTTCGTTGCCCCGATAACTACTATCTTACCTCTCTCCTGGAGTCCGTCCATTAGTGTTAGTAGTTGTGCTACTACTCTTTTTTCTACTTCTCCTATTACTTCTTCTCTTTTTGGTGCTATTGAGTCTATTTCGTCTATGAATATTATTGCTGGAGCGTTCTTCCTA
>Ga0209183_1000066_pt1 | contig 50511 bp, 58 predicted proteins | sample LHCtaG_2_FD_184120 | JGI IMG/M metagenome (GOLD analysis project Ga0209183, IMG submission 184120) | Hot spring microbial communities from Little Hot Creek, USA to study Microbial Dark Matter (Phase II) - LHC4sed_replicate (SPAdes)... | ecosystem: Environmental > Aquatic > Thermal springs > Hot... | reverse complement strand
CTCCTCGAAGGTCGTTCCCAGCTCTCGAGCTAGCTTCTCCAGGTAGGTATCTACGAGTACTCTTATACCGCTGTAGCGGACCCTGTTAACGAAGACTATGTCTTCTCTAAGTAGGTCCCTTATGTTATTAATACCCTTGGGGTTCCCTCTGGCGACCACTAGCCCGACCTCACGGGTGTACCCTATGATGAGGGCTACCCTGCCTCCGTACCCTAGCCTCCTCAGCACTGGTATGTTGTACTCACCGCTCTCTACGTCAAGTACGTGCACCCCGCCTACGTCTGCTACACCCTTAGCTACAGCTTCCAGCCCAGCTAGGGACCCTACCGGTACGTACTTGACCGTGAAGCTCCTGCTAAGCTCCCTAAAGACCTCGCTGAGGAGGTAGTCGTGGCTACCCATGGCCACGAGGTCGGCTAGCCTCTTAGTGTGGAGCCTGTAGATCTCAACCTCCGTGCCCTCCTCTAGGAAGGGCGCGGAGTCCTTAACCATCACAAACCCGTCAGCTATCTGGAGGACGCTTGTAGAGCCAGATCTGTAGCTAAGTGGGTAGGCTACGTAGCTCCCAGAATCCCCCCTAAGTACTACCGGAACGAGCCTCGTGACCCCTAGGTACCCTAGGACCTTCTCGGCTAGGGTAGCTCTTACTGTAGCGCGAGGCTCCCCGTATCCCAAGAGCTTAGCTAGGATAGGCTTTACAAGTACGTTGAATATCATCATCTGCGAGAGGGGAAAGCCGGGAAGCCCTATGACGAGCTTACCTCCAGCGACTGCTGCGAAGGTAGGCTTACCAGGCCTAACCCTAAGCCCGTGGAAGAGGAGGGTCCCACCGGCGAGCCTCTCAATTACTCTGTAAGTTATATCGCCAACACCCGCAGAGGTCCCACCGCTAGTTATAACGATGTCGCACTCCTCTAGAGCCTTCCTCAAGACCCTCTCCAGGCTCGCCTCATCGTCCCCCACGATACCGTAGAGTACCGGCTCCGCGCCGAGCTCCCTTATGGACGAGTAGAGGTAGTAGGAGTTGACGTCGAATACCTTACCGAGCTCGAGCTCCCTTCCAGGCTCTACTAGCTCATCCCCGATCGATACTAAGCCTACCCTAACCCTCCTGTGGACCCTTACCCTAGGTATACCTGAGGAGGCTAGTAGGGCTAGCTCAACTGGGCCGAGCACGGTACCTTTAGCTAGGAGTACATCGCCGGCTAGTACGTCCGATCCTGCCTGAGCTACGTTATCTCCGGGAGCTACCGGCTTATAAACGTAAACTATATCTCCCACACGCTTAGTGTGCTCAACAGGTACTATAGCGTCAGCCCCTCTTGGTACCATAGACCCCGTAGATACCTCAGCACACTCCCCGCTACCTACCGAGACCTTCGGTACCTCGCCGATACCTACCGAGCTTACGACCTTAAGAGCTACAGGCCTCTCCTCATCTGCCTCAGCTACATCGCTTGAGAGGACCGCATAACCATCTACCTCAGACCTGTCGAATGGTGGGTAGTCGTACAAGGCTACCACATCATCAGCTAGAACTCTCCCGGAGGCACTTACCAGATCTACCTCCTCCACCTCTATAGGTCTAAGCTTAACGTACTCGCTGAGGATCTCATAAGCCTCCCCTAGAGATACTAGCCTGTGGAACACCTTAGCCGTAAGTAGCCACCGCAAAGAGGTCTCTGCAGAGAGTTAAAAGCGGATGTATTTGAGAACCTGCTCCCCACTCCAAAATACCCCAGTTTAAAGCTTAATAGCCTACCGCAGACCAGCTCTCGGGGGGCTAGCTTAGAAGGTATAGCATCGAGGGTAGCCTGCGAGGTGTGCAGGTACCTGAGGAGTCTACACGTAGTTAAGGACCTAGCTACGTGGTTAAAAGCTACTACCAATAGCTCCTCCCAGTACCGTAATGAGGTTGAGAGCCTAAGTTGAGACCCGTATACTTCGGGCTAGTGATTAACGTTGTGCTAGTCCTACTAAAGTACTTTGCGAGCACTAGCTCTATGTCAGCCTCTATAAACGCTTCACTCCTCCACTCCCTAGCTGACCTCACGGTCTCAGGGCTCATAGCTCTAGGTGTTGCTACACAGAGGCTTAAGCCGTCTCTGAGGTACCCCTTCGGTTACGGTAGGGCTGTGTACGTAACAGGGTTTGCAGCTGTAGTCATAGTTGTAGCATACCTCTTCCTAGAGGCAGTTAATGAAGGTGTTAGCAGACTAGCGAACCCCGTAGTTGAGGTTACCGAAACCTCTAGACGGCTGATGTACATATCCCTGACTCTTAACGCGGCAGTCCTAGTAGACGCCATTAGAGAGAGTAGGAGAGCGGGTAAGCACCCGGCGCTCGTAGCAGCTGTAGCTGAGAACCTCGCGGATACTTTAGGAGACCTCGCAACTATAGTCGCCATATTCTCGGGGAACCCGATTATCGATGGCTACGGGGCCTTCGCTGTAGCTACTGTAATAGCTGTATCCTCAGCTAGCTTAGGCTACAGGTACGTAGTTACCCTCATAGGGATCTCCGCCCCTAGGGACATTGTAGGTAGGGTGGTTAAGGTAGCCCTCTCCGATCCCAGGGTGCTGGATGTAAACAGCGTGAAGTCCCTAGTTCTAGAGCCGGGTAAGTACCTCGTACTACTTCAGCTCGAGGTAGACCCATTGACAAAGCTCAGCGAGCTCGAGGAGATAAGGTCCTACATAGCTGAGTCCGTAAAGCGCTCAGCTCCTGGTGTGAGAGAGCTCGTCATAGAGTTCACCACCCCGAAGGAACCTAAGCGGAGCTTCCTAGAGCTACTAAGGGAGTCAGTAAAGCTACCTAAGGAGGTCTAGCACCAGCTTTCCTTAGCGCGCTTGGTACCGCATAAATAGCTACAGCTAGAAGTAAGTACGCTAAAGCTCTAACCACAAACCCCGCAGGCCTACTTAAGTAGAGTATCAGTAAGGAGGTGGCAGCGGAAGCAGCTAGAGCTAGGAACCTCCTAGCTAAGCTTATGGAGCGCACGTTGTGGATAAAGTGCTCGGTTCTTGGGGTAAGTAGGAGGAGCCCTAAAGAGAGGCCTAGGACTGAGGAAGATGTACGGAGGTCGTAACCTAGGTAGCTACTGATGGATGATGTAGCTACAGCTAAGGCATATACTGCTGGTAGGGACCTCTTACCTAAGCGCCTACCTACGTAGACAGAGATCCCAGCTACGGCTACTCCTACTACGTAGCCGCCCACTACATCGGCAACACTGTGAACTCCTAGAGCTACCCTCGAGGTAGCTACAGCTATGGGGATCGCTAAAGCTAGGAGAGCTGGACATCGGTGGAGAGTTAACGCAGCTAGGCTGTTCCAGAAGCTTGCGGATACCTGAGTGTGACCGCTCGGAAACCCCGGACCCTCTGCGGGGGTACGCCAGTACTCAGGAGGGGGTCTAGGGATGTTTAGTGAGTACTTCAAGGCTATGTTTACGGACCCGGAGAGTAGCACTACCCCTAGGGTTAGTAGTCCTATCAGAGGGTCTACTAAGTACACTACAGCTAAGGCTAACCCTACGTACGCTACCTCTTCACCTAAGCTCGTTAAAGCTACCCACAGCTCTGTGGAGTCCAGTAGAGACGCCAGGATCAGCACCGCGGTAACAGATGCTAGGACCGTGTAACAGGTTAAGCTAAGCACTTCCTTAAGCCGGAGCCTGCAGCCCATCCTCTACACTACGAGATGTATTGGGGGTTAGGCTTAAAGCTGAACCCGCTCTTTAGGTAGCTTTAAGGGGCTTACGTGTGGTTAGTTCCGGCAATAGCCTACCTAGCTCTACTATCCGCCACCGACCTCTACCTGTACCTGTACATAGCTTTACAGCTTAGAGCAGACCCGATGGTTTTAGGTCTTGTCAACGGCTTATGGAGCTCCACCTTCATAGTTGTAAGCCTAACCCTAGGTAAGCTAGTCGAGAGGGGGGCCAGTAGGCTAGGTGCTGTAGTCTCAGCTATCCTACTAGTACTCTCCCTCCTAACTCCGGTCCTCAACTCAAGCCTACTCTACGTGGCCGTAGCCTACTGCCTCCTCCACGCAGCAGCCCTATCTCTAGGTAGGGTCTCAGCTAGCGCTACGCTGCTGGAGTACACCGAAAGCTCCCGTTGGGGCTTTTACAGCAACCTAGTGAACTCCGCGTCTCTAGCTATTAGAGGGGTTCTCCTGGTGTTACTCTCTTACGGCTACCTTTCTGCGAAGTCCCTTCTCATCTTAGCTCTCACGGTCTCCACTCTCTTCGCTTGGTCCCTTCCACCGCTGGTACTACCCATAGAGAGGACCTTATTTAGAGTGGCTAAGAGGCTCGACTCCCTCTACAGGTATGCTAAGCTAGTATCAGTATTCCCCGAGGCCTTCGAGGGGGATCTAGGTCCTTCCGAAGTTCTGCGCTCGCTTTGGAGCGAGGGTAGGGAGATACCTAGTCATCGACCGCTCCTCGGTGCGCTCTTAGTCGTAGCCTCCTCAGAAGCTCTGGCAGTAGTCCTACCACTTGTAATATCCAGCTACTTAGGACCTGCAACTACCGTACTCATCTACGGGCTTTCCTCTCTAGCCTCCTCCTTCACTATACTAGCTGTATCTAAGGTCTCTGTAGCTGGAGCCGCGGCTCCAGCTACAGCTCTAGCTCGGGGGGTAGCTATCCCCCTACTCCTTACCGTAGGTAGAGCTGAGATAGCTCTACTCTACTTAGTAGTCATATCGGCTCTCCTCAATCTATTTAACTCAGCTAACTACGTTAACTACGTAAACTCCTCAGGAGGTCTTAACACGTTCCTCTACGGGGTACTCAGCGAGTTGGGAAGCGTGGTTGGGTCAGTTGTAGGCGGGGTACTAGCCTCGTACCTAGGCTACGAGTACGTAATCCTAGCCTCCGTTGTTGGGCACCTAGCCGCGTCCCTCCTTACCTTACGCTGAACCCGTAACTCAATCGGAGAGCACGAGCCTAAGGTACTGGTAGTTGCTAAGGTTATCGACCCCCAGCACTCTAGCTAAGCCCTCGTCAAGCTCAGTTAGGAGCACCTCACCCCTCCTTAGGAGTTCCCCACGTATTCCAGAGGGTAGTAAGTCTACATTGATGTCGCCCCTGTACTCACACTTTGAGATCGGGGCTAGTACATGCCTGTACGTAGACATCTCCGGGCTCTCCACCGAGCACGTGTAGACCTTAACCCCCCGGTGCAGGTAGCTCCACCTCCCTAACCTTCTGCTCGGCTAGCCCTAGTAGAACCAGCATACCGTAAATTATCGCCTCAGGCCTCACTGGGCAGCCGGGTACGTAGACAACCCTATCTACCTCCACACCATGCTCTTTGAGTATCTCCTCAAGCTTACTGAAGCCGCCGGTAGTTGCGTAGGTATCCCACCATATCCCCCCTCCAACACCGCAGGAGCCTAGGACTAGGAGTAGCCTAGGCCTCGGCATAGCCTTAAGGGCTCTTACAACCTTGGGGAGGGATTCCCTTGTTACCGGCCCTGTAAATATTATCACATCGGCGTGCCTCGGAGACCCGACGAGCTTTACCCCGAACCTCTCGACGTCGAAGTAGGGGGTTAGCGCGTCAAGTACCTCTATATCGCAAGCGTTGCAGGATCCGCTGTTTAGGTGGTATACCCAGATACTCCTCCTAATAGCTCTGAGTGCTTTAGCTAGACCCGCCACCGGGAGCACCCATCCTTAGACCTACGGACCTAGAGAACCTCTCCTTTCTACACTTTGGGCATAGGATGGCGTACTCCTCAGATATAGGTGAGGCCTTCACTACAGCTCTTACCTCGGCCTCGGCTGCGATAGGTGCTCCGCATACACTACAGCGTAGGACTTCGTGAACTACCCTAGATCTTAGGTCCCTGAGGTTAGTGGAGGCCAGCTCGAACTTCTTAGTAACGGTTATAGCCTTAGCTGGACATACCTCAGCACACATCCCGCAGAATACGCACCTACCGACGAAGTACTCCAGGACTAAGCCCTTACCTGAGGGTGTTAGGGTCAGGGCGTTCGGAGGGCAGACCTTAACGCAGGCACCGCAGCCCCAGCACTTCGCAGGGTCTACCTCTATGGAGCCCCTGAACTCAGGTGTTAGTAGAGGCTCCTCTGCCGGGTACCTACGGGTTACACGCCCTGTTTTAAGAGCTATTTCAAGTATCTTCACAAGGGACATGGGGGTACACCTCCTGAGATCCTTAGGACTCTCCTACTACCGGCTCTCATATCGTAAACAACTACCCTATCGGTGCATGAGAAGCAGGGGTCTATACTTGCTATTGTTAGAGGTGCATCTGCTAGTGGAGCTCCTCTCAGCATAGCCCTCAGGGCTGGTATGTTCTGGTAGGTAGGAGCTCTAACCCTCCACCTATAGGGCTTACCGACCCCGGTTATTAGGAAGTGTACGTCTTCCCCTCTAGGTGCTTCGATTGCTGCTACGGTTCTTCTGTAGGGTGGTACATCCCACGACTCTACAGCTATGGGTCCTCCCGGTAGCCTGTCTATCAGTTGCCTGATTATCTCTATACTCTCTAGTATCTCCTCAACTCTAACTAGGAGTCTAGCTAGGTTATCTCCTTCAGTGTACAGGGGGACCTTAAAGGATGCCTCCCTGTAGGCGAAGTACGGGTAGTCCTTCCTAACGTCCCTATAGAGCCCCGAGGCCCTAGCGACGGGGCCTACTACGCTTAGAGCCCTAGCCTCGGACCTCGATAGGATCCCCGTACCGGATGCTCTAAACCTAATCTGGGGGACCGATAGCATGACCTCAGCTAGCTTTACGAACCCCTCACGTACTATCGCTAAGGTCTTCAGAGTCTTATCCAGCTTATCTACGTTTAGGTCCTTCCTAACGCCCCCTATGATGTTTATTCCATATGTTTTCCTAGAGCCGGTTAGGTACTCTGCTAGAACCATGGTATGCTCTCTAATTCTCCAGGCGTGCATGAACCCGACATCGTAGCCTAGTAGGTGGGCTGCTACACCTAACCATAGTAGGTGGCTGTGGAGCCTCTCAACCTCGAGGACTATCGACCTTATGAACTCAGCCCTCTCCGGTACCTCTATTCTAGCAGCTTTCTCCACAGCCATAACGTAGCAGCTGGAGTGTACGAAGCCGCAGATACCGCATATCCTCTCAGCTAAGAAGGGAACCTGCTTGTAGGTAAACCTAGGGGACTCAGCTAGCTTCTCTATACCTCTATGAACGTGAAAGCCTCTGTAGGCTACATCAACAACCTTCTCACCGTCTACGTACAGCTCGAAGTACTCGGGCTCGTGGAGAGCCGGGTGATAGGGGCCTAGCGGTACTCCAACCTCCTCAGCTACCTCGGACCTGAACTCCCTCGGAGGTCTAGTAGAGTAGTCGAAGTCCTTCCTAAGTGGGTGGACCTCCTCGGGCCAGTCCTCCGGTAGGACAAGCCTCTTAACGGGCCTGCCCGTGATCTCGATCCCGACCATGTCCCTAGCTTCAAGCTCGCACCAGTCTGCAGCTGGTACCTCAGGTACTATAGTAGGGACCCAAGCATCCTCCTCAGCTACTGGTACCCTAAGAACTACATCGACCCCCAGCTCATCCAGCCCGAATATGTGGTAGATCGAGAAGACCCCCTGGACCTGCCTCTCATCAATACCTGCACAGGTCTTTAGGTAAGCTCCAGCACTATAGAGGGCTTTAGCTAGGCTCTTTAGCTTATCTCTACCTACCGCTAAGTAAACCTCCCTATCCTTAATCTCCTCTACTACACCTCCCAGACCCTTCAGCTCCTCGACTACCTTAAATACGGGGTCGGTCATGGCCCTAACCCGTAGATAGTTATTGTAACTACACATAGGGGGAACAAGGTTAGGAGTAGGGTTTTAGGAGCTATGTCAACCCGCGTCCTACCGAGGAGTATACTTACTAGTGCGTGTACTACCCAGACTGCTGGGGTTAGAGCTAGGGCCAAGGCTAGGGCTTGGTAGCCCTCGAATCCCGCTACCAACGCCAAGGCCATAGCTGTAAGCTCAGCTGCTAGGAGCCTCTTGAGAACTGTGGACATTGTGGCTATCCCTAGTAGAGGTCCAGCCAACTCTATGTTAACCCCAGCAGAGAGCTCCGGCTCTGCTTCGGCGATATCGTAGGGTATTCTACCACTTACTACGTACGCAGATATGGCTAGGATAAGTAGGGACGAGAGCTTTAGAACGAACCTCTCTCCGCCGGTCGCTATAGCTAGGTACGAGAAGATCAGGAACGGCTCTGAGGAAAGAGCTAGAGTGAACTCCCTAAACCCCCCTACAACTGAGTAGACGTTATTCTGAGATACCGCTCTCGCTATAGTAAGTGCGGTAGCTACCGTAAGTAGGACTATGAAGGCTACTACCTCAGCTCCTACCGTACCTGATGAAACCGTTAGTGGGACGTAGCTGAGTAGGGCTACAGAGGCTACTAATGCTACAAGCTCTAGGACTACCGATAGAACACACCAAGAACCGCCCTCGGGGACTATGAGCTCTTTGGAGAAGAGCTTCACCAAGTCGTACCAGGTCTGAAGTACTGGTGGTCCTATACGGGTGTGTACAGCTGCTCTCAGCTTACGCTCCAGACCGTCGTAGATCGGTGCTAGGAAAACCCCAGCTAGGAGCACCGCTAGGGCTAGTAAGCTATGGAGCACCTCTAACCACCACTATTACTAGTAGAGCGACGGTTGTTAAGGTACCAGCTAAAAGAGATGAAAGTGCTACTGATGCCTCTAGAGAGTCTCTAAAGGCCTCGAGAACCCTCGTAACCCCGGATGCGGCCTTCCTCAATCTAAACTCCACTACTGAGAAGTACTGGGGGGCGTTTACTACAGTGTAGAGAAACCTCGTAAGGAACCTACCTAGCTCTGATCCCCTAGACTCTGAGGTAGGTCCGCTTAGCTCAGCTACGCGGTCGAAGACTACTGAGCTATCTACGAACATAAGCTTCTTAACGTACTCCTCGATCTTACGTACAACACCCGACCTTACGTGGCTCAAGGCCTAGCACCCCCCAGCCAGACCTCGTCCTTCCTACCGCGCTTCAGCATCGAGTAGGTAGCCCAGCTAGCGACTCCGAAGAGAGCCGTCAGTATTAGGAGTAGGTATACCACCTGTACCGGTAGCCCAAGTGCGGGTACGGCTTCGATTGCGGCTATTACGTAGTAGGATAGGCCTATTGACGTCGCGGAGAGGGTTAGTACGTACGGTGTTAGCTTGAGGGCTCCTGGATCTACTTCCTCATACCTATAGGAGGGGTTACCTACGTGTGCTAGTAGGTATCTAACGCTATAGCCCACCGATAGCACTACCTCGAAGGCTACTAGTACCGTAACAGCTAGGTAGACCCAGGACTGGGGTATGTGGCTAGCTAGCGACATGAAGACCGCGAGCTTAGTTAGAAAGCCGAGAGTTGGTGGGACCCCAATTAGGGAGAGTATCGATATCATGGCCGATAGGGTCTCCCCCGGAGCGAACCTTGAGACGTAGCCTAGCCTCTCTATAGACCTCGTATGGGTTAGTACTTCGACCACCCCGGAGTCCATGAATAGGGACGCCTTGTATATAGCGTGAGCAGCGGCGTAGATCAGTGTAGCTGTTAGGAACTGACTACTACCGGAGAGTAAGTAGAGCCCTAGTAGTAAGGTCATAGTGCTAGTGTGGGATATGGTGCTGTAGGCTAGTACACGCTTTATATCGGACTGAACTATAGCCTGAAGCCCACCATATATAGACGTTAGAGAGCCGAAGATTATGCAGATAAGCGTTGCAGTTCCCCTATCAATAGATGGCATTAGAGCTAGCCTAGCAACACCGTACACCCCCATCTTCACCATAATCCCTGAGAGTATCGCCGACCCTGGTGATGGGGCTATGGAGTGCGCGTCGGGTAGCCAGAAGTGGAGGGGGGCTACAGCCGCTTTAGCAAAGAACCCTACCATAGCTAGGACTGTTAGGGCTGGTGTATTTAGGTCGGGGCTTAGCTCTGTAAGTGGTACACTCAGGGAGCCTCCTAATCCTACTAGGGCTAGGAGGAGTAAGAGGGAGAGGTCAGCTGGAACCATGGATACCACTAGGTACCTAAGCCCAGCTGACCACGCCTTAGGGTTAGTACCTAGCATAGCGTCGTAGACTACAACGAAGAAACCCAGTACCTCGGCTACTAGCCAGAAGGCTATGAACTCGAGGAGGTACTTAGAGGCGAAGACTAAGGATACCGAGAGGGTGAAGAAATCCACTAGTACCTGGAGTATTTCAGTACCGTACTTCCTACTCGAGTAGCCGGGGGTGTAGAGGGTTACAAGAGAGCCTGTAAGAGCCGATACCATTAGCAGGATCGATGGGATTAGGTCTAGGTACCAGTAGGGTAGGAGGAGTAGGAGTACTAAAAACCCGGCAGCTCTAATAGAGGCTCCGAGAGCCTTAGCTCGGAGGGGCCCGGTATTACCCACTAAAATGAGTAAGGTCGAGGTGGAGAGGATGGCGTACCTAAGTAGGTCCTCCACTAGCTCTCACCTAGGCGGACTACCCTTAGGAGGGCCCTCCTCTTCATCTCATCCCCTATAGCCCTCGGCTCACCAATAATAATAGCTCTAGTTGGGCACATAGCGACGCATGCCGGTGTAAGCCCCTCTCTTCTTAGGTCGCTACATAGGTCACACTTAGTGGAGGTCTTAGTAGTTGGGTTGTAGTCCGGGATGCCGAAGGGGCACGCGTAGAGGCACGCCATACACCCTATACACCTGGAGAACTCTACGTAAACCGAACCCTGGCTATCACGCCTCATAGCACCCGTAGGGCAGGCCTCTATACAGGGAGCTTTACTGCAGTGGAAGCACGATATAGGTCTCCTAACCCCGCCCCAGATCTCGTAGAGCTTTATGAAGGGCCCTAGCTCGTGTATGAATCCGCAGACTACTTCACAGGTCTCACAACCCATGCACTTCGAGTAGTCTATAGCCCTTAGTAGAACCCCTACCCCACTCACTTCCCTCACCTCAGATCACCTCGCAACAGCTAGTAGCTTAGCTGACAAAAACCTATCCACCTCCCTAGCTGCCTCTAAGCCCTGCTTCGTAGCTTGACCTATCTTAGAGGGTCCGGTAACCACGTCTCCCGCTGCGAAGATGTTGGTTCCGGGTACCCTGTAGACCCTATCAACTAGGATCCTACCATCCTTCCCTACGTACTTAGCTAGGTCCCCGCAGTTAGATGCTAGTGGAGGTGTCGGTATCTCACCTATAGCAGCTATGACCAGATCTGCATCCAGTGTGAACTCGCTACCGGGTATCGGGACGGGCCTCGGCCTACCGGTCTCGTCGGGCTCACCTAACTTCATTCGCTGGAACTCTATGGATTTCGCCCTACCGTTCTCCACTACTATGGTCTTCGGTGATGCTAGCTCGATCCACCTAACCCCCAACCTGATGAGCCTATTAACCTCGTACTCGCCAGCTGGAGCCTCCTTAGCAGTCCTCCTGTAGACTAGGTATACCTCCTGGGCTCCGCTTAGTAAGCTCTCCTCTGCTGCATCTATAGCGCTTAGCCCCCCACCTATGACGATAACTCTCCTAAAGCTCTCCAGCTTCTCCTCTAGAAAGCCTAGCCTACTTAGGTTTAGCTTAAGTAGGAACCCGAGAGCTGACATCACATTCTCAGCATCGTCTCCCGATATCCCCAACCTCCTAGAGCGCCACGTCCCGGTAGCTACGAGGACTGCACTGTAATCCTCCTTAAGCTTCAGAAGGTCCACGCTATTCCTAGCCAGTTCATCACCTTCGTCATGCCTCTCACCGCACATTACCTTAGTTGATAGGTGGAACTTGACACCAAAGTTCTTCTGAAGATCCTCAACCCCCTCCATGATTACGTCTAGGGGTATCCTATACTTAGGTATAGCGAAAGCCATCATACCACCCGGTAGGGGGAGCTTATCGTACATATCTACCTCATGCCCTCTACATACTAGGTAGCCGGTAGCTGCTAGCCCAGCTGGACCAGCACCAACTACAGCTACCCTTGCTCCAGAACTCCTGGTCCTCTCCTTGCAGAGGAATGCGAACTTCATCCCTCCTCAACAGTATTTTCTGCTTTAGCTTATTTAAACCTCTGTAAACGGTGTTTGTATATGATTATACTACTTAAATGCACCACCTAGGACGACCTCGATGTACTTACTGTAGTCTAGAACCTCAGCACCTACTACCTCTAGAAGGGTCCTGAATTCCGGTAGGTAGATGAATAAAACTCCTAGGATTACCAGAGCTAGGAGAACTACGGATATAACTACGTAGGGTACGGTTAGGTTCCTCAGCCTCTCATCCTCCCTTACGACCTCCCTAGACCTAGCTACGTACCTTATAAGCCTTACGTACCCTATCCCGGAGATCCCCGTAGATGCTATGAGCACTAGTACGCTCGCGATGTACCCGACCTCAACCATAGCTATGAATATCAGTACCTTACTCCAGAACCCTATGAATAGGGGGACCACTCCAAAGAGGTTAAGTAGCCCTACTACAAATGCTGCTGAGGCAAGTCTATACCTCCTAAGGGCTCCAAGCCCTTCTATAGCTCTCCCTGAAGCTACTATAGCTATCCCTGCAGAGTAGAAGAGTAGGGCTTCGCTAAGAGAGTTCGATACTAGCTGGACTACAGCAGCTGTAACACCGCGCTCAGTACCTAGGGAGAGGGCCATGAAGGCTAGGCCCATATGGCTTATAGTACTGTAGGCTATGAACTTCTTTACGTCAGTCTGTACCACTAGAAGTAGGGCTCCTACGAGCGCTGAGAGGGCCCCGAGCACGTGTAGTACTAGCATGATATCCGACCTCAGCGGCTCTACTATGCTCCCTGCACCGAAGATCGTGTAAAGGAACCTAATAGCTCCATAGGCTCCTATAAGGTCTATAACAGCTACGAAGAGAGCTGATATAGGCGTAGGTGCCTCCGGGTTCGCGTCTGGGAGCCAAAAGTGGTTCGGGAATATAGCTGCCTTGAAGGTGAAGGTCCACATAGATAAAGCTAAGGCTAGAGCTGAAGAGAGGACCACGTTACCGAATACACCACCGCTGTAATGTACGAAAACTGAGGGGGACCTAGCTTTAAGGGCTACGTCAGCCATATTTAGAGTGCCGAAGGAGCCGTATATTACGAAGGCGGAGAGTAGGTAGAGCGATGTAGCTACCATACCGACTATTGCGTACCGTATGGAGGCCTCAACAGCCCTCGGGTTATCACGGTAGAAAGCTACGAGTACGTAGGCAGATAGCGAGAGTACCTCTAGCATTACGAAGAAGTTGAATACGTCTCCAGTATAGAGGCACCCGATAGAGCCTGCACCTAGAGCTAGTAGGGATGTGTAGTACAGATATTCCCACTTAGACCTGATCATCCAGGTACTGTAAAGGGTCGACACGCTGAGAAGGAAGGCTGAGAGTAAACCCAGGAGGGCCCCAAGCTTATCTACAGTGTAGGCTATACCTAAAGGTGGTCTAAGTCCCCCGAACCAGTAGTAGGTAGCCCCGCTCCTGTAAACACCTATGGCTACGTCTAGAGCCATCGCAACGGCTAGTACGGCTGCTACAACCGCGTAGACCCTGAAGAACCTCTGGTCCTTTACTACTAGGGAGATAGCTGGGAGAGTGAAGGCTAGACCCATTAGGAGGAGTGGTAGTAGAGCTGCGGTAAGCACCTCCATCACCCGAAGATCTTAGCTGCGAATTCCTCGAACTTCGCTGAGATGCTCCCCCTAGCTTCTTCAGGTTTGTGGGTTACCGCCTTAAGCCAGTGGACGTAGAGTACCTTCCTTACCGTATCGACCTGTACTACAAGGGTACCTGGAGTGTTGGTTATGGAGCCAGCTATTAGGGTCATGCCGAAGCTTGTCCGCACGTAGTAAGGTACCTCCACTATAGCTGGCGATATGCGGATCTTCCTACCTAGGACGGTTCTCGCTATGTCCGTATGAGCCCTTACCTCAGCTACGGCCATATAGTACACGTAGTAGGCTACTAGGTAAGCAACCCTACCTACATCGGCTAGCCTAAGCTCCCTAGAGATAAGTAGGGGAGTTGCAAAGGCGGTTATAGCAGCTGAAGCGAGAAACCCTAGGGTTAGGCTGAAGAGTGTTGCGGTACCGGTGAAGACTACGTAGAACACGTAGGTTAAGGTGAAGACAGCTAGGTAGTTAACTAACTTACTCACGTGAACCACCTCTAACTACATCTACGCGAGTAGTCCCGTAATGCTTGTAGTAGAGCGTTATGAGGCCCGCTAGGAACATGTAGACCGCGAGACCTATAACTATGGCCGTGAGTACTAGAGCCTGCGGTAGAGGATCCACCGATGTAGCGTAGAAGTGCTGAAGCTCCTCCGGGCTTCCGGGGACGTCTGCTAAGACCGCTACGCTGGGGTAGGAGCCGGCTACTCTCCTAAAGCCTATAGCTATAGCGAAGCTGTTTATGCTATCGGAGAATATCGTTAGGGCTATGAACTTCTTGATCAGTGATGGCTTGGTGAATATCCCGTAGAGGGCTATACCTATGTTAGCGACTAGGGAGAGTATTACGACCGTAAACATTAAGGAGATGTAGTCACTCATACCACTCACCAGCAGCTAGGGCGTGGTCAACCTCCTCCCTTCTAAGGGCTAGCACTATGAACGTTAGGGTTAACCCAGAGACTACAGCTAGGGACTCGAAGACGTTGAAGAAGAACAGGGTACCTCCTAGCGGTCTATCAAAAATCCATCTAGGCATCGAGAGCTCTGAGCTCTCCCTAACCATGTTCTGGAAAACGTAGGCATATACCCCGGCTACAGCTCCGGCTACTAGCAGGGCTAGTGAGGTCAGTAGTATACCTATTAAACCAGCTGACCTGATCGCCAATAGCTTACGACTACTTAAACCCCTCTCGAAGGCGTAGTCCAAGGAGAACACCACCGCTAGCAGTACCATCAGAACGGCCATGAAGGATCCTCCCTGGAAGCCTCCTCCAGGGGTTAGGTGACCGTGGATAGCTATTGAGGCTCCAGCTACGAGTATAAGGGGTACGAGCACCCTAGTTGAGGTCTTAACGATCTCCGAGAGACCCGCCCCTCCAAGTCCTCTCATCTCGCGGTAGCCTCTGTAGAGAGCTGCTACACCGATTATCGCTACAAAGAGTACGGAGGTCTCGAAGTACGTATCGAGCCCTCTGTAGTCCCAGACTATCGCTGTAACAGCCTCTAAAGCCATGGAGCTTACGGTAGCGTTCCAGGGGTTGTAAGCGTACTCTAGGTAAGACTTAGCTAGATCCCTTATAGTGTGCGGGGCTAGAGGACCTAGTCCTCCGAGTTCTATTACGTACGCTAGGAGGAGAACCATCAGAGCTACCGAGGAGGCTATCGCTAGCTCCCGAGCCCTCATCCCTCATACCTCTCGGTCTTCTTTATTAGAAGTACTGAAACCGCTGGGAGAAGGCCGACCGAGACCGGTACGTAAACTAGGACTATATCTGGAGCCATGAGTACGTAATATATTAACGCGTAGGCGGTGCTCTGAACAGCTGAGAGCACCACTGCGACTAGAAGGTCCTTGGACACTACAGCTAGGTAAGTAGCTATGACGGAGAGGAGAGCTGCCACCGTAGCTAGTAGGATAGCTATAGGCTCCACTAGGAACCACCCTGACCTCTCTCCCTTAAGGCATCGTACTCTATAGGCTTAACTGGGGCTTCCCGAGAGATGTAAGTAGCTCTAGCAAGTGCGTGCGACCCAGCTTGAGCTAGGATCATCAGTAGGATGCTGCCGGCAAATGCTGCCCCAGCTAGGAAGAACCTCTGAGGCCCTAGGTACTCGGCTCCCAGCGCGATTAGAGACGCCCCTAGCATGGGTACTACAGCCCCCCCTATAGCTCCCGCCGTAGCTGCGTGTAGCCGCGTATAGAAGTTAGGTAGTCTTAGAAGACCTAAGGCACCGACAAAGTCGAAGAACACCCCGATTGCTACTAGGACTAAGCCTAGGATTGCTAGGAGGGGGGAGATCATCCTAACCACCCATCTCACGAGCCTCTAGGTACTTAGCTACGTATATGTCTAGAGCATATATCCAGAGAGCTAAAGCTAGACCGGATACAACCATTACGGGGGCCTTAAGGAGTATCGAGAGTACCACCATGAATGCTGCTAGGTCATAGCCTAGGGAGTCTACAGCGAGTACTCTGTCAGGGAGCGTGGGGCCCTTAAGAACCCTAACCACGTACAGTAGAAACGATACGAGGTAGAAGGGTATTAGGATGGTTAGCACTGTAGATACTAGGTGCTCCAACTCCATACCTAACTTACCGTACATAACATAGGGGTAGGTTAAATAAGCTTGTTTAAAGTTTATTCTCGGAAAGTGGACTAGGTTTGTAGAGGTGGGGTATCTATCGCTAAGGTCCTTACAATCCAGCTATACACCTACGGGTACGTTGAGGTTGAAGTAGTAGACCTCCTCCAGAGAGGGCTTGCTGAGTTCTTCAGCTCTAAGGTGCTCTTTGAAGGAGCTGTGGGGATTCCCGGTGAGCTTTTTGATACGCTACGTAATCAGTTCCTCGCGGACTCTGTTGTTAGGTACGTGTCAGCCCTAAGGAGGGGTAAAGACTCGGTAGTCCTCCTGCTGGCTGACGCGGACGCCTACGTTCCTGGACTTAACTTCGTGTTTGGGCTAGCTATACCTGAGCTAAGGTCTACTGCGGTGTTCCTTAGGAGGCTTAGGCTCTGGACTAATAGAGAGGGGTACTTAAGGAGGGTTATTAAGGAGTCCGTACATGAACTCGGCCACGTCTTCGGTCTGGGTCACTGTAGGAACCCTCTCTGCGCTATGAGCTTCAGTAATAGCTTACTAGAAGTAGATAGGAAGCAGGACAAGCTCTGCCCTCTTTGTGCGGGTAAGCTCCTTAGGCTGGGGATAGCTGTTCCCAAGAGCTTCATCCTACACCCGAAGTACAGCAACAGCTCCTAGGGTTTAGCTATAATAGTCCTAGCTGGAGGAAACTGGGGGTGCGAGAACGCAGAGTATCGGGGTAGTACCGAAGCTAGATAGCCGGGACGCCCTAACCCTAGCTGTGAAGATACTGGAGTACGCTGAGGGTAAGGGTCTTAAAGCTTACTTAGACTCAAGAGCTCTTGGATATATCGAGTGGTACCCCCTCTTTAACCTTAGTACAGACCCTGTAGACGTCGTGGTCGTTGTGGGCGGTGATGGGACTATACTGAGGACCCTGCACCTACTAGGGGATTCGGACACCCCTATAGCGACCATTAGGTACGGGAAGAGGGGGTTCCTAGCTGACGTCCCTCCGTACGACTACGCTATAGCTATAGATAGGCTTGTAGATGGTAGGTACGTAGTTCACGAGTACATGAGGTTAGAGGCTAGGTGTAGGGGGGTTGAGAGGATCCCGTACGCCCTTAACGAGGTAGCTGTAGTCACCTCCTCGAAGGCTAGAGGTAAGGTCTGCAGGCTTAGGGTTCTGAGGTACCAGGAGGGGCAAGCGGAGAGAGTTCTCAGCGTCGTAGGCGATGGAGTTATAATTGCGACTCCCGTAGGCTCAGCCGCGTATAGCTTAGCTGCCGGAGGTCCTCTCGTAGACCCCCTGATGAGGGTTATACTGGTGACTCCGCTAGCCCCTATATCCCTCTGCTCGAGACCTCTGGTTCTCCCGGAGAGCTCTACGGTCCTTGTAGAAGTCTCCAGGGACTCGCACGAGGTGGAGCTCTACGTAGATGGGGTGATGGTGGCCCTTAGGGAGCCGGGGGATTCTATAGAGGTGCTTAGAGCACCTAAGCCCGCCAAAGTGATAAGGTTCTTCCACGAGGACTTCTTCTCCAGGGTGCTCGAGAGGTGTCTGTAGACTGCAGCAGGAGTAACGTAGTTGTCGATGCTGCCGGGCTGTTCGCGGGTGTGAGCTTAAGCTACCCAACCGTCTATACCGTCGAGCAGGTCGCTGAGGAAGTACTCGACGAGAGAAGTAGGAGAGGGGTGGAGATGGCCCTAGCCTCCGGGAAGCTTGTAGTTACCCGAGCTCCGGAGAGCTTCAAGAGGAGGGTTACCGAGGCAGCTAGGAGGCTGGGAGTGCTCTACGAGCTCTCGAAGGCGGATATAGAGGTCCTAGCCCTAGCCTACTACATTAAGGAGAAGTGCGGTAGCGCGATACTCTACACAGACGACACCTTAGTCCAAAACGTAGCTATATCCCTAGGTATAGCTGTCCAGGGGGTTAAGTACCCAGGCAGGGTTAGGGCTAGGAGGTATGCCTACGTATGTAAAGCCTGCGGTTATAGAGCGACGAAGCCGGGGGAGTGTCCTAGGTGCGGTAATAAGCTCCAGCTAGAATAGGGGTTCAGCGCCTCGTAGCGGTTTAAAGGCTAAACCCTATTGAGGGGTCACCCTTATAAGGGTCCCCCTACTAAGGGGTTCTCCGGGAGCGCTCTGACAGTCAACGTGGTCGTAGGTACTAATAGCGATGAGGTATGCGAAGAACTGGTTAGACTTACCTGGGAGGCCGCACAGAGGATATTCAGAAAGTACGGCGTGGAGGTCTACGTGGTGCCGGTAACCATTAACACCAAGACCCCGTTCCTATCCATAAACGGGGTTAAGGTCGTGATCAAGTCCCTACCAACGGTCGAGGAGCTGGAGGACCTAATACTGTCGGTAGCCCTCTACTTCGACGAAGCGCCCGAGGACGAGGTGGATATCCTCGCCTTCCTCGAAGACCCTCTGATAGCCGATGCTGTGCTGACACACTAAGACCTTCTGGGGACCGCAAGCTTAAGCCGGTTCATCCCACAGAACTCCGCCATAGAGGCTAGGTACTAGGGATTCCCTAGCTAAAAAGAAGCCTAACCCAGAGGTAATTACTTGACGTGGATCAGGGTCCACTTAAATGTATCTGGGCCCTGTGGGTAGATCGCTACCTGGAGGTAGATATCGGTACACCTAGGGGTACCACCGTTGGTTAGCCTTAGCTCCTCACGAGCCCCCCAACCGTAAACGACTTCAACTGCTATGGGCATGTTATCTACTGCCGCTGCTAGGGCGGCGTTCCACTGCCAAGGTACTCCCAGCTTACTTAGTGCTGCAGCCATAGCTAGGTTAACCAAGCTCAACCTTATATTGTGGGGGTCTCTTGAGAGCTGGTACTCCCTATTCGGGTCCAAACATACTGATGTGTAAGGTTTCCTCTGCCTAATTAGGTTTATATCTACTGGGAACTCCGATGGCGAGAGAGCAGGCGATCTATCCCCATAAGGTGCTGCGTAGGTTACGATCATTAGTAGACCGCCGCCACCAGGTTGGCAGTAGTTTTCGTTATAACAGCCATAGCCGGAGCATCTCCTCACCGTACAGCAATCCCAGAACCACACACTGTACAGCTTATACGAGCCCTGCCAGAACGCGAACCTAACGGTATTTGGAGAGTCCGTAGCTACGGAGTACGCGTACCTCCCATTTAGGTTCAGCTCTCCTGAAGCACCACCGAATATAGGATACTCCCCTGTTGATCCGAGTAGCGTTACCCTGAACCTCAGCGTGCTACTACCCTCAACGATGTAGGCAGCATCGAACGCTCCTTGGGGGGAATCAGGGTCTCTGTAGACTATAACAACCGGCACCTTATCCCTTAGGTACTCCGGTATACTGGGGTTACTAGAGTCGAACAGCGTTTCTACGATAGACCACCTGCTGAAGAACGAGTCCGGCTCGCAGCAATCACAGGAGGTGAGGTCGCAGTTAAGGGTCCTACACGTTGGGTACGGGTAGGGTAAAGCCGGGGTGGTTGTGGTAGACGTAGGTAGTACCCCGCTCTCTACACCGTGAGTGTTAAGTGTTGGGCTACTACGTCCAAGCTTTAGCCCCCCGCTTTTAATGACGGTAAAGTCCCCCAAGCCTACTCCCCGAACCTCTACCCTGGGGAACCTGTCCACGAATAGCCTCGGGTCATACACTACCGATGCTCCGAAGAGGTTTACAGTAGCGCCCCGCTCCCTACTGTAGGCGGATACCTGAATAAGTAAGGAGGGTCTCCAGTAGTCTCCGTGGGCTCTGTAGTGCTCTAGCCACCTCTCTACGACAACCCTTAAATCCTTGTAGGCTAGCTTAAGGATGGGCCGCCCCGGGTCGAGGAAGCCTTTGTAGACCTCGACAACGGCATCCGGGGTAACGGCCCAAACCTCGACGTAGTAGCTATCCGCGCTACTAAGGTTCAGGGGTTTGAAGTCCCTAGGTAGAGAAATGACTAGAGCCCCCTCACCGCTAATAGCGGCACCCAAGGCGATAGCGTACTCGGGGTGAAGCACTAGAGTTAAGATCGAGGCAAGAGCTACTGCAGCGGTAAGCGAAGCCAGAAAGCCCTTGGACCTAGTGGGGAGGGCCGGACCCCCAGCGCTTCTCAATAGCCCACCCCATCTACCTTCGCAGAAGGTCTTAAAATACTCTCCCGTCACAGCTGCCGGCGAGCCCCACCAGAAACTAACAAGCTCGGCATGCTAATATTGTGAAGTAGTTGGGGGATTAGGCAAGTAGTTCCTTGAAACGCTCCTCTATCAACCAGGATGAAGCTGTAATGGTTGCTACAATACCAACCGGGGGTTTTACTTCTTTGTAATGTTGTACTAGGGTGCTTTACATATCGTGCAGAGGTCTAGCTCGGACCAGCTACCGTACCTACCTACGGACAGGACCCCGTACTTCCTTAGCTCCTTTAGAGTTCTCTTGGGGTCTCCGTGGAACCTGAAGTACTTTACGTAGAAGGACCTGAGGAACCTGACCGGCCCGCTTACAATCTTAAGCCTCTTGAGCTCCCCCACGACCTTAGCCGCTAGGTCCTCCTTGAGGACCTCCTTAGTTAGCGGGGTTATAGCGTAGAGCAGGCGACCGAGGGGCTCCTCCCTGTAGGAGATGACGCAGCCGGTTAAGTACCCTTTACGCCCTACGAATAGCTTTGAGAACTCCTTTAGGGGGCTCTCAGCTACTAGCGCTAGTACGTGGGCTGAGCTGTAGCCCAACCCCTCGGCTAAGCTCCCGAGCCCGCTTTTCAGTAGGAAGTATTGTAGCGGTAGGGTGTTGACGAGCTCCGAGAACCTTATCTTAGCGTGGTACGTTGTAACCTCCTTGAGCTCCAGGTCGACCCTAACTATGGGCGAGTAGAGGCGCTGGGCTCTGCTGTCGGACCTCAACCTCCTAAAGTAGCTGCAGGCTGGCTTAGCCGGGATGTAGAGCCTGCCGCCAAGCCCTACTACGGTGGTACTTAGGTCTCCGAGCTTCTCCGCAGCTACGCTCTCCAAGCCCTCTACGCTCACGCTAACGTCTACCTCTATGAGGTCCCACCTAAGGGTACCTAGGCAGCAGAGCTCTCTTAGGAATATCGGTACCCTATCTACGCAGTAGCTACCTAGGGACCAACCGTATAGGTCGCTACCACCCTCCCAGAAGTCAACTACTAGGTCTCTCTCCTTTGCCAGTAGGTTTGACGTTAGAGAATCTCCTAAGAATACCCTCCTCACCTCCCTCATCGCCTTCCCTAGCTGTAGGGATCTTAATTCTCTTATATCTCTTACCATGCCAGTGAGTCTTCATGTGATTTATTAGGTCCTCAGCAGTTATGAAGAGTGCTACCCTAGCTACCGGAATGACCCCCTCCTGACCCTCTGGGCATAGCTCATCTATACTCACATCACTACAGAAGGGGCAAAGCAGTAGGGAGGTTGTGAGGTCGTAGCACGTGGTTACGGTAATACCGTGTGCGGATACCTTCCTCCTAACCCACCTAGGTTCCCAGGAGCTCAACTACTGCCTCACCTAACCTCGAGTTTGGACAGTAGCTTGCTGAGCTCCTCGTTCTTTATCGTGTAGCCCATGCTCCTGAGCTTTAGGAGTACTGCAAGCCTCAGTACATCGCTACGGCATTCAGCTACACCGCTCCTAACTAGGCTATCTATAGCCTCAACAACCTCCTCAGGTAGTCTAACAGATACTAAGACATCATCGTTCAACAGCCTAACCCTATAGTATAGAGCTACTCGATTTAAAAATGGTATAGTCAGTGAACTCCCTAGAGCTAGTACGCATCCCACCTCGCAGTTCGGAAAGACTCTATTGGCTTAACTGCTTTAAAGAACCCCTTATTATAGAGGAGTCCTAGGTGTAGGAGGTGCCTGAAGGGGTTACTGAAGCTTTAAGATACCTAGTGGTTAAGGTACTCGCTGGAGACCTAGTTGTACTCTACGCTCTTAAGGAGTACCTCATCGATGGGGAGTCCCCGTCTACTCTGAGCCACAGGTATCGGATAGGTAAGTTTAAGCTTAGAGGTTATATACAGAGAGTTGTAGAGAAAGCTGGTAACCACAGAGTAGCTCAGGTTATTGTGAGGATCGCCTTCAACGCTCTGACCTCACTGACGCCAATAGTCGTTAAAGTACCCGGCGGGTACTACTGTACTATCTGCGGTAAGACCCTAACCATGAACCCGGAGAGGCATGTAAGGCTGGAGCACAGAGACCTTGTCGATAAGGTGGTAGCAGACTGCATAAAGTTAGCTAGTAAGCGGAGTAAGTCCTAGGGGCTTTAGTCTATGCCGGTCCCGGACTTCCTAGGGCTATCGCGTGTACGTAAAAGAGAGCTCGTAGCATCTAGGATCCGGAGAATCCTAAGTAGCTGTAGAGGGAATGAGGAATGCAGGGTTAAGCTGGTGAAAGTTCTTGCAGAGCTCTTAGAGGGGGACCCCACCGAGGAGGTAGAAACCCTCGTAGCTGCCCTCGGGGAGCTACCGGAGAGGTACAGGGACCTAATACCTAAGCTAGTAGGCTTAGTTAGAGGTAGCTACGACATCCCCCTTCAGAACGTACTGGGCTTTTCTATCGAGAGGGAGGTAGGTAAGTTCCTAGCGGGAGAGCTTACCTGCTCAGACCTAGATAGCGTACCTCACATAGCTAGCGAATCCCGGGACTTCCTCTCTGCAGCCCTAGCAATAGCCCTACTAGAGAGATCCAGCGAGTTAAGGAGCTGTAGCCATAGCCTAGCTCGAAACCTTCTAAGCTTAGTTAGGAAGCTGTACGAAAGCGGTAGAGGAGGGCTCGCAGCAGCTATACTAGCAAACTACGGAGTTAAGATCTACGTGTTTAAGGACGGAGAGTCTATAAAGGGGGTTAAAGTATCCTTAGGAAGCGGTATTGAGGTTGACCTAAGCGACGCGATCAGCCTAGTGTTTTCGGACCTAAGCTACCTTATGAAGGCCGCGAAAACACCTCCAGGACTAACCCTCCAAGGATGAGGTAAACCCCAGTCCAAAATTAAGGGAGGGGCTACTGTTTGTCCCTAGAGGGTGTTTTTGTGGTGGTTTGGGATGGGTTGGCTCACCCTCTAGGGACTTTCTCCTCACCCACTCCCTCATTGGTAGCACGGCTACCTCCGGGGCGGGGTCATAGGGCATCGGGGCCAACGGCACGGACCCTCGTGAGCCGGCCCGCCTGAGCTTGGAGCATCGCTCCCATCGCCTAGGCGAGCTCCAATAGATAAGTACGAAGAGCTTTAAACCTAGCCCGCGGACGCCGGCTGCAAGCCCTTCTCAACCTATACTAAACCAACCTAGACCAACTCAATAAACGCTACTGCCCCCTACGGGGCTTCTGTAAGTAAACCAGAGGGAATTAAAAATTAGCTACGATTTAGCTACTAAGCTGAGGAGTGAAGTTTTAGACCTACTAACCTCGTTACTAGGACTGTACACGCGTTATCTCCTGAGACGTTAATGGCTGTCCTCATAGCGTCGGATAGGGGGTCTATCACCATCATTATACCTACACCCTCTAGCGGTAGCCCGAGTACGCTTAGAACGAAGGCTAGCATTATCGTGCCTCCACCAGGTATGGCAGCTGTAGCTACAGAACCTATTACTGCTGATGCTACTGCTAGACCTATATGTACTGGGGTTAGAGCTATCCCGAAGAGCTGGGCTACGAAGAGAGCTGAGAGCGCCTGGTACAGGGCCGTACCGTCCATGTTAACGGTAGCTCCTATCGGTAGGGTTATCTGAAAGACCTCACTTGGGACCCCCATCCTCCTGGAGGCCTCCATGTTGTAGGGTAGGGTTACAGCGGAGGACCTGGTTGTGAAGGCTATTAGGAACGGTGTTGACTGTATGGTAAAGTACTTCAGCGGGTTGAGACCTCCCACGGCTACTATGATGCTGTAGATTAGGAAGAGGTGTAGGATGGAGAAGGCGTACTGAGCTCCTAGGAACTTACCGTAAGCACCTAGCATCTGAGGTCCGTAGGTAGCTATTAACCAGGCTGCGTAGCCGAATATGGCTACGGGTGCGTAGTACATTATAACCCTAACTACTGTTATCATAACGTTGGAGACTAGCCTGAGGACTGAGTAGACCCTCCTACCCTCCTCGCCTAGTAGTACCACGGCTATCCCAAGTATTATCGCGAATATTATCATAGTCATAGCACCGCCTACCGTTAGGAGGGCGCTGAAGTCTACTTGGAAGAAGCTCATCAGTATGTCTATAGCTGACGGAGGCTTAGGTGGGGTGTATCCAGGGGGTGGTTGAAGACCTATACCAGTCCCAGGCTGGAATACTTGACCAGCTAGAACCCCCCAAGTAGCTGCTAGAGCTGATGTACCTATGTACAGTACTAGCATCCAGAGGAGTACTAGACCTAACCTCCTTAAGTCAGCTATGGAGGCTACCGCAGCCGCTATAGTGAAGAATATGAGCGGTGGTATGACTATCCTTATGAGCCTTACGAATATATCCCCGAGAGCTTTAAACCACGCAGTAGCACCAGCTCTCGTAGCCTCCGGTAACCCGAGGAGAGCGAAGCCTACAGCAAGCCCTAATACGAACCCTATAGCTATCGCTATTAGAAGCCGGTAGCCGGGACCTCTAGCTCCCGTTAGTACCACCGCTTTCCGCATGCTAGTAGAGGTTAAAAACTTAGATGTTCCATAGCTCTACGGCTGAATTCCCTACCCTTCAAACGGGGGAGGCAGTGGATTAATAGGGTAGTCCGTCGAGTAGTTAAGAGCCTTTAGGGAGTGGGCAGGGGTCAGCTCTTGAATAGCTTAATACCTCCAAGGTTACCGTAGATCACCTCCTCCAGTATTGCTGACCTTATTACCCTATTGTCTATAACGTAGTAGGATTGCTTTCTACTTAGGTCAAGTGCTATTAGGACGTAGACTTGGTTAAATTCTAGAGGAGGTTCCGGGTAGCAGAGTAGCCTAAGCATGGTCTTAGTTAGCTCTAGTATTAGCTTCCCAGATCTTGCATCCTGGGGTCTGAGGAGCATTTCGGAGATATCCCCGCACTCTATCCGGTTACCTAAGTGAGTAAGGGTCTCTACGTAGTGGAGTATGTTACAGCCATCGGAGTAGAGTACTGGGGACTCTACCGGTGCTGCTGTAACTAGGCTCGGTACCTTCCTCAAGCTCCTAGAGAGTAGGAGCATTAGAGAACGCTTACCTAGGTGCCTAGAGAAATAGCAGTCCACTAGGACTAGACTACTACGGCAGGCTGGTCTTATCAGTACTTGCGGTATCCAGAAGTAGCTGAGGTCCTTCGGGAGCTTAGATCTGCGTACATCTACGAACATGATCTAGCTTCCTACCTTAAAGGTACTCGCACAGCCCCTACCTAGCTGTCAGCTTTCTAGCCTCCCTCTCAGTCTCTCTAAGTATTACTATATCCCCAACTCTAACTGGGCCTTTAACGTTACGGGTGATAACCCTACCCCTATCCCTACCGTCTAGTACCCTCACCCTTACTTGGGTTATCTCACCTGTAACGCCTGTCCTGCCCACTATTTGGAGTACCTCAGCTGGGAAGCCGAACTCCTCAACGACGTTCACATCCGGCTGGGTTAGATCTACTCTCCTAACCTCACCCACCTCTACGTACACCTCGTATCTCTGGAGCTCCCGCTTTAAAGCTTTAAAGCAGTACCTCCCCAGTAGAGGGGAGGTAGAGATGCCGAAGGTATACAGCTGTAGCTTTTGTGGAAGTAGGATAGAGCCCGGGTCAGGGCTTACCTACGTACTTAGAGATGGTACTATCCTCCACTTCTGCTCTAGTAGGTGCTTCAAGAGCTACAAGCTAGGTAGGGACCCTAAGAAGATGCCGTGGAGCGCCTTCTACGTTAAGAGAAAGTGAGGCTCATGCCCAACGAGCTAGAGTTCCTCCTGATAAAGCCAGACGGAGTTAGAAGAGGGTTAGTTGGTGAGGTACTTAGAAGAATGGAGATGAAAGGGCTGAGAATAGTAGCACTAAGGATGCTGAAACTTAAGAGGGACTGCGCTGAAGCTCTCTACGACGTCCACAGAGGCAAGAGCTTCTACCAGGGCCTTGTGGACTTCATGACGTCAGGTCCCGTAGTCGCTGTACTAGTAGAAGGCGATGGAGCTGTCGAGGTAGTAAGAAACCTAATAGGTCCTACAGACGGTAGGAAGGCACCTCCAGGGACCATAAGAGGGGACTACTCTACCTCAATACTTGAGAACATAGTTCACGCAGCTGATAGCCAGGAGAGGGCTATCTACGAGGCCAGAGTTGTATTTGACCCCCAGTGCGAGGACCCTTCTGAGAGCTGGAACTCGTTATTAGGTAGAGCACCCCAGCCCTAGCTTTAGGGATCAGGATACTTGTAGGTAGTGTAGATAGTCATACCCTTATAGTGAAGCCCTCCCTAAACTCTCCAACTATGTTAAGCTTATAGCCGCACTTAGGGCAGAGGTTCCCCTTAACTAGGTTCCACTCAACTATGTAGAAGCCGTACCTCCTTACAGCTAGGTAGCCGCACCTAGGGCAGTAGGTGTGCTCCAGCCTATGACCTGGTACGTTCCCTAGATATACGTACTTTAAGCCCTCAGATTGAGCTACCCTAGCTAGCTTCTCCAAGGTAGCTACATCTGTTGGAGGTAGGTAGCTTAGCTTGTAGTGCGGGTAGAACCTTAGTAGGTGGAACGGTGTTTCCTCACCTAGGTTCTCCGCTATCCACCTAGCTAGCCTCCTTACATCGTCTACACTATCGCCGTACTTTGGCACTACAAGGTTTGTTATCTCTATAAAGATGCCCTTTCTCTTCATCTCTAGGAGAGTGCCGAATATAGGCTCGGGGTCGTGGACCCCCATGAACTTTACGTAGAAGCTCTTGTTACCCCCTCCTTTAAAGTCTACCGTAGCTGCATCTAGGTACTTTGAGAACTCGTCAACGACCTCCTCGGTCATGTAGCCGTTGGTCACTATGGTATTGAAGAAGCCCCTCGACTTAGCTAGCTTAGCTACGTCGTACATGTACTCGTAGAAGATCGTGGGCTCGTTGTACGTGTAGCTAATCCCGTCGGAATTCCACCTCCTAGCTAGCCTAATAAGCTCCTCAGGCTCTACGTACTCCCCGAAGATCTCGCTACGCCTAGATTGGGACAGAGTCCAGTTCTGGCAGAAGGAGCACATGAAGTTACAGCCCGCGGTCGAGATAGAGAGTACGGATGAACCTGGGTGGAAGTGCATTAAAGGTTTCTTCTCTATAGGGTCTACGTTAACTGCCGTAAGTAAACCATAGACTAGTGTGTAGAGCTTCCCCTCGTGGTTGTACCTAACACCACACGCACCGTAGCCCCCCGAAGCTATCGGGCACCTCTTGTAGCACAGATTACACCTAACCTTACCATTACCAAGGCTTACCCAGAAGCGTGCTTCCCGAACCCACAGCTTACTTAAGTCTGGCTTCATACCCTAGTTTAGGTTGATTTCGAAGCTTTTGTACTTAATTACTGGAGCTCTGGGAAGGTTTTAGAGGAGCTCCATAGGGTAAGCAGAGCTACCTTATGAGCTGGAAGCTACTTGAGAGCTTCACGTAATTCTTCTAGACCCGGCCTCTACGAGAGCTCTTGCTATGGTATTCTTAGTTACTATGCCTACGAGATTCTCCTTCTCGTCTACTACAGGTACTGCGTCAAGGTTACTACGTACTATTATGTGCGCTACTGAGGCTAAATCCTCGTTGGGTTCCACAGCTACTATGTTCGTGTTCATGATCTCGGAAACCATTACTGCTGGGTATACCTTAACGGAGGCTTCTACACCCCTCGGTGCAACTCCACGTAGTTTTAGGGGCTTCTTAACTGTTTGCGCTGGTATGCTGAGGAAGGCCACCGTCTTCTTGCTTACTATTCCGACTACCTTCCCACTATCTACAACAACTACAGGCTTACCCTCTATAACCCCCTCCATAATGTAGTACACCGAGTGGGCTGGGCTAGCTAAGAGTACACTCTTCTCGCAGTAGCTACCAGCTTTTAAAACACCCTCGAAGTTCTCTGCGTAAGCTCTTGCTAGGTCCGTCTTAGTTACGATGCCAGCTACCTTCATTGAAGCGCTATCCTTAACTACTACTATAGACCCCACGTTCTTTTCAAGCATCTTCTTAGCTACGTATACTACCCTCCTAGTAGGTAGGGTAGCGTAGACAGGCTTTGACATTATGTCTTGGGCTAGTATATCCGTTAGAGGCTTAGACAGCCACTTCCTATTATAGAGTAGCTTAACAAAGTCCCTCTCACTTATGATACCTTGAGGCTTCTCCTCCTCAGCTATAACTATGTGCCCAACCTTATACCTTAGCATCAGGTTTCTTACCCTAGCTAAGTTATCCCTTGGAGCAGCCGTTACTACGGGGTAGCTCATATAGTGCTCTACCTTAACCTTCACAACCCCCACCTCATGCTCCTATAACTGCGTACATTATATCCCTCTCCGTGATTATACCAGCCAGCTCTTCCCCCCTAGCTACTAGAGCGTAGTCTAAGCCCCTATCAAGGAGTTTCTGAACTAGGTACTCTAGGGTGGTATCCGGTTCCACTACTAATAGGTCTTCATCAGCTACCTCCTCCGACTTAAGCTCTAGGAACTCCGTGATAAGACCCTCCCTAAGGATCTCGAAGACCCTGTGGGAGCCTATGTAGTCAACTACACCACGCCAGCTTACAACTCCTCGGATGCTCCCGTCCTCGCTTACTAGGGGGACCCTCCTCACCCCTGCCGAGACCATTAACCGCAGTACATCACCTAACCTGCTCTCAGCTTTTGATACTATTACGTTCCTAGTCATAAAATCCTCCACAGGTCTCCTACCGACTCTCCATGAGAATGCTCTAACTATACTACCCTCAGTAACAGCTCCGAGGGGTCTTCCAGCCGAGTCCGTCACAGGGATCAGGCCGAAACCTCCAATAACCATGAGCTCTAGGACCTTCTCCAAGGGTGTGTCGGCAGTAGCGCAGGCTACGTCCTTACTCATCAGCTCCTGCGAAGCTATTGAGAGAACTTTGAATAGATTAGCACCGTACCTTTCGAGAGCTATCCTGTGCCTGTACCCACCACCTAGGTAGTCAGCTACGTCGTGGAAGGTTAGGAGACCGCTAAACAGGTTAGACTTAGCTACGAGTACAGCTCTAAACCTACGCTTATACATCTCCTCAATACAGTTAAGTAGAGGAGTCTGAGGAGATACCACAGGTACATTACTATCTACTAAAGCCTTCAGCTCAGAATGCCTACTACGTAGTACCGAGGCGAAGTTAGGCTTACCGTCGCTCCTAAGCCACCTAGCCTTCTCATACATCCTGCGAGGGTTAGGTAGCTTCATAGTCTAACACCCCTAGCTACTACGTAAGCTCTGCAGACATCACTTCTATCCACTATACCTATAAGGTACCCCTTACCATTTACTACTGGTAGCCTGCCGATATTGTTTCTAACCATGACCTCCGCAACTAGGTACATGTCCGAACCCTCCCTCACAGTTATAGCGGGAGTAGTCATAGCCTCCCTAACCTTGGCCGACTTCCTAGGCCCAGCCTCGGACTCTAGCTCAATCCTCGTATAGCCCTTCTTTAGGAGGTCGTGCTGTGTTATCATACCCACCACCTCCATATCCCTGCTACTACGTACTACCGGGAAGCCTGCGTACCTTGTCTTTAACATCCTTCTCCAGAGCCTAGCTATAGTCTCATCAGGGGTTACATACTCAACGTTCCTAGTCATGAAGTCCCTCACTGACCCCAAGCCTCTCATCTCAGAGAACTCAGCTAGGGCACTTCTAAGGAAGCCGTCTATTTCGAGAATCCCCTCGTACCTGTTACTAGCTGACGTAACCGGTACGTACCACTCATCGAACTCTAGCATAGCTTTCAGAGCCGTCCAAAGGTCCTCCTCCGTGCTAAAAACTAACCTAGGGGACTCCATAACATCACGTACTAGGGTATTAGACCTAGTGGAGGTAATGGCTAGAGCGCTCTCACGGGTTATAACTCCAAGAAGCTTCCCCTCCTCAACTACTGGGAGGACCCTTAACCCGAGGTCCCTCATTAAAGACCTCGCGTGGGTTAGTAAGTCGTTTCGTGAGACCATAGGGTACCTACTCGTAAGAAGACTTTTAACACGCATATCAGTACCAGTATATATAATGTGCAGGAGGTTAATATCTAGCAACCTCTAGGTATTACTTAGTAGATACCTTAAGGTTGGGTATAGCTAGAGCTTAATGTGGTTTAAATACCTGCAGCGTATCCTAGATCGGTCTATGCCTAGGCTTAAGCTAAAGTACTATGCCCTATTAAGGGAGCTTGCAGGGGTGGAGCTTGAGGAGGTTGATGTAGATAAGTGCGAGATCCCATTCTCCGAGATCCTTGAGATCCTAGGGAAAAGGGATAGGGTGCGTGAGCTCGTTAGGCTGGGTTACGTCTTACTGGTCCACGGGGGAAGCCTGATAACTAGTAGGGAGGCTATTCTAAACATATGCGATGATCCTAGGGTAGACGTAGTACCTCCCTCAGCTGGAGGAGTATCGCAAGCTAAGCTAGTCCTAGGGAAGCAGATACCAGTTGCGGACTTCCTAAGGGAGCTCCTAGGCTACTTAGATAGTGAAAGCGGGGCCATTGCAACATACTTCGGGGTAGTCAAGGGGTCTCTAGGTGGGAAGAGAGTTGAGAAGCTCGTCTACGAGTACCACGAGAGAGCTACGGAGGAGGCCCTTAGTAGGATAGCTGAGGAGGTAGCATCTAGAGCTCAGCTGAAAGCCGTCTTGATATACCATAGCGTAGGAGAGTTCAAGCCCGGCGATGTAGTGTTTGCAGTAGGGGTAGTGGGCCGTGGGAGGAGAGAGGTGGTGGAGGCTCTTAGGGAGGTCGTTGAGAGAGTTAAACACGAAACAGCTATATGGAAAAAGGAATTTAGAGACGATGGGGTCTACTGGGTAGTTGGGGACGGTACTAGGGTCCCCATAAGGTAGTAATAGAGGAAGTACCCTACCTTAGCGGTCTTTAAGGACGTACCTTGACCTCAGTAGAGCTATTCAAGTAAGTCAACTATTTTAAAGTCGAGGTAAGTAGTAGGTTAAGTGCAGCTAGCGATGCTGCTACCGCCTCGAGGGTTCTAACAGATAGCACCCCCTGGTGAGGTATGAAGTTTACCGTTAAGTCTATACGTAGACCTCTCCCAGCAATCTCGTCTAGGTCCTTCTTCGGGTTGCCGAAGAGTAGGCACAGAGAGCTCGCGGTTGAGAACCTCCTAACGCTACCTGGGTCGGATAATACCTTACTAAACGCTACCCCCCTCTTACTAGTGTTAACTACTAGCTGGAACCCCTCTACGAAGCTAGCTAGGTCCTTTGAGCTGTTCAGCTCCACGACCTCGTAGCCTACATAGATACCGACCCCAGACGCCCTCCGGCATAGGAAGGGCTCTAAAGACACTACCTCAAATAGATCAACGGAGCCTACTCTGGTACCTGAGGGCTCGACTAACCTACAGGGCCTCCTCCAACCTACCTCTACAGCACCGTGCTCATCTAGTACTAGGCCGTACCTAACGTCACCAACCTCGGGAGCCCTCCCCTCAGGGTTATGGGGGTAGATGTTGAGAGGTGGTAGCGATCCCGCGTACCTTAGCTCAGGATCTAGCCTGTAAACTCTTAGCCTTAGATACGGCGGTACGAGCATGTACTTCAATACCTTCACAAAGAGCCTGTGGTCCGACTCCTCCGCATCTGGGTCCCTGAATACCGCGAGAGATGAAACCCTAAATATCGAGGCAACTCTAGCAAACTCCCCAGCAAGCCTAGTCTTAAACCTCACGTCCGGGTATAGGGAGAGGTTAGACGACGGGATTACTAGACCTACCCTAACTCTACTTGCTGGCGGGGGCCAGAGGAACGCTGGACCTACCTCTGTAGCGGACAGCTCGCTACACCACACTACTGAACTCTTTCCGCACTAAAGGGCGGGGGTTTTCCCTAGGGTAGTTCGTAGCTCTCCACATCTATGCAGAATTCTTCCATCCGCTAACCGGGCTTTCTCCATTTAGAGTATTTTAAGGTCACTTAAGGGCTCTTAAACCTCGAGGTCCTCGGTCCCCGCTAGAGAACTCCTAGAGGTGGGTGGTTGCAGACCTTGAACACCTCTCGTAATAGGAGCTAGGATGATAGCTAAGAAGAGTTAAGGTTTGCGTTTAACTTGCTCTTAGCCTTCTCTATGATGTTGCTGATCGTCTTCCAGTGGTTACCCTGCCAGTACGCTTTGTGGCATTTAGGGCAGTACCAGAAGGTGTCGTACTTGTTTAATACCTCCGGTGGGACTATGGTAGATACCTGGGCTTTACTAACTACGCTCAATCTAGTGTTACATATCGGACACCTAGTATTCCCTTTATCGAACCTTATACTTAGGCCGAGCTCCTTAGCTACCAGCACTAGCATTTCGGCTACGTCAACCGTATCTGGGGGTATGTAGACAGACTTTAAACCCATTCTTAAAGCTCTTCTATGGAGGCCTAAGTCCTTAGTGAGCACTACCCTACCTTCGCGGTATGCGTTGCTCAGTATCTCGCTATCAGTAAACTTCCTTGAGTACTCTACATCAACTCCTAGAACCCTTAACCACCTAGCTAGGTTCCCCAGCATCGTATCTACTACTACTCTGACCATCGCAGCCTACTCTTCTTATCTATACAGCTTTAAAACTTCTGAACCGACCCCCGGTAGAGAGCTTGGTTCTGCAGTTATAACAGATACTCGAGGATAGTATCTAGGGTTTAGAGATGGAAGGGTTTGAAGGTAGGTTGGTTAAGATTAGGGTTAAGGAATTCTCAGATCTAGCTAGGTTAGCTGCCTCCGGGATTATGATGGGGCAGCCAACGTACATAATCAGGTTTACCCCAGAGAGCGGTAGCTGTGTGTACGGGGTTATGGCGGTGTTTAAAGACTTCTACAGGTACTACGGAATCCCCCTCATGTACTACTGGGTTGACGAGGAGTGTAAGCTCCCCCTAGACAGGAACTACGTTATAGTTAGGTCCGACGAGTTCGGAGAACACGTAGAGTTAAACAAAGGGTTTAAGCCGGGCACTATAAACATCCCGGTAATAAACCTCAAAGAGGTTCCCGAATTCATCTGGAAATCGAGCTGAGATAGGTATGTCTCTTCGCAACCGATTACGGAGTACTAAAGCCCTATCCTCCAGGTCGAGAGGGGGTAGGCTACAGGTAGCCATCTTTAAGCACTATGATGCGGAAGCGCGGTCACGCAGGTACAGAGGAAGAGCGTGAAGAGAATGTAGGAGGTCTCCTGCTACTCCCGCCACACCCTAGGTGACGAATGTAGGTCCTGTAGATGCGGGAGAGCGCAGGCTACCTAGGGGGATCCCCGCCCTTCAAACTGGAGGAGTCGAGAAGGTTTCGCTAAGCCCTACCCGGAAGATCTAGGGGTCTGGGCTTCATAGGGGTTTTATGTGGGTTTATGTGAATCCCTCTGCCCTTAGCTTCACTACCCTCAGAGCCCCATTTCATCGGGGCCCACGCCACCGGGCTCCACCCGCTCGGGGTGACCCCAACCCACAGCTCGCCCCTCACCCACTCGTCGGGGTCACTGCTGTGGGGAAGCCCCCGCATCCTTACGTACCTCCTGGAGCAACCGCTCGGGTCTCCACCCCTAACCCTCACCGCAGTCTCCACTAAAAACACGTACCTAGATAAACCCTTAAATTTTCATGAAATCAAAAACAGCACCAAAAGGCACTTGGTCGCGGAGTTCCCTTGCTAGGTACTACCAATGCTACTCTTCTTCAGGTAGCTCTCTAGTAGTAAGTATCTTTATGGCTCTCTCAGTAAGGTGAATAAAGAACCTACTCTCGGAGGCTGTTGTCACTCTTACAAGCCCTCTAAGCTCTAGTACCATTAGTAACCTTAAGAACTCGCCGAAGGAGATATCGCTTAATTTTCTCAACTCAGCATAGAGAGTCTCCCCCGACACCACACCCCCGAGCTTAGCGGCTATCTCCAGTATGGCTGCTGCTTGAGTAGATGGTGAACCCCTTACCATAGCTTCCTTCTAACTAACCTTTCTAGAGCTTAATAAGTTACTTGCTCCCGCGTACCAGAAAATCAGGTGTGTCGCGGATGGAGCTGGTCTAACGATGTGTAACCTAGTCTACGGAGTATCTACTCATAGTTCGGTCTAACAGCTAACAACTTCCAGACTGCTTGAAGTCTGGGTACCGGCGTTCTGAGTAGTAGGGGCCTATCGGTTGTGGGAAGGTTCGGATATTTCAAGTTAAGACCTTATGTCAGACTTCGGGAGATACCTCATGGTCGGTACTCGGCTTTATCATCATCCGCTCTATAAGTAGCTTACCTACTTTTTAAGCTTAGAAAGCCTCTGGTTCGTGGTGCCCTAGTATGGGAGGTAGGCAAAGGACTACTCTATTTATGGGTATAGGTGGGGAGAAGAGCGAGAAAACGGAGAAGCAGTCTAAGGAGCAATCTAAAGGCGGAGGGAAGGAGAGGAAGGGTAGAAAGGGCAGTAAGTAGTTAGTAAGTTACCTCCTCTTCAGAGTGAGCTAAGCTCTTAGCTTTTTCAGTATGTATATGATGCCATCACTAGCCTCTATGAAGTCTATGCAATCCCCTCTAAGGTAACATAGTGCTACTATAGCAGCCACTAAGGCATCTGCCAGGTCCTTCCTCACTAACCTACTACCTAACTGTCCTAGGTCCACTCCTACGGTAGATGCTAGACTTACTACATCACCGACTCCCGAACTCTTGAGAGCACTCCTTGGGTGGGTCTCGATTACCTGTACTCCAGCTATTAGTAGCTCCTTATACAGCTTCCATGCTCTTTCAGTAAGTTTCCTCATGTGCTTAAAAGTTGGTGACATGACCCTAAACCCCTTGCCTATTGCTACCCTATCAACCTCCCTAAAGCGGGGTACCTCGACCAGGGGTGCGTCAACGCTAACTAGGACTACCGAGTCAGCAAGTATGGCTGAGACGATCTGCTCATCGCTATAGAGACATTCAAGCCTAGTAAGACGCACCGCCTGGGGATCTATAACTGCGTAGCCGCTACAGTTATAGCTTTCAGCCGAGAGATCTAATCCGGAGACCCTACCTAACTTACCATCGCTTCGGCTAGCGGTAGTAGAGTTCGTGGCTCCCACAGTCTAACCCTCAATGTTCATCCCTATTACTTCGTGTTTACTCATGGTCGCATTCAAGGGTCGTCCACCTCGTCCACACCCCATGAACTACCGGTATATGGTCTTAGGTAGCTATCGAGCTTAACAGCACGAGGCTCCCACCTACGCTTAGCCCACCTAGGCGGGTACTAGTAAGTAAGGAAAGCTTATAAACCCTATACGGTAACCAGCTACGAAACAGCCACCAGTACATCCTCTAGAACTCTATAAGTAGGGTCTTCAGCTGCGGGAATTTAGCGAGGACCTTAGGTGTAGGGTCTCGCAGCAATCATCGCTTCGGGGATTAAGATCTCCTTAGGTAGCTCACAGCTCCTTGAACTTACTCGAGGTTTTGCTCTCAGTTTACGAGAAGTATTGGAGTGATGGAATGGCCTATACTATCCACACCTACATACTTAAAGCTAAGGGTCTTCAGCTGGAACCCTCCCCACCGCATAGGGCTTTCTCTACCTTGGATACGCACCATTCGGTATAGGGATTGGTTATACCTAGGTACAGGAGGAGCCTGTGGAGAAGTCTAGGTCTAATGGGGAACCCCGCTGCGTACTCGTGACCTCCACCTCCTAGCTTCTTAGCTATCTCACGCACATTTACTGAGCCTCTACTCCTCAAGCTGGCGGATCCCTTTCTGCAGATTAATGCTACATCAGCTGAGAACCTAGACATCTGTAGGGAGGCTATGTAGGAGGTTACGTGGTCCTTAACGGACTTGTAGTAATATGCTATTCGAATACCTCCGCAGACCTCTCTAACCTTACTCTTCCTTAGGACCTCCGAGAGTATCTTAAGCTCCCTATCCACGCTCTCCTCAACTACCCTCAGGACGTCCCCGTCGAGGAGCTCCCCCGAGGAGAGCTTCCCAACAGCCCTCCTCCTCCAATTAGAGCTCTTACTAAACCCGATGTAGCGGGCTAGAAAGTTACCTAACCAGTCATCGAAAACCCACAGATCCAGAGAGCACGCAGCTCTAGCTAGCTTAACTGAGACTTCGTCAGCTACTCCTAGGTACTTTATTACTACACCAGTAGCACAGGTGGACCTATCTACGAAGAGCTTAACACCGATCCCCCTAAGTTCAGAAAGCCAGTGGTCGTCCCATACATGGTGGTCGAACCACCACACGCTAGCCCCTCTTTCTACTAACCTATGAAGAGACGTTACTAGAGCTGTGTAGTTACTGCTATTCGGACTAAGGTCACATACGTATATAGAGCACCCGCTACCGCAGTTAATGCTGGATATAGCTCTTACGAGATTATTTGGCTGGATAAAGAGGAACTTGTCGACGTGCCCTAGGTACCTAAGGAGTACCGCTGCCGAAGCCGTTCCATCGAGGTCTGTATGCGTTACTACTACCGCTTTCAAACGTTGCTGAACCTCTTACCTCAAGGGCTTTTGCTTCCTACCCAGGAGTAGCTCCTTAAGTGAGACCCCGTTAACAGCTACGACCTTATACCTAACCCCGGGTAAGTCTCCCATAGACCTACCTCTAGTCCCTCCAATACCCTCTATTATTACCTCGTCGTGCTCATCTATGAATGTTATACCGCCATCCCAGGGTACGAAAGCTGTAACTACCTTACCGTTCTTAACGAGCTGAACGCGTACGCACTTCCTGAGAGCGGAGTTCGGCTGTCTAGACTCTATACCGACCTTCTCTATGACTATACCACGCGCCATCGGAGCCCCCTCCAGCGGGTCGTATTTCTCCTTCAAGCGGAGCATCCTTACTCTAAAGTCTCTCTGCGACCACCTAAACTTAAGCCTCTTTAGCCTAAGCTTCCTAGCTGCGTAGAGCCCCTTAGGAGCTTTAGACCCCGGCATTCCTCCACCTCATAGACACAGCTTGCTCTAGACTTATAAGCTCTACCCTAGATTATTGAGACTACGTCTATGTCGAAGTACCTCTTCAGTATGGTCCTAGCCTTGTTAACGTTCTTACCTCCCTTACCTATAGCTAGGCCCTTGTCCTCTGGGTTAACCCTAACGTACAGAACCTTTCTACCGTCCTTAAGTTTCATCAAGCTCGTCCCCAGGACTCTAGCTGGGAGGAAGAGGTTTTTAACGAAGTCTTCTAGGTTATCTGCCCACTCCACTACCTCAATCCTCTTACCAAGTATCTTAGAGAGCCTCTTAACGTTAACACCTCTACTACCTATGGCTAAACCGGCTTTACCTGGGGGTACTATGAAGACTATGGTCCCGCCCTCTGGATCTATTATGCAGTCCTTAACATCAGTCCCGGTTATATCGCTGAAGAGAGCCATGTACCTAAGCTCTTCGTTACTAAGCTTTATCTCAGACAGACCTCCCCACCTCACTCAGCCTCGATTCACCGAAGTCTAGTATAGCTATTACAGATACAGGGTGCTGCCTACCGCAAGCTAGGCCTAGCTCGTAACTAGTTCCAGGAAACTTTATCACGAGTACACCGCCTAGCCTAGCGTAGTGCACCACATCGGCCTCTATAGCCGGTAGTATCTTATCGGCTACTACAACAGCTTTAGCTCTACCTAGGAGTAGTGCCTTTAAGCTCTTTCTCGTACCGAGTATGAACTTACCGGTCCTCATAAGGTTCTTTATCTCCCTCTCTAGCTCTGATCTCTGAGCTTCACTCACTCGGTGTCCCACCCTTAGCTAATAGTTGAGGGCTAGTTTTAAGCTCTACCATAGCTGTACCAAACGGTATTAGCTGTCCGACAACTATGTTCTCCGCAACTCCCTTAAGGGTATCCAGCTCTCCAGCAGCGCTGGCATCGAAAAGCTGCTTAGTAGTTACCTCAAAGGCTGCCCTAGCTAGGACGCTTCTCTTCTCTCCTACTACACCGTGCCGACCTATCTGTCTAACAACGCCTGTCCACGTCATTAGGTCTGCAACAAGCATTACGTGCCTTACGTCAACCTCCAGACCCTGCTCCCTGAGGGTATTCATTATCTCCGTTATTAAGGCATAGCGAGCGGCCTCTATCCCGAGGACCCTCTCTATCTCATGTATATCGTTAGTCCTAGTCTTTACGTGGTCTACCTGAGGTAGTGCTAGAACCTCAGCTAGGTTTGAGCCCTCCGTTAGTAGTACGTACTCGTACTTACCGGTGGATGGCTCAAGCCTTCTCTGTAGTATGACCTTCTTTATTCCCTTAATCCCCTTTAGCTTAACTTTCAGCAATCTCTCTCTGAACTTCAGGATCTTGGTTATGTGTACATATGCTTTAGGTACCTCCACTACGATAGTTGGGAACTCCGGCTCTGACTCCTCAACCCTTACCCTCCCTGCAAGAACCCTATGCTTTGAGAGAGCTGAGACTACGTCATCCGCAGTAAGACCCTTATCCTCGAGCATCTCCCTATCCAGCCTAATGACTATGCTCTCGGTAGCTAGGTCTACATCTGCAGCTGCAGCAACGTTTTCTAAAGTAGTGTACTCAAGCTTCCTAGCTAGGTTTAAAGCTGTACTAAGATCGTACTTATACTCGCCCCTGAGGTATATCTCCATGATGGGAGTCTCAGGCTTCCTCTTAGCATCGACTAGCTCTATAAGCCTCGGAAGCCCTAGGGTTACGTTAAGCTCTCTAACTCCTGCGAAGTGGAATGTCCTTAAGGTCATCTGGGTACTCGGCTCACCTATAGACTGCGCAGCTACAGTTCCAACAGGCTCTCCGGGCTCTACTATAGCCTTTAAGTAGGTGGACTCTACATCATCCCTAATCCTAGCTATCTCCTCATCGGTTAGCGAGAACCTAACTACCGCGTCCACTACCTTAACCAGGGTCTCCTCGAATATAGCCCTCGGAACCCTCCCCTCAATAGGCCTTACGATGCTGTAGACCCTCTCAGCGAGGTTAGCTAAGCTCTCTAGCTCACGCCTCATCGCCTCTTCCTCAGGGCTAGTAGCGTACTTACCAAGTACGATGCCCCTAACTTTCCCCACTAGCACTTCAGGTAGCTTCTCACGTAGGTGGAGCTCCCCTATAAGCCTATCTACAAGCTCTCCAGGCTCTAGGACGGCCTTCCTAACCCTCTCTACTTCTTCGCTAGGCTTCCTCTCCTCTACCTTCCTCCTCTTAGATCCGCTCTTAGCCCGGGATTTCCCGCTCATGGGGCCATCCTCCATCCAATGTGTTTAACTATTATTCTGTCTATATCGATAGCCTTACCGAAGGAACTCTTCTTCGGGTCTACACCGTCCTCTCCGTACTTGAACTGAACAAGCTCTCCGTAAGTACTTCTAACGGTTAGGTCGTAATCTACGTAGAGATCCTGGAGGGCGTTTATCAGCCTCCTCTGCATGTACCCGCTCTGAGATGTTCTAACAGCTGTATCTACAAGACCTTCACGCCCTCCCGCAGCGTGGAAGAACACCTCTAGAGGTGTAAGCCCTTTACGGAAGGAGCTCTCTACGAAGCCTCTCGCCTTAGGGCTTAGGTCGCCGTACTTGAAGTGAGCTAGTACCCTACCTCTATAGCCTCTCCATATCCTTTCCCCTCTTACTGACTGCTGCCCGAGGAGTACCGCCATCTGGATTATATTGAGGTTACTACCCCTAGCACCGGTCCTAGCCATAACGTACACCGGGTTGGTGAGGCTCATGTATTTCAATGCCGTGGAGCCTCCCTCATCCCTAGCTTTAGCCAGTACGTCCAGTATCCTAATCTCTAGGGTTTCCGCTAAGGTCCTACCAGGTACCGGTTCTAGCTGACCTGAGTTGTACAACTCTATGAGCTTCCCAATCTCTCTGTACGAGTTCTGCACGAACTCGCTAGCTTCGGTGAGAGCTCTCTCACTTAGCTCTACGTTGTCTAAGGTCATGGTAAAGCCGACCATCTCTATATACCTGAGGAATAGCTTGAACGCCTTGTTCATAAACTCAGCTCCGAATCTCTCACCGTACTCCATTATGATGTAGTGCATGAGGGATCTTGGCTGCTGCGACCCTATAACAGTCTTATCCACTACCCCCTCCAGTACCTTACCCTTCTTAACTACGAGGAAGGTATCCCAGAAGCACTCCTCAGAGGTGCACTTCAGGTTACCAGAGGATAGCTTCGTCTCCCCCATGAAGTTGAAGTCCTCAGGTAGGAGTAAACTCAGGATCTGCTTCCCCGACCACGCCTCTACTGGAGAGAGAATCGCGGGCTCCGGGATCTCGCCGGAGTAGTCTATGGTTGCCAGAAGGTCTGCTACCTGCTCCTTAGTGAGTATCGTTGACTTAAGGGTTAGCATGTAGCCTCCACTTATGTAATCCTGTATACCTCCAATTATAGGACCTCCATATCTCGGGCTCAGTATGTGCTTCTCCACCAGCAGTAGCTCCTCAGCCTCCGCCCTAGCCTCTAGGGTCTGAGGTACGTGTAGGTTCATCTCGTCCCCATCAAAGTCAGCGTTATACGGAGGGCATACAGCTAGGTGTAAGCGGAAGGTCTTACCCGGTAGAACCCTAACTTTATGGGCCATTATGGACATCTTATGTAGTGACGGCTGCCTATTGAAGAGCACTATGTCCCCATTAACTAGGTGCCTCTCAACTATGTAGCCCGGCTTAAGGCTCTCTGCAAGAGCCTTTAGGTCCTTAACGTACCTTAGGTCTAGCCTCCTACCGCTTGGGTCTATTACGTAGTTAGCTCCAGGCCACTTGTATGGTCCGTTAAGTACGTACTCCCTCATCTTATCTAAGTTCCAGGAGGTTACGTACTCGGGTACTGTGAGGGTCATGGCTACCTCGTAGGGGACTCCAACTTCGTTTATGTCAAGGTTGGGGTCGGGACTTATAACGGTTCTTGCTGAGAAGTCTACTCTCTTACCGGATAGGTTTCCTCTAAACCTACCCTCCTTACCCCTAAGCCTCTGAGCTAGGGTCTTAAGGGGCATCCCAGACCTTCTCTTAGCTGGTGGGATACCGGGAAGCTCGTTATCTACGTAGGTCATTACGTGGTACTGGAGAAGCTCCCATAGGTCCTCCACTATTATCTCCGGAGCGCCTGAGTTTATGGCCTCCTTGAGCTTCTCGTTAGTCCTTATTATGTCGACTAGCTTATGCGTTAGGTCGTCCTCAGCTCTCATACCCGTCTCCAGGACTATGGAGGGTCTAACAGCTATCGGCGGTATCGGGAGGACGTTTATTATCATCCACTCAGGTCTAGCTACCTCCGGGTCAAGCCCAAGGACCTCTAGGTCTGCGCTCGGTATGTTACTAAGCCACTGCTTTATTACGTCCGGGTAGAGCTTGCCCCTACCTCCCTCCTCTATGAAGGTAGCCGGCTTCTCTAGGATTATCTTATACTGCCTAGCTCCGCAGTGGGGGCATTCAAGAGCCTTAGCTGCTTTCTGCCTAACGAACTCCACTAAGCTGTTTGCTAGCTGGGACCATCTCCCCCTAAGCTTCCTATAGAGCTCCCTGTACCTCTCTAGGTCCTTCTCAGGTATCTTAACTCTATTGCACGAGTGGCACGTAGTTCTCAGTAGCATGTGTACGTGCTTAACAAAGCCTACGTGTATCACTGGCTTAGCTAGCTCTAGGTGCCCGAAGTGACCCGGGCACTGCGCTAGGGTATTACCACACGTAGCGCACCTCTGCCCCGGTTCGATCACCCCTAGCCTCGGATCCATCACGCCCCCTTCTACAGGTATGCCGTTCTCATCGTAGACTTCAGGCGTAACTATTGCTGTAACCGAGATCTTCCTGATAACGTCGGGAGATAGGATCCCGAACTTAATTCCACGTATTACCTTCTCGGACTCCGCCATAGCTACCCACCTCCAGAGATCTCGTACTTATCCCCGAGTATGATCTTCGGGTATATGAGCATGGACATAAGCTCCTGCAGTAGTAGCTTAAACGCGTAGCTTACCTTAACTGGGTGAAGCCTTCCCTTATCTCCGTGTAGAGGGCAGACATACCTCCCCTTCTTTCTATCGAACCACCCGATCAACCCGCACTCGGAGCACACATATATGATCACCCTATCGGAGCTCTCGAGCATCCTCTCCTGCAGGAGTAGCGCTGCTCCGTGCCCAATTAGGCAGTCCCTCTCCATTTCACCGAACCTGAGCCCTCCCTCCCTAGCTCTACCCTCCGTAGGCTGCCTAGTAAGTAGCTGAACGGGTCCTCTAGCTCTCGCGTGTATCTTATCGGACACCATATGGTGGAGCCTCTGGTAGTAGACTATACCTATGAAGACGGAGTTTGAGAGTAGCTCACCTGTCCTACCGTCGTACATAGGCTCGGTACCGTCACTTGGATAACCTCTCAGCAGTAGCTCCACCTTAAGCCTCTCCGGCTTCTCACCGTAGAATGGGGTACCATCAACGAACTTACCACATACAGCACCGACCTTACCAGCTATGGTCTCTATAAGCTGACCTACAGTCATCCTCGAGGGTAACGCGTGCGGGTTTACAATCAAGTCCGGGGTTATGCCTTCAGGAGTGTACGGCATGTCGTACTGAGGTAGCAGTAGTCCAACTACGCCTTTCTGACCGTGCCTTGAAGCGAACTTATCTCCGATTTCAGGTACGCGTAGGTCCCGTACCCTAACCCTCACTAGCTTATTCCCATCTGCCGATACCATGATCAGTACCGAATCTACTACACCCCTATCACCGTGCCTTAGCGTTATCGAGGTATCCCTTCTAGTTGTACTAACTATACCTAGCTCCCTGTACTCCTCCATGAACCTCGGGGGCGACGTCTTACCTATAAGTACGTTACCTGAGGAAACCCTAGTCTCGGGAGCTACTAGCCCATCCTCATCTAGTAGTGCGTAGTTCTCCCTACCTCTATACCCTCTAACTGAAGGCTCCGGTACCTCTATCCTATCCATCTGACCTCCAGCGTACCTAAGCTCCTCAGTGCTGTACTCCCTGTAGAACGTACTCCGAGCAAGCCCCCTCTCAACCGATGACCTATTCAGGATAACCGCGTCCTCCATGTTGTAGCCGGTGTAGGATAGCACCGCAACAATGAAGTTCTGACCTGCTGGCCTATCGTTAAACTCTATTAAGTCTAGAAACCTTGTCTGGACTATAGGTTTTTGGGGGTAGTGGAGTACGTGTGCCCGGCTATCGAACCTCAGGTTGAAATTCGCAGCGTAGAGACCTAGCGCCTGCTTAGCCATGGCGGCCTGATAGGTGTTTCTCGGGGATTGGTTGTACTCTAGGTACGGTATGGTTGCCGCAGCTACACCTACTATAGCGGCCGGCCAGAGCTCGAGGTGAGTGTGCTCTGGGGTAAGATCCTCCGGGTCTAAGGCTATGTAGCAGTTCTCCTCCTCATCCGGGTCTATGTACTCTATAACTCCACGCTTAACTAGGTCCTCGAAAGTTAGCTTACCTGAGAGGTACTCCTCAACGATCTCCTTGGTTAAGCGCGGTTTACCTCCCTCCACGACTATTAGAGGTCTAAGAGCCCTTCCTTCGTCAGTGTTTATGAAGACCTCGTTTAGGTACTCGGTTTGGACGTACTTAACGTTGGTTTCGTAGTTAAGCCTTCCTTTTCTCCTTAGGTGGATGAAGGCTCTTGCTAGGGATTCAGCACTACCTGGGTAGTAGCCGACTAGAGTTCCGTTGAGGAATACCTTAGCGTAGCTACCTAAGCTCTTCGAGAGCTCCTCGTCACCGTCAATAAGTCTTCTAAATATCTCCTCAACAGGGATTATGCCTAGCTTCTTAAGTACCGCTAGAACCTCCTCGGGGTTCGAGCCTGTCGAGATCTTTACGTAGAGGGCTAGGTTCTTAACTAAACCACAGTTAGGTCCTTCGGGAGTTTCGAACAAGCATATACGTCCAAACTGAGTTCCATGTACATCTCTAGCTTCAAAGTGCGGCTGCCCCCTACTTAGAGGAGATACCGTCCTTCTGAGGTGGCTTAGCGTAGAGATCCAGTTAGTTCTATCGAGCATCTGGCTAACTCCGGTCTTACCGCCAACCCAGTTACCTGTAGCGAGAGCATGCCTAACCCTCTCAGCAACTATGTCGGGCCTTACAAGTGCCCTAATGTTTATACGTCCAAGCCTTATCGTAGTTCTCTCAAGGGAGCTTCGAAGCTCCTCTACGTACTGCCTAAAAGCCACCCTGAAGAGTTGCGCTAGGAGGTCTCCAGCTAGTCTAAGCCTTCTATTACCATAGTGATCCCTATCATCTGGCTCCCGCCTACCGAGGACTAGCTCTATGAGTCTACACACCATCTGCCCTAGGTAGAGGGCCTTCCTAAGTCTCGTAGTTGGTGAAGGATCTGTCCCTAAGTGTGGGAAGAGGTACCTATCCAGTACCTCCTCAGCTCTCTTCCTCCTAGCCTCAGCTACCTGACCAGCTGCGATCCTAGCTCCTATGTAGTCTAGGGCATCCTCCTTGGTCCTTATTTCCTGTGCCTGGAGAAGAGATGGCAAGAGCTCTTGCTGTATCTCAGGGTCGTGGGATACTGCGTAAGCTATCTCCTTATCTGTGACCAGCCCTAGGGCCTTCATCACCACTACGACGGGTACTTTAGCTAGGAGAGCTGGGAAGTTGATAACCAGCGTACCGTCCTTCTGTCTATCGACTATGGTTGGGACCCTAAGTCCTGCTGAGACCGATATCATCTTAGCCGAGTGTGTTATGTTCGCCCCGGTCTCAGCCTTCTCTACGAACACCCTGTTAGGCGCTAGATCCTCCTGAGCTACTATAACCCTCTCCGAACCGTTAATTATGAAGTAGCCTCCGGGGTCTCTCCAATCCTCACCTATGCTTACAAGCTCCTCCCTACTCATATTAGATGTAGGGTCTATCTTGGACCTAACCATTACTGGGAGATGTCCTATTGGTACATCATCTTCGTAAACTACGCTATCACCTCTCTTAACTACTACCTTAGCTGTAATCTGAGAGCTGTAGGTTAGATTGCGGAGCCTGGCTATCATTGGCGTTATATCGACTACGTGCCCCTCAACCTCGTGGAACTTCGGAGTACCTATGTAGACATCAACGAACTCTATAGTTACCTTACCCTCCTCAGCCTCCTTCACGGGGATCTCGATAACCCCAAGGCTTCTAACTATCTCCTTAATACCGCGCTCGACGAATGTGTTAAAGGAATCTATGTGATGGCGGACCAACCCTACACTACGTGCGTACTCCTCGAATAGTTTCCACCTAACACTCGGGGTTAGGTAGCTCGCGATACTCATACCCACTACCCTACTACTACAAACCTATAAGCTATAGAGACCCCTGCTGTCGGGGACTTCCTTACTACCCTTATTATGTCTCCAGGCTTAGCCCCTAGTAACCTAGCCACAGGATCCGACGCTCTTATCCAAGGTAGCTGCTCTGGGCGCACGCCAAGCTCCCTCAGTACTCTCACTGCCTCCTCCTTACTTAAGAGCTCGTGCTTTGGAACGAGCTCGTGCTCCAGAATCTTATGACTTACCTTCTCACTTCTGGTGCTCAATACCCACCCCAGCTACTGAAGCATTTTTACTGAGAGGTTATAAGCACTTCCCCCGAGATTCTTCTGGGACCCGCTAAGGAGACTCCTTAATGCAGCTAACTACATCTCTGTATGGTGCGTCGCTACATATAGCTGTCGACATCCCATAATACCTACTACTGCGGTACCCGAGAGACTTGAGGCACTCCACTACCTGGGAGACCTTTGGAGCGCTAACCCTTAACCTACTCGATAGGTGGACTACGTCGTAGGGTATCTGCGGGCAAATCTCCGCTTCAGCTATCTGAAACTCGAGAACCTTCAGTAGCTCCCTATAGGTCTGCAAGTAGGAGTAGTCCCTAGGTAGTAGCTCCCTAGCCTTAGCTACAAGCTCACCGCACAGGGTACTACCAATCCACAGGGGACCCACGTACTTAACCCTAGTACCGCAGTTCGGGCAAGTTAAGCTCTCAATCTCCCAAACGAAGTCTCTAAAGCCGCAGGAGCTGCAGTACCTGAAGTAGCCAATATCCTTAGCTAGCATAGCATCCGCAGCTGAAGCCCCTTTACGGACCCTGTAGAGTACCCTCACGAAGTACCTGCCTACTATGTAGAATAGAGGCTCTATATACCTATCGAGCTCTGCTGCTACGCGAGCTGCGTAGCCCAGCAGTACCCTGAGGGCTACTACCTTAGGTACGTCAGTAGCAGTTAGCGAGGTCCAATACCTCCTACTACCAGCCCACGGTCTACTACCAGACAGAGCCGCGAGGTCCGTAGCCGTTAGCCCGATGTAACCTCCTCTAGCTACAGCCCACGTAGCTGACCTAGCAAAGGGTGATGGCGACCCATAAGGGTCTATATCTATGAAGTCTAACCTCTCCCGCGAGAGCTTAAGCTTATAGAGAAGTACGTTAGCGTCCTCGTTAAGTGCTTTAACCCTTTCAGATAGTGCATTGAGCTCTATGTTCCTCCTGATAAGGTCGTAGGCTCCCGAGTCTATATCGTTAGCTAGGCACCTCTCAATGCCTACTACCTCAGCGCAGTACCTTAAAGCTCTCACGCCAGAACCGGCTAGAGCATCAACAACTACAGCTCTGCTGAGACCTAGAGTTGCTAGACTTAAGACGCTATAATCTCTGTTTATGATCATCTGAGGGTTATAGAAGACAGGCGCCCAAGCTGGTTCGTATACACCGTCAGGCCTCCTAAACCTCTCTAGGTTGTACACTAGTAGCCGTATCTTACCCTCGACTACCTCAACGAGGTTCTCCATACCGTTACTGAAACCTTACCCACCTTATAAGGTTCTCACTAACTGCGTGCTCTAAGGGTTAAAGCTCGCAACCATAGCTTAAAGAGAGAATAAACCGATCCGAAAAGCTTTTGAGCTCTACCTGAGGGAAATCTTTGTAACCAAGTACTAGTCTAGCTCCGGCCTACTTATGCCCCTACCTTCGCCTTCCTCCTCCTCGCCCTTCCTCTCCTTACCCTCCTTCTTAAGCGGTGATGCTGCTATTAGATCGTCAACCTTTAGTATAGCTGTTGCAGCCTCCGTCGCAGCTCTTATGATCTGCTTCTTAACCGTGAGCGGGTCTAGTACCTTTAGCTTCCTCATGTCCTCCTCGACCTTACCTTCAAGGACATCTATTCCAGCGTACTTGTTCCCTGATGCGTGTAGCTTCCTGAGCTTCATTAGAGCCTCCAGAGGATCCATACCAGCGCTCCTAGCCAGTATTACCGGGATCTCCTCCAAGGCTTCAGCGAAGGCTAGTACTGCTAGCTGCTCCTTACCGCCTACGGTCTCAGCCCACTTCCTTAGCCTAAGTGCTACCTCAACCTCAGGAGCACCACCTCCCGGTAGTACCTTAGGTTCTTTTAGAGCGTTTCTAAGGGCGTTAATCGCGTCGTTTAAAGATCTCTCAGCGTCATCTAGTAGCATATCGTTGGCTCCACGTACTAGTATAGTTACTGCCTTCGGGTTCTTACATCCCTCTACGAATACCATCTTATCGTTACCTACCCTCCTCTCCTCCACCAGCTCGGCATAGCCTAGATCTTTTTCGGTAAGGTCCCTAATACTCGTTATTATCCTACCTCCGGTAGCTCTCTCTAGCTTCTCCATGTCGGACCTCTTAACCCTCCTAACAGCTAGTATACCCTTCTTAGCTAGGAAGTGCTGAGCTACGTCATCAATACCCTTCTGACATATAACAACGTTAGCCCCTACAGACACTACCTTATCCACCATCTCCTTTAGGAGCCTGGTCTCCTCATCTAGGAACCTCTTTATCTGGTCGGGTGAAGTGATGTTTATCTTAGCCGTTATATCTGGTTTCTCTATTTCGAGCGGGGTGTCCAGTAGAGCTATCTTAGCCTTCTCAACCCTCCTAGGCATGCCTGGGTGCACTACCTCCTTATCTAGGACTATACCCTTAACTAACCTGCTCTCAGCTAGGGAAGCCCCCTTCTTCTTCTCTACCTTGATGTTATCTGACCTAACAAGGTAACCTCCCTCCGGTCTCCTCTCGGCTACGGTTACTACAGCCTCCATTACCAGTTCTATGAAGTGATCTATCACATCCGGAGAGGCTATGTACTTACTCGCTAGAGCAGCGTATGCTAGCTCCCTTAGTACAGGTCTGGACCTCTCGATGTCCTCCGGGGTCTCCAGGCTTATGTTTATGCTATCAGCTATTTCCTCCATAATTTCTACGGCTTTCTCGGCCGCCTTCTTATACCCCTCTATGATAATAGTTGGGTGGATGTTCTGATCTAGGAGGGCCTCGGCTTTAGCAAGTAGAGCTCCAGCTAGTACTACCGCAGTCGTGGTCCCATCGCCAACCTCAGCATCGACAGCCTTGGCTGTTTCAACCAGGAGCTTAGCAGCTGGGTGCTGAACCTCCATCTCTTTAACTATCGTTGCTCCATCGTTAGTTACGGTTATATCTCCGAAGCTATCTACAAGCATCTTATCCAAACCCTTAGGCCCCAGGGAAGTCCTCAGTACCTCAGCTAGAGCTCTAGCAGCTAGGATGTTGTTTCTAAGTGCTTCACGACCATACGTCCTACTAGTACCCTCCTTTAGCACTAAGACAGGTATACCGTACGCCACCCTTTGTAGCACCCATTAGATTAACATTAGAAACTTCTATTTAAGCTTTTATGAAATCTCCTCGATCAGACGCGGTGCCCTTTAGAGGTTAAGCCTGAGTTCTAAGCGTAGAGCCGCGACAGAGTCTACGATAGTTGAAGCTGCTTGCAATTCCTGTAGGTAGCTGTAAATACATTACTCGCTCTCCACTACCACTAAGACCTTAACTCTCCTCCCGTGGTGCTTCCTGATCCTGGTACTCCTTTGGTGGGTAGAGAACTATTCTGTCTCCAGAGTACTTAGACACAGTTGCTTTGAACATGTATACCTCCACCATGAAACCACCAAGTCTATAAAAGCTAGAAAATATTATAGACATTGCTAGCAAAGAATAATTAGTGTGGCGTCCCATGAACCTCCCGATGAGGGTTAAAGCAACCGCTAAGGCTGAGGCGGTTGCCCCCGAGGGAGGTGAGGGTCTCCTATCGAGTTCCTTAAGGCATACAGGGATGCAGTACAGCTAGTCATAAACGAGGTATGGGAGCTAGACAAGACGCCTTCGAAAAAGAAGCTTCACGCAATGTTCTACAGCAAGCTGAGAACACTGGGCTTCAGAGCACACCACGTATCAGAGATATACGAGAGAGCAAGAGAAATTGTGGAGGCAACTAAGAAGAATAGGGGCTCAAAGCTAGTTCTCAAAAAGCTAACAGCTAGGATTAGCACGTACGACTACAAGGTAGACTTCAACGCGAAAACGCTTAGAGTAGCTGTCCTAAGCGACCGCTGGGTTGAGGTTAAGCTGAAGTGGTACAGCTACCTAGGTAAGTACCTCAACAGCTCCTAGAGGCTCGGTGAGATACAGGTTAGCTACAGGGATGGGAAGATAGTTGCCTACCTAGTCTTTAACAGAGAAGTTAAGTTAAAAGAGTCCAAAGCAATCATGGGTGTAGACGTAAACTTCAACAACATTACTTACACTGTTGTAGATTTAAACGGTAATTTGACTTCAATGGGCGTCGTACCGTTTAGAGGCCTTAGCAGAGCTCTACACCTTAAGAAGCTTGCTGAGGATTTGCAGAGGAGGTACCCCAGGTCCTGGAGGTTCCTGAAGCAGTGACACCCCGAGCTAAGCGGGAGAACCCCGAGGTATTCACAGCTAACTACAAGTATTTACCTCGGGGAAACCCGCCCTTAAGGAGAGGTTAAAATCTCTAGGGAGTAGTCCCCCTCGAAGAGGACCTCACAACTCTCCTCAAATACTGAGAGGATCTCCTGAATCACCTCGGTAAAGCTCTTACCTAAAGAGCTTCCACACTTATAGATCTTGTAGACCCTTATACCTTCAGAGCTTAGGTCTACTCCGTATCCCATCCCGATTAGGGACGGGTATGCACGTAGGATAAAGTCTCTAGCCTGTATATCTGACGACGCTAGGATTACTTCTACCATA
>Ga0209183_1000059_pt1 | contig 53085 bp, 52 predicted proteins | sample LHCtaG_2_FD_184120 | JGI IMG/M metagenome (GOLD analysis project Ga0209183, IMG submission 184120) | Hot spring microbial communities from Little Hot Creek, USA to study Microbial Dark Matter (Phase II) - LHC4sed_replicate (SPAdes)... | ecosystem: Environmental > Aquatic > Thermal springs > Hot... | reverse complement strand
TAACATGTACCGTGAAACCGTAGTATTGACCTATCTGAACCATGGCTATGGCCATTAAACCCTGCTCAGGTGAACCGAAGGATATGTTCCCAGTTCTTTGATCGAGTATATGTGGTATGCCGCCGTAGAGGATTGGGGTTCCGGGTCCTAAAACCTCAGCGATAACTACACCGGCCAATATTTCGGCATTTTCAAGAGCAAGCGTTCCAGCTAACGTTGCAGGTCCAGTTGCACTCGACATAACCATGGGTGCAAAACAGACCGGAATTCCATGTTCAACGAACAGCTTTAAGATTGGTAGACTATGAGAACTAAACTTTAACGGGCTTATAGGTTCAAAAAAGCCTAGGGATAGAGGCTTTTTACCACACGCTTCCCCAGTTACAGCCGTCCACATTTTAAAGATGTACTCAGCTGACTGGACTGAATATATCCAGGCGAAAAACGGCTTCGAAGTGTACTTGATGAGTGTTGCGTACATGTATACGTCGGCAAGTTGTGTGGGTACATCTTGCGGTACGAATAAAGGGCCTATGATATCTATATTTTCAAGTGCGTCTCCAAGTTTAACAGCATTTACGGTGTCTTTGAGCGTTGCCATCCTCCTTTCGTTTGCTAAAGGGTCGATGACATTCATCATACCCCCACTAGATAGAACTTTAAATTTTCCGTCGCCGAATGTTACGCTTTTATCGCTCCGCGAATATAGCGTGAAGCTTTTAGAAGCTTTTTTAACCATCTCAACAACTATACCTTCCGGAATTTTAACGATAGAGGTTTTAAAGTCCACTTCGCAACCTACACTCTTGAGTGCGTCGATTATTTCATTATTTGGAACATATACTCCAACTTCTTCCAATATCCTTAGAGAAGCCCCATGTATGCGCTCAATAGCATCCTCTGATAGGATCTTAAGCTTCAAAGTAGGCACCGTATATTTACCTTTTCAACGATCCATTTTAAATTGAGGTAGAAGATCGGCATGAACTTTTAAAAATTCATCCAATGTTTTTCTAGCTGCTTCGATATTGTGTACAACTGGGTCTATGAGTAAAGCCTGTAAAGCCTTCTCATAGGATCCTTCATACGCAGCCTCTACTGACAACCTTTGAATTACTGCTTGCGTATAACATAACGCATCTACTCCCGTCGGAAGATTTCCAATATGCATAGGATGTACACCGCTCCCATCAACTACAGCGGGCACTTCTACAACCGTATCTGACGGTAGATTCGATATTACACCTCTATTCGGAACATTGACGGCGTACTCGAAGTAACGTTTATTTGAAACAATGGCTTTAATTATGTTCACGGCTTGCCCCCTCTCACCACCAATCAACCCTGAGGACCTATAGCGTTCTATAGACAGTTTTCCAGTAGCTATATCCGCTACAGTTTCACGAATATTCTCAGACCATTTTTCGACGGCTTTAAGCCAATTCTCCCCCTTTTCTCTCTCCGGGACGATATCCCAAGCGTAAGGTATGTATTCACCTATATGTCCATCCGACGGAGAGGGGTAATATCCATATGTTAAACATAAAATCCTAGATAAGGGCTCTCCTGCCAATACTGGCTCTCGCTTAACATCATCTGCAGACTTAAGTCTATCGATAAGAACCGGATATGCATCTTCACCAGATTCTTTAAACCAGAGCTTCAGAATCCACGTAAAGTGATTTAATCCAGCTGCTAAAGCTTCAATCTGACGGCCTAAAGTCTTTGATAGCCACTCCATCCTACCGTAAATTCCAGGACACAACCCGACAGCTCTTAGTTTCGTATAACGGTTTATCGCATATGCCACTCTCGCCTCTGGATTCGAATAGTTCATGACGAACGCATTAGAGCATAGGTCTTCAACGTCACGGCATATCTCTAATACGAGTGGAACTACACGTAGAGTATGAGCTAATCCTCCAGGGCCTCCACATTCACCGATAACTTGTTTAATACCGTATTTATGCGGTATCTGGAAGTCCAGCCACCACCGTTTCATCCTCTCCTTCTCGACGGAAATTATCACAAAGTCTGAGCCGCTAAGCCCATCCCTAGTTCTTCTGAAAGATTCAATCTTTAGATTTGCCTTAAAGTATTCATTGAATCGCTCTGCTACCCTACTCATAACCTTAAGCCTTTCCTCATCCACATCTATTAACGCAATAGTGCTACCATGAAGCTCTTCCGAACTCGCTATATCATATAGCGTTTCAAGACCGAAGGAGGCGCTGCCAGCACCGACTAAAGATATCTTAACATCCATGAAAATACCTCCACACTTAGAAATGTTCCGGAAATATTTAAGCTTATGCGACGGTGTAAGAACTTCAATAGACAGTCAGAACTTAATGGTACGACCATCGATTCGGTACATCTTCTTATTAGAATAGAAAAGGAAAAAATGAGGCGTCGTTTTATAAAACTCTAGAATGGTATGAAGAACCTTACTACACCTATTGGATGAGCCATAACGTTTACCAAGGCTAAGCCAGCTAAGAATCCGGCAACGAATGGAACGCCGTAATTCTCATAGAGTCTACTTCCACCCACTTTTAACGTTATCCATTTAGCCACCCAAGCGAATACGAAAGCATTCCAGCTTCCCCACCAAGCTATGCCTACGCTAGGAGCCATGGCGAAGCCAAGTGGGTGTAAAGGCCACCATATAAACCTAGCCCTAAGGAGCGATAGGACCACCGTGATTAATCCACCTACGAACATCACTCCGAAGACTGTATCTGCCGTTCCTCCGAAAACGTACCGTTCAATGGAGCTGTCCCACATGTATTCCATGGAACATGTACCCCAGACAGTTACCCGGCTTGTACCAAGTAAATAGTAGATCCATACTCTTGTACACAGCATTACAGGGATTGCTACTAGAGATGATATGATCAGTAGCAGGAAACTACTCCGTATATTCACTTTTGTTAACTGCCCCATCTTTAGAACACTCATGGTTGTATGTGCTCCGTTAACAGGACCGTTAGGTACGACGTTCCACCCGCATACGATGAATGCATGAGCCATAAACCACTCAGTAGAGTACCCTGAGGGTGGCGTAGGCCATATTATACGTAGTGGCCAACTCATCCATACAGCTTTTTCATGGACAAAGGGGCATCCGGCGATGCCAAGAGCATAAGTGTCCGTTATCGAGTGGAGGAATGTTACGAGTAATCCTACTAGGGCTATAGCAACTGTCACACCTGAGAAACATTGGTAAGCCATCATAAATATCGCGGAAACTAGTATTAGTAGATATATTGTCCTATAGCTGAATACCTCCCCGTTTGAGGGATTTCCCCGAATGGTTGCTTTAAACGTATCTGCCACGTATGTTCTCGAATGCCACATCACCATTAATGCTATAGCTACTATTCCACCCATAGATATGTAAGCCCAGTAGAAGGGTGGAGTCCAGTAAAGGGCTTGATCGTATATCGCTCTACATCCTCCGCCCGTCGTAAGAAGTCCAGTATGATATCCCAAAACGTAAGCCGCTTGATCAAGCACTATCATTAGAACCGTGAAAAACGTGAAGCTGAATAATATGTCTAGTGGAGCTAGATATAATATTGCGTGTGCCAATGGGTCTTTCGTAAACCTGCCCCAGTGAACGATCGACTGCATGAGTGGATCGGTCGCTGGTAGACAGACGCATCCTACTGCAGTAGTGTTGACCTTATATCCGAATACGTCTGGCCACCATGGGAAGAGGTATGTGAGTAGAATCTGCACTTCTATCGCGAACCCTACTATAAAGCCTAAGATATAGGGTCTGACATCTCTCTTATCGGTTTTCTCTGCTTGGATGAATTCTACTGTTCCATAAGTAGCCAGTACGTGGGGGAAAGGTACTCTCTCGATATCTATCCATCTACGCCTCAATAGCAGCATGAGGCTTGATGTGAAGAACATGAACGTGTACATGTATAGTGTCCAGAACAGTATAGTTGGAGTCCAAGCGGCCCAGTTTACAGGTACTCCGCCGGGTACTATCCCTCTAACGACATCGTATGGTGGCATCCACCACCAACTCTCCATGATTGCTCTAAGAGGCTCAGAAGAGTATAAAATGGGCATTACGTGCGCTACCGGATGTAATGCAAATGTAACCATATCTTGAAATCCATAGTATGACATAACCAGTCCTATTATATATACTGAGACCAAGGCAGGAATGCTTACCTTTTGAACCCTTCTTAAAGGGTACATTAAAAGCAGTAGGAATGCTGGGGCAATGGGTAGAGCTGTTGTTCTGGCGAATATACCCCATGTGAAGTGGCACATTAAGCCTAAACTTGTAATGTTGCAGAGAGCCATATCTATCGTTCCAATAATCGATAGGATCAGCGATAATAGTGGTATTAGAATCCAGTGTTTACTTTCAAATTCGGATTCTCCCTTGGAAGACATACCTCTTAATTAATCCATGAATATTTATAAGTTTTTCCTTGGAGTTTTCCTGGGAGAACTTCAACCTCATCCTATTACGTTCTAATTTTAACGGGGTATCTTCCATAACTCGTCAATGTTTTAACAATGGTTGTAAATGCATCTTCCAGCAGTTCTACTGGGGCGTCTTCAGTCATCCCTATGACAACGCCATCTCCGGGAGCTATCTCCCCCAACAGTTTAATCGTATACTCTTCAATCACATTGACACCGTGATGTAGAACGGTTTCTGGAAAGTTAACCCATATTATGAATTTGTCATTCCAGGACTTTCTAGCTTCTTTAAGCGGCAAATCGCCCATGGGCGGTGGAGTAAAAGCTTCTACGATGTCTATGTTCATAGTTGCAATACTGTCTTTCAGCCTCTTTAACAACCCATCCATATGCACTGACAACATCTTGTTCTTAGCGTGCAGAATACTCGCAAATTTTTCAAGTAGAGGTATGTAGTACTTCTCAAAAATCCTTGGACTCATAACTAGGCTTGTAATCTGATCTCCACACCATACGAATTCGGCTGGAGAATCGGCTATTATACGGTATGCCTCCTCCTGCCTCATGGCCATAACGTGTATTAAATCTTCGATCCTCTCCCTGTTTCTGTAAAACTCTTTACAGAGTTTTTCCAAACCCATGTATTGAACCCATAGTTTGCTAAATGGTGTTGGATCTGCATTAGCAGTTAAAATGCCGCTATCCCCTATCTTCCTATCCAATTCTACAAAGTACCCGTAATCAGGCTTATATACAGCGTCTTCCTCTATGAATTTTATGATCTTATAATCAGATGGCTCTTTAAACGGGTACTCTATTATCCAGTTTTCACCAGCCTCAGGCCTCAGACCAGTTCTAATACGCATAGACATTAAGCCTACAGGTGTATGGTAAATCCTATACAAGATGTTTCCGACTAAGCGCTCTTCTACGCGTACATTTGGATATTTAACTCTGTAAACTGGGATCCAAGCGTATAGAATGCCCATGCCCATTTTTCTAAGCCTCTCTTCAGCGGATGGGCTTATCCTGGCGATGGATCTATAGGGGGCAAATGGGACATATTCAGGCTTCTTACGGTGTAAGACAGCCATAATGTTCTCTCTAATATTCATCTCACAACACCAAGGTAGGTATTTTTATATAATCCCAGTGGTACTATTTTTGAGTTATGATGTTTGCTTTCAAACCTAGGCTCAATATTAAAGACGCCGTTCCCAAGTGGCTCATAGAAACTATGCATGAGAAGGCTTTAGAAGTCCTTGAAAACGTGGGGATTAAAGTTGCAAATAAGATTCTCATAAGACGAATAGAGGGGTGTGATGGGTTTAAACTGTGCGGGGAATGGGTGAGGATCAGAAGTAGCCTCGTCGAAGATCTGGTCTCAGAAGTTAGGCGGAGACGAGAGCGGAGCATAGGACGTGGTTTAACCGAGGAAGAGCTCATACTTTCACCCGGGTATCCAGGTTGCTCCTGGATCGTTGATTTAGATACAGATGGCATAGAGCCTTTGACAACGGAGAAGCTTGTTGAAGCCACTAAGCTTATAGATTCGCTGTATGATTGGGGTGTTAGAGGTGGTGCTCCAGGCGCTCCCGTAGATGCGTCTCCTAAGCTACGTAGGGTTGCACAATGTCTAATAGGCTATACGTATAGCCGTTCAGCTGGTCCAGCTCCGTTTGAAAGCTATGAGGAAGCCGTCTATATTAAACGTATGGCTGATGTCATGGGTCACGGCTTTGGTGTAGACGTATACGTGATAAGCCCCCTCCGTCTTGAGGGCATATCCTTAGATAGGGCTATACCTTTCCTGGAGAGTGGAGAGTGCGATTGGGTTGGGATAAGCTCTATGCCCCTTGCGGGTGCTACGGCGCCGGTATACCCGGCTGGTGCGTTTATCCAAGGTATAAGTGAGGCTTTAGGCGGATACACTATACTTCACGAAGCCTACCCGGATATACCTATGGGTTTCAGCGTAAACGCGTACCACTTCGATATGCGTCATGGAAACATAGTATTCGGCTCCCCTGAGCAGACCCTAATGGATCTATTCAGCATAGCGTTAAACATGTTCTACGGCGGAGGACTGCACGGCGTCAGGTCTTTCAGAACGGTTGCAAAGCAAGTGGATATACAGGCGCAGGTTGAGAAATCCTCCTCAGCCACAGTCGGGGTTTTAACAGGACCTGGAACTTTCATACATGCTGGCCTACTGAGTATAGACGAGGTTTTCAGCCCCGTGCAACTAATCATAGACTGTGAAGTGGCCAGATATTTAACTAGACTCGCTAAAGGTTTAGAGTTTACAGAAGATCAAATAGAACGGTCATTTCAGACCATAACTAGATGCGCTCCCATAGGTCAGTATTTAACGGATAAGACAACTTTAGAAGACTACAGGCGGATATACTGGACGCCTGAAATCTTCGACCACTCATTATTCCGCACACATAGGCCAGATCTAGACATAATAGCGAAGGCTAAGAAGATATGTAGGGAAAAGATTCAAGAGCATAAGTATCGGCTTGAAGATGAGAAAAGGGGGAAACTGGAAGAAATATATCGGGAGGCCGTTAGAACGCTATCTTAGAAGGACAAAATCAGATCACTAGGCTCTTCTTACCTAGGTTACGATACTATCCTTTTCAAACCTTGGACACCTCGTTGTAAGACGTTTTTCCCGAAGAATTTCAAATGGTCTCAGAAGCATCTACATTATTCTATAGTGAATTATTGCCGTTTAATTACCGGACGTACAACTACATGGTAAAAGCGGTGAAAGGAGGGATGTACGTACTTCCTCCAGCTACAGTTACATATAAGGATCGGGATCAAACGGTATATACGAGTACGTCTAATACGGTAGAGATATCCGTCGGATGAAGACGTTTTCCCAACCCATATTGTAACATAAGTTTGCTAGTTTGGAATGCATGTTGACATCCTTAGAATTATTTCTAGTCAATATTGCATTTTATTAAAGCCATGATTTTTAAGTAGAAGGGAAACTTTTTATATCCAAACAGCATAATATTTTAATGGTGAATATGCTTTTCATAACTCTGTGTAGATTTAGAAAAAAGCCCACAAAAGAGATGATGGCTGAAGCCCAGAGGCTTTTTGAAGAAGCCGCTAAAGAAGGCGCCAGAATCCTAGGCATATATTGGGTTTTAGGTCGATACGATGTAGTTCTCGTATCTGAATGCCCAGATGAAAAAACACATATGAAGATGGCTATAAAATTCGGAGATATAGTCTCTACTGAAAGCCTCGTAGCAGTACGTTCTGAAGAAGCTGTGAAGCTTCTCTCATAGCTTTTAGAAAAATGCTTCGGCATCGACGATACATCCGATGTCCATACGTTTAACCTAGACTTAAGTATAAATAAAAAGCTTCAGATGTTGAGACGATGGATTAAAATACTTTCAAAGTCAAAATTTAGAAGGAATATTGTAGAAAACATCACCAATATTTGTAAGCTAAAAGATAATGATATTCAGAAGGAGATTTTAAAATAACGAGATTAGATGCTATGTGTCTGCTTTAATTCCCTCTCTAGCTAATATTGATCTAGCGGCTATCACACCAGATGCTGATGCTTGCATGAGCCCTCGCGTTATACCTGCTCCGTCGCCTGCTACGTAGAGGTTTTTAATCTCTGTTTCAAGATTTCTATCGAGTTTTATTCTGGCCGAGTAGAATTTTACTTCTACGCCATAGAGTAGTGTATGATTTGAGAAGACGCCTGGTGTGAGCTTGTCGAGTGCTTCAAGCATTTCAAGTATATCCGTCAAATACCTGTAGGGCAGTACGAAGCTTAAATCTCCAGGGGTTGCGTTTTTCAAAGTAGGTTTAACTATGCTACGGTTTATACGGTCCTCAGTAGACCTCCTCCCCTTTTTAAGGTCTCCAAGCCTCTGAACTATAACACCGCCACCTATTATGTTGGCGAGTCTTGCTATATACTTGCCATAGGCTATGGGCTCTTTAAACGGCTCCGTGAAGGATACACTTACTAAAATCGCGAAATTGGTGTTATCGGTCTTCTTCTCAGAGTAGCTTTGACCGTTAACTGTGAGAACGTCGTCGTAGATCTCCGTTATGACCTCCCCGTGTGGACATACGCAGAAAATCCTAACCATGTCGTCGAAGGACTTGGAGTAGAATTGGAACTTCGGCTCGTATAGCGCATTTGTCAAGGTCTCCATAACGGCTGCTGGCACTTCAACTCTGACACCTAGATCTATCGGGTTGTTTTCCAGACCAAGTTGGAAACGTCTAGCCTCTTTTTGAAGCCACTCCGCACCGCTTCTACCTGGAGCTAGAACGACATATTTAGCCCTGTAAACTTCTCCATCAGATGTTTCAACGCCCACGGCTCTCCCATTTTCTACAAGGACTTTCGCAACCTCCGATCTAAACTTGACTTCAACCCTCCCATTCAAATATCTTCTAGCTGCCTCTAACACGGAGTTGGCCTTATCAGTACCCATATGCCTCAAAGTCATAGGTATGAAGTTTAAACCCGCTAAGACAGCTCTCCTTCTGATATCTTCTATGAGATCTCCATCGCTACCGTAGACCTTATCCGGTACACCGAACTTCCTGTAGAAGGCATCTACATACTTAACAAGGCTTTCAAGCTCTTCTCTAGGCACGTAGTCTGTAAGCCATCCTCCCACATCTGGAGACAGTATGAGCTTTCCATCACTGAATGCGCCAGCTCCCCCCCACCCATTAAGTAGATTGCATGGTTTACACTGCTTACTGCAAACGCCGGAGGTTAAAGCTGGGCATCTACGGTTTCTAATATCTAAACCCTTCTCAAGCATTAAAATTGAAAGGTTGCTTTTTTCAGATAGCTCTAAAGCCGTGAATATTCCGGCAGGCCCACAACCAACTATTACTACATCGTACAGAGTAATCCCACACCATAGAAATGAGGCAACATATATTAAAGTTTAACAGTTTCAGGTTTTAAATAGCCATAGGCATTTATCATCCAATCTGTTAAACATCTTTATTTTAAAAATTTTTAAATCTTTCAATTTCTTTGCATAGAAAATGTGGAAAAGTTGGACGTGAAATGCCTAGTAGTGGGTTTGATAATAGGACTTATAATCGGAGCGGCTGTCGGCTATTCGATTCAAAAGCCAGCAGGAGTATCTACTGAAGAGTATGAAAGGCTTAGAAACGACTATGATCGTGTTGTAGCTCAGCTTAATAACGTTACGGCTGAGCTTCAGATGTTAAGGAGGCCTCTGAAGGTAGGATTCATCTATGTGGGTCCTGTGGGTGACTGGGGATGGAGTCATGCTCACGATACGGCTAGAAGATACATTGAAAGCATCTTCCCATGGGTTGAAACGGTCTACGTTGAAGCTGTCCCAGAGGGAGACTGCCCCAAGGTAATAGATAGATTGATAGATGAGGGTTGCGACGTCGTTTTCACGACAAGCTTCGGCTTCATGGACGCTACAATTGAAGCGGGCGAAAAGTATCCGAATAAAATCTTCTTCCACTGCTCCGGCTACAAGAGAAGTGCTAACGTAGGTACGTACTTCGCCGAGTTCTACCAGCTATACTATTTAAATGGGCTTATGGCCGGTGCATTAACGAAGACGAATAAGGTGGGCTACGTAGCCGCGCATCCGATTCCGGAAGTGGTTAGGCATATAAATGCCTTTGCTTTAGGTGTAAAAGAGGTTAACCCTAATGCCGTTGTAGACGTTCGATGGATATTCTCTTGGTACGATCCATCTGCGGCTAGAGAAGCTGCCGAGTCGCTTATAGCCTGGGGGGCTGACGTTTTAGCGTTTACAGAGGACTCTCCAACAGTGGTACAGGTTTGCCAGGAGTACTATGATAAAGGTAAGCCTGTCTATTGCTTCGGACACTACAGTCCAATGCAGAGCTTTGGACCAGACGTATGTGTGAGTGGGCAGTTGGTGCACTGGGAGGTCCTATATGCAGATATCCTCAGTAAAATACGTAGCGGTTACTACAATTCCGCAAACCTGGCTGATGTTGACTATTGGTGGATGCTTCGAGAGAAGGCTGTAGAGCTTGGAGGAGAATATGGTGTTCCAATAAACCCGAAGTTCATACCGATACTGAGCAGTACGTATATAGATCATCCCGAGTTCGGTAGATTAAGCGTTTACGACCTCGTTATGAAGAGGCTAAGCCAGATGTCCGAAGACACTGTTGTATTCGACCCATTCACAGGCCCGATATATGATAATAAGGGCAATTTAAGAGTTGAAGCCGGTAGAAGAATGACTCATGATGAGCTTTGGACGATAGACTGGTTTGTAGACAACATAATCGCAACCGTTCCAGTGTAGCTTTTTAAATCCCCCTCCTATTTTTTCTTCAAAATCAGCCTCTAAAGCTTCAGTAGGTGCGGGTAGAAATGGAGAGGGAAATGCTCGTTAAAATGGTCGGGATCACTAAAATCTTTCCAAACGTAGTAGCTAACGATTCAGTAAACTTTGAGCTTAAACATGGTGAAATTCACGGCCTCCTCGGCGAAAATGGGGCTGGTAAAACTACACTTATGAACATTCTCTACGGCGTATATAAGCCGGATAAGGGTGAAATCTACATAGAGGGGAGGCCTGTTCATATAAAATCTCCGAAAGACGCTATAAGCTTAGGAATAGGAATGGTTCCTCAGTTCCCAGAACTGGTTGAAAACATGACTGTAGCTGAGAACCTCGCCCCCCTCTTTCCAGAGAAGGTCTTAGGAAAGAAGAGGATTAATGAAATCCGTAGGATTGCCGAGGAATACGGACTTCCCATAGATGCTGAAGCAATGGTTTATGATCTCTCGCTTGGAGAGAGGCAGAGAGTTGAGGTTTTAAAGGCTTTAATACGTGGGGTTAAAATCCTCATCCTTGACGAACCTACAACAGTCCTAACTCCTAATGAGGTAAATCTTCTATTCAAAGCCGTTAGAAAGATGAGGGGAGAAGGTAAGGGTATAATATTCGTATCGCATAAGCTTCCAGAAGTTTTAGAGTTAACTGATAGAGTTACCATTTTAAGGAAGGGTAAGGTTGTCGCAACCTTGAATACTAAAGAGGCGAGTGAAGAGGAGCTAGTAAAACTGATGGTTGGTAGAATGGTTTTAAGAAAATATGCGAAGGGGAAAACGATTCTAGGTGAAGAAGTTTTAAGAGTTGAAAATCTGCACGTGTTGAACGATAAAGGTGGACTAGCTGTTAAAGGATTGAGCTTTTCAGTCAGAAAGGGTGAGATATTCGGTATAGCCGGAGTATCTGGGAATGGTCAAAAGGAATTGGTTGAAGCGCTAACGGGTTTTAGACGGGTGGAGAAGGGTAGAATAATAATCGGTGGAAGCGAATTAACCTCCCACCTCCAGTTTAGAAGAATCGCCTCACACATACCCGACGATAGGGTTGGAATGGGCATTCTCCCATCTCTAAGCGTTTTGGAAAACCTCGTTTTAACATCCTACAGACGTTTCTCTAAGTTTGGCCTTCTGAAATTTAACGAGCTTGAACAGTATGCTAATAGTTTAATATATAAGTACAGCATTATCGCGCCTTCTCTTAAAGCACCTGCTTGGCAGCTTTCAGGGGGAAACTTAGCTAGGCTTATCTTAGCGAGGGAGACTTCTACAGAATGTAGCCTTATAGTAGCTGTCCATCCAACATTCGGCTTAGATGTAGCTTCGACTGAGGAAACGTGGAAGCTTCTACTTGAGCTTAGGAGGAAGGCGGCTGTACTTCTGGTATCGGAGGATCTTGAGGAGGTTCTCCAGTTGAGCGATAGAATAGGGGTCATGTACAAGGGGGAGTTTATAGACGTCTTAGATTCTGAGGAGGCCGATGTTGAGAAAATAGGTTTAATGATGGGGGGAGTTAGAGTTGATTAAGGTTGAAGAGAGGAGAGAGCCATCTTTAATTGTGAAAATCGCCACGAAGATTGTAGCCGTTCTTCTGGCTTTAGGAATATCGGCGACCATTTTCATAAGCTATGGTATTGATCCAATCTATGCCTTCTCAATAATGTTCTCTAAATCGTTAACTCTATATGGTTTAAGTGAAGTTGTAACTAAGTTTATACCGCTTGAGCTTTGCGGGGTAGGTCTAATAGTTGCATTTAAATCGGGTATGTGGAACATAGGGGCAGAGGGGCAGCTCCTAATAGGGGCAATTATGGCTACTTGGGTAGCTCTATTCCTAGATATTCCAGACTTCACCCGCCTCCCTCTAATACTGACTTTAAGCATGGTCGGCGGTATTACGTGGGCTCTTATACCGGCTTTTCTCAAAGCTAAGCTTGAAGTCAATGAAGTTATAGTGACGCTTATGATGAACTATATAGCGAGTTTCTTAGTCAACTACCTCGTTTACGGGCCTTGGAAGGGGTCTAAGGAGTGGGGCTTCCCCTACACGGATAAGTTTCCAGAATCAGCGTGGTTGCCGGCAATACCAGGCACAAGGATACACTGGCCAACTCTACTAATAGCATCCGTAGTTGCTTTTACAGTATTCTTCATAATGTTTAAAACGACTTTGGGATTTGAAATGAGGGTTTGCGGTCAGAGTAGGAGAGTTGCGGAATACTCCGGAATGAACTATACGAAGGCGCTGATGGTAAGTATGGCTATAAGTGGGGCACTCGCCGGTTTAGCTGGTGCTGGAGAAGTCTGTGGAATACACCGCCGGTTGAGATATGCGTCAGCCATCTCCTCAGGATACGGATATTCTGGGATAATAGTAGCCTGGCTTAGCGGCCTCCATCCCATAGCCTCCTTACTGTCAGCATTCTTCATAGCTTTCCTTCTAGCTGGTGGAGATATTTTACAAGTCTCTCTAGGGCTTTCCTCGGGGGTTGTCAGCGTCTTCAATGGAGCAATTCTCTTCTCTCTGTTGATCTCGGAGTTTTTCGGAAGGTATAGGTTGAGGTGGAAATAATGGATCCCGTCACAGAGCTAATATCTATGGTTGTAAGCGCGGGTACAGCTCTTCTGCTCCCGGCTTTAGGGGAAATATATGCTGAACGATCAGGTGTATTGAATTTAGGCGTGGAGGGAATGATGGCTCTAGGAGCTGTAACAGCCTTCTACTTAACCTATTTGACGAAGGAGCCTTTTTTAGGATTAATTGTAGCGGCATTGGCTGGTGTATCGCTTGCATTTATACATGCATTTATCTCCATATCTATCCGTTCAAATCAGGTGGTGTCTGGCTTGGCGCTGTCAATGCTTGGAGTAGGGTTAAGCTCTCTAATAGGTAAAAGCCTCATAGGTGTGCCGTTAAAGTACACTATAAGTAGGTTTGAAGTTCCACTATTAAAGGACATACCTATTATTGGAGGTTTCTTCGTGCAAAATGCCTTAACATACGCATCATACTTCATAGTAGTATTGTTATGGTTCATCTTGTTTAAGACTAAGATTGGGGTTTACGTGAGAATGGTCGGTGAAAACCCTAGAGCAGCGGATACGGCCGGAGTAAACGTTCCAGTCATCAGGTATGCCTGCACTCTCTTAGGTGGCGCTCTAGCGGGACTGGGTGGAGCCTATCTAAGCATATGCTACACACCGGCTTGGATTGAAGGTATGACCGCGGGACAGGGGTGGATAGCTTTAGCCCTCGTGATATTCTCAGCGTGGAATCCACTGTATGCCATTGTAGGCTCATATCTTTTCGGCGGAGTTAGGGTCTTACAGTACAGGTTGCAACCGTATGGCTTTTCTCCTCCTCTACTTCAGACTCTCCCCTACGTTTCTACGATAGCTGTCCTCATAGTTTTCAGCAGTGGTCGGCTGAGGAGGAGGTTGGGAGCGCCCTCCGCATTGGGAAAGCCGTATTATAGAGGGGAGAAAACCTAGCCGTCGCCGAATTCTTCAACAAGCCGCTTCCAATCTTCTACACTTATTCTTACGAGTCTTTCGGTTTCAACTCTACCCATTGAGGTAACTCTTACAAACTTAGCCTTCGATCTAAGCTCGTCGATGTTTCCAGCACCTATGTAACCTAGACCCTGTTTAACACCGTCTATTGCCTCCATCAGAACTTCTCTTAAACTCCCCCTGTACTCTATGAGTGCTTCAACACCTTCAGCGGTGCGTTTAACCTTTTTACCGTATCTGTCGGTTTTATCTATCACGGTTTTAGAGCCCATCCCCCTGTAAGGTTTGAAGAGCCCTCTCAACCCTATGGCCGATCCATCTATTACTTTCCCAGGCGCTTCATCTGTACCAGCTATAAAATAGCCTAACATTACGGAGTCGGCTCCTAAAGCTAAAGCTTTAACCATATCTCCGCTACTTGCTATCCCTCCATCAGCTATCACGGGAATCCCCCTCTTCTCAGCCTCTAAAGAGACGAAGTGTACCGCTGACGCCTGAGGTGCTCCAACCCCCGTCACGATTCTAGTTATACATATTGAACCGCTCCCCAAGCCTACTCTTAAACCGTCTGCTATATCTGCGTAGTCTTCTACGGCATTTGGGGTGGCGATATTTCCAACTATTAGATCACACGATATCAGTCTTTTTATTTTGCTGGCAAAATTCACAATCCTCAAATTGTGTCCGTGAGCGCAGTCTATCATAATTGCATCTGCGCCGGCTCTATCTAACGCTACAGCTCTTTCCTCATCGAAGGGGCCTATGGATGCTATCGCCCTCAACCTACCGTGATCATCTACCGTATCCCCCTCCTCACCGTAAATCCTCTTAACCTTTTCAACTTCTTCAACCTCTCTTTCTAAGCTCATATTTCTATGAATTGTACCTATAGCGCCGAGTTTAGCCATTTCAATAGCCATACGGCTTTCAGTGACATAGTCCATCAGGGAACTCACTATGGGTACATTAACCGGAATACTTTTCGTAACTTTAGACTTAAGGTTGACCTCATCGGGCTCTATCGTAGAGGGGCCTGGAAGTATTAAGAGCTCGTCGTAGTTAAGCCATTGCTCCAGATTAATAAGTTTGTTCTCCATTTAAGTATCGATGTCATCTATCAGTATAAATTCTCTTCGTTTAGTAAATGGATGTTTAAGCCGTTTGTGTATATACCCCATATTTCTCTCCGATTCTGAGCATGGCGAGGTAGTTTTCCACCCTCACGTAATTAGCTATGGTGTTTCCAGAGCCTAAAGCATATCCCCCTCCCGGGGCACACTTTTTAAGTGTTTCAAGAGCATATTTCTCAAAATCTTCAACTTTGGATCTGGCAAGTTTATCAACGTCTACTCCACCTAGAATAGCAATACGGTCGCCGTATCTCCTCTTCGCCTCTACCACTGGCGTCGATTCATCTTCATAGGAATGTTTAGCATCCACCTTCACGTAACTTATAAGGTCTTCCATGATGCATTCTAGGTTTCCACATGCGTGAAGTATGAAGGGGAGGCTCTTCCTATGAGCTACTTCAACGCACCTCTTCTGCCAGGGGAAAACGTACTTCCTCATGTGTTCAACCTTTATGAAGGTTCCACGTTTATAACCCATGTCGTCTCCCATGACTATTCCACCAACTTCGTCGAACTCTGCAAGGTACGCGTCAACCCTCTCAATTATAGAGCCTACGCTGTTGAACATCATTTCTATGAGTTTAGGCTCCCTGTAGATTGCTTTAGCAAAGGGTACCGTACCCATAAGCCACATGACGTTTTCAAGAACCCCTCCACCAGCTCCAGCGAGTATTTTCATATCTTCAGGCAGGGTTTTCCTAAGCTCGTTAAAAGTTTCAAGCCCTATTGGTAGGATTTCATGCCCTTTCTCAGGCCACGGGTACTCATAGTAGTCTTCAATGTTTTCTATTTCTCCCCTATGCTCATTCTGCCAGCTTCTGAAACCTCTAGAGTATAGGGCGGTATCCTTAGCGGTTAGAATGTTGGATCTTGGGAGATTCAGCGGTGCGGAGAACGGTACATAATCGTAGCCAAGCTTTCTGTAGAATTCTACAAGTCTTCTACAATACTCTTTTACCGTTTCCCTCTTAGATGGGTCTATCCCAAACCTAACCCCTAGGATGGCTTCCATAACCTCTTGATCTACGAAAAGCTCGTAGAAAGGTACTCTATCGGGTTCTTCCAGCATCAAAGCCTTAAGTAGCCTCTCAAATTTTGGCTTACGCATATAAATCATATTTTAGGCTAACGTCCAATTTCCTTATAAGTCTAACACTCACCGTGTTAAACTTCTCCTATACTGTATATCGATTTAACCTCTATTGTTCTTGACGATAAGGCTCCAGCTATAGATATGACGGCGTCTACAGAGTACGCGTATATGGCTTCAGGCTTTTCAGGCGTCGTAAATGTGAAGAGTATTACGGCCTCTAAAGTCTCTGAACTGTGTGGTTTAACTATTCGACTATTAAGTGGATAGTTTATATCTCCCTTAGAGCCATTCATAAAAATACAACGCAGTATTATTACTCCTCCGACCGTGACATCTAATAGGGCATTGCTCCTCACTTCGATTGCTATAGTCAACCTGAAATACTCCGGTATACGTTGTTCTACTGAATAGTGTACGTCTACTACTTCTACGAAATACGGAATGGCAAATATGTAACCCAGTATTGCGAACGCTAGTAGGCTGCAGAATACGGTTTTCCAGGTTAGGAGTCTATGTTTAAATGTTGAGGTCAAGTCCAAGTATGTTATCTATAAATTTTAAGGCTCTTAAAGAAGCTGCTTTATCACCTTTAAAGTTTCTACATCCAGCCAATACCCCTACGCATATGACATCTCCTCTTAAAGCAGACAATCCCAGTATTAATCCAGCCAAACCGCTTAAATAGCCTCTATATGGTTTAGCCCCGGCTTCGATAAGCTTGCTTAAAATATCCGGGTCGTTCGACGTCACAGCTATGCTCTTCGAATCCATAAAACCGTCAACTACTAGAATCCTTCTACAGCCTAGGTTCACAACGTAGTCTACTATGCCTTCAGCTACAGTATAGCTCGACTCTGGAACCGTGAAATCTGGTTGAAAATCGCCTGAGAGTAAGAATACGTCTCTACCACCAGTTTTAGCGTGATGTATCTTGTAGTGTAAAAGCTCATACATCCCTTTTTCAACTTGAACCTGGTCTGGAAAGTATGGGCTGTAAACCCTACATAGGAGCTGTGCACCCGCAAGCTCCTTAATGATTTCCACCGTGATCCTACCTACTTCACCGATACCAGCCACTCCGATTATGAATACGGGTTTTTCCCTACTAGGCTCGTAGAGTTCTTCAAATAAGACTTCAGAGAACTTTTTAATGTTCACGGTCGTTCTCACTTTACAATTTGTCACTTTTAAGGTTAAAGCTTTCCCTCGATTAGGAAAAATATATAAAGGGCTCAAGTCAATTCTTAATCTTGACGCGCTTTAGAAAACCAGTGTTCCGAGGTAGATAGATAGGTTTGGAGGATGTCTAGAATGTCTGAGAGTGAAGCAGTAGTATTAATAGGTAAGAAACCTGTCATGAACTACGTCGTAGCGTGTATGACGCTGTTCAACGCTGGAGCTAAACAAGTGGTGGTAAAGGCTAGAGGTAGAGCAATATCTAGAGCCGTAGATACTGTTGAGCTCATAAGAAGAGCATTCATAAAAGACTTGGTTATTAAAAACATTTCAATAGGTACGCAAGAGCTTACAGGTCAAAACGGTCAGAAAACCAATGTTTCAACTATGGAGATAGTCTTAACAAGGCCGAAGTAGAAAACATCATTTCCTCCTTTTATTTTTATTTTTAATATATGTCTCAAAGTCTAAAGGTTAAACCTCCGGGGCCTGAGGCTAGACGTATAATCGAGGGTTTCTATAAGATTTCTTCTCCAATATATATGCAATACCCGATTGTGGTTAAAGAGTTTAAAGGGTCTGGGCTCATAGACGTTGATGGAAATACATACATCGATATGGATGGTGGCCATGGCCTCCGCTCCATAACTCTAACAGTAGACGATTTTCCAGTTGAAGTTATGCAGACGGTTCAACCAGTCAATGGCTTTCTCCTAGAAGTTGAATATGACCTTTTAAATACCTTAAAGCCTTTACTCGATGTAGATTATAGGTTTCGCTTGACGCCGTCTGGTTTGGAGGCCTTTACGTCGGCTTTAACTTCGATGTTTGAAGTCTCCAAGTTAAACTCTATTCTGCTTTTCCATGGACGTGTGGAAGACACCCATATGATCGGCTTGACGCCTTTGATAGCCCACAAAGTACCATACCCGTATTGTTTCAGATGTCCGTTTAAACTTGAAAAGCCTGAATGCAATTATGCATGTGTGGACCGTTTCAAAGAACTGTTAGATGAATTGGGAGACTCAATATCCCTAGTTGTTTTTAAACCTGTAGATCCATCTAGATGCATAGTGCCCCCTGAAGCGGTATGGAGGAGGATTATAAAAGCTTCAGGTGAATTTGGAATACCCGTTCTATGCGATGAAGTTGAAGCTTCACCTGGTAGATCGGGCAAGGTCTTCTGGTTTCAGAACCTTGAAGTCAAACCAAACCTCGTATGTTTAGGTGATGGTTTAGCGTCTGGGCTTCCAATAGGACTGATCGCAGTAGAGGAAGACTTGGCTATTTGGAAACCTAAGCTTTTAAAGGCTTCGGCTTTAAGTTGTATGGGAGCTTTAAAAACTATTGAAAAAGCCAGAGACGGTGTTCTCCTGTCGAAGGTACATAGGCTTGGGAGAAACTTGAGAAAAAGAATTGAGGAATTAAGCCTTCAATATGACCTTCAAGGCGATGTGAGAGGACTGGGGCTTATGGTTGGATTTGAAATTGTTAAAGATGTGAAATCGAAAACCCCTGCAGATAACGAGGCAAAATTTCTATCCAAGTACTGCTTCAGGAGAGGCTTAATAGTCGGCTTTGAAAAGCCTTCAACCATAAGATTGACACCTCCCCTAACGGTCGAAGAGGAAACAATCGAGGAGGCGCTACGTATAATCGAAGATGGGGTTAGAGAGCTAAAACAAACCCTAGCTTAGAGAAAATCTTTAAGAAGGGCTTAGAAAACTTAGCTATAGTGAAGCCCGGTGGTGTAGCGGCCAAGCATGGCGGGCTCTGGATCTAACTCCCGGAGGGGAACCCCGCCGACGGGAGTTCGAATCTCCCCCGGGCTATACAAGAGTCCTTCTGAGAGAATTGATAAGTTTCCACTTATGAAGTTGTGGCTCTGGTGGGGAGATGTAAAGCATTATACTTAGGGAATTTCAAATAGACGTTTTTGATCTTAGAAAGCCGTGTTGGAAAATTTAGCGAGAACGTAAGTTAAGGTTTTAGGTATTGTGTTTATGTTGGAGACGGCAGTGTTTCTTCACTGTTTTGATGGATGTCTTTACGTTGACTAAAGCATATACAAGAATGCTGTATTCGATATTCGCTGATCCCTATATGTTTTCATGGAGCAGGTCTTCGATGAGTAATGCTTTTTAACATTTGTTCGACTACTTCCCTAGTGGTTTAGATGAGGTATAGGTTGAGATTCACTTTAATGTTTTGCATCACGTTGCTTCTATCCACTTCTGTAGTACGTTGTGATGCTTGGAGTAACGGCGGTTTCAGCTCAGACCCGGAGAATGTAAAATATGGGACTCATGATTGGATCGCGGAGCACGCGCTCGATTGGCTTCCACCTGAGGAGAAGCGGTTTATCATCAATAATCTCGCATGGTTTCTCTACGGCACTGAACTACCTGACAGTTCTAGATCACCTTATGGTATTGGAGATACACCTAAACACCACGTGTACTATCGTGCAGACGGCTCTCTACAGGATGATGCATCTGCCATTAGAGCGCAGGAGGAGTACATAACGGCTCTCACGTATGCAAAGAGCGGGGACTGGGTGAATGCCTCCATGAGGCTAGGCGCTATGACACACTACATATCTGATGTTGCAGTTTTCAGCCACGTAATGGGTTCAAACACAGACTGGGGTGGTGAGCAACATCACAGCGATTATGAGACCTATGTTAACGGTAAAACAAACAGCTACTACGATGATTTCAACATCTACTTGAAGTTTGACGGAGCCTTGGAGACCGTTTCAGCTTATAACACTACTTTAATCCTCGCCTACGATACTACGTTTGACCCGGATGGAGGTTTAACATGCGTATGGATGGATAGAAACTACAATTGGAGCAACCCAGTATTCGTAAACAGGGTTGGAGAATCGTTAAACCTCGCGGTGAACTTGATAGCAGACGTCCTTCACACATTTTACTTGGAGTACGCTTCTTCAACAGCTACGGCCACTGTAACGTTTTCAGCAGTCGGGCTGAATTCAGACGCGTCGGAAACTGTTCTGACGGTTAATGGAGTAGACTATACGTATAGTCAACTCCCATTAAACATTAACTGTACAGTCGGTTCCAGCATCGGCTTCTCATGGATGGATCCAATAGACGCCGGATATGGTAAAAGGTACACTTGGCTTTCATCAAGTGGCCTTTCGACTAGTAGAAATGGAACTATAACGGTTCCAGTTGGAGGAGGTCCCATAGTAGCCGTGTATAAGACGCAGTACAGACTTCAACTGCAAGTTGACCCGGCTGGTGCTGGAGTGTTAAATCCTTCTGAGGGGTTACACTGGTATGATGAAGGAGAAGTCGTAATGGTATCTGCATCCCCTTCCTCAGGGTATACATTTAACGGCTGGATAGGGTCATACTCTGACGTGGCGAATCCGATAACGATAACAATTAAACAGCCTATAGTGGAAACCGCAGTCTTCACTAGGCTTTTCAAATTCACTATTTCAGTTTCACCCAGTAGCGGTTTAACATTGTCAGGAGGCGGTATATCAGCGACGGTTACGGTGGCGGTTGTCGAAGGCTCGGCTGAAACGGTTTCCCTATCGATGTTAGAAGAGACAGGTGGGATTTCAGCATACTTCAACCCGAGCTTCGGCACCCCTACGTTTACAAGTACGATGACGGTAAGGATTCCCCCTTCAACGCCAACTGGAATATATGAGATAACAGTGATTGGAAGCAGCGGCGAATCGACAGAGACTGTTAAGTATAGGTTAATCGTAGTACAGCCTGAGCTAATCTTGATATTGTTCGGAACGTTAATGCTCATAGTTGTAGCGGCTATCATAAGATCAACATCCTCAACTAAACGGCGGAAACGTAAACACCGCTAACACGTCCATATAGTTCCCAAATATATCGAAGATGGCCACCATTGGAAAGCCCAAACCCTTAAATACCAACAGATAGAGATTTCCCCCGCGTTTATGAGAATGTTGAATAGGCTAATTCTTAATCTAAGTTAACTAACCATGCACGTAGCATACGCGCAAGGAATTACCACGAATACAAATATATCGTTCCGTCATAAGCTATGATCTTTGTGTTTAGAGGGAGGGGCTTGCTACGACCACGTAGTAGCTTTTTGCCTCATCTAGTACTGGAGAGCTGTACGACCCTGATCCTCCTGTAAGCCTCCTGTACGAACCTGTACCAGTCTCAGCATCAAATATCCCAACATCTACCACCTGATCAGTCGGACTCAATGTAAGAGATACCTGTATCTGCATGATATATGAGTACGGTCCATATAAGTGAGCCTTAGCTGGCAGCAGGGCACCTCTAATTTTTACCTCAGTTATTATGAGTTCTGGCTGGATAAGGGCGTATGCCTTCCTGCCCTCGAACTCGAGTACAAGCATGAAACGATAGCTACCCACACTTAAGTAATCCACTGTTACGAATCTAGTTGAAACCTTAGCGGCTTGGTTAAGCAACTGCATGAAGCCGTCTAGGTCTTCGAGCTTCATCGGGACTCCTCTTAGAAGTAGAGCGTACTCTGCTGTGGGCTCTCTAAGCTCTTCAAGCCTCAACCTCTTCCCTTTGAAGACCCATCCGTCATCTTGCGCTTGCTCTATCTCCGCATAGGGTTCTGCTAAAACATCTGCATTCAGGAATGCTAAAATGATAGATGGAAACTAGATGTAGGGTCGGAGAGGCTTTGAGGCTTAGGTGGACTGACGTGGACTTCGAGAGGGGGGTCGTTACCATAACGCCTGAGAAGGGAAGCAGACCGAGGATCCTACCCATAAGTGTGAAGCCAGTAGGTATGTTAAATAGTCTTCCGGAGAGGAGAGAGCCGATCTTTACCGATAGAAAATTAGTGTTACGGTAGGCTTCTGGAGACAGAGGAAGAGAATCGCAGAGAAGCTTAAAAACCCGAGGATTCTAAATATAACCTTCCACACGTTTAGACACTGGAAGGCGACGGTGAAGTGTCATAAGACTGAGGGCATCATATATGTGAAAGAGTTGCTCGGTCATAAAGACATAGAAAGCACTATGGTCTACATAAATATAGAGAAGAGCCTGTTTCAGATGAAGAGCGATGAATTCTACTTTAAAACAGCAAGTAGCATGGAGGGGGCTGGAAAGCTCATAGAGGCTGGATACGACCACATAACCACCTTTAACGGAGTAATGCTATTTAGAAAGAGAAGTAATGATTTATCGGAAAAATAAATTCTAAACCCTTAAATCTTTAAAAACTTCATTTAAAATTGAGGGCCGGTAGCTTAGCATGGTTATAGCACCCGGCTGATAAACAGAAAAAGATAGACGTAGATTCAGAAACCGGGAGGTCGCCGGTTCAAATCCGGCCCGGCCCACTAAACTTTCAAGATTCTTCAAATATTGGAATTATTGGAATGTTCCTTCTCCACTATTCATAGAATATGAGGGCTGAGTAAGTGCATTTACTGAGCGATGCAGATGTCCGGTGCTGGTTTGACAATTTGACCGCTAAGTCGATCATAACAGTCGCTGTTATTTCGGATAAACAAAGTGAAAGTAAAAGTTTAAATGGATGATAGAGGTTTATTTGCAGTGGAACAACGAGGTCTGAAAAAAAGGTAATTTGTTGCTTTTCTTTCTAATCGCTTTTGTTTGGTCTTGGTCCCTCTGGCTGTTGCAAATTTTGGGCTTAAACCTTTATATAGCTCCCTTTGGTCCGTTTGTAGCGGCGTTTTTACCCACTTTTATGAATGAAGGAGAAGGTGGTGTGAAAGAATTATTGAAAAGAGGTTTTGATCCTATATTTGGAAGGATATGGTATGTTCCGATTTTTCTCGTTGATGCCTGTTATTGCTGGTTTCTCTCTCTTCGCGGCGTGGTTGAGCGAAGGAGTTGTTCCTAAGCTGACTGTTTTATCTCAACCTTGGTTGGTTTTGTGTAATTTTGTATACATCTTCTTTCTTGGGGGTCCGTTTGGGGAAGAGTTCGGCTGGAGAGGCTATGCGCTTCCCCGTCTTCAAATGCGGTATTCAGCCCTTATCTCAAGCGTAACGCTTGAAATAATGTGGGCTTTTTGGCATTTACCTTTAAACTTCATGGCTCAACCTCCGGGTCCTCAATATGAAGTTGCATTTGGAATGCTTCTAGGCTCAATTGTCACCATGGTTTTTATGTCGATAACGTTCACTTGGCTTTACAATAATACTGGTGGTAGCGTTTTTGCTACTTTACTGTTTCACACGATGGTCAACTTATCTACATATGTTGTGTTCCCAGTGTTTGAGACGCAAACCGGACCCTTATACTACTTAACTTCAATTATGGCGGTTGCTATCATAATCTTAGCTATTTTTGGAGCAAAAAGAATGGTTCGAGAAAAGAAACAGGTTTCTTAAAACTAAAACACAAGGTGTTGATCGTCCTGAATAGGTTCATCGTTTATTATTTCAGCTTGGTTCTGTTGATTGGTAGTCTAGCTTATACTCCTTGGGTTTTGGCCTCGTACGGTATGTTTCCTTCTGAGCTGGTTTTTGTCTTCGTGATTGTTGGCGGTGTTTCTCCAGCGATTGCCGCGCTCATAGTGGTTAGGCTTGAATTTGGAAAGGGAGGAGTAGAATATTTGTTCAGCCAATTTAGCCGTAAGGGCTTTTCAAAGTTGTGGTTTTTAACGGCTGTTCTTCTTCCTTTGGCTCTGACAGTTTCTGCGATCTTGCTTTGGTCTATTGCTGGAGGGATATATGTTCTGGACCTGACGAAGTTAGCAGAGTTTCCACCCATCCTAATTGTAAATTTCTTGATGAACATGTGGGAGGAAATAGGATGGAGAGGATACGCTTTACCTGCACTTCAAAAGAAACATAACGCGCTTATTTCAAGCTTGATTGTAGGGGGTTTTTGGGCATTATGGCATTGGCCGCACTTCGCAGTTAAAGACAACGTGATGGCAGTCAACTACCATAATTATCTTTGGTTTGCCGTTTTTATATTACTATATTCAATCTCTTACACTTGGCTTTACAACTACACTAATGGAAGCCTTTTTACCGTATCGCTGTATCATGCATCTACAAACGCGGCAAACACCATACTATTTGTTGAAGCTAATATTTCCCATTCTATCTTCCCATGTTATTTTCTAACCGTCGCCATTCTTGCCACAGCTCTAGTTTTTGTTTTTAAACAAAAACTATGGTTTAAGCAACATTACTTGAAAGAAAAGGAAGAACACGGCTTTCAGCCTAGATGGTTTACATCCTATTCTTCAACTCGACTGCTGTCGTTAAAGCTTTTTCTAGGTTTCCATTTGCCTCTTTTAAAGCCTTCTTAGCTAGTCCGTAGCTGGCTCCCGTTTTAAGCATGATTATTGATGCTTTAACGTCGTAGCCTGTAGCTTCTAAAACCTTTGAAGCTTCTTCATAGCTGGCCCCCGTTTCAGCCATTACTATACGTTTAGCTCTCTCCCGTAGTTTAAAACTAATCGGCCTAAGACTAACCATGAGGTTGCTGTAGACCATTCCCAGCTTAACCATAACTGTTGTACTGAGCATCGTAAGAACGATTTTCTGAGCCGTACCAGCTTTCATACGCGTAGAGCCCGCTATCACTTCAGGCCCTACGACTGTACATACGACGATATCAGCATACTTCGAGATTTTAGCATCCGGGTTTACAGTAATAGCCACTGTGGTGGCCCTCCTCCTCTTAGCCTCTTTCAAAGCACCGACTACGTATGGGGTGCGTCCGCTGGCGGATATGCCTAAAACCGTGTCGATCCCACAGACTTTATACTTAGCGATGACTTTGACGCCGTTGCTCTCCCTATCTTCAGCCATCTCAGATGGACCGTACATGGCTTTAAAGCCTCCAGCGAGGATTGCCACGATTCTTCTAGGGTCTACGTTGAAAGTTGACAGCAACTCAGCTCTATCTATGACGGCTAGCCTACCGCTTGTCCCAGCACCTACGTAGAAAACACGCCCTCCACTCTTCAAACTGCGTAAGCAGGCTTCCACCGCCTTAGCAATATTTGGTATTTCCCCCTCAACAGCGTAGGCCACTTTCTTATCTTCATCATTTATCAGCCTTAGTACGTCTTCTACGTCAAGCTTATCTAAGCCGACGGATCTAACGTCTCTCTGCTCAGATATAAGCCTATCAAGTTCTTCCAAATCATCCATGTAGAAAAACAGCCTCCCTTACATACGCTCTACTAAATGCTGATTCAAAGAGGTTTTTCATCAAACGGCGGCTCAACGGCCTCCCGGCCTCTTTATACGCTAAAAGCAATGCTCCAAAAACAGGTTTAAATCTAGACCTTGACCTTCTAATAGATGGTGCTCTTCTCTTCAAAAGACGGAAGAAGAGTTTGGTGAAGTCGGCATCGCCTTCAAAAACACCCCCGCAGACACCAACCAACGGCCTCCTCAACTTCATCTTCATTACAACGGCTGAAGTTGCACGGACAAGTTCTAAGCAAGAACTACGTACAATGATGGATGCAACGCGGTCTCCAGCCTTCCAAAGCCTCACAACCAAAGGAGCTAAAGACGCTACTTCAACAACCCCTATCCTCCTCAACGATATTAGGTCTACAACGTCTACGAGGGAATTTACGCTGAAATGTTCTGGTATACGCTCTATTAGAGCCGTCTCCCCGCCTCTCCCATCGTAAGCCATCAATGCATACTTTAAAGCCTCTCTACCTATGTGGAAAGCACCCCCCTCGTCATCGATCAAGTAGCCCCAGCCACCTACCCTATGGTAAACGCCATCTTCGTCCAAACCTAAAACTATTGCGCCTGTACCAGAGACCGTAACAACGCCTGGTCTACCTAGAGTTGTAGCCATAAGCGCCGCTATGGCATCGCTATCCACATAAACCCTGTTGGAAAACCCCAATTTCCTAAGGCTTCGCCCTATCAGTCTTCTTCTACGCTCACTGCCACCTCCAGCCGTCGCTACGAAGATCGAATCGACCTGCTCGACGGTTATACCAGCCTCTTCAACGGCTTTATCTAAGGCCATCTTAACGTTGTCAAGCATTGTTTTAACACCAACTACAGATATGTTGGAGGATTTAGATAGACCTAAACCGATGATTTGACCACTTTCATCAGCTATCAGACATGAGGTCTTTGTAGCCCCTCCATCAATACCGCAGAAAAACCTCATACTCTAAAAATATAATAGCTGACACTTCGCTATATTTATTCGTGACTGAGCTTAGAATAGGCATTCAATCTCTAGTTGAAGACGGTTTACCACTTTTAACCAATAAACGTATAGGCGTCGTTTCAAACCATACCGGGGTCACGTCTGAGTTTGAACATTTAGTAGACGTGCTTTACTTCAAGCTTCATTTAAACGTTAAAGCAGTCTTCGCCCCAGAGCATGGTTTTAGAGGAGACCTGCCTGAAGGCTTCTCTGTAGAGAGTTATGTAGATGATAGGACGCGGCTTCCAGTCTACAGTCTATACGGAGCTAGGTTGAAGCCTTCCAAGGATATTCTAAATGAGCTAGACGTATTGATCTACGATATTCAAGACGTTGGAGCCCGCTTCTACACGTACATCTCAACGCTTTTCTACGTCTTGGAGGTTGCTGGAGAAACTGGTGTAGAAGTGCTTCTACTGGATAGGCCGAACCCTATAACAGGGGTCCGCATGGAAGGGCCGATTCTAGATGGTAGATTTAGGTCATTTGTCGGAATATGGGAGATCCCGGTTATGCATGGAATGACCGTTGGAGAGCTGGCTTTACTATTTAATGGAGAAGCTGGATTAAACGCGAAGCTGAAAGTGTATAAGCTGGTCGGGTGGAGCCGTAGAATGTGGTTTGATGAAACTAGTCTTCCATGGGTTCCTCCGTCGCCCAACATGCCGTGTTTAAGCACAGCGACGGTCTACCCTGGAACATGTTTACTGGAGGGGACTAACATATCCGAGGGGAGGGGGACAACTAAGCCCTTTGAACTGGTAGGTGCACCGTGGATAGACGGGTATAAAATTGTTGAAGAATTGAAGGCTCTGCCTCTTAAAGGTGTCAAGTTTCGGCCATCTACATTCATACCCAGGCACGGTAAGTATGCGGGCCAACTGTGCCACGGGTTGCAAATACACGTCACCGATAGAGATGTACTGGAGCCCGTTAAACTCGGATTGGCTATAATATGGGCGGCTGAGAGGCTACACCCCGATAAACTCCAGTTTAACGTTAAATGCTATGAAGATACGCTGGGATGCTCTGTTTGCGGAGTCGGCGCCTCATCTATTAAACCTCAAACAAGATACTACTTCGATTGCCTGATCGGAAACGATACCATCCGTAAGCTCATAGAGGAAGGTTGTGACTTTAAGGAGATTGCCAGATTATGCGATGAAATAGAGCTTTTTGAAAAAAATAGGAGGAAGTATCTGCTGTACAGTTGAAAGATTGGAGAGATTATGGCAATTCTCTCAGCCGCATTTTCCTTTGGATTTCAGGAACCATAAGTGTTTGAGCGTATTTGAAGCCGGATTCAATCCCCCTCAACCTGAAGAGGCAGGTGTAGTACTCTATGTATGGAAAACCAGTCTCCCCTCTAGCAAACGCATATGTGCTGGCGGCCTCCCTCCACTTTTCAAACTCAGCACTTATGTCTACGTAAACCTGCGGTTTGAAACCATAGGGGTCTTCCCAGTTCTCCGCGTAGTATAACGCCTTAACCTGGAACGGGGGCCCCTCCCTCTCAACGGCTGGTAACGCGGCGTAGAAGACGGCGTCTTTCACGTTGAAATAGGTATTCCTATGGTCTCTATGAATACTCCCCTTCCAATGAGTCACCAATATTTCAGGCCTATGCTCTCTAATTAAATCGCAGAGCCTAAACTTGACTTCGCTATTAACCGGTAACTCTCCATCCTTATAGGGCAGGAATACTACTTTGGCGCCTAAGATTTCAGCTGCATTCTCAGCCTCCTTACGCTTTTGAAAGCCGTAATCTTCAGCTGAAAGCTTGAAGTGCCCCTTCTCACCTAAGGTCATGTGTACGATGATTACATCGTGTTTTGAGCACTTAGTAATAATCCCGCCGCAGGTGACCTCCGCATCACCGGCGTGTGCACCTACCACCATCAGCTTCACCATACAACCACCTACAGAGCCTTCCTCATAATGTAAAAGCTTCTAGTTATTTTAAAACCGAACCGTGAGTAAAACTTCGCGGCCTCCCTATCGGTCCAAAGCAGGAAGGCATTATGGAAACCTCTCGACCGCATACTCTGGAGGCACTTAGCCATTAGAACACTTCCAATACCTTTCCCCCTCATATCCCTTCTCACGCCGAAGGGGCCGAAGTGTGTTCCAGGCCTATACCAATCATATTCTTCACCGTGAAAGTACTGGCAGTATCCTACAACATCGCCATGTTTAACAGCTACGAGTATTTGATCTTTGTCGCATCCGCTTTGAAGAAGCTCCAACGTATGCCTATACCAGTCCGCATGGAAGCTCTCTCTGAGGAATTTCAAAAGCGGGTAGATGTATCTAGTTTCTAGAGGCTGAATTTCCACTCCATCTCCTTTAAGCCTCTTCTCAGCTTCCACAACCCATTCAGGTAGGCTATAGTCTGGATATAGTTGAACATCCATACTCAAAGCCTCGTACATCTTCTCAAAACCATGCTTAACCAATAACGCAAGTAACTCTCCATACCTCTCTGGGTCCACGCCTGGGAAGAAGTAGTTTGGAGTGTATGGTGAAAACCAGACATATTTACGTCTCTTCTCCCTGAAAAATTTAAACGCCTCTATAATTAAACGGTCGGCAACATCCGTCCCAAGAAACGCGGGCTTCATGGCTATAGCCGTTATCCAGCCATCCTCATCATCCAATCCGTGGTAAAACAGGGGATACTGCCTTACAATTCCGATAAGAAAACCCACGATTTCACTGTTGTATTCTGCTATTTTCAGCCCAGATTTGTCGAAATTTGGATCGAGTAGGGCTTTCCTCTCCAATACTTTCAAAGTCAATGGATCTTTTCTGAAGAATTCGTTCCAAATGTTAACAAGTGCTTCTTCATCCCCAGCCATATATTCACGGATCGTTAACTGAAGCGCCATAGCTAAAACTATGCCTGCTTTGACTCTTAACAGTTTTCCAAGTTTGAAAAATCTTATCTATTCGGTCTGAGACTATAAAATCAGCATGAGGAAAGCTATAACATATTTTGAAAAAGCGGGGCCGGAGAATACGGGGGAGACGATTAGACTAGCTTATGAGAGAGCTTTAGAGCTTGGGATAAGGGATGTAGTAGTAGCTTCAACCCATGGTTCTACAGCGCTTAAACTGGCTGAAGTCTTCAATCCATCGAAGTTCAACGTAGTCGCCGTAACGATATCTGAAGGTTACAGCGAGGAGGGATGGACGATGACGGAAGATGAACGATTGGCCCTTCAGAAGAGAGGTATTAAAGTGCTTACATGTGCTCACTCCTTAAGCGACGGCGTTGACGAAGCATTCACAGGTCTTCTATCGGCTAAAGAAGTCATAGCTCAAACACTATACAGGTTTAGTCAAGGTATGAAGGTCTGCGTCGAAGTCGTTTTAATGGCCGCTGACGCAGGGCTTATACCAGTCGATAGAAGTGTAATCGCTATAGCCGGAACAGATAGAGGAGCTGATACGGCGATTGTAGTTAAACCATCATACTCTCGGAAGTTTACAGAGTTGAAGATAAAAGAGATAATATGCATGCCCAGTTGAAACACAATCGAAACCCCTATTTTTTAATTTTAGAGAGGACGATTTCATGTGTAGTATTTTAAAGTTCGGAGACCCGTCGGAAGCTGGTTTAAACTCTGAAAAACTACTGGAGGCGCTAAAGGTTTTAAAGAATGGAGTTAAAGATGGAGTCTACCCAGGCTTCGTAGCCTTGGTGGCTCGGAGAGCCACGATAGCTCTTTACGAGGCTGAAGGCTATGCTCAACTTGTACCTGAAGAAAAACCTATTACTAGAGAGGCGCTCTTCGACTTAGCATCAATCACTAAACCCGTTTGCACGGCTACTCTAACGCTTAAGATGGTTGAAAAAGGGCTTTTAAGTCTAAACTCTCCCATATCAGAGTTCTTCGACGGGTGGAGTCACGGATGGAGGGGAAACGTTAGAATAGAGCATCTTCTAACTCACAGTTCCGGATTACCCGCCTGGTTACCGCTTTATAAAACATGCAAAAGTAGAAGTGAGTTTCTAAATACGATAACCAAGTTGGATTGTGAATATGAGCCGGGTTCTAGAATTGTCTACAGCGATTTGGGCTTCATCTTATTGGGCTTTATACTGGAGACTGTTTCAGGGCTGAGCCTTGATAGGCTCTCTAATTCTGAGATATTCGAGCCGCTTAAAATGTATGAAACGACGTTTAAACCTACAGGCTCTCTGAAAGCTAGGGCTGTCGCCACGGAGAATTGCCCATGGAGGGGGAGGGTGCTGGTGGGTGAGGTTCACGATGAAAACGCCTATGCTTTAGGAGGTGTGGCTGGTCATGCCGGCTTGTTTTCCACCGCGTACGATTTAGCGGTTTTCAGCCAGATGATGCTTAATAGAGGATGCTATGGTTCTGTTAGAGTCTTAAAAGAGGAGACCGTTGAAGAAGCCGTGAAAGTTTGGCTTGAAGACGGCCCCAGAAGATTTGGACTTGGATGGGCCAAACCTTTCGAATGGCCCTTTCCTGATGAATCCTACGGACATACGGGTTTCACCGGGACATCGATCTGGATAAATCCTAAAATGGGTCTCTTCGCGATATTGTTGACTAATCGTATCCATCCATCTAGAAGTAATCCCGCTTGCGAGAGAATAAATGATATAAGAGGAGCTTTTCATAGGTTGATTGTAGAGGCTATTATAGACTGATTTCGGTAAAATTCATATATTTGTAAGCGGAAAATTTTTCTTGAATGTCTACATCATCTTCGGAGAAAGTTGAGCTTAGAACTGGCGTTATACCAGTTGCTTTATATGCAGATAAGCTTAGGAAAGTAGCATTAGCCGTTTTTAAGAATTTAGCCCCTCGAGATGTAATACTTAGAGATGTAGCTAAACTCAATCAAACACTATATGGAAAGCTTGTAGAAGAACTTAAACTCGGTAAAGGAGACTTCATAAGGATAACTATTAAAGCTTTCTACGATAGAGATAAAGGTGAAATATCGTTTGAAGAATCTCATATAGAAAGACTCGTATTCGAATCAGATATCAAACAGACCTATGAAGCTAAGTTAAGAGAATTAGAAGAGGTTCTTAGAAAGGTCGAAGCCGAGAAAGAATACTATAGAAAACAATTGGAAAATTTAAAGAAGGGTTTAGAAGAACTTCTAAAAACGCTTTAAATGCTGATCGTCCAGAGAGAAAAAATGTGGCTTCGTTTAGATTAGACCTTAAAAAGTAAAAATTTCGGGATCGCCTATTATAATCGTTGTTCGACTCTGAACGTTAAACCTTGCGGTTTACTGTCAAGCTCTAAAACTATAACAGTATCGTATGGGTCTGGGGCTCTGGCGGGTAACCCCTTCAAGAGTACTCTACCATCCTTCTTAGAAAACTTCACGTATTCACCTGTAGCCAACATGTACGCGTCTTTCACATCATTGCCCACACCTGCTATGCATACCTCCCTACCAGGCCATCTGAATACGTGCACATACACTTTACTACTTTTAGCTGTGAACGTCCCTACAGACGTGCTGAATGGGCATCTTTCAGAGCCGTATATGGACTCACCGTTAACCTTCATCCAAGAGCCTATTTCCCTAAGTATTCTTACAGCCCCGGCCGGGAATGTTCCATCGGCTTTAGGACCAACATTTAACAGGAGGTTGCCTTCACCACTTGCGCAAGTCACAAGCGTTTGAATAAGCCTTCTAGTGGATCTCCAGGCATCTCCCTTACAGTAGCCCCAGAAGTACTCCGTCGTGGTCATACACGACTCCCAAAGCCTACCTGGAGGTGAAAAACTTACATGTTGTTCTGGGGTGTCGAAGTCTTCTGGAAGTCCAGAGCGGTTGTTTATCAGTATTTCAGGCTGAAGCTTACGGACTTTAGCGTTGAGTTCAGCTGATCTCCAGTCTTCAGCCTTATATGGCCATGCTCCATCGTACCACAGAACGTCTAATCTGCCGTAGTTGCTACATATCTCTTCAACCTGGGTATGAACATAGTCTAAAAACTTAGACCAGCCCTCTGGGTCTTTCTTAGGCCCCTTCCAGTATTCAGGCCACCTCCAATCTAGAAGGCTATAGTAGAGTCCTACACGCATACCGGCTTTATGACACGCTTTAATAAATTCTGCCACAAGGTCTCTACCAGCTGCTGTTTTAGCAGCCGTGTAGTCTGAAACCTTACTATCGAATAGGCTGAAGCCGTCATGGTGTCTGCTGGTTAAAACCATGTAGCGCATACCGGCTTCTTTAGCGTAGGAAACCCATTCATCAGGGTTGAATTTTGTAGGTTTAAACTTCTCAGAAAGCTTTGAATACTCCTCTACAGGTATGTGTTCAAGGTACATAACCCATTCTCCACGGCCCAGTATCGAATAGAGGCCCCAGTGGATGAACATTCCGAAGCGCGCCTCTCTAAACCACGCTCCACGTCCACCACTCATGTAAACACCAAAACTTACAAATACTTAAACCAGTATTTAACTCTAGGGGGTGGTAATGGTTTGATTAAACTTGCTCTTTTCACTGTAACGTATTGTGGTTTATGGTATAGGGGGCCAGCCCTATCTCTAGAAGAGCAGATAGTTAAGGCTAAGGAGCTCGGCTTTGAAGGACTATCCATCGAAACTAAGAGGCCTGTTGCCCTTCCATGTGACTTGGATAATAGTAGAAGGAGAAAAATCAAGGAGCTCGCTGACTCTCATCAGATAGAACTCTGCGCCGTAGAAACCATGTCAAACTTTGTAAGCCCGATCATAGAAGAGGCGGAGAATAACCTATGCATGGTTAAAGAGGCGGTGGAGCTAGCTAGAGATCTTGAAGCCCCAATCGTGAAGGTCTTCGCCGCTTGGACTGGCACCAGTAGGTATGATGGCCTTGGAACGTACGAGTTCGCCAACAGAATCTTCGACTACAAGAGAAACTTCATAACAAGTGACGAGATGTGGCGGCTTGCCGTTAAAGGAATAAGGGAGACCGCTAAATGGGCTGAAGAATACGGTGTCACCGTAGCCCTTCAAAATCATCCTCCAGTAATAAACTATGGATATGAAGATGCTCTTCAGATGATCAGAGAGGTAGACATGGATAACGTTAAACTCTGTTTAGACGTACCGTTATTCGTAGACCAGAGCGATGAATATATACATAGAGCCGTAGAATCCTGCAGGGAAATGGGTATTGTACATTCACACTATGGCTCACACTCCTTCGATTTTGCAGAAGATGGGACGATAGTCATCAAGCGTGGGATATATCCTTGGATGAAAGCCGACCGTATAAACTACGCGGCTTTTGTAAACGAGCTTAAAAGAATAGGGTATGATGGCTTCATAGCTTCAGAAGAATGTGCTCCAGTGCTCGAAAACCACAAACCCCAAGGCATAGACGTAGTAGATAGACGGGTTAAAGCGGCTCTGAAATACATGAGAATGCTCATAGATACGGGAAGAGAGCCAAAGATAAAACTAGTCTAGAAAATATGACGACACTACCATAGCTTGTTTATTAGTAAGACGACTTACCACATATAAATACGGTGTGGCATAGATGAATAGACGACGTCGAATGTAGGCCTCTTCTACTCGTTAGTTTTGTACATGGCTTAAACGCTATGGCTGTTGGCTTTTCCATAGCCATACATTCGTTGAAATTCAAAGGGCGTTAGAATTGGTCTTAAACGGAGAAAGAAATAAAGCGTTTAGACTTGGATTAGCTATGTTATTTCAGAATTTAACTCATTAATGAATATATGTTTATTAATTAAAGCAATAAATTTATAATGGGGTCTTTGTTATGAGGAATGTCACCTTCGGCATAGTTTTACCTCAATCTGTGCTTAGTTATGTTACAGTTAGTAATGTGGCATTAGAATGCGAACAGCTTGGTTACGACTCTGTATGGCTTAATGATCACCTCTATGAAAGATGGTTGCCATTTGAGGAGCATAGACATCCATACTTAGACTGCTGGACGTTGCTTCCGGCTCTCGCCGTAGACACAAAGACGATACGCCTCGGCAGTCTTGTAACGTCAAACACTTTTAGACACCCGTCTCTACTTGCCAAGATGGCTACCACGCTTGATATAATAAGTGGAGGCAGGCTCGAGTTTGGAATTGGCGCGGGGGATCTGCCCATTGAACATTACACCTATGGAATACCTTACCCCTCAGATAATGAGAGGATTTCAAGATTACATGAAGCTCTTCAAGTAATTATTAAAATGTGGATCGAAGAGAAACCCCGCTTTGCCGGGAGGTTTTATGAAATAAGAGAGCCACCATGTTTTCCTAAACCGATCCAGAAACCGCATCCACCCATATGGATAGGATCCATCACTGACAGAAGGCGCATAATTAGATTGGTAGCCGAGTTCGCTGATAACTTTAATGCGCTTGGTGGTCCACCAGAATCATACGCTGAAAAGATGATGATACTAGATAAATATTGTGAGGAGATTGGGCGTAAACCAAGTGATGTAAGGGTTCTGAGTTAAGTATGGATTCATATTATTTCATCTCGCTTAACCCCTCCCTCTCGATTAATTCATAGAGGGCTCTTTGGGGGAACCCTACTCCCCGCATCTGAAGTTCAACCCCAGCCTCCCCAGTCCCCATAGGCTACCGTGTAGCCAGAGCAGAGGGGACAAAAAAGCTAAACCCGAAAACTATTTAAACCTATCTATTTTGAAGCTGCTAACTACGGCGAAGCTGGCATGGATTTATCGATGTTGCGATCAAAAAAGATGGTGGCCTTATCGAAAGCACAATACGTGATTTAAAAGCGATGGTGAATGCGGGCGTTCAAGACTTCATACTTGGATTCAGTGACCGCACCGACACCGAAGCCGTAATGATCTTCGCTGAGCAAGTAATTCCAGCCCTAAGATAGAAAAAATCTTAAATGCGATCAAATGTTAAATTTAAGTTTTAAGGCTGTCTAAGCCTCGTCTGCGTTATTTTGTCACACCTTTAAGTGGAAAAGTCTAATGGCGTTCTCGCTGAGTATCTTGTCTTTGTTCCGTCTTTCTATTTCCAGCGAGTTTATGAGCTCATGAGCTCTATATGTTTCCGTATGCTGCACATAGCGTAGTCTGTTCCGAATAGGATGTTGTTGGGGCGTTCGCTTGCTGTTAGAATTAAAACTTTATCTTGGCAAGGCCTGTATCCGCAATGACTTCTTCGTCAGCTAAGCCTGAAGTGTCGAAGTATATGTTCTCATAAGGCTTTGTCAGGTCGTAACAGTATTCAACAGGATAGAAGTAGTGTGCAATAACTATCTTAAGCGCAGGGAATTTTTCTGCGATTTTGATTATGAATTTTGGGTCGTTGTATTTGGCTTGTTCTGGGTGTTTTGGACTTGCCCCCGTGTGAATCATTATTGGCAGATCGTGTTTGATGCATAACTCGTAAACAGGTAGAAGCCTCTTATCTGTTGGGTAAACAGTGTCATGCCCTGGGAAGATTTTAATAGCAACAATACTCCTAGCTTGAAATAGTTGATCAAGTTTCTGTATCTGATCAAGGTAATTCCGTTTCTGAATATCTAAGGTTCCCATCACGTACAATTGTCTATCACCTTTTACGAGTTGCAGAACTTCATCTAAACTGCCTATTTCTGACTTTGGAGTATTGTCTGGTATCAATATAGCGTAGTCTACCTTACTTCTACGAAGCTCCTTAAGCAATTCTTCCTTGGACTTTTCAAGAGTCCTCCTTTTCTCTAAGGAAGGTAGATGTTGGTGACAATCGATCATCATCGTGTCAAATATGCCTTGGATTGTATTAAATGTTTTTGGACAATTAGGGCGAAACTCATTTGAAGGCTTCATTAATAACGCAAAGCCAGATGCTCGGAGGTGGAATGACCCCCTAAATAGGTATAATGATAAAGTTAAAACACGTGTTTCTAAACACGAAAGTCTTAAGAAAATTGAATAGTAGCCCGGGGGAGATTCGAACTCCCGTCGGAGGCTCCAAAGGCCTCCATGCTTGGCCGCTACACCACCGGGCTTCATTTGAAATGAACTTCGAGGAGGTTAATTAAGATTTATTTCGTTGAAAAAATGGGAGGGTGTTCAGTTAGTCTTGCGATGCTATATTATTGGTCTTGGAAGTATTATCCATGCCAGTATGCTCAGCGTTAAGACTTGTAAGACTTCTCCCAGTATTACTCCAGATGCGAATGGTACAACCTTCTCCTCGTAAAGCTTGCTTCCGCCCATTCTAAGAACGATGTTCTTAACGATTAAAGCCACTAGTATTGGAACCCATGCTCCCCACAGGGAGACGCCCCAGGCCCATGAGACGGGTGCGACTATGGGGTCTGGGAACCATAGGAGCTTTGTATATAGGTATCGTCCTACAATCACTATGATGAAGCCTATGAGTAGATGTATAGTGGCTTCTGAAATCGGTGTATCAACAGGTCTATACCAGAAGTTCCACTGAATATCTCCTTGGAAGTCTCTGAGCTCATATCCGATTCTTCTGGCTCCATAGAGGCCTGGGAGTATGGCTATTCTACAGAGCAGGTAGACGAATAGGGCTGGGAAGAGCGAGACTATTATCAGCTTAAAAACGTCCCTACTGTTTATCCTAGCGAGGTCGGCCATCTTGTAGGATAGAACAGATGCGTAGAATGCCGAGCCGAAGCCCGCGGCGGCATAATGTCCAATATGTTCCCTGCTCAGCAGAGGGACGAGCGCGTAATCTACTGAGTTTATTTCAGGTAGAAGCTGGGTCGGCCAAGCCATGATCCTTATCATAGCCGGTGTGAGGTCGTAGCACGGCTCGTAGGCAAATCCAACCCTTCCCCAGACCATTCCGGTGACGATCCAAGTTACTATTCCTGCGAATGGGACTACGAAAGACAGCCATGGGCTTAGCCCCGTATATATGAAGAAGATCATCATTAGTATGAAGGACACGATCACCATTATCCAAGAGCTCCTATAGGATATAGGCTCTCTACCTTCAAATTCACTCCTACTACTGGATCTTCCGAATGCAACTCTCAAAGTTTCAGCTATGTAGCGTCTCTCGTAGATTATCATGGAGATGAATATTCCAATAAGAGCACCCGTGCTGACGACTGAGATTTGAATCGGTGGGCTGACGTAGGGGCTTGGAGCACACCAGTTTCTTCCACAGAAGTCGTACTGCGTCATCTCCGTGTAGTATCCAGCGGCATAGGAGACAAATATCGCTATTTCAAAAATCAGCAGGTAGAACAGTGTGCTGAAAAGGTAGTGCACCGGTATTATTAGCATGAAAGCCCAGAAAGTCGGATGTTTATTTATGCCTAAGTGCCACGGTATTCCGGGTGGTGCAAACCACTGTGAGCCAGGTCCACAGGTGCTAGTCTTCCAAGAGTATATGTCTGGGAACCATGGGAACATGTACGTTGCACCTATCGGTAGGCATAGTATGAATCCCACTAGTAGCCCTAAGAGGAACGTTGTCCTCATGGGCCAATCTCTCCTCCTTATATTCTCCACGTTGACTAGGCAAGTGTGGTATACTAGAGTGTAGGGGAAGGGTATTTTCTCTATTTCAATCCACTCGCGTCGGAAGATATTGGCTATCCCTATGGTGATGCATGAGAATATTCCGAACATTAAGAAGCGCCACATGATCGCTGGAAGTATGGAGTTCCAAGGTAGCCGTCCTAAGTCTCCAACCCCATTTATAAGCGGTAAAGACGCCTCTGTTGGAAGTGTTACGAATTCAGGTAGGTATCTGCCAAAGGATTCTGAGATGGCGTATCTACTTAGAAGATAGGCTTGATCGTTGCCCCCTACGACTCCCCCTATCATCGCGCATGAGACGAGCGTTACAAAGAGGTAGGCTAAGTTTCTACCTGTAAGATACTTCCTCATGCCTGGAATCTGCCAGAGAGCCATTATTACTAGTAAAGCTACCATAGGCCAGCCTGGGAAGTCTCCGCCAGTCATCATGATTGGTGAGCCTAGGCTTTGTGCACATCCTAGCGGTGCTGGTAGTAAGGGGCCTTGGAAGCTTATGACAAATGCTAACACTACGCTTATGATCGCACATATGGTTAGGGTTGTCGGTTTAATCCGTTCTGCTTCAGAGGTTTTTTCAACCAATATAACACCAGTAAATTTAATACGCGTATATTCTTTTTAAGAGTTATCCTCTAATCTCCCTTGTTTAAGACGCTTCTAAGGTATTTCTTGAAGGTTTCGAGGAAGCGCTTAGCGTCTTCAGTTTTAGTGCGTCTTCTAAATTCCCTAGCTATGAGAGCTATCAGCCCGGGCTGTGAGACGGCTTCTAATATGGCTAGAAGCTTTAAAGCGGCCAGGCTTCTATAGAATTGAAAGTCTACGATGGATCCTCCATGCTTCTCATAAGAGTCTACAAACGCCTCAGACAGCTTCTGGCTTTTTCTCCCAGACATTTTATCTTCGAAGTCTAGAAAGTTGAAGGCATATGCAACGTCGAAGGTGGGTTCAGCTATCTCCGCGCTTTCCCAGTCGATCACATAGGCTTTACCGCTACTGTAGACTACATTGTCAAAGCCGTAGTCGCCGTGAATCAGCCTCAATCTGGCTTCAACTTGGCAATCCTCAAGCTTCTTCGCGTAGTTGAAAAGCCTCGCAAAAACCCATGGTTTCCCCAGCGTAGTCAACATAGATATGACCATTAAGGCTTTAACCTCCTTCAGATCACCCATGGGGTAGTCTTTCTTAACCTTTAAGACGTCTCCAACCTCGCTTGGAGTTACGCTGTGAATGCCGACTAGCGACCTCACCATGGCGTCGATAAATTCATAACCGTCTGAAATATGGGACTGTTGAATCTTCTCCATTATCATGAAGGGTTTACCTAAAACCTCTCCGCTTTTATCGACGGTGTAAACTCTTGGAACTGGCACACCCTTGCTATGTAATATGCTTAGAATTTTAAACTCTTTAAAAGCCTTCTTCCCATCGCCTGAATAGGCTCGGAGAATGAGTTCTCTATTAGAGCCGTCTTCGAATTCAACCTTGAGAAGGTACATTGTATTACTTAGCCCCTGTTTCTCATAGAGTTTTAACTCTAAAACTTTAACGTAGCCAGGCGTCAGCTCTTTAAGCTCTATGGAGTTTAAGTAATCCTCCAGTCTAGAGGCGAGTTTAGAATGGTCCAAACCACCACCTCTGGAGAGGCCTAGCCTCTGTACTTCCTCTTCTCCTCCCAAACCTTCCTCATAGCCTCTATGTTTTCGCTCCTGTATTTTAAAGCATGTCCCGGAGCCATGATAACGCCTCCCGTTCTACCGAGCTTAACGCACTCTTCAACTTCCACTGCAACTTGGCTTGGTGTTCCCCTATCTAAAGTTCTAGCGCTCACACCGCCCCATAGGGTAATCCTACCTTGGAAATCCCTAAGTATTTTAGCCCAATCGTTGCACTCACGTTGTATGTTCAATATGTCAACACCCATCTCTATCAACTCTGGCACCAACACCTCTACATCTCCATCACTATGGAGATAGCAAAACGCCCCCGCATCCTTAACAGCTCGGTAGAGTTTTTCATGTCTAGGTTTTAAAAACCTCCTCCACCATTCGGGTGAGAATAGAAGCCTATCCTCCATGCCCCAATCGTCACCATAGAGCACTACGTCGAAATCCACCTCTCCCAGAACGGCCTCTAGAACTTCAAGTTTAACCTCAACGACCATATCCATTAGTTCATCCACGGCGTCTGGATACAATCTAGACCATAGAAACAACTTATGCATACCACCTAATAGAAGCCAAGCCCTCTCAAATATCCCCCAGCCGTGATCGAGAGCCAACAGGCTGACCTTACGGTCAACTCTACGAACGGCTTCAAAAACCGGCTCTAGTATTCTACTTTTAGACGGTGAAGGTGGTTTATACCTGTCCAAGTCTCCCAACTCGGTAATGGGATGGCCGACTGGAAAACCGTCTGAAAAGGGGTCTTTAAGAGTCCAAACAATCCCCCAGTCGTCTACACCTTCACTTCTATGCTCCACTATGCCAGGCTCAACCGTTTTAACCGATTCGTCGAACATGGGGCAGGGTAGCCACCAAGGCTCCCTCCACTCAATAGCTGAGAGGGCGTTCTCCCTCGGAGAAACTTTAAACGGCATACTTTAAGCTATTTTTAACATACGTGAATTTAAGCGTTAGCGCTTTCAAGCTGTATGCTAACGGAAGTTTAAAACCTAGGGAATATTGACGATCCACCGTTCTCTTAGAAGAGTCCGACCTTCAGGCCTCACCTATTGAAAGGTCGAGCCTTTCTGTAAAAGTTTTTAAGCGTAATCTCCAGCCTCTTCTAGAAGAAGATGACGGATTTTGCCGTTCAAGTTAAAAGCCTCGTTAAGGTTTACAATGGCAGAGTTAAGGCTTTGGATGGTGTGGATTTAATTGTTGAGGCTGGTGAGACTTTTGCACTACTCGGTCCAAATGGTGCTGGTAAAACTACGCTCATGAGGGTTTTAACAACGCAGCTTAAACCCTCAGCCGGCGACGCATATGTTTTCGGCTTAAACGTAGTCCACGACAGCGGCAAGGTTAGAAAACTCGTCAGCTACGTGCCCCAGGAGATGAGCGTATGGACCGATATCAACGGCTATGAAAACCTCTTAATATATGCTAAGATTTTCGGAATTCCCCGCTTGGAGAGGGAGAAAATAATAGATGAAGCCTTGAATATTATGGGTTTAACTGGTGTTAAAAAAGACCTCGTCAGAACGTACTCCGGCGGCATGATAAGAAGGCTTGAAATAGCCTGCGCTATGCTTGTTAAGCCTAAAATAATGTTTTTAGATGAGCCGACGATAGGTTTAGACCCTGGCGCTAGAAAAATAGTCTGGGAGAAGTTGAACATCTTCAAGAAAGAGTATGGTGTAACTATTTTCTTCAACACTCATTATATGGATGAGGCAGACCTATACGCCGACGACATATCTATAATAGATAGGGGGAAGATCGTGGCAAGAGGTACGGGTGAAGAGCTTAAACGCTCTGTAGGTGGGGAGATAGTATCTTTTACTTTGAAAAATCCGCAATCTGAGTCTTGGCTTCTGGAAGAGGTTCGTAGATTAAAATTCGTGAAAGACGCCTTTATGGAGGATAGAATCCTGAATGTTCTCGTCGATGACGCCGAGTCTTCTCTCCCGTATATTACAGATTTTCTAAAATCGAAAGCATTAAATGCTGATAGGATCTCCATAACCAAGCCGACTTTAGACGACGTCTTCCTCAAGTATACTGGAGGTAGACTTGAGGAAAGAGGTAGGATAAGCGATGTTAGACAGGTACGATATATGATCAGGAGGTGACAGTATGATTGTGGCTTTTAAAAACATGCTGGCTATGATTGAACTTGAATTGAGGAGGCTGAGCCACGATAGGACGGAGATATACTCTAGAGCCGTTCAACCTATCCTGTGGATAGTCGTATATGGAACAGTCATGGGTAGTATTAGAGCAATACCGACGGGCGGCATACCGTACGTAGACTTCATCACACCGGGCGTCATCATTCAATCGACAACGTTCATAAGCATATTCTACGGGCTGACGATAGTTTGGGAGCGTGAATCTGGTATTCTGAAAAAGCTCCTCGTAGCTCCCGTCTCTAGGTATTCTATAGTGGTCGGCAGGGCTATGGCTTCAGGCGTTAGAGCGATCTTCCAAGCCATGATAATCCTACCCATAGCGATCGCCGTAGGCGTAAGGTTCCTACCAAACCCCGCATATCTAGTATTAACCTTCATAGTGATATTTTTCGCCTCCGGCGGATTCGCAGCGGCATCGATACTGGTGGCCTCTTTCATGAAGACACGGGAGAGATTTATGGGTATAGGGCAGGCGATCACCATGCCATTGTTCTTCGCAAGCAACGCCCTATACCCTGTTCAATTAATGCCGCCGATTTTAAGAGAGTTTTCAACAGTAAACCCGTTGAGTTACGTTGTAGATGCTGTAAGAGGTCTTCTGATCACTGGGAACCTCTCTAACCTTCTAGGAGATTTAATCGCAATCGCGGTATTCGATATAGTGATGTTTGCCTTGGCTTCGATAAGCTTTAGACGGATAATAGAGTGAAATAGGTATGTCAACAAAGCGGGTGACTGAGATACCTATTTTAAGCTCTTTGCAAACTTGGCCCGTCTTCTCCAAAATTTTGGAATTAAGGTAATCGCCGTAGTATCTTCCGGAGAACCTTTTTACCTACAATAGGGATTTCAGAATGATGATGTGGGGTTTGGAGGCGCTTCAGAACTATGAGAGACAAGCGAAAGTATTAAAAAGATTCAACCCGTTCCGGCCGAAGACTTGTCCTCTTAGACTTGAAGTTAACGTGTACACTGGATGTGCTTTTCAATGTATATACTGCTACGCTAGAGCGTATGTACGTGATTTTGAAAAGCCTAGGTGTAAACCCAGCTTTGAAGAAAACCTTAAGAAAGACGTTAAGAAGGCTGTTGAAATCGGATTAAACAAACTACCTGTGAGTATTTCAAATTCCTGCGACCCCCTTCAACCGTTGGAGGATAAATATGGGCATACGTTGCTTACGGTTAAACTTCTAACGGAGAACGGCTTTCCGATAATAATAGTCACCAAAAACCCTTCAAAGCTTTTGGAGTCGAAGTATTTGGAAGCTATGGACTCTAAGAGAACCTTGATAGAAGTGACCGTTATAAACCTGGATTCAAAGTCCTTCGAGCCGAATACGCCTTCTCCAATGGAGAGGATTACCGCAGCGGGAGAATTGGTCGAAGTTGGTTTCAACGTCGCCATTCGAATAGACCCGATTATCCCACGTTTCGGGGAAATTCTAGGCCAGTTGCCATCGGAAATAGAAACACTTATAGAGAATATCCGTGAAATCGGAGTAAAGCTTGTCGTAGCGAAATGCTTAAGGCTTGTGGGGGCAACGGCTAAAGCACACCCCACCTTCTATTATGGACTACGGCCATACTACAAAATTAATGGCGTTTGGACTGGTAACTGCTACGAGCTTAGAAACGATGTTAAGCAGATACTTCATATGCCTGTCTACTTAGCATGCTTAAAGCATGGAATATGCTATTCAACGTGCCTAGATGATGTAGATCTCCCAGGTTCAACACCATGCGATCGAGGCAACCTACTTCTGTGTGGAAGAGAAAAAGTTAATAGCTTTAACTTTTGAAGAGTTAATCGGCCCGTTTCAATGGCTTCTCCAATACCGATCAAGTTGAGTATAGGGAAAAACAGTATTTCGGTAGAAGTTGACGGAAGGTCTTTTTCAGTAACCTTTCCAAAGAACTCTCTTGAAAAATATCCCGAGCCTGCTAAGAGAATTCTAGCGGAGAACCTGGCTTTCGCATCAACAATCCACCTGCCCTTCCTAATGGGTAAGAACACTGTCATGTATCAGATGCGTAAGCCTCTAGCGAAAGAGCTGATCGAAGAAGGGTTTCGACTATCCCTACCAGCAACCGCTTTTCTAAAATCTCAGAAGACATCGGAATTGATTGAAAAATTCTCGAAGTTTCAGTATTTCTTCGAAGAAGAGGAGCCTTCGAAACACACCTTACGCCAAGAGGACTTTGAGGATAAAGCTGTTCTACTTTTCTCGTTTGGAAAGGACAGCCTGCTCACCTATGCCATCTGTAGGGAGATTGGGGTTAAAACAGTACCCGTCTACGTTAGAGAGCCTCTTACAATCTGGGAGAACTACTTCAAGGAGGAGCTTTCCAAGAGGTTCTTCGAGGAGTTTGGAGAAGAGGTATTATTCATCGATAATGGGCTTGGAGCTCTTAGAGAGCCTGATAAAGGATTGGAGGAGAGGGGTTGGTATGGTTGGGAGCTACAGCTGACCCAGATAGGCCTCATGCTGATACCGATAGCATACGTTGAGAAGGCTAGGTACATATTCTTCGGTAATGAGAAGTCTTGCGATGAGGGCTTCTTCGACAAAGAAGGCTTCTGGTGCAACCCAGTTTACGAGCAGAGTAGCGAGTGGATTTTAAAGTTCAGAGAAATCGTTAAAACACTAGGCGTGGAAAACATCCTCATCGGTTCTCTAATCGAGCCTCTACATGAATTAGCCGTCATAAGGATTCTACACCACCGCTACCCTGAGGTCGCCAAATACCAGATGTCTTGTGGGGAGAATATGCCTGAGCCTAGAAAATCCCGCTGGTGTGGAAACTGCTCTAAATGCGCTCGAATATATGTCTTCCTCTTGGCTAACAACGTAGACCCGGAGAAGCTGGACATGCCCACTAATATGCTTGAATCAAAGTATAGAAGCCTCTTCTGCCTCTTCAACGGCGGCAAAGGCAACTACGGTTACGATTCGGCGAGACTTGGAAGAGATGAGCAGCTTCTAGCCTTTCTACTAGCCTACCGGAACGGTTACGAGGGAGATCTAATAGACCTATTCAAGAAAATGTATTTAGAGGAGGCGGAGCGTAGAGAAGGAGAGTTGAAGAAGAAGTTTTTCGGAGTAAATTTGGCGAAAACAACACCTGAGGAATTAAAAGGCAGGGTCTTGGAAATATTTCAAGAAGAGCTTAAAGAAGTATGGTAGGGAGAAGCACATAGCTTATGACTATTAAAACCTTATCGTTATCAACACGGTTTTTAAAATATGCTCAATCTACTATTATGATTGATACAACATGGTTGAAAGAAGTAAAGACTGGCTGGATCAAGCTGAGGGCGATTTAGAACATGCTAAAAACGATTTAAGGTCAAGCTTTTATGATTGGGCTTGTTTTTCAGCTCAACAATCCGCTGAAGAAGCGGTTAAGGCTGTTCTACAAAAGCTTGGAGCTGAAGCTTGGAGTCATTCGGTCTTCGATCTGCTCTCCAGCTTAAGCGGTAGAATTGAAGTTAGCAGTGAACTATTGGATTATGCTTTAGAGCTCGATAAAGCATATATACCTACGCGTTATCCTAATGCACATCCATCTTCTTCCCCCAGGAGGAGATATACGCGAAGGGAGGCTGAACGTTTAATTGAATATGCAGAGAAAATATTCAAGTTCTGTGAGAGTGTTCTTTCCAAAATTTAGTAGGGAAGAAGTCGTTAGAGAGCTCAGTAGATGCGTTGGGGAAAACCGTAAACCTTTGGGGCTATATAAGGTTTTACTGTTCGGTTCTTACGCTAGGGGTAATTATACGGTCTCGAGCGACATAGATGTCTTCGTCGTATTCGACGATGAGAAAATCAGCGAAGATAAAGTATGCAAAACTTTGATGAAAGCTATTAAACTCCCTAGGGTTGAACTACACATAATGTCGAAAAAAGAGTTTGAAACATGTAAAAGCTCAAAGTGGGTAAAGACGATGGAGGAAGAGGGGATAAAAATCTTAGACGCTCCCTAACAATTTCTACTTTACGAATTCTAAATCTTGCATAAAGCACTATAGGGAAGCATTGTTTAGGGTTAAAGCTTTTAACAATAGAGGGGTTTAGAAATTATAGGTAGGATGAAATGAATGAGAAGGAGTACCTCTACCAGGAGAGGTTGAAGCGTTATTTAACCGCTATGCGTAATGAAAAGCCGGATCGTATTCCAATCCGTCCCTTCGTCGCAGAATTCACCGCGAAGTATGCTGGTTACACTTGTCAAGAAGTTACGCATGACTATAGGAAGGCGTTTGAAGCTGTGCTTCAGTGCGCTAGAGACTTCGATTGGGATGCTATGGTTCCCAACATGGTTTACGTGTGGACTGGTCTTACCCAGGCCCTCGGGTTGAAGTATTACGCTGTCCCCGGCGTCGACATCCCACCGGATACGCCGTTCCAGTACCTCGAGCCTTCCGAGCAGAAGGCGTTTATGAAGCCGGATGAGTATAATATGCTCATAGACGACCCGACCGCGTTCTTATACAATATTTGGCTTCCACGAGTCTCAACGGAATTGGCGGAAGATTCTCCCCTATACAGGGGTAGGCTTGCACTAGTGAAAGGGGCTATGGCTATGCTCGACTACTTCAACGCTTCAGCCCTACAGGTGGAGAGGATGAAGAGGGAGACGGGGACCGTGTCAGCTATAGCTGGGATTCTCAAAGCACCCCTAGACATAATCGCGGATAAGCTACGTGGATACATCGGTCTAGTTAAGGATTTACATAGGCAGCCTGGGAAAGTGCTTGAGGCCTGTGAAGCCCTCGCCCCTCATTTGACGAAGGTTGCACTTATGACTGCGGATCCAGAGAGGAAGGTGCCTATAGGCTTCTGGATGCATAGAAGCTACGTACCCTTCATAAGTATGAGCCATTTTAAAAACATCCACTGGCATACTCTGAAGCCTATTATCGAGGAGATCTGGCGTCAAGGGCATCAGGTGCTCTTCTACGCTGAAGGCGATTGGACTACGCACTTAGACAGTTTCGCCGAGCTACCTGAAGGTAGCATAGTGTTCCACGTAGATAGAAGCGACATTTACGAGGTACGTAAGAAGCTGAAGGATAGGTTCTGTGTAAGCGGGGGGATACCCAACTGGTTGCTTTCAATCGGGACACCTGAAGAGGTGCAACGCTACTGTAAGAAGGTGATAGACGTTCTAGCTTCAGATGGAGGGTATATCATGGATGCGTCAGCCATAATCCAGAACGACGCTAAGGTTGAAAATGTTAAAGCCATGACGGAGTTTACACGCAGCTACGGTTTATATCCTCTAGAGCAGGCTCAAGGCTTAAAGCAGCAGCTGCATTCAATGGAGGAAGTGGATGAAACAGGGCCTACACTAAGGTCTAAGGTTAAACCGGGTATATGTATCCCATGGGAGGAGAAACGTAAAGAACTACCGCGAATCCTAGGCGGTGAAAACCTTCTAAGGAGGATCTGGGAAGAAGTAGAATCCTTCGGATATCTATTCATCTGGCAGATCCTGCTCTCCTTCTAAAGGAACAGTTACAGCCTAATCAAACCCACACATTTTTAACAGTCATGGAGAAGATTGGACGTAAAACATAAATGCTATAAAGGTCTTTAATCTACTTTATAATTTACCGGAGGAAAGTGTTTTGAAAAAGATGTTGATCATTTTAGCGATATTAGTTCTATCTACGGCTTTAACGACACCTATTCTTGCTGCTCCAGAATCTGGGCTACCGCATAGGTATACGTGGGATGCAGACCTAGTAAACGCCGATGTGGTTCATAGCATGGGCTATACTGGTAAAGGCGTATATATCGCCGTGCTCGACACTGGTTTAGTTCCCAACTGGCGTGACTATTTCCCAGCCGATAGGATAGCTACGGAGCTTGCTAAGGGCTTCTATGAGCCTGTACATGTCGATCCGAAAACTGGTGAACTCGTCTACGCGGGTTTCGTCGTTGAAACCTCTTGGATAGGTTCAACGCTCTCATCGCATGGGACACATGTGGTTAGCACGATAATAGGCTACAAATATTACGCGCCAGCAGATGCAGCCGCTGGACTACCGCTTCCACCGCTGTTCATAGAAGGGATTGCTCCAGATGCAACGATCATACCTATAAAAGTGCTGGAGACGTACAATCTCCCGCCATACACTGGGCCTGAAGGCTTGGTCTTCGGTACAGAGCTGATGGTTGACGCCGGAATCCGCTATGCAACAGAATTGAAGCTTAGAGGCTACAGTCCAATGATAATATCGATGAGCTTAGGAGGGTCTGAGCCGTCAGACATAATCGAAGACGCTATAAACTACGCTATTGAAAACGGCGTTATAGTCGTCGCAGGGGCGGGTAACAACGGGCTTGAAGGGATGGATTGGCCGGGTGCTTATCCGCAGGTGATATCTGTAGGTGCATGTGGATGGAAATGTGAATGGTACTGGCCTGGTTATATTGAGCCTCCGCCATACCGCCTCTGGTGGTTGCAGGATGATACTTATGGATACAACGACGTTCCAGAAAAGAAAGTTTCTAAGTCCGTCTATGTGACAGACTGGAGCAGTAGAGAAAACGATAACCGTGTGCCCGGTTATGATCAGGAGCTTGATGTGCTTGCTCCAGGTAGCTGGGTTAGAGGACCTTTCCCAGACTCTCCAGGCTATAGTCATCTCCCCTGGTGGGCTCAGGGGAGAGGCTGGATAAAAGCTCCGCCAAACCTCGCCAACTTCTACTACTTAGGTGGTACAAGCATGGCAACGCCACACGTCTCAGCCGTTATAGCCCTCATGTTGCAGAAGAACCCCAACTTAACCCAAGGAGAGGTTGAAAGTATCATAAAGTCGACGGCTTTACGTATTTCACCCGGCTCTATGAAGGTATTCGACTATGGATCAGACGGATGGGGATGGTATACTAAGACGTGGGATAAAACGGCTACGGGTGCTGGCTTAATACAGGCTGATAAGGTTGTCAAGGCGGTTCCACAGTCATAAACATGTCTAAATCCCCCTCTTTTCCCTGTCTGAGTGTGTTCTATCAGAGAAGAATGTCAAACGACCTTTTCTCAACTCGTATGCGGCCTCATAAGGGGTTATAAAGAGCGACTTTTAAAGCGTTGAACATGTCTTTAGCGTACTCAGCTGCCTCATAAGGGGTTATAAAGAGCGATTCAACAGTTTAACTTGTCTAAGCATAATTCTAATTTTAAGGTGTGCCACCACCCTGTTATTCCTATCCTATATAGGACTCGGGATTATCGACACCTCCAAAGGGTGCACATATTGTCTCTACTTCAACGGCATTCTTCATATAACCAGCTTCATGTACATGTTTCCCTACGATTCAATTAGAGGGTCTTTAAACGCTATGCGGAAGTTTTTCCAAGAAATTTCCCTATGAATTAAAAGCTCTTGGTCGTGGGTATAGATTATCGGAACTTTATTCACTAGGAAGTTTGCTACTATTAGGGAGTCTCTTCCTCCAAGTCTGTACTGCTTGGCTAGGCTAAGCGCGACGGCACACGTCTTCTTTGTTTGGCTGAAAAATTCAATATATGGATGTTTCAGAAGTAGCATCAGCCTTTTTACTGCTTCACTTGGAACCCATTTTTGGCCTAAAACGAGCGTATGGTAAGTTTCATGTAGTATTGTGGGGTTTAAGGCCACACGGTTTTCCGGAGACAGGTTGATAAGTAGATTCTTCAGTTTTTCATGTTCTGGGTAGAATGGGTCGAGTGCATAGCATAGAATATTAGTATCTAACCCCATCATTTTTGGAATTTGCTCCATAAAGCTTTCATTTTTGAAGGCGGCCAATTCTCTGGTCTGCCCGTTCTAGGAGGCTCAGACGTTATGACTTTACGGAACTCCTCCATAAAGTTTTTGGGCTTACTGGGAACTATTAGGAAGCCTTCGCTCGTCTTTTTAAGCGTTACCGTATCACCTATCTGATCCCTTATGTCTACTGGAATGTAAAGCCTTCCTTTAGAATCTATCTTAAGATGAACCTCGTCCATTTCCCACTTTATTATAGTGGGATTAACAGTCATTTAAGCTTTTTTTCTTTTACTCTCCCAAGAGCAACAATCATACCCCTAGAATGGAAAGTGCTCCGGGCGGGATTTGAACCCGCGACCTCCGGCTCGAAAGGCCGGAATACTTGACCAGACTATACGACCGGAGCTCTGGAAGATTTATAAAAATTTCTTAGAATAAAGGTTTCGCTTTTCCAAGGGGAAAAAAGGTGGATGGTGGCTATTTCACCTCGTCTTCTATTGTTGTTTCATAGGTTTCCCAGTCTACTCTAAGCTTTAGGTTTACCTGATGTTTGCCCGGTCCTACTTTACCACCGTGATTTACCATTATATATACTTCATCTCCATAGTACGACGTCACATACATGCCCGGTGTTATAGGTCGGGCCGCCTCGTCGGCTACTTTTATGAATGCCTTATTCGTGTAGTCTACACCGTCTACGTATACTTCCAAGTCTACAGATGCAGACCCAGAGCCTATTCTATTCTGAAACTTTAACGTTAAGGTTTCTTTAACACCGTCTTTGTCGAGGTCTACGTTTTCCATACTTCCTTTAACGTATGGGAAGTAGTAGCTGGCCATACATTAGAAATTTACGTTGGGGATCTTTCTTAAGCTTTACGCCTCTATAAGAGTTTCAGTGCTTCTAACTCCTTCAAGCCTATTTATTACGGCGGATATTTCAGCTATATCCTCGTTCGTTGAACCTTCTACGAGGCAGACTGCGTCAAACCTTCCATATGTTGGATAAACTTTAACAACACCCTTTACTTTCCTAAGCTCTTCAAGAACCCTGTTCAACCTTACTGGGACAACCTTTATCAGTATGCATGCGTTAACCAAGCCTAAACCACCTCCATTTCAACAAGGGTTTCTGTGAAGGCGACTCCTCCGATACGTCCAATACGTCTAACGAGAGAGGCTAGGTCGCTATAGTTTTCAGCTTCAACGTCTACAACCACGTCAAACCTTCCTAAAACCGGGAAGACTTTAACAACGCCTTTAAGGCTTCTAACGGCCTCTAAAACCTCCCTATACCGACCAGCCGAGGCTCTTACGAGGACACATGCAGACGGCATACTATCGACCTCAAATAGTATACTAGCCAGTACAGAATATATATGTTTGTCTAAAAGAACACTTTCAACATCGTTGAAAAGGGCTAAATCCTCTATTTTAGACAACCTTTCCATCTACCGTAGCCCTCGGTCTTCCACAAAAATCTTCCATTAAGCTAAACGTCTACCTATTGAAGGTTAAACCTCCTTCTTCTTGAGAGAGAACTTTTCCGCTAGCTCTTCAAGGTCTTCCCGTGAAAGGTATCTTTTCCTCGCTCTAGCCATACCTCTAGCATACATGAGTATCTCGGTAAGCTTATCCGGGTCTTCAGGAACACTATATCCCATTCCATGGTTTAGAACATGGGCAAGCCCAGACCTGCCTGAGCTGTCTCCAACTACAATCCTCCAAGACTCACCTAAAATTTCAGGCGGATACGGCTCATAGACCCTCCTGTCTTTAAGCAAACCATCCTGATGTATGCCAGACTCAACGGTAAATATGTCTAAACCTGCCGCAGGCTTATTGCGGCTTATAGGGCTTCCAGAGGCCTCAGCCACAAACCTACATACAGCCCTAAGAGGTTTAACATTAAACTTCTCCACGTTTAAACGGGTCTTCAGAGTTAGAAGGGTCTCCTCCATAGGGGCGTTGCCAGCCCTTTCCCCAAGCCCGTTCCAAGTAGCCGATATCCAACTGGCTCCGGCTAGAACAGCAGATATCGTGTTGCCAACTGCCATGCCTAAATCGTTATGGTAGTGTGTTTCAATAGGTTTATTTGTAGCCTTTACTAGAAAACACATCCTCTCATATGCTAGAGGTGGTAGGAGCACGCTTAAAGTATCGCAGTCTCTAAACTTCTCGGCGTCTACATTTTTCAGAAATTCAACCATGTAGTTTAAATCGGCTCTAGTAGAATCCTCCAAGTGTACTGAGATTTTAACACCATGGCTATGCAAGTAGTCTACGGCTTCAAGAACCTTCATCAAAGCCTCTTCTCTCTTCAGACCGCTGAATTTATACTTTAAATGAGCGTCTGAAATTCCAAAAGATACCGCTATCCAGCTGGCCTCCGTTCTCAAAGCGAGTTCAAAATCCTCCCTTTTAAGCCTAGACCAAACGATTAATTTAGACGATAAGCCCTCTTTTCTAAGGGCGTTTACAAGCTTAAGCTCGTATTCCGAGTATGGTGTGAAAACCTCTATCAGGTCTACTCCAACATCTAAGTCGAATTCAGCTATCTTCAAAGCCTCTTCAACCGTGAAGGCTACACCTGGAGCCTGCTCCCCTTCGCGGAGAGTTGAATCTACTATTTTAACGTCTAAGCTTCGATGGCCCTCCTGAAAACCCTTAGTCTCAAGCATAGAGAGGTTAAACATTTTCAAAAATTTAAACGTTTCTCTTTAAAAATATTTCATAAATTCACGCTTCAAATTTTAGACTTCTTAAGTTCTATTAGATGCCAGACTTCGGGGTTTGCTATCCACTTCGGCCTCCCGCCTTTAAAAAACGTCTCCAAAGCCTCTAAAACCATTTCATCAGTCCTCTTAACGGCCTCATATGAATATGAGGCTATGTGCGGTGTTAGTATTACGTTTTCCATTTCCCTCAGTGGGTGCTCTTTCGGCAGCGGTTCTTCCGAGTATACGTCTAACGCTGCTCCAGCTATCCACTTCTCTTTTAAGGCTTTTACGAGGGC
>Ga0209183_1000056_pt1 | contig 53756 bp, 54 predicted proteins | sample LHCtaG_2_FD_184120 | JGI IMG/M metagenome (GOLD analysis project Ga0209183, IMG submission 184120) | Hot spring microbial communities from Little Hot Creek, USA to study Microbial Dark Matter (Phase II) - LHC4sed_replicate (SPAdes)... | ecosystem: Environmental > Aquatic > Thermal springs > Hot... | reverse complement strand
GGCGTCAGCATTCGCCGAGAGGCTTGGGCTCAAGCTTGGTGAGAGGCTGCTAGTCTATCACGCCGGCCTGAGCAGGGCTGATAGGGAGAAAGTCCTCGAAGAGCTTAGGGAGAACGATGGCCCGATGATCCTGATAACGACTGACAGGTTTCTCGTGGATCATGGAGACCTGCTCATGAACATAAAGCCATTCGACTACGTGTTCGTGGATGATGTCGACTCCTTCCTGAAGTCGCCCAAGAACATTGATAAGGCTGTTGGTCTTCTTGGGCTGAGGCCGGAGGCTGTTGATCTCGCGCTCAAGCTTATAGATGTCAGGATACGACTCGCGAAGTCTCCATCAAAGGATCTCTCCGAGAAGTATGAGCGTCTCTCAAGGGCTATTGAGGAGGAGAGGAAGAGGAGGAGGGGGATACTCGTTGTAGCCGGCGCCACGCTCAAGGGGAAGAGGACGAGGCGCATGATGATATTTGAGGAGCTGCTAGACTTCGAGGTCGGCAGGTTCCAAGAGCTCGTGAGAAACGTTGAGGACCTTTATGTCGAGCCATCGGGGGACGTGATCGAGGAGACTATCAAGCTTGTCAAGACTCATGGTGGAGGATGCCTCGTATTCGTGCCTCATGCTCTTGGCAGGGCATATGCTGAGAAGGTGGCGGAGGCACTAAAGCAAGCCGGCCTAAAAGTCCACCTATACAAGAAGATGAGCCCAGACATCCTCCAGAGATTCGCGAGCGGAGAGATAGATGTCATGGTTGGCATAGCATCCTCGAGAAGCCCATTCACGCGGGGAATAGATCTACCATCAAGGATAAGGTACGCCGTCTTCGCCGGAGTCCCGAGGAGGGAGATTAGGATTGAGAGGGTTGAGTATAATCCTGGTAAGCTCCTCACACTCATCCTCAACCTGATCCCGATCCTTGATGAGCGGTTAAGAAGAGAGTCTGAGCCGATCATAGCGAAGCTGAGGAAGATAACGCCGCTGGCGAGGGATGTTATAGAGAGGATCAGGGAGGCTGATGAGAAGGGTGTAAGGCTCAGCGGCTTCGAGGGCTATGCGCAGGATGTGATAGCATCAGCGAGGGATTTTGTGAACAAGATCCTGAGCCCCCAGCTTTTCGAGAGGATCGAGAAGGATCTCGACATAACCCTGAAGCAGGTTGAGGATGGCTTCACGCTAATCATACCTGACACGACCGGCTATATCCAGGCATCCGGCAGGACCTCAAGGCTCTACCCATATGGCATCATGAAGGGCATGAGCATAGTTGTTGTTGATGATGCTAGAGCTTTCAGGGGCCTTATCACGAGGCTTAAGGCCCAGATAGAGGAGCTTGACTTCGAGCCATATGATCCGAGAAAAGCTGAGCTGATATTCGAGCAGGTTGATAGGGAGCGGAGGATCCTCTCCGAGATTCAGCGAGGCGAGGTCGAGATACGCGTGAAAGACTTGGTCAGGGCCGCTCTAATGCTTGTCGAATCCCCGACGAAGGCTAGGACAATCGCCCACCTCTTCGGGAGGCCGTTCAGGAGAAGGATTGGGCCGCTGACGGTCTATGAGGCGGCGATAGGAGGCGTGATAGTCGGCGTCGCCGCGACGCAAGGCCATATAACAGATCTGGTCACGGGCTCTGAGAGGGGCCTTCACGGGGTCGAGAAGGTGAATGGCAGGTTTGTCCCGGTTTACGGCGTCATAAAGAGGTGCTATAACTGCGGCGAGCAGTGGGCTAATGGAAGACCATGCCCATCATGCGGCTCTGATGACATATTCGACAAGATCGAGATAATCGAGGCGATTAGGAGGCTTGCACAGCAGTATAACGAGGTCTACCTGGCGACAGACCCGGATGCCGAGGGCGAGAAGATATCATATGATCTCATGTGCCTGATCAAGCCATTTAACCCGAACATCTACCGGCTTGAGTTCCATGAGGTTACGAGGAGGGCTCTTCTCTCGGCCCTGCAGGCAAAGAGGGATGTGAATATCAACCTCGTGGAGGCACAGCTCCTAAGGCGGATCGAGGATAGATGGATAGGATTCGAGCTTAGTAGGAAGCTCTGGGAGCGGTTTGGGAGCAGGTGGCTCTCAGCCGGCAGGGTCCAGACGCCCGTGCTTGGATGGGTAATTGGGAGGACCAATGAGTATAGGAAGAAGAGGATGCTGATACGGATAAGGCTTAATGAGAATCTCTACATAGACCTTCTCGAGCCCGGGAACGCCGATGAGATCCTGAGGGAGTGGGAGGCGGGAAGGCTTAAGGCAGTCATCAGGGTTCTCGGCGAGGAGGAGGCCACCATTAACCCGCCCCCACCATACACCACGGACTCTCTTCTAAGGGATGCCTCCACGTATCTAAAGCTCTCGGCGGCCAATGCGATGAGAGTGGCTCAGGATCTCTTCGAGGCGGGCCTCATAACATATCATAGGACTGATGCGACAACGGTCTCGCAGGTCGGTATAGGGATAGCGAGGGAGTATCTGAGCAAGATTGATCCAAGCCTCTTCATGCCCAGGACGTATAGGGTGGAGGGCGCTCATGAGTGTATTAGGCCTGTCAAACCCCTTGACGCCGAGAAGCTCCGATACTATATCAGGATAGGACTTATCACTGTGCCCGCGGCGAGGCTCACCGAGACCCATTACAGGATGTATGACCTGATATTCAGGAGGTTTATCGCGAGCCAGTGTAGGCCGGCTAGGATAATCACGCAAAGGGTCTCCGTCGAGGTCTTGGACAATATCGTCGAGCAGTCTAGGGATGTGGCGATCCTGGATAAGGGGTTCCTCGAGTTCTATCCGACGGTCAGGGCTGTGGACAGGATTGAGGGCGGCGAGTATCTCGTGAGCAGCCTGGAGGTTAGGAGGGTTCCATCCGCCTGGCTCCTGACTGAGGGCGATGTTGTCGCGCTCATGAAGGAGAGGGGGATAGGCCGGCCGAGCACATACAGCAAGATAATAGAGACGCTTCTGGAGCGGGGCTATATCATCGAGAGGGCTGGAAGGCTCATAGCGACCAGCAAGGGCATGAGGATATACCAGTATCTGACGGAGAGGTTTGGGAGCTATGTCTCCGAGGAGCTGACAAGGAGGCTTGAGGCCGACATGGATCGTGTTGAGAACGGCGAGGCGGATTATCAGAAGATACTTGAGGAGCTCTATCAGGAGGTCATGGCGATTAGGGCGGCTCCAGCGATAAGCAAGTAGGAGGATTAGGGGATGGATTACAAGCTTCTCGGAGAGGGCGCTATGGTCAATCAGAGGAGCTATGATAAGCTGGCCGAGGTCGAGGCAATAATCTTCGACTGCGATGGAACGCTCATAGACTCAACGGAGTCATATTATCTGGCGGATCGGATCGTGGCTTGCATAATCCTCGAGAAGCTCTATGGGCTCAAATGCTCGCTGGGAAGGGATGTGAACGATGTCTTGGAGAGGCTTGAGATGCTCGGCGGCTTTAACAATGACTGGTATAAGACGGGCCTTATAACCCAGTCGATAATAATGAAGGTTGACGAGCCTGTTGAGAGGATCGCCGACGACATCGCCGAGATAGATGATGTGAACGCTTATTTAGAGAGGTGTATGGTGGAGGTGAGCTCGCCGGACTATGTTCTAAACGGCTTGAGGTGGATCTCTGAAAAGGCTTCACAAGCATATGGCAGCATCATGTGGCTGCGGGACTTTGAGAAGCTTATTGATACTGAGGCTGAGAGGCTTGGCAGGCTGATGCGGATCCAGGAGCTGAGGGGCCTACTAGGGCCCTTAACCCGATATGGCTCCGGCCTCCTGACAACGCTTTATGACGAGGTTTACTTGGGGCTTGAGGGTGTTAGGGAGAGATATGGCGTGGAGCCTCGATACGTGTCTTGGGAGGGGCTGCTCGAAAATGAGAAGCCGCTGATAATGGAAGAGGTCCTCGAGAAGCTTAGCGAGGGTGTTCCGAAGGGCATTGCGATAGCTACTGGGAGGGGGAGATGGGAGACGGAGAAGGGCCTCGGAGAGCTTATCTACTACTTCGACCTTGAGGCCAGCGTCTTCGCAGCAGATCTCCCCAACAGGTATGAAAAGCCAAATCCTTGGATTTTGATCGAGTGCTCCAAGAGGCTTGGCGCCGAGAAGGTCATGTATGTTGGGAACTCGCTGGAGGATCTCCTCCTAGTCGAGAATGCTAGGGGGAATGGTCTTGACGCCCTCTTCACAGGAATCCTAACAAACCCATACGCACTAGAGATATTCATCCGGAAAGGGGCCGATGCGATAATAGATGATGTCAACCTACTGCCACGACTAATTGAGAGGGGAGAAGTCTTCTGGAAGCCTTTTTAGACTCTTGAGGGTATAATTAAGTCCCGGCGAGTTCTATGAGGCGAGTGCGGTGGATGAGGATCATTGACAGCATGAGGGATTTCATAATCTATTGGAGAGACTATTCCGGGAAGCCCTTGGAGGAGATGCTTCATGGCTGGCTCACGAGCTATATCTCGAGATACCCGGAACTTCTCATCTTCGAGGTCTCCTACTGGCGTGGATTGGATCGTCTTCAGTCTAGAGTCGCCCACACCCTTTCACGACTCGACGAGATGATCCATGACGTGATCGAGGCTTGGATGATTGTCCTCCAGAACTTGGAGGATGTATATCTTATCGCCTCTAGGAGGCTTGGCCTCCCCCAAGAGCCCATCTTCGCGCTCTATGTCGGGTCTGGGTGGAAGTCGAGGTGGACAGGCTCGATCCTTGATGAAGCGGCATTATTCTTGGACTTGGGGGCTCTCGCATCCCTGAAATGGGTTGATCAGCAGAATATCCGTGGCTTTATAGCATTTGGCATTGGCCAGCTTCGCCAGGCTGTGGAGAGGGGTAGGGTGGAAAGATACGCCGAGCTCGAGGAGGATCCCTTCTTCAGGCTCTATAGCCAGGGCCTAGCACAATTCTTGGAGAAGCTGATCCTTGGAGAGGACTCGTGGCATGGCGTCATGGAGGGGGATTGGGCTAAGAAATGTGAGGAGCGGATGGGCGAACTTGCCACAAGCTACTTGGAATATGCCGAGAAAGGTCTTGTAGACCGCTTTTACTCGCCATTTGAGTCCGTGGGAGGCCTAAGCCTCGCCGGCAGGTATCTGGGATATGCCCTCATCAGGGAGCTGAGCGACCGCGGGCTGAGGCTGAATCAGCTTCTCGGAATGCCTGAGAGCGAGGCGGCTAGCTTGTCGAGGAAATTTTTGGAGAAGATGAGCATGCGGTGAATATTCCACGAGGATTGGGTTATAACTGTGAAATTCCTTCTTCTGAAATACTTATATCGGACCCGCTCGAATACATTTCGTCATGGAAGAGGTTAAGCTTAAGCGTAAGGGTGAGCTGTTCAGAGACGAGGAAGGAAACCTAGTGCTAGTTAATGAAGCGAATGAGGCTTACAGAGTTGATGAAATCGTAGCATATGTCTGGAGCATTTGTGATGGAAAGACCGTTGATGAAGTTGTGACGGAGTTCTCGAACCTGAGCGAGACGAGCATTGAGGAGGTTAGGGAACCCCTGATAGACCTGATAAACAGGCTTAAAGCCGCCTCGCTGATAGAGTAAGCTTAAAGACTGAGGTAAGAGGTAGCCGGCTCATCCACGCCTATAAACAGGTTTCACCGTGTTTTCTTTATGATTGAAACCCTGATAATGGGGCTTCTAAAGTCCCTTATCTCGCTCCTGATAGTCATGGATCCCCTGGGGAATATACCGATTTTCCTCGGCTTGACCAGTGGGCTCGACAAGGCTGCGAGGATGAGGGTTTTCAACATAGCGGTTCTCACGGGCTTCAGCCTACTCATATTATTCGCCACACTGGGCGAGTGGGTTCTAAGAATATTCGACATAGAATTATACAGCTTTAGGATCGCGGGTGGAGCGCTCCTCCTATTCCTCGCATTCGAGCTCCTACTCAAGACGGAGACCCAGCTTAAGGCCTATAGCCCGGAGCATGCTGGCGCGGTCCCCCTAGGCGTCCCACTCCTCGTCGGGCCGGGCGCGATAACCACCACGATCATAGTATTGAAGACCTTCGGGGTTGTCGTGGCGATGTTGGCTGTGACGATCGCGGCCATTATAACATGGATAATCCTCAGGTTCGCGGCCCCGATACATGAGGCGCTGGGGGAGGTTGGCGCCAACGTGGTCTCGAAGATCATGGCAATGCTCCTAGCAGCAATAGCCATTCAATTCATCCTTGAGGGCGTGAGAGAATACTTGGAAAAACTTCATTAAACATGGCTTAAAATTTTTGGAGGCTGGGGTAGAGTTGGAGTATCGCGTGCTTGGGAGGACCGGTGAGAGGATAGCGGTCATAGGCCTTGGAACATGGAGTATAGGCGGCGGCATGACGCCAAGCTACTCCGCTGACAAGCAGGCGATAGAGGCCATCAGATACGCAGTGAGACTTGGGATGAACCATATAGACACGGCTGAGATCTATGGCGGCGGCCACGCGGAGGAGCTCGTCGGGGAGGCCATCAAGGAGTTTAAGAGAGATGATGTCTTCATAGCAAGCAAGGTATGGCATACAAACCTGAGATACAATGATGTGTTGAGGGCATGTGAGAGGAGCTTGAAGAGGCTTCAGACAAGCTACATAGACCTATACTACATACATTGGCCGAATCCTTCGATCCCGCTTCGCGAGACGATGAGAGCCTTGGAAAGGCTCCATGATGAGGGGAAGATAAGGTATATCGGCGTGAGCAACTTTTCCGCGAGCCTTGTCGAGGAGGCGAGATCATACCTGTCACATGCAGATATTGTGGCGGATCAGGTCGAGTATAGCCTATATGAGAGGAGTATTGAGAGGGACTTGATGCCCTATTGCCTCAGGGAGGGCATAACTATAGTGGCGTATAGCCCCCTTGGGCAGGGGAGGCTTGCTAGGGAGCTTCGCGAGGGGCGGAGCAGAAGGGTGAGAATATTGATGGAGGTTGCTGAGAGGTATTCGAGGACGCCGATCCAAGTCGCGTTAAACTGGGTTATCTGGCATGAGCATGTCATAACGATACCCAAGTCTGTTAGGAGGGAGCATCTTGAGGAGAATGCTGGAGCTGCTGGGTGGAGGCTTGATGAAAATGACTATAAGCTCCTAGCCGAGGCTTGGGGCTGAGATGTGAGAGGAGGCCTTGCAGGATGAGGCCAGTCCAGCGGATCGCTGAGATTATGGTTTTCGCCGCCCTATACTTCATCATAACATTCATGCTTGCTCCTGTGAGCTTTCTCCCGTTTCAGGTTAGGGTCTCAGATGCTCTGATAATGCTCTCGGCGATCTTCGGGCTCTCAGCGGCCTACGGCGTCTTCCTCGGATGCCTCTTCGCGAACCTCTTCCCAGTCGGCTACCCACCCAACCCGCTAGATATCGTGCTCGGAAGCCTCGCAAATCTCGCCGCCTCCTACACAGTCTATCGAATCTGCTATAGCAGGCTTAGTAGGCTCAGGGTAATCCTATCAAGCCTAGCATCCTCACTAATCATAACATTGATAGTTGGATCATATCTCCCAATACTAATACTCCCGAGCTTCTCATTATGGGACGTGATATGGGTCGGGTATATCGGCGTGCTGCCGGGCGAGCTGATAGCGCAAACCCTAATCGGCTCGGCCTTGGTGCTGGCGCTAGCGAGGATACGTGGACTAAGGGAATACTTCGGGCAGAAGAGTTAAAGGATAAGCCGGGCTTTCAGGCTTGTCAGGTCTCATCATATCCTCCACGCTGCAGCCTCAGAAATGCCGGGACTCATCATCACGATTCCAATCCACGAGGCTGGATTTGTAGATACCCTAATTATTCTATTATCATGAGAATAGATTTTAACGGGAGCAATCCTTGTAAAAGAGACATAGTATGAGGATCGTCCTGAGTGATGAGGTTCGATCGAGGTTCCCTGATCTACACGTCCTCCTGAAGAGGATTGATGGGCTGAGTGTTCGGGAGAGGTCGGAGGAGCTTGAGAGGTTTAAGATCGAGGTTTGTCATAGGATTAGGTCGCGGTTCAGCCTCGAATCGCTCAAGGATGATCCAGTGATAAGGGCTTACCGTGACTTCTTCTGGAGGATCGGGATAGATCCGACAAAAATCAGGCCGGCCTCCGAGGCATTGATAAGGAGGATTCTCGGTGGAGGTGGACTGCCTGCGATAAATACGCTCGTGGATGCCTATAACCTGGCCTCCGCCGAGTCCCGCATCGCGCTAGCAGCATTCGACGCCGACAAGCTGGAGGGCGAGGAGCTCGTCATGAGGTTTGCTCGAAGCGGCGAGGAGTTCTTGGGCATAGGGATGGATAAGCCGAGAAGGCTTGAGGGAGGCGAGATAGTTGTCGCCGACTTGAAGAGGCTGATAGCTATATACCCATATCGGGATGCGGACTACAGCAAGGTAACACTTGAGACTAGGAGCATCTACCTAATGACCTGCGGCGTCCCCGGCATAGATATTGAGAAGCTGGAGGAGGCTGAGGATCTTGCAACAAGCTATATTCTCAGGTTCTGCGGAGGATCAAAGTGATGGGTTTTTCCTCGACAACATTTATAAAGGTCTTCATAGCTCTCTCGCTACTCTCACTCTTCGCCGACATAGTATATGAAGGAGCGAGATCAATCAGTGGAGCATATCTGAATATTCTAGCGGCTCCAGCGATCGCGGCCGGGATACTCGGCCTCGGCGAGCTCCTAAGCTATGTCATGCGGCTCGTCGGAGGTGTTGTGGCCCAGAGGGCGCCATCCGGGAGAACATATTGGGCCATAATATTCTTGGGATACGCCTCGACGCTCGTCGTGCCACTCCTAGCCCTAGCGGGAAGCTGGGAGCTCGCGCTAACGCTATTCTTCCTGGAGAGGCTTGGTAAGGGCATCCGCGCGCCACCAAGAGACGTGATCATCGCAGAGGTAACCGAGGGGATTGGAAGGGGGAAGGGCTTCGGGCTCCACGAGCTATTGGATCAAGTTGGCGCTATAGCCGGCCCGCTAATAGTCTCGCTCGTAATAGCTCTCCGCGGATATCCGGAGGGATATAGAGCCGCCTTCTGGATAATGTGGATCCCATGGATCCTTTCCATGAGCATGCTGATATTGGCGGCGAGGCTCTACCCGGAGCCGAGGGCGATAGCCGCGGCTAGGGAGGAGATGCCTAGAAGCCCGAAGACCATGCTCGATAGGAGGTTCTGGATCTTCCTAGCATGCTCGATCCTAACAATGCTAGGCTTCCTCCACTGGGGCGTGATAAGCTACTACGCGCAGGACTCCGTGAAGATAGGCCTCCTATCGGCAGAAGAGATCGCGCTACTATACCTAGCAGCAATGGCTGTCGACGCGATGATAGCCCTCCCGATAGGAGCATTATATGATAGGCTCGGAACCAAGTCGATAATCGTTGCACCCATCTCCGCAGCCCTGATAGCTCCGCCGCTCTTCATGATTCCAGGTAGGCTTGGATTCTATATCTCAGCAGTCTTCTGGGGGTTCACGATGGGGGTTATCGAGACGATAATGCGGGCGGCCATCGCCGATATAGTCCCATCAGAGGCCAGAAGCATAGCATATGGAATATACTCATTCGGGATAGGGCTGGGATGGGCGACCAGCGGACTACTCCTCGCATATCTCTATCAAGTGGGAGCTATCATGGGCATAATCGTGTTCTGCGCACTAATGGAGGCTGCTGCCGCAATAATCCTCACCGCGACACCGAGAGCCGTGGGAAAACTTTAATCCCCGCAAGATAAAATAATCAACCGCTGATATGTGAAGAGCGTCGGAACTACTGACGCGATGATCCCGGATGATGAGGGACTCCCTTACTCTGAAAACATTTTCCCCGACACAATATTCCCCGAGAGCCTATGTGCTTCCCTTTCTATGGATTCTCTTGACATGAGGTGATATGTTTAGGGGAGGGTGGTAGCCCGGCTGGGATTCGAACCCAGGTCTCCGGGGGTCTCCTCATGGCCTGCTATCCAGCGGCCATGACCCAGAGCCCGGAATCCATGGCCCCATGCGGTCTGACCAGCTGGATTGGCCGCTAGACGACCGGGCTTCCCGGAAGATTATCATCTCAAAGCCTCTATTAAAATATAAAAGGCGGCTCAGGGCTTGCGAATCGCTCCGCTGCCACCCTAGAGCCATCTCAGCTGCTCTTTATATGAAACCTGCCTACACGTGATCATGATCTCCATGTTACTAGCCGAGTGTTTTCACATGATATACGTGGATCTTATCCGCAGTTGATCATGCTTCTCAAGCCGCTTCCCGGAATCCGAATATCCGATGGTATACGTGGAGGTTTTTCACGAATTATTTTCTGGCCATTCCGAGCCGAATGGATAAAGCTATTGATTCAAGCGCGTCAGCGCCTTGCAGACCACATGCCTTCTAAGCTATGAGATCGCTGATTCCTGGAAGCGGGCGAGGGATGGCTGGGGCATCGCGCTCCACAGGATCTGCTCTAGGACTGGAAGCTTTCCACCAGCCCTCGCATACTACTTCATCATGAAATACTCGCGGCTTGGGGATATAGTCCTCGACCCCTTTAGCGGGAAGGGGACCGCGCCGCTCGAGGCATGCCTCAACGGAAGGATCGGGATAGGCAATGATCTCTCGCCGGAGGCCTATGTCCTAACGAGAGCAAAGGTTAGGCCCGTCCACCGCAGACGGGTCCTCAAGTGGATAGAGTGGGCCGAGTCGAGGATTAATCCATCAGGCTACGACGTGTCAGAGGTTAGCGATGATGTTAGGGCATTCTTCAGCAATTATACGCTGAGGCAGATTCTCGCGGTTCGCGACCTGATTGATGAGACGGAGGATGAGGATCTCGCCAACTTCATGAGAGCCCTCATGCTCGGGATACTCCACGGCCCGACTAGGATGCATCTGAGCGTCAGGTGCTCGCACTCCTTCTCCATGGCCCCAGGCTACGTGAAGAGATACGTGAGGGAAAATGGTGTGAGGAAGCCAAGGAGGAACGTGCTGAGATGCTTGAGGATGAAGGCCGAGCGCGTCTTCAGGGATGGGGTACCGGCGATCAGGGGCGAAGCATACATGGAGGATGCCAGAAGGCTTCCAATAGAGGATGAGTCCATAGACTTGGTCATAACCTCGCCACCATACTTCAACATGCAGACATATGCCTGGGATAACTGGCTTAGGCTCTGGTTCCTGGGGTATGAGTATGAGGATGTGGCGAGGAGGCTCTTCCACACGGAGTCCGTGGAGAGGTTCAAGATATTCATCAGGGATGTCTTGAGGGAGATTTTCAGGGTTCTCAAGTGGGATAGGGCTGCGGTGATAGTCCTCGGGAGGGTTAAGTTGAAGGGCAGGATAATAGACATGGCGGAGGTTACGGCGCCGATCGCCGAGGAGGTGGGCTTCAGGGTCGCTGGGATAATCTCGGACTCGATCCCGAAGTCTAACAAGTATCTCTGGTATCTGAGAGAGGATGATGGCGTCAGTAGGGAGGTGATTCTAGAGCTCCATAAGGGATGCTTTGAGCCGAACCCGGTAGTCATAGACTGGGAGAGGACAAGGCCTCTCACAGTCGTGAGGGAGGAGGTGTCTGGATGATACTCGAGGCTCATGGTGACATCTGCAGGCTCGGATACCTTAGGATAATGCCATGTCTACTCGAGGATGATTCCCCAAAGACATTCGACTACCTCGCATCAGTTCTCTACGAGATTGTTAAGGGCGTCGGTGATAGGGATTTCTTGGCGGGGCGGCCGATAGGACTCATCACAAGCCCGGTGAATGCTAGGAACTATGTGACCCTCGCCGCGGAGCTCGACCTAGTAGATAGGAAGAGCCAAAGGCTCGGCGTATTCGGGAAGCTCTACCTCTGCTCTAGAAGCGCGTCGAGGTTCAGGAGGCTCGTGGAGGGGGATAGGTCGCTGAGGCTGATAGATCTCCTGATGCTGAATGACGCTGAGAAGATCTTCTTCCTCTGGAACATCTTCGCGAAGGATTATCCATTCATCCAGATGATAACAAGCTGGGCGATAGGGAGGGGGAAGTTTAGGAGGCAGGAGGCGATGATATACGCGATGGAGGAGGCTTATCCGCAAGCGCTGAGGTGCGTCCTGCCGAAGAGCAGGATAAAGGAGGTTCAGGAGGCTGAGAGGTTCAGGGAGCGGAGGCTTATGATAAAGGACAAGATCGAGTGGATAAAGAGCAGCCAATATGCGAAGTATAGGCACATAGCGCCCCCGAGGTTTGAGTGGCTCGTGGACTGCGGTATACTCAAGCGTAGCGGCAGGGGAAAATATGAGGTAAATACTCAGATGATCTACGACCCTGATAGGATCCTCAAGCTGGCATCACTGTCGCTGGAGAAGCTTGAGCACTATCTCTTCGGAGACTTCCTGAAGCCCTTCGAGAAGCTGTATAGGCCAGCTGACAGGTATGAGGCTTCGAGAATGCTTCTCGAAACATATAGTCTCATGAGCCGATACTTCGGGGAGAATGTCGATCTCCTAAAGCTCGAGTGCATGACGGTGATATCTCTGATGGAGTCGGGCTCGATAGCAGATCTAAGCATGATCCATGATGCATTCAATAGCCTCGCAATACAATTCCCCGACAAGGTCTATGTAATGCCAGGCACTAGGGGCGGCCCACCCCTAGCCTATATAGATGCCAAAAACCTCGAGCTCTAAAATCGCGCAGGATACCCTATACATCAAAGTATTTCCCATACTCCCAGTCAGTTATCCTTCTAGTCGCATATTCCTCCCATTCCTGCCTCTTCAGCTTAATGAAGTTCTCGCCAGCCAGCCCTAAAACATCTCTAAGCAGCTTATCCTCCTCTAGGGCGTCTAGGGCCTTCTCAAGCGTCGGGGGTAGCGTTGGAAGCTCCCGATATAGCCCATACTCATAGATATCCTTCTCGATCGGCTCGGGCGGCTCCAGATTTCTCTTGATACCATCCATTCCGGCGGCAAGCAGGACGGTGAACAGAAGATACGGGTTTGCCGATGGGTCGGGAGCGCGATACTCTATCCTCGCCCCAGCCTTCAAGCGGAACTCCGGTATCCTTATCAGGGCATCCCTATTCTTCATCCCCCAGTAAACATATTTCGGGGCCTCAAACTCTCCCAGCCTCTTATAGGAGTTCACGGTCGGGTTCGCTATCGCCGTGATACCGCCTACGTGCTCGAAGATACCGGCTATGAAGTTCTTCGCCAGATCTGAGAGACCATATGGGTCGCGTTCATCATAGAATAGGTTATCATCACCAGCCCAGAGGCTCATGTGAATGTGGAACCCGTTCCCGGGCTTACCATAGAATGGCTTTGGCATAAATAATGCCTTCAAGTCCATGGACTCGCAGACAAGCTTGATAATATTCTTCGTTAGGAGGGTCTTATCAGCGATCCTCAATCCCTGGTCATGGAGTATATCCACCTCATTCTGGCCCGGCCCGACTTCATGGTGGCTGGCGCTCCAGTCTATCCCAGCCTCGGAGAGCTTCTCAGCTATCTTAATCTTAATCAGGTTGGCCTTATCCCTCGGGGATACATCGAAGTAGCTTCCGCTATCGAGGGGCTCCCCTCCTCTGAGTATATAGAACTCGAGCTCTCCGGCGGCGATGAACGTGAAGCCCTCATTCTTCTCAATTCTCTTGAGAAGATTCTTTAGGACCGTCCTCGGGTCTCCCTCGAATGGGGCGCCATTCCTGTAAACATCGCAGAAATAAGTCTTAACGCCGTTAAGGGTATAGCATGCGCTCGCATCAACAACAAGCATCATATCGCTCTCGAATCTCCTCGCGAACCCCTCTATTGATGAGCCGTCGAACCAGACCCCCCTCGATATGGCCTTCTCAAACTCCCTCTCAGAGATTAATACCTCCTTTAGAACGCCGTTAATATCCGAGAACCTGAGGCTGATAATGGAGCTCAAGTCCACGTAACGGGCTGGATAAAAGCTCCTTAAAGGTTTTGATGATGCTGGATGACACCTCGGCTGGGGTCTTGCGGAGAAACACCCTTATATACGTGGATTGATCGGTTCTCCCGAGAACATGAGCAAGCCTGCAGAACTTGGGTCTCTTAAAGTCGGCCATAATATCGTGATCGATGGCGAGCCTTGCAGGATCGTGGAGCTTGAGAAGAGTAAGCCGGGAAAGCATGGGTCGGCTAAGGTTAGGGTTGTGGCTATAGGCATATTCGACAACGTTAAGCGGACGCTCGTGGGGCCGGCTGACAGCAAGGTCGAGGTGCCGATAATCGAGAAGAGGAATGGCCAGGTCGTCTCGATAGGGGATACGGTCAGCGTGATGGACAACGAGACGTATGAGATTGTAGAGGTACCACTGCCGCAGGACGAGAAGCTTCGGGAGAAGCTCGAGCCCGGGGCAAACGTCGAATATTGGAGGATCATGGGAAGATGCATGATAGTCAATGTGAGGACGGGCAGCTAGCCATCATTTCTCGGCGAGCATAGCCTCCCTAATCAAGAGCATTCCACTATATCCACTCCACCTTATCTCATAGTTTAGGACCTCGATCCTCTTCTTGAAGAGCGGCGAGTCCAGCGCGAGGGTCTCGAACTCGCCTCCCTCGCCAAGCATGCTCACATCATATCTCTCGGAGAGGGAGTTTAATAGGTTGATCAGCTCATGGTCTATGATTTTTCCCAAGAGTTCTCTCCCAAGGCCCATGGCGGCGACCCCAACAATCATAGCGGTGATCCCGCTTGAGACAACCTCCTCGAGGACCTCCCTTGGATCACGCATCCAGAGTGGTGTGAGGAGCTTCAGCCCAAGCTCCTCGCATAGCCGCTGGAAGGAGTCATGCTGTGATCTACTCCTATTGACGCCTGAGAGTAGGCCGTCCACCTCATCTCGGATGAGCTCGACGGCATCCCGCAGGGCTTGAAGCTCATCATCCCTCGACACGGATCTCGCGGATACCATGATCTGCCTCCTATCCATGGCCCTCGCCTGGAGGCTTGTCACCCAGATATTGGGGTAGTGGAAGTAGTAGGATTCTTCCGAGGCCGCCTTAACCGTGATCAGATAATCCACATGATGGCCCATCGCCTCGGCGAGCTGTATCGCGAGGGTCGAGTCCTTCCCGCCGCTGAAGAGCGCCGCCAGCCTCATAGCGCCCAAGGATCGCCTCCAGTTAAGAAGATCCAGTATGAAAGCTTTATACCATCATCCCTAGCGCCTCTCTTAGAGGAGTGGGTATGGGGATCCTGCGCGTGATAGAGCAGAAGGGGACTGAGAGGCTAAAGCGTGGATTCGCGAGGATGGTTAAGGGAGGGGTCATCATGGATGTCACGAGCGTGGAGCAGGCGATCATCGCGGAGGAGGCTGGCGCGGTCGCGGTCATGGCCCTCGAGAGGGTTCCAGCGGATATTAGGCAGGCTGGCGGAGTTGCTAGGATGGCCGACCCGAAGAAGATTCAGGAGATAATGGACGCGGTCACGATACCGGTCATGGCTAAGGTTAGGATAGGCCATTATGCCGAGGCGCTCGCCCTAGAGGCACTTGGCGTGGACATGATCGATGAGAGCGAGGTTCTAACGCCAGCCGACACGTACTTCCATATAGATAAGAGGAAGTTTAATGTCCCATTTGTCTGCGGCGCTCGGGACTTGGGGGAGGCTGTGAGGCGCATATGGGAGGGCGCGGCCATGATAAGGACCAAGGGCGAGGCCGGGACAGGGAACATAGTCGAGGCGGTCAAGCATGTTAGGCTCGTGAATCACGGCATTCGTCTCCTCAAGCACCTGACGGATGACGAGATATACAGGGTTGCAGAGGAGTTCTCCAAGCCATATCTCAGGCTTAGCATGGAGGTTAAGGAGAGATGCGGCCTACACCGCGAGGTTCTCAGAAACGAGCCCGTCTACGAGGAATATACGTTCGAGGAGATTGTTGAGGGGATCTATAAAATTCTCTTGGAGATTAGGAGCCTCCAGAGGCTGCCTGTCGTGAATTTCGCCGCGGGCGGGGTTGCGACACCGGCGGACGCCGCGCTGATGATGCACATGGGGATGGATGGCGTCTTCGTTGGAAGCGGGATATTCAAGAGCTCGAACCCGGAGAAGATGGCAAGGGCAATAGTCGAGGCCGTAAACCATTATGATGAACCAGATGTTATCGCAGAGGTGAGCAGGGATCTAGGAGAGCCCATGAGAGGATTGGAGATTGATAAGCTCCTAGTTAGGATGGAAGAAAGAGGCTTATGAGGATAGGTGTTATAGGTGTTCAGGGCGCGGTTGCGGAGCATATAGAGGCTCTTCGCAGGGCCCTAGCCAACATGAGCATTCATGGGGATGTAGCATGGATTAGGCGCCTAGATCAATTGAAGAATGTCTCGGCGCTCGTGATACCTGGCGGGGAGAGCACGACGATCTCAAAGCTCATGTGCAAGAATGGGCTCTTCGACGAGGTTAAAAGGCTCGGCGGGGAGGGGCTCCCGATAATGGGAACATGCGCCGGGCTCATAATCCTCGCGAAGAAGGTCGTGGGGGCGGCAAGCGGCCAGAGATTCCTAGAGCTCCTCGACGTAGAGGTGCGGAGAAACGCCTATGGAAGGCAGGTGGACTCCTTCGAGGCCCCGATCACGCTAAGCTTCAGCCCAGACCCGTTCCCAGGGATCTTCATCAGGGCTCCGAGGATACTGAAGGTCTATGGCAGGGCCAGGCCAATCGCATTCTACAGGGATGAGGTCGTCGGCGTGGAGCAGGACAACCTGCTAGGCCTCGCATTCCACCCAGAATTATCCAACGACACAAGAGTCCACGAATACTTCATAGAGAAGGCGAGATAGCTCGGCCCCTTCCTTCAGTATAGTAGGTCGCTCAGCCTTCCAAGCTCGATAGCCCTCTTGATCTCCCTGGCTATCCTCCTGCCCATGGACATGGGCTCATCATAGTAGTATGGGGAGTAGGGTGAGCCCATCGGATACAGATTTGTCCCCGCGACGATCCTCGCCGAGATCTCGAAGACCGTGAAGCCGCGTCTAGGATGATATATTGCCTCGAGGCAGAATGGCCCTATGAGACCCGGGCTGAAGAGCCTCCGCGCCGCTGAGGAGATCCTTGCAGCCGCCTCCAGCAGATCCACGATAAACTTCTCCCTAACGATAACCGGGATATTCCCGGCCACAGTATAGTCTAGGTAATCCTCGATTATCTCCGGGAGGCCTCGATAAACCTCGTCTATGATCTCGAGCCTACGATCCATGCCAAGAAGCTCCAGCCTTCCATGCTCGAGCCCCGGCAGATTCGGCGCCTCGAGGAGCGAGAGGAAGAAGTGGGGATAAAACCTGACCCCGGGGATAAACTCCTCTATGACATATTCCTCTCCACCCTTTATGATGCCTCTCAACTTGAGTTCCTCGAGCCTCCTCCTGAACTCGCTGGGGCTTGATGCTCTGAAGTATCCTCTCCCACCCTTCGCGCCATGAAGCTTCACTATCACCGGGCCATCTATCTCATCGGGTGAGGAGTATCTTCTCGGAGCCCTGACGCCAGCCTCCATTATCCACCTCCTCTGCCTCTCCCTATCGCCCTCCCAGTAGAGGGTGAGCCTATTACCGAACATTGGGACCCTGAATCTCTCAAGGATATTCTCGGCGCCAACATACTCGACGAAGGAGCCGTGAGGTATTATCAGCGCGTTCTCGGATATCAGCTTCTCCTGAAACTCCTCCCTCAAGACGTCCTTATAGCTCTCGACCTCCAGCATGATCTCGGGACTGGCCCTCGGAAAGCTCTCATAATACGGCCTATTCTCCCTCAAAGCTATCCCTATCGTTCCGAAGCCCTCGAGCCTCGCGCCATGAAATATCTGGAGGGAAGAATGCGAGCAAATGGTCGCGATCCTAATATCCCGCTCATCGTATCGCGAGAGTATCCTCAGCAGCTCCTCCCTCGAGATCATAATCCACCTCCTTCAACGGATGTATCTTGTTAAATCATCTTCGATAAAAATGGAGATGGGGGCGGAGCTGGCCGGCGAGTCCTCGCAACCATAAAGGCCGGCAGGGATATCGAGGCAACCATCCATGCATGGAGTTACAAATCCATACATGGTGGGATCATGTTAGGAGATCAAGGAGCTTATCCTGCTTTAAGGATTCCCTGATCTCGAGCGCGATCCTTCTCCCGACGCTCATCGAGAAGCCCCAAAGGTTCTCGGAGTAAGGCGTGAACTTCGTCCCAGGCGATCCGGGGACCCTGACGCTTAGATCATAGACGATTATCTCCTCATGCGGCGGGCCGGGCACAATCATCCCCTGCAGCGCAAATGGGCCTATTATTCCCGGCGGATACTCCTTCCTCGCAGTCTCCACAAGCTTCTCGGCGAGCTCGAAGGCCCTCTCGAGAAGAGACTCCCTAACGGTGCAGGCTATATGGCCGACCTCTATCGTCTTAAGCTCCAGATACTTGAGGGCCTCGGCCTGATATGGTGAGGGAAGCCTCATAATCCCCTCAAGGTTCGTCTGTCTCCGGGTATCAACGCCGAGAAGCTCCACCTCGCCTGTAAGCGGCGAGTAGAAGAAGTTGAAGTTGAATGGCGCGCCAACTATGAACTCCTCGATAACCGCCTTTTCAAGCCCCTCCCTAGTCAGAACACCCTTCCGGATAAGCTCCTCAGCCTTCTCCTCAAACTCTCTCAGCGATGATGCTAGGAAGAATGCTCTCTCGAACCCCCTCGCCGCCTCCGGAGCCTTAACCAGAACAAGGCAATCAATCTCAGATGGGTCATTGAAGATTCGGGGATGCGGTATGCCCGCCCTCTCCATCAGATAATACTGGTTGCGCTCAACATCGCGCTCCTCGACTTTGAGGAGGAATCTATTACCGAACATGGGCACCCTGAAATCCTCCTCTAGAGCCCTGTAACCCACATAGACGCAGAGAGACCTGTGAGGGATGAAGATTGTGTTCCTCGACCTAAGCTCCTCCTGCACGTCATCGCGCAGGATCTCCCTAAACTTATCAAGAATAATTGCCTCATCGATAATGCCGACCTCGCGGCCGAAAATGTGCCTAACCCTGTAGTATCTCGCGTATGTCTTCTCTCTCCCCTTCTCGCAGACAACGATTGTCTTGAAGCCTTCATCCTTTGCGCCCCTACATATCTCGAGCGCCGAGTGGCTTCCCAGAACACCGATCCTGAGATCATCCCTATGATAGCCCTCGATTATCGAGGCGACCTCATCCCTGCCGATCATGGCTCGGGTATATGGTCTCTCGGGGCTTAATTAAGAGTGATCCGCGGAAAAGAAGCTAAATTAACCGCCCCATTGAAGACATTAGGAATTGGATGAGCGAGGTCTACGCCATAGTTTATACTGAGAGGAATCCGGCAGCGAAGGAGGCCGCGGAGAGGGCGAGGAGGATTTTGGAGGGCCGGGGGATAGCTGTGGAGATATACAGCGCCTCGAACCTCATCTACAGCTCTCTCCCGGAAAAGGTCTCGCTCGTGATCACGCTGGGCGGGGATGGGACGATATTAAAGGCCGTGGGCGCTCTGGGGAACCCCGAGGCCATGATCCTCGGCGTGAACTTCGGCAGGGGAGGATATCTCACGGAGGTCGAGGCCGGGGATCTCGAGAAGGCCTTGGAGAAGGTTCTCGCGAAAGACTACACCGTGGAGCGTAGGATGATGCTCTCGATAACCGTGGATGGCGAGAGCATGGATGATGCGCTGAACGAGGCATACATAGCATCCCAGATCTTGGGGAAGACCCTCAGCTTCGTGATAAGAAGGGACGATGAGGTTGTTGCCGAGGGATTGGCTGATGGCCTGATAATAGCGTCGCCGGTTGGCTCAACTGCTTACAGCTTCTCAGCTGGAGGCCCAATAGTTGACGACGACTTGGAGGCTGTTATCCTCACACCGGTCTGTCCGATCAGCGGTCTCAAGCCCATGGTACTCTCTCTCAATCATAGGATAGATGTTTTGGCAAGCGGCGATTACGGCTTCTCCATGGTGATAGACGGCTATCGGATAAGAAAATTCTACAAGAGATCAATAATGATCACGGTAAGCAAGTCGGGTAGGAATGTCATCTTTCTCAGGCTGGGGCCGGGTGGAGGGCTTGCAAGAAGGGTCAGAAAAAAACTCGGCTAAGAGGGCGATTGTGCTAGATGCAGCCGCCCTAATCCTCGGCTTCACGGAGGTTAAGGACGCGGTCGCGGTGACATCCAGCAAGGTATTGGAGGAGGCTAGGGATCGAGATGCGAGATACAGGGCTCTTGCAGCGCAGGAGGGTGGGTTGATAAGGGTGATGGAGCCGGAGCCCGCATACGTGAGTGAGGTTCGAGAAGCGGCGCATAGGCTCGGTGAGATCAAGCTTTCCGATGCGGATATAAGCGTCATCGCGCTCGCGCTGCAGCTCTCTAGGCAGGGCTGGGACACATGTATCTTCACATCGGACTATTCGATCCAGAACCTGGCCTTGAGGCTGGGGCTCATGGTTAAGCCGATACTTCATCAGGGCATAAGAAGGGTGATAAGCTGGGAGGTTTATTGCGGGGTCTGTGGGTGGTCTGGGGATGACAGGCCGGGCGATTCATGCCCGAGATGCGGCCATATATTGAGGAGGAGGCCTCGGAGGGAGAAGTGATGAGAATAAGAGTGATCTCAGAGTATGTGGATGAGGAGGCGCTCGGAGAGGTGGCTGAGGCGCTTAGAGATGTTTATGGCGGCGAGGTCAAGATACAGACCGCGGATAACCTCGTCGGGAATGAGTTCCTAGACCATAATAGAGGCCAGTATGATGCATGGAGGATCGTCCAGCATTATCGCGGAATACTCGGCGAGGACGAGTACATACTCCTAGTAACGGATAAGGATCTCTATGCAGCTGGGCTAAACTTTGTCTTCGGCCTCGCATGGAGGGGTGTCGCGATAATCTCCGTGCACAGGCTCTTTCCCGAGTTCTATGGCCAGCCGCCGGATCGCGCCCTATTCAAGGAGAGGATGATAAAGGAGGCTGTGCATGAGGTTGGCCATCTTCATGGGCTAATGCATTGCAGCGACCGGAGATGCGTAATGGCTTTCAGCAACTCGATAGCGGACACGGACTATAAGGATAGTAGGCCGTGCAAGAGATGCCTCGCGAGGCTACGCGCCCTCTGACCCACCCTTCGCCTCAAGCTCCTTGAGAAATCTCTTGACGTAGGATTTCGGGAGAACCTCTGCCTCGACGAGATTTACTATCGAGTTGGGCGACGCCTTACCCGAGACCCTTCCAATAGCCCCCTTAACCTGCCTCCAGATCAGGTTCGTGTTCCCGCTCTTGGAGTTGTATATTATCCCGAGAACCTCATAAGCCCTGACAAACCTTATCTCCCTAACCGTTTCTAGGTTAAGCTTCGAGATGGCTTCCACATGAATCCTTCCAGGAGGATCTCTCTCTGGAAAGATTGATGGATCCTTCAGATAGCCCTTCGGGATGAAGGAGTAGCATGTATTCAGGATCATGAACCTCCTAAATTTCTCGAGCGTCGTCTTGACATCAATCTCCACAGACATCCACCATCCGCTCTCGCGAGGTTCCCTTCTCCGCTGAAGGAAGTTGCAAGCGTCTTAAAATAGCTTTTACCGACGAGTCTGGGGCTATCGGGATAATTCCGGGAAATTTTCTCGGGAATGCTTTCAGCATCTCGCGAGCATATCCCTTAATATGAGGGGCTCTTCATCGCCATGGGGAGAATGGCTTTGGGCGAGAAATCAGCGGGCGCGCTGGAGGAGGCGTCCAAGCCTACTGGCACCTATATTCGCGAGGTCATTCTCGAGAACTTCATGAGTCATGAGTATTCTAGGGTCACGCTTTCCCCGGGCTTAAACGTGATCACGGGACCTAATGGCGCCGGGAAGTCCTCAATCCTCCTCGGCATAGCGGTGGCCCTCGGCCAGACATACACGGATAGGGCTGGGAGGCTGAGCGACCTGATAAGGAGGGGGGAGAAGGCGGCAAGGCTTACGGTGGTCTTCGACAACACGGAGGTTGATGGGAAGAGGCCGATACCATGGCTTCAATCCGACCAGCTCGTGATAACGAGATACTTGAAGAGGACCGGCGAGTACTGGCATTATGTTAACAATAGGCTGAAGACGAAGGCCGAGGTGGATCATCTCCTGAGAAGGCTGGGGATAAATCCGAACAACATGCTAATAATAATGCATCAGAACATGATCGAGGAGTTCGCCTCAAAGAACAATGTTGAGAAGCTTAGGATGGTTGAGGATGCAGTCGGAGCATCACAGTTCAGGCAGAGGATAATAGAGGCGGAGGCGAGGCTTAGGGACATAGAGGCGCAGGAGAAGAGCTTGAAGAGGGCGCTTGAGGAGGCGAGGGCCGCGGTCGAGTACTGGAAGGAGCAATATGAGAAGCTCATGATGAAGAGGAGGCTCGAGGGTGAGAAGAGGAGGCTTGAGCTGGAGTATGCATGGGCGCTCGTCTCGGAGGCCGAGGCGTCGGCGAACAAGCTTAGGGAGAGGATCGAGGCCCTCATGCTCGAGGAGAGAAAGCTTCTGGGGGAGATAGAGTATCATGAGGGCGAGGTTGAGAGGATTAGGCGAAAGCTCCTCGATCTTGTGGACGCGGTTAAGCGCGGTGAGCTCGTGAACCTTGAGGGCTTCGGGAAGGACTTGGACATATTATTGGAGGAGAAGGGGCTCGCGGAGGTCGCGAAATACAGGCTTCAGGAGAACAGGTCGGAGCAGAGGAGGCTCGGCTACGAGCTTAACAGGATCGAGAAGGATCTCGCGGAGAAACTTAGGAATGCCTCCGCCCTCGGCGAGAGGGTTAAGACCTCGAGAAAGCCCTCGGAGATCCTTGAGGACATCCGGGCCATAGGGCTCCAGATAGTGTCCCTCGGAGAGGTATTCGAGGAGGCTGAGGACATGTATCTCGTCGCGGACGCTAGGTATAGGGAGACCGAGCAGAGATCCATGGAGCTCGAGGAGAACTTGAAGAAGGCGATGGAGGAGCTGGAGTATAGGAAGGAGCTCTGGAGAAGATTCCTAAGGGAGCTCGTGAAGGATGTGGAGCCCAAGTTCAACTCAATACTCTCGATAGTTGATGGTAGGGGCAGCATAGTGCTGAAGAACTTGGAGGATCCGGAGAAGGCTAGCATAGAGCTTCATGTCGGGTTCCGTGGGGCCGAGCCCGTCATACTCGACGCCCAGACGCATAGCGGCGGTGAGAGGATCGTCGGCACGCTCGCATTCCTCCTAGCGCTCCAGAGATACATCAAGTCGCCCTTCAGGGCCGTGGACGAGTTTGACGTCCATCTAGATCCCCTCAACCGCGAGAGGATGATAAAGCTCCTGATGAATGTGGCTGAGCAGGAGCCGAGATCCCAGTACATAATAATCACGCCTGGGAGGATTCCCGTGAAGGAGGGCGTGAATGTGATCCTAGTGCAGAATGTTGGCGGGAAATCCATGATAGGGAGGCCGGAGTAATGTCCTCAAAATCATTTAAGGTTTCAAGGGAGGAGCTTGAGAGGATAATACAGGTCTGCGAGAATATTGAGAAGAGGGGGCTCGACCCCTTCACCGTCAACGTGAGGGCGCTTCTAGAGAAGCTTAGAAAGCTTCTTGAGGAGAGCGGCGATCTCGAGCACTACATACTTGACGCCGAGACGATGTATAGGATAGCAACCTTGATAGCCCTCCAGCATAAGTGGCTTAGGGAGAGGGCTCAATCCCTCTTCATAGATGCGCAGATGGTTCAGACGAGGCTCATGGCGCTTGACAACAAGTCGATAGCCAGAGCATTCCTCAAGGCATGGAGGCCCATAATATCGTTGGAGCAGATAACGCTCCATAGGCTCAGGCATGGCATCGAGCACTTCCTCAGCATGCCTCCAAGAGCAGGCGGCAGGAGCATGGGGTGGAAGATCTCCCAGAGGGAGGTTGAGCATGCTCGGGGAAGCCTGGAGCTCGAGGAGGAGCTATCCGAGAAGCTTGAGCAGCTACATCGCGAGCTTATCCAGAGATACGAGCTCGAGGGTGAGATAGATTACTGGGAGTTCGTGCAGGGAAAGAACTTCGAGGAGACCTTCGAGCGAGCATATCTCCTAAGCTTCCTGATAACAAATGGCTATGTTGATGTTAGGAGGAATCCGTTGAAGGGTGAGTTAAAGCTTGTGCCCAGAAGGGAGAAGTCGGAGAGGAAGCGGCCATCGTCCCTGGTAATAACCCTGAGGAGTTGGGGCGAGCATGAGTAGTGATGAAGCATTCTCGAGAAAGCTGGCAACCGCCGCAGCGATGCTCCTCTTCAGAAGCCACCGGAAGCCCGGTGTCAAGGGATGGGAGCTGAAGCAGAAGCTCGGCAAAAATTACATGAAGATAATCGACGCCTTAAACTCCTATCTCAGAAGAATAGGGCTCGAGGTTAAGACCATTCTTGAGGAGGGCGAGGATCTTGATAAGGCCAGGTTCTATATCGTTCTCTCGCATCAGTTAACCCTCTCCGATCTAGTGGCTGCTGGATGGAGTATAGATGAGGTCGCGGCCCTAGCCATAGCCCTCTCCATCCTAGCTAGCAGGGGTGGCAAGGCGCCCCTAAGAGATGTTCTAGAGGTTCTACAGGCAAAGCTGCCGAGATGGAAGGCTGAGACATATATTGAGAGGGTGATCCGCCGGGGCTACCTGGAGAAAACAGAGGATGATATCTTAGTGGTGGGCTGGCGGACTAGGGTCGAGGTGGATCAACAGGAGCTCCTAAAATCCGTTCTCGAGCTCCGCCTCGAGGAGCCAGCGCATGGCGAGGAAAAGGAGTGAGAGCAAGTAGCGGGATAGTCGAGGTGTGCGGAGAACTCTTTAGAATTACTGGAATATGTTCCAGAATATGGATGCCCCAGCTCTAGAATCACAAGGATTAAACCAAGCCATGAAGCATATCGATCCCGGGGATGGAGCGAGAGGCCCTATTCTCTTGGGTAAAGCTTACGGTCCTAATAGCCCTAGACACGCTGCTGCTGGCGATACTCCTATTCATAGCCCTGCTTTAAATGGGGGGCAAGCCTAGCCGAGAATAAGGTTTTCTACAAGTCTCCGCTCTTATCATTTGAGGTGAGCCGTTAAGCTTGGCTTTAGTGAGGATAGGTCTCATAGGCAAGACTAATACCGGTAAGACCACGTTCTTTAACGCCGCGACCCTAGGGACAGCGGAGGTCTCAACTTACCCTTTCACGACTAAGGAGCCCAATTATGGGACTGCTCACGTTGTGACCCTATGCGTCTGCAGGGAGTTTAATGTCCAGGATAATCCTAGGAACTCAAAGTGTATTGATGGCTGGAGGCATATCCCGATAGAGCTCATAGATCTTCCCGGCCTGATTAAGGGTGCTTGGGCTGGAAAGGGCTTGGGAAACCAGTTTCTCTCGGTTGCATCCCAGTCGGACGCGCTTCTTCACGTCGTCGATGCTAGTGGGAGTGTTGATGAGGAGGGGAGGCTTGCTGAGCCTGGGACAGGAGACCCGCTCGCCGACTATTATGATATCGAGGAGGAGCTGATAATGTGGTTTATCAAGCTGCTTGAGCGCTCCGAGGATAGGATAATCAAGGGACTGAAAAAGGGCCTCGAGCTCCCGGCCGCGATGGAGGAGGTTTTCAGGGGGGTGAAGGTGACTGCTCAAGACATTAAGAGGGCTCTCGAGGTTACGGGGCTGGATAAGAAGGATTTCGAGAACTGGACGCCCTCGGATGACCGGAAGTTCGCCACGGCGCTCCGTGAGATCTCGAAGCCGACAATCGTGGTCGCCAACAAGATGGATCTCGACACGGCTCCCGAGAACTTTAGAAGGCTTAGGGATAACTTGGTTGATAAGATAGTGGTTCCATGCAGCGCAGAGGCTGAGCTGATACTTAGGAGGGCTGAGCAGAGGGGCCTGATAAAATACGTGCCGGGAGAGGAGAAGTTTGAGATCATCAATGAGGCGGCCTTGACGGATAAGCAGAAGTGGGCTCTCGAGATAATTAGGCGCAAGGTTCTCGATGAGTATATGAGGACGGGAGTCCAGTTCGCATTAAACGTCGCGGTGTTCAAGCTCCTTAAGATGAGCGCCGTTTACCCGGTCTATGACGTCAAGAAGCTATCAGATCACAAGGGAAACATCCTCCCGGACGTATACCTGATGCCTGAGGGCGCGACGGTTGAGGATCTTGCAAGAGAGATACATAGCGACCTGGCGAAGGGGATTCTCTACGCGGTTGATGCTCGGACGGGCCTTAGGCTCCCAGCAAGCTATAAGCTCAAGGACAGGGATGTGCTCTCAATAGTATCCGGGCGAAAGAAAACCTGAACCTATTCCATCATCCTTCGGCTGGAACCAGCTGGTAGAATAGGATACCGCTTCCCCTTATCTTATCTATCTCAAGCCTTACCCGCATGCCTCGCTTCAACCTCTTTGGGTCATCGCATTTAATCCATGCTAAAACTTTGAATCCATCATCCATCTCGGCGACCCCGACAACATAGTCCTCACACTGCTGATAGCTCTCCGGCTTAATGTTGACAACCGCGTGGGCCAGCAGCCTTCCCTCCCTACAGACCTCGACCCATTCCACATCGCTTGACCCGCAGCGCGAGCACTCGGGCCTCGGGGGGAAGTATCTCGCCCCACACTTGGGGCATCGAGTCCCATAAAGAACCCCGCTAGCAATCCCCTCATAAAATCTCTTCAACCTGCCAACAGGGATCATATATTGGAGCGTTATGGCTCTGAGATCCCTCCAAAGCATCGCACCGGACTTCTCATCCACGATAATCGGGAAGAGCTTGGATAGATCCTCGCCCCCGCTCATAATACATTCCCATATCGCAGCCATTAATAAAGGAGAATTGTGCGCTGAGGAGCAACACGATAAAAAGGAGGCTGAGTAATTCAGCCTCGTATGGTTAAGGAGGCTAAGTTCGTGGTGAAGGTTGAGAGGGCTGAGAAGCCCTTAAAGGTTGAGAGGGAGGTATCTGAGGCGTTGAAAGCGCTTGCTGGGAGGAGGCTTCTAGATAAGCGGGAGTATGTCAAGTGCCCAGTGAAGGGCGAGGATGTGCCTTTTCTAAGATGCTTTGTCTGTGCATCTTTCATCAGGAGGGTTAAGGGCTTCGTCCACTGCTCCGGTGAGCGCTTCGAGATAAGGGCTTGAGAGCTCGACTTGGGGGAAAATATAAATTTGGATTAAGGTAGATGCGCTTGAGATCGATGGGGGAGCTTGGTGGCAGGCTGGCCGGCGCGGTGAAGGAGTTTTTCCGGGGCAAGCTAATCCTCGTCGAGATCTTCCTCCTGATATCCATACTCTTCCTCGGCTTCATGATCAGGATCCTCCCCATGAGATGGGGCATCTACCTCATGGAATTCGATCCATGGATGCAGCTCAAGGAGATGAATTATGTTATCGAGAGGGGTTGGAAAGGCTTCATAGACTTTTTCAACTGGCATGACTACACCTCATGGTATCCCTATGGGAGGGATGTTGGTAGGACAGCTTTCCCAGGCCTACCATTTATGGCGGCCTTCATCTACCACATCCTCCACGGGATAGGCATTGAGGTGAATGCGCTTGAGCTCGCGGCGATGTTCCCACCAATATTGGCCGTGGTCGCGATCCTCTTCGCATATCTCTTGGGGAGGGAGCTTGGTGGAAGACCCGCCGGCCTCCTCTCAGCATTTTTCTTAGCGATTAGCAGCGGGCATATTGAGAGAAGCCTCTTCGGTTGGTTTGATGATGAGAGCATAGGCCTCCCTCTCATGCTAATAGGTCTCTGGGCCTATATTCAAGCGCTGAAGGAGGATAGGAGCCAGAGGGGAGTCGTGGCATACGCGGCCATAGCCGGATTATCCCTCGGATACATGACAGCTAGCTGGGGCGCCGCGAGATTCCCGCTAGCCTTCATCCCACTGATATCCGTTCTATTAGCCCTTCTCGGGAGATATCGGAGGGAGCTGCTAACAGCCTTCACGATAACATTCTCAACATATACGCTGATAGCCCTGATGGTCCCGAAGCTGGGCCCGGGATATCTTAGGGAGATAACGATACTCGCGGGATTCGCGTCCTTCATAATACTCCTCTCCTTCGAGGTCTCGAGGCTCCTACCGGATGGCGTGCATGCTAAGAGGCTGCCATATTACGTGATATTGGCCGGCGTGGCCGGCTTCGCGGCGCTCGTGGTATTGGGCGCCGCCGGGCTTCCCGGTTTCAAGTTCCTCAGCGTCCTCATCCCATCACTTAGACATGATCTCCCGATATTCGTATCCGTTGCCGAGAACCAGCTCTCAACATGGAGCATACTCTTCAGGGATCTAGGATTCCAATCCATGCTGATGATCACCGGCATATACTATGCGCTTAGGCGGAGGAGGAATGAGGACATAATACTCTCAGCATTCACGATTCTCAGCATATACTTCTCCTCGACGATGGTTAGGCTCTCAACGCTGGCAGCACCATCCGTGGCGATCTTAGCCGGCTTCGGGCTGGCGGAGCTAGTCATGGGCTTCGCGAGAAGCCTTAGAGTCGCAGCCCTCAAGCCCAAGACCCGGGCAGTCGGCATCGAATACTACCTCCTAACCCCGCTGCTTATCGGCGCCATCCTTCTCTTCTCATTCACGCCGGGCGCCTATGGAATAAGATACCCGCTATCCGGGATAGATGCAGCATATGCACCGCCCACAATAGTCTCCTCCTCGCTCCCAGTTAGGGCGGAGATCCCAGCATGGCTCAAGACATTGGAGTGGATGAGGGAGAATCTTCCAGAGGATGCCGTAATCGCCTCATGGTGGGATTATGGCTACTGGATAACGGTCCTTGGCAATAGGACCAGCATCGTGGACAACGCCACCCTCAACTCGACCCAGATAGGCGAGGTGGGCTACGCATTCATGTCCAACGAGGAGACGGCCTACAGGATCTTCAGAAACCTCGGGGCAACACATGTCCTGATATTCGTGACGCACATCCCATATGGGCAGCAGGCCGGAGTCCTCCTCGGATACGGCGATGAGGGCAAGTGGATCTGGATGCTGAGGATAGCGGTGCAGGAGGGATACCAGCTCAACGAGAGCGAGTACATGAGCCCTGAGGGCAGGCCGACAGACAAGTTCTGGACCGAGACGACGCTCGGCCAGCTAATTCCGTTCAAGCCCTACCAGATCAGCGGCCAGACATATCATGTCTATAGCCCGTCAAGCCTCAAGCACTTCAGGCTCGTCTACGCATCGGATGAGCCCTACACGAGCTACGCCTATGTCTACATCTATGAGCTTGTTGATTAGCCTATGTAGTGGGGCTCCTTATCGCCCTTAACCTTGTCTTGAAGCATCCTCTCATAATCCCGCCTAAACTCCTCTATAATCTCCTTCTGCCTCCTAATCTCCTCCTCAAGCCTTGTGAGATCTATCTCGAACTTGAGGACCTTTGACAGCAGTTCTAGGAGCTCTTTCGCGGCCGCCGGGTCGGGGAAGTATGGCATGACTTCGGCGGCCAGTAGCCAGACCCTGCCCGTCCCCTTGAGATAGAGATGCATAAGATGTGATGATAGCCTGTCAGCAGGCACCTCGTCCAAGCTTCTCAGGATCTTCGCGCCCGCCTTAACGAACTCCCTAACGCCATCTGGGTCCGCCGAGGCCACGTAGACGCCCCTAGACCCTGTCAGCCTTATCCCGGTTAGCAGGTAATAGTTCCTTGCGTTCCTCTCCACGAGGAACCTGTATATCTTCTCGGCTATCAGATAGCTTGACTCTCCATCCTCCATGGCAAAGTTTCTAGAAATGAGGACCAGCTTCACCCCACCGCTCTCATACTTGTATAGCTCGATCTTCGGCTGGGATGCAATGCCATTGCTAACTAGGCTCACATGTGGGAAGTAGCGCGACTTGATCTCCGCGATCTTCACAGGCTTCAGACCATCTATCATATAACTAAGAGCTATAGATGGCGCTATGCCCGCCGATGGAGTAGCATCAATAACATGAGCTCCGATTAGGTCAACAGCCTTATCCAGCTCAACTAGAACTACATTATCCTCCCGCGCCCTACGAGAAGGCATACTGCCATCATGTCTCTGAGCCGCCGGGATTTAAATCGTTCTCCCCAAACAATGAATAATACATCATGACTCCCCGCGCCGCATCTTGGCTATTAGATCTAAGTACCTGTGCTTAAGGGATATGTTAGGTGGGTGGGCGGATTTTAGAGGCCCCCCGCATACGGGGCATGAGCCTTCCCTGATCGTATATCTGCCGCAGTTGGCGCATTTTTTAAGGAGGCCGGGCATCGCCACTCACTTCAGCTGGAGCTCTCCTTTCCCCCCAGCCTCCCTAATAACCGCGAGGCAGGCTTCCGCAACCCTTTGGATTATCCTTTTACCGGTCTCCACGTCCTCGGTCTTGACACTTATAAGGTATCTCGGAGCCCCCATCGTCGTTATCGTGACATCCTCTTTCTTCGCGGCCTCGAGGCCCTGCCTAACCGCGCGCCTTATAACTTCAACACCATTCCCTCCCGGAACCATCATCACCAAGATTCCCTGGACGGTTACCTCCCTTATCTTTATCTCCTGACTTATAACCTCCATTAATAGCTTGGCGAGATCCTCGTCCAGCTTCATCCATTCTGGAAGACGCTCCTCCTCAAGCGCATCCAGCAGAATCTCATAGAGGCTTAAACCGCGCTCCAAGGCCGGTTCGACTATGAGCTTTATCAACTCCTCCTCGCTCCTACCAGATCTCTCGGATAATAGCTTCAGCACCCTCAGCAGCCTCTGCTTCCGCTTCCAGAGGCGCATCTTATCCTCTCGCTCCTTCTGTGAAACCCTCCTATAGGAGACATCCGCCTGCCTCGTAGCCGGATCAACCCTGAGAACCCTGAAAACATCCCTCTGCCCTTCCTTCAGATAATCCCTGATATTCCTTATCCACTTGAGCGAGATCTCCGAGACATGGACAAAACCCTCCCAGCCAGGATAATCAAGAAGATCCAAGTATACCCCATATTTCTCGACACGCTTAACTAGGCCGACAACAAGCTCATCAACAGCCGGCACACTCCTCTCCACAAACTCCGACATCCAAAAATACCCAATATACTCGTTAATTTAAGTTAAAATCTCGAGCACTCTTCCTAGGATCTTGGCTTTACCCCCCTTTGGGAGGGCGAGGGTCGCATTGCATACTTGGCATTTAACCTCAATCTTCGCGTTATCGAAGATTATCTGCCGGTGGCCGCACTCATTACATTGGACGAGGAGGAACCTCGACCTAGGCTTCGGTATCAGCCTTTCCCAGTCAACCTCCATGTCCGGCAAAACTTAGAACCAGTTCCCCTAATTAACCCTACCTTAATCTCTCCGGAGTAGTAGGGTTGGGGATGCCGCGACATCCTTAAATTATTCGGCATTATCCTCCGCTCTTGAATTGAAGGTTCCGGCATCCATTAACACATACTGCCCTAGATGTCGGAAGTATACGGAGCATAAGGTCACTCTCTACAAGAAGGGTAAGGATAGGGCTCTAGCTAGGGGGGCTAGGCATCACGAGCGGGAGCTGCATGGCTATGGTGGCCAGAAGTATCCGATTCAGAGGAGGAAGGCTAAGACAACGCAGAAGCAGACGCTTAAACTGATCTGCAAGGAGTGCGGCTACACGATACACAGGGAGGGCATCAGGCTGAGGAAGCTCGAGATCGTCGGCTGATCTCGATAATCTTCTCCTCTAGGATTTCTAGGCCCCTCTCCAGAACCTCCTCCCCAATGTTGAGGGCGGGCGTGATAAGTATCGTGGCCCCGACTCTCCAGAGAAGAAGCCCAACCCTAAAGCACTCATCAACGATCATCCTCGCCATGATCTCGCCGGCCCTCCTATCCGCACCTATAGGCCTCATCCCGATGAGCATTCCCATTCCATGAGTTCTCCAGCCCAGCTCACCAGCAAGCTCCCCAACTCTCCTCAGAATATTCCTGCCAATCCTCCCGCTTCTTTCCACGAGGCCCTCATCCCTAATCGCCCTGATAGTTGCAAGGGCTGCCGAGATCGATAACACGCTCCCTCCACAAGCCTCATGATCCAAGGGCTCCATGTCTATAATCTCCTCCCTAGCCGCCAGCACTCCGAGGGGGAGGCCTGATGCAAGCTGCTCACCCAAACACACGATATCAGCCTTAAAGTTCCAGTGATCTAGGGCGAACCACCTGCCGGTCCTAGCAGGCGCGGTGAACCTCTCATTAGCAACAAGAAGGCCACCTAGATCCTTAGCAAGCATCCCAAGAGCTTCCATGTAGGAGGTTGGCGGAGGCGCTGGTGCCTCTAGGCTTATCGGCTCAAGCATTATTGCCGCCAGCTCGTCGGGTGCCGCGGCCTCCACGAGCCCACGAGATAACTTGAGGCATTCTCCCCGGCATTTCTCCGGATCCAAGCCAACTGGACAATTGGCGCAGTCGCGGCCGACACCATAAACCACGTCTATGATCCTTACTGGAGGTTTCCGGATCCTCGAGCTGGCTGAGAGCATTAAGGCCTCCTCCGTGGACCCATGATAGCTCTCGGTGAAAGATAGGATGACGTGTTTGCCGGAATGCCATCTCACGGCCTTAGCCGCCGCGTCAATTACCTCGGAGGGGCTGTCGCGGAAGAGCATTCTCACATCGCCCCTGATGGGAGCTATTTTCGCGAGCTCCTCGGCAAGCTCAACAGCCTGCTCTGAGTAAAGGCTGGATGGTATCGTCATCGAGCTATTCAAGCAGCTTTTCACGGCCTCGACTACTTCCGGGTGCTGCCCCCCGAGAGGCAGCATCCCGAAGCCGCCGGTGAAGTCTATGTAAGCGTTATCATTCACATCGAATATTATCGAGCCCTCGATCCTCTTCACAGCGATCGGGAACCTTCTCCTACAGGATCGAGCCATGAGCTCTATATCTCTCGAGATTATTCTCTCCGCCTCTCCGGATGTTGGGGGTTTTGAGATCCTTGGCAGATCTCTTACCATATACAATGCGACCTCGCATCACCGATCCTACAAGGATATCACGGCCTCGAGAACCCCGACATACACTATTCTTCCATCATTTCTCCGCAGCTCGTCGCTTGACAAGTTTATCTCCTTGATCTTCAGATTCGAGTAGAAGCCGCTCTTAAGAAGCATTATCGTCCTAATACAATTTTCTATGTTTCTCCCCCGGGCCCGGAGGACTATCTCCCTCTCGCCCCTATTGAATAGCGTTATGCACGCCGTAACATATCTCATCACATTCTTCCTGCCAATTATGACTTGGGACCTTGACATCCGTATTCAGGGAATCTGGGTAATGGGGGTAGTTATTTATTTTCAGCCCCTTCTAGATGATTGATCCCGCGATTATGGAGCCTATCAGGAATAGGATAAAGATGGTGATTCCCTGCCGGGTCCTTGCCGCTGCCTCTTGGAGAAAGCTTTGAGACATTATCTTGACTCTGGGGAACTTGAGCCTGAGCCATGCGGCCTCCATGGGTTTCGCGGCTTGAAGGGCTCTTGCGGCCACCTCCACGGCCTTCTCCGCAATAACGTCGGCTGGAACTATCTCGCCGAGGGGATGATATCCGCGCCCACCAAACCTGAGACCATTAACGATGTGGGTATCCGTCGTCACGACCTCGACATATTCGAATCCCATGGATCTAAGTTTCTCCACGACCGCGTCTCTGACATGGGGCAGGCAGTTATTTCCATCCAAGCTTATTATCGCGGATGGCCTACCATCGAAGAGGAAGACCGCAGCGGAGACGCCTAGATCGCCCGCGCCATCCTCCCTAGAATAGCCGTCAAGCCCGACCTGCGCATAACCAAATATGAGGCTCTTCCTCCCGCCGAGCTCCATCCCTTCAGCCCTTTTCAGAAGCTTCGCGATCAGCCGGATGCTATCATCATCTAGATCCTTAACAGAGTCGGAAAAGCTATTATGACAATCGACCGGTATTAGGAACTGGTCGCGGGAGCCGTTGCAGACTATGTTCGGGATATCCTCCATGCCCATTGGATGCGTGGTGACGAGGAGAATTCTGGCATCGCCAACGCCCAGAAGCATCCCCTTAACATGCCCTTCATGCAGGATCTGCGGCGGATAGGCGTATGAAGAATATGTGAGGCCATTATGATTATTGCGTATGACTCTCTTTATCCTCTCTAAGATCAGCTCGCAATCCTCCTCCGAGATCAGGTTATCATAGTGGTTCGAGAATCCCTTGAGGAAGATCGCCTTAACACCATCCCGCTGCAGCTCCTCATGCATTCTATACATCAGGCCGCTGCTGCCATAATCTTTGAAGGGCCCGGGATGAAAGAGGGGGATTAGTATCGCCGCCTCAATCCTCTTATCCATGCTCCTGAATAGTAGGAGATCCAGGCTCGCGAAGGACTCATCATCAAGTTTCTCAGAGACCTCTCTCAACCAATCCTTTTTATTGTCTAGGAGGTAGGCGAGCACGCCCGATATGTAGTCGAGGGCCGAGGCACCTCTAATTGTCAAGATGCGTTTGAATATAGATATCAGCAGGAGTGAGGAGGCGGCTCCAATAAGATATCCCCTTATTATTGAGAGCCCGTAGGTGGTGTTCTGAAGAAGTAGCATCGGCGCGGCCTCCATGATTATTATTGATGCGAATATGGGTAATGCTCTGGGAAGTCTTTTTCCAGCTAATGTGAGAAAGATTACCCCTCTTATGAAGAGACTGGCGCTTATTATCGCCGCGAGGGCGGCTAATCCTAGTGGAGTTACTGAGGCCGCTAGCCCAAGAGCCATGAAGATTGAGCTCACAATAGCGAGCTGATTCAGCCTTCTCGAGTTTATCATCCCCAGATCAATTTTTAAGCGTTCTAGGATCCAGCCGACTAGGATGCTAGCAATGAAGCCTGCCAAGATTATGGGCGTGTAGGCGCCAGCCCCTCCTAGGAAGGATATTGCGAGCGAGATAAGGGCATAGGATACTATCGCTGGAACAAGTAGTCTCCCGCGTAGCGGAATGCCCCAGAGAAACTTATACAATGATGATAGCTGGGAGGTGGCGCTCTTCAATTCTTCCTAGCGGGAATCAAGCAGACTTATAAACTGTGAGATCCCCGTGAAAAGCTCTTAAGCCTGGGGGGATGACTATTGGTGGGGCGGTGGCATGGAGGTTCTTGGAGGGCGCGGGCTTCTCTTAAAGGCTGGGAATACGAGGATATGGCTAGACTCGGCGGCTGAGAACGATTGTGTAAGCCTAGTTTCACATGCACATCTGGATCATGCTCCAGGGAGGCTTAGCAGGATTATAGCCACACCTGAGACCGCGAGCGTATTAAACCTCTTCGGCTCCCACAGGTTTGAGAAGCTGATAAGATATGGCGAGAGCATAATGCTCGGCGACGTTAAGGTCTCCGCCCACCCCTCAGGCCATGTAATCGGCTCAAGCCAATTCTTCTTGGAAAATAATGATGGGAGTCTAGTCTATACTGGGGATCTAAACACTTATGATAGCGTGATATTGAGAGGGGCGAAGCCTCTAGAATCCGAGACACTAATACTTGAGGCAACATACGGCTCCCCGCGCTACATATTTCCAGCCAGGGAGGAAATCTATGCAAGGATTATCCGCTGGATAATCGAGACGATAAGAGCTGGAGAGATACCGGCATTCAAGGTCTACGCGCTTGGGAAGGCTCAGGAGATAATAGGCCTCGTCAACGTCTATCTCAGGATCCCCGCCCTAGCGAGCTTTACCATAAGCAGGATAACCGAGAGCCTTTCGCAGTATGGCTTCAAGCTGGAGCATCTCCCCATAAACAGCCCCGAGGGCCTCGAGGCTTTCAAACAGGGAGAATGCGTATACATCTCCAGCAAGAGGTATAGCCCGCCATCCCGGCGCCGGATCAGGTGGGCGGTCGCCACGGGCTGGGCGCTGAGATATCGGCCGAGCGGCTTCGACGCAGCATTCCCCCTCAGCGGTCATGCCGACTTTTCAGGGCTAGTGAGATATGCTGAGGAGAGCGGGGCGAAGCAGATATACCTAGTCCACGGGTTCGCGGATGAGCTCGCTAAGCATCTTAGGAGGAAGGGGCTGCGCGCCGAGACGCTGCCCCGCGCTCCATGAGCTGGAGGGAGGGCTAATAAGGCGGGTTATCATCGTGAAGATGAGAAAAGTTGTCCACGAGAAGGCGTCGAGGACCCCCGTTACCAGCATCGGCAGCCGGCCTGCTAAGATTCTTCGAAGAGGAGGCTAAGGGAATAAAGGTTAGGCCCGAGCTAATCCTTATTCTAGCGGGACTCATGATAGCGTTAACAATGATAATGAATAAGCTCTTTCCATGAAGCGTGCTGGAGGACTAGGATAGAGCCTCCTCTAGGTCGAGCTGCCCGGATCCGCTGAGCCTCCAGAGGATCCTGCCTTTGAATCTAAGCTTCTCAACCACGCCCTCAGCGAGCATGTTCTTCAAATGTCTCCTCACCGCTGACTCACTCAAGCCGACCTCCTCAGCTATCTGTTGGATTGTTGAGGCCTTTCTAGATAGAACATCTATAATCCTTGACCTGGTGAGAAGTCCACGCCTAACATTCCTCAAGCTCCTTAGATATGCTCGCCCGCGGACAGCCTGTCTCTCCAGCTGGGCGGACACGCCGCTAGGAGCGTAAGAATACTAATTAAGATTTGATCTGCCTGAGCGCCTCATCAAGCTTCCTCTCCACGTGCCCAGAACCTTTGGCCATTAATCATATTCATCCCCATCCATCTCACGCACCCTCCCTGATCTCAGAAGATGCAATATCGGCAACAGGAATGCGAGGATCATCGCCACGAGTATTATCAGGATTATGACGGGGCTGAGCCTGCCATGAAAAATTATCGGTAGGGGGCCGATCATTATCAATCCCCCGCCCTCGGCCTTCATAGCCCCGCTTGGAGCCGATATCGCCCCCATGATGATTAGGATGAAGCCTACTAGAATTAGGAAGACCCCGAGCATAAGCACCATTAACGAGATGCTGGGCGTGATTCTTGCTCGACTCTCCAAGGATCACCACCCCGCCACAGCCATGAATATGAAGAGGATTATCGGTATAAGCATTAGAAGAGCTATAATCAGCAGGATCGCTCCCAGAGATCTATCGCCGAACACTATTGGTATGGGGCCTATTAGGATCAGGCCCCCTCCTCGAGCCCTCACCCGGCCGAGAAGGGCTACAAGAATAATTAGCAATAATCCCAGTAGAATGAGCCCGAAGCCGAGAACGATAAGGGCTAGGTCCATGAGCCCGGGCCCTCTCATGATACCCCTCTCGATATATTAGCCTTAGCCTTTTCACGGGAATTCCGAGCCCAAAATTAATTAGGTTGCTCGCCCCGGTCTTTAACCTTGGAGGAGTAGGAATGGCTCTTGGGATTGCTGGGGCTTATGATAGGGCTATAACAGTATTCTCTCCTCAGGGCAGGCTTTATCAGGTTGAGTATGCTCTTGAGACTGTTAGGGCTGGCTCAACAGCGATGGCTATAGCATGTAATGAGGGATGCGTCCTAGCGGTCGAGGAGAGGATGCATACAAAGCTCCAGAACATAAACTACTCGTGGAAGCTATTCCAGATAGATGATCATATAGGCGCTGTCGCGGCCGGGCTTAACTCGGATGGAAGGGTCCTCGTTGACATGGCTAGAATCAGGTCCCAGATCCTCAGGCTCACCTATGACGAGATACCGACTGTTGAGGCGATCACCAAGTATATTGGAGATATTATGCAGATGTATACTCAGCATGCTGGTGTCAGGCCCTTCGGCGTCGCCCTCCTCTTCGCGGGAGTTGATGAGACTGGTCCAAGGGTATTCTACACGGAGCCAAGTGGAATGGTTCTAGAATATGATGCATGGTCGATCGGGAGGGGTGCTGAGAAGGTTAGAGAGATCTTGGAGGCAGAGTATAGGCGGGATACGAAGCTTGAGGAGGCGATCAATCTCGCGCTCAGATGCTTGGTGGAGTCTGCTGAGAAGATAGACTCCAACTGGACGGTGAGGCTTGCCACGGTCCCGACATTAACCAGGAAGTTTACGCCGATGTCCCAAGAGGAGCTGAGAAAGCTCCTGGAACCGATGATAAAGAAGAGGGGTGGAGAGGGCTAGGAAAGGAATTTTAAACCCCGACCACCCATCTCTCCCGGGGCGATATCTGTGTCCAAGAGCTATACGATTGCGAGGCTTGAAAAGCATGGCGAGACATTCGAGATTCTCGTCGACCCAGATAACGCCCTAAGATACAAGATGGGTGAGAAGATACCCATCTCGAAGATCTTAGTCTATGAGGAGGTTTACAAGGATGCGAAGAAGGGTATCAGGGTTAAGGATGAAACTCTCAAGAAGACTTTCGGAACTACTGACCCGGTGAAGATCGCGGAGAAGATATTGGAGGAGGGGACGATCCAGATAACAGCCGAGCAGAGGAGGAGGCTGATAGAGGATAAGAAGAAGCAGATAATAGACTTCATAGCGAAGAATGCTATAGATCCCCGGACCAATCTCCCGCATCCGCCCCAGAGGATAGAGCTCGCGATGGAGGAGGCTGGAGTCCAGATAGACCCCTTCAAGGATGCTAAGGAGCAGGCTCTAAAGATAATCGAGAAGCTTAGGCCGATACTCCCGATCAAGACGGGCGTTCTCAGGTTCAAGATAAGGCTTCCGGCCGATGTGGCGGCGCGCGGCTACAGCGTGATCAAGAATATGGGCAAGGTGACCCGCGAGCAGTGGGGTGGGGATGGGAGCTGGACTGGGGTCGTCGAGGTCCCAACAGGCCTCCACATAGACCTAATAGACAGGCTAAACAAGATCACTTCTGGAAGGGTGGAGGTAACGCAGCTTGAGGGGTGAGCTGGAGATGCCGGTATACTTCACCGAGCATGAGATCGTGGTGCCGGGCCAGCTATTATCTGATAATGGTAAGCGGAGCGGCGAGGGGACATATGCTCATGGCGGGAAGATTTACGCCGCGAGAATAGGCTTCGCCTCGATAAGAGATAACAAGGTTGTGGTCACGCCGTTTAAGGCCGCATACAAGCCCGCTCCCGGGGACTGGGTCATAGGAATAGTATCTGATGTAAAACCGAACGGCTTTGAGATAGACTTGGGGAGGCACTTGAAGGGGACTATTAGGATACCGGACCGCGAGGAGGTGATAAGCACGGGTCTCAATGTTGGAGATGTTGTCTATGTGAGGATTAAGGAGAGCGGGCTTAGCGGCGTGGTGATAGATAAGCGTAGCCGGATAAGGCGGATTGAGAGCGGCATACTGATCCAAATTCACCCTGCTAAGATCCCGCGGCTAATCGGGAGGCGGGGCTCGATGATAAACCTGATAAAGAGGCTTACTGGATGCGAGATCATTGTCGGCAAGAACGGCTTTCTTGTGATTAATGGGCCATCTCCGGAGGCCGAGTTCGCGGCAGTCAAGGCGGTCAAGATGATAGAGGAGGAAGCGCACACCTCCGGGCTAACGGAGAGAGTGGAGAAGCTCCTAAGAGAGCTCGTGGGAGGGGCTGAAGCTCCAAGCTCATAAACCCATATATACCGTGACGCCCCGGAATCTTGACAGGTGTTGATTAGGAGTTGTTGGAGGCTTCTGGGATGTCTAGGCCAGAGCGGCTGATAGATGAGAATGGTAGAAGGGTTGATGGGAGGAGGCCTGACGAGCTTAGGCCGATAAGAATGGAGGTTGGCGTGTTGGATAAGAGCGACGGGTCAGCGTATGTGGAGTTTGGGGGCACTAAGGTGATCGCGGCGGTCTTCGGCCCGCGGGAAGCTCATCCAAGGCATCTAGCACTACCGGACAGGGCAATCCTGAACTGCAGGTATCACATGACCTCTTTCAGTGTTGAGGAGCGTAAGCCGCTTGGCATGACTAGGAGGGAAATCGAGCTCTCGAAGGTGATTAGAGAGGCCCTTGAGACTGTGGCCTTTCTCGAGGAGTTTCCAAGGGCTGCGATAGACGTGTATGTGGAGGTTGTTCAGGCTGATGGCGGGACTAGGACCGCGGGGCTTACAGCGGCCTCACTCGCCCTAGCGGACGCGGGGATACCCATGGCCGACCTCATCGCGGCTGTTGCTGTGGGCAAGGTGGATGGCCAGCTTGTGCTAGACCTCTGCGACCTTGAGGACAAGTATGGTGAGGCGGATATGCCGGTCGCCATGGCGCCTAGATTCAACTCGATAGTAATGCTCCAGCTTAATGGGCGGATGACGGTCGAGGAGTTCAAGAGGGGGCTCGCCCTAGCCAAGAAGGGGATAGACGAGATCTATAGGCTTCAGAGAGAAGCCTTGAAGAAGAAGTTTAGTGAGATCTCGCCGGAGGAGGTTTAGAACATGGCCCTTGCGCCCAAGAAGGATTTAACAGCCAAGATAATGCGGAGCAAGATCTACAGCTTACTCCTCCAGGATAGGAGGATTGATGGGAGGAAGCCGACCGACCTCAGGCCGATAAAGATTGAGACAGGCCTATTGTCGAAGGCGGAGGGCTCTGCATTAGTCTCCATGGGCAGCACGAAGATCCTAACGGGCATCAAGGTCGAGGTGGGCGCACCTTTCCCAGATAGGCCTGATGAGGGAACATTCACCGTGAACGCGGAGCTACTCCCCCTAGCCTCGGCAAGCTTCGAGCCGGGCCCACCAGATGAGCGGGGAATAGAGCTCGCAAGAGTCGTTGATAGAAGCTTGAGGGAGGGCGGGGTCCTAGACCTGAAGAAGCTCTGCCTCATCGAGGGAGAGAGGGTTTACGTGCTCTTCATCGACATCTATGTGCTTGATTATGATGGAAACTATTTCGATCCCTCGCTGATCTCCGCCCTTGCAGCCCTTGCAACCGCTAAGTTACCGAGATACGGGGTGGTTGACGGCAAGCTTCAGAAGACCGGGGAATACTTCACCCCGGAAATTAGATCGCTGCCATTCACCGTGATGGTTGGGGTGATTGGCGAGAAGTTCCTGCTCGACCCGCAGCTCGAGGAGGAGAAGGTCCTCGACGTCTCCCTCGTCATGGGAGCTGATGAAAAGGGCAACATAACATGTGTCCAGAAGAATTCCCCAGGCCAAGTGCCCCTCGAGCTAATGGATAGCATAGTTGACGTGGCTATCGAGAAGACGGGCGAGATTAGGAGAAAATTCCTCCAAGAGGTCCCGGTAAAGCTCGTTGAAAGCCCCTAAAGCCGGCGGCCTGAAACTTATATCCCGATTTAACGTGTTAATAGCTGGTGATGAGGCCAGGCGGTGCTGATCGAATGATGTAATCAGCCTTGGCTGAGCATTTTGGGATCATCCTTAAATTATGAGATCCATGGGCTTTGGGAGGAAGAGGGGATGCAGGTCGGCAGGATTAAGGGTAACCCGGCGAAGCGCTTCGGGCCTAGATACGGCTCGACTCTCAGGAAGCGTGTTGCCGAGATCGAGCGGGAGCAGAGGGCTTGGCACATCTGCCCCAACTGTAATCAGCCGAGGGTGAAGAGGGTTGCAGCCGGGATCTGGAGCTGCAGAAAATGCGGCTACACATTCGCGGGAGGAGCCTGGACACCAAGCGGATCTAAATGAAATGATGAGATTTGAGGCCGAGGTAATCCTCCATCTCAGCGAGCAAGAGGCCGAGACGATATATCGAGCACTCCTCCCCGAGGCCAGGGATATCCCATCAAGGAGAGTGTCCGTAGAGGTGGGCGTGGAGGGTGGAAAACTAATTCTAAGAGCGTATGCCATGGACCCGGTCGCCCTCAGAGCAGCATTAAACTCCTTTATCAGATTCATTGATGCATGTCTGCAATCGATTAGGAGTCTTGGCTTGTAGGCTGGTTAAGAAATCTTTTAAGCTCGGTTGAACGGCTTTCTTGAGATGTCTGCTGGCGAGGGAGAGCTTCCACCAAGCGTCAGGCAGCAGCTTGTAAGGTTTCAGCAGCTTCAGCAGACTCTCAGCGCCATCTTAGTCGAGAAGCAGAGGCTTGAGATGGAGCTCGTAGAGGTGAAGAGCGCGCTCGAGGAGCTTCAGAAGGCTTCGGATGATGTGGTAGTTTATAAGGCGGTCGGCCCCGTCTTAGTCCAGACTAGCAAGCAGAAAATCGTGGAAGAGCTAACGGAGAGGAGAGATCTTACCGAGACCCGGCTGAAGCTCTTGGAAAAGCAGGAGCAGAGGACTAGGGAGCAGCTTGAGAGTCTTCAGAGGGAGCTCAGGCTAGCCCTCTCGGGACAGGGTTCCCGATGAGGAACGCCGTCTTGGTAGAGCTTATCGCGAAGAGGCTTAGAACTCTCTCTGGCAAAGTGGTTGCCATCCTGACGCATGCTGGTGGAGATCCAGACTCGATTGGATCCGCCTATGTTCTTTCAAATATGCTTGAGAAACTTATGTGCGCTAAGCTGCTTTTTGTGATCCCGGAAGGTCCATCGACGCATAGCGCCGCGCTCGTGGAGAGGCTTGGGCTGAGCATATCAGAGCACTTGGACCTTGCTGACGCCTACGTGGTGCTGGACTGCGGCTCCCCTGAGCAGCTCGGCGAGAGAGCGCGCATCCTCGAATCCAGGAAGCATATCCTAGTCATAGACCATCACTCGACTAGCATGGAGAAGTTCAGTGACAGGGCCGAGGTATATACCTCGGAAGACTATTCATCGGTCTGTGAAATAATCTTCGACATTGCGGAGTATTTGGGATATGAGCTCTCGATAAGGGAGGCTGAGGCCCTCTTCGCTGGAATATATTATGATACTGCTAGGTTCTCGGCGGCTGATCGGGAGGCTCTTAGGAAAGCCTGCATTCTAGCGTCACGTGGAATAGATCCGAGAGAGCTTCTCCAAGGCCTCGAGGTTAAGATGGATGTGTCGGAGCGTATTGCGAGGCTCAAGGCTGCGGCTAGGATGCGTATATACAAGGCTGGCGATTGGATCATGGCTGTTAGTAGGCTTACTAGCTTCCAGAGTTCGGCAGCTAGGAGTCTCGTAAATCTCGGCGCCCACGTGGCGATAGTCGGCGGGGAATCCGATGAGGGCATTACGATATCCTTCAGGGCCTTGAAGGAGTTCATCGACGCAACAGGAATAAATCTGGGCAGGGATATTGCTGCGAGAATTGGGGAAGAGTTCGGGGGACATGGGGGTGGACACGCATCAGCCGCGAAGGCTTTCTGTGCGAGGGGCAGGCTGGAGGAGATCTTGGAGAGATGTCTAGAGTTGATAGGCGAGAGGCTGGGGGAGAGGCCAAGGGAGCTCCCGCCATAATACGTGTCGAGGGCCTCTCCTTCAGGTATTATGGAAGCGACCAGTATGCTCTCAGGGATGTGAATCTAGTGGTGAAGAAGGGGGAGTTCATAGTCTTGGCCGGGAGGAGCGGCTGCGGTAAGACTACGCTACTCCGCTGCTTCAACGGTCTCATACCAAACTTCTATGAGGGCGAGATGTCAGGGCGGGTCCTAGTTGACGGGATGGATACTCGAAACACGCCGACACATATCTTATCACAGGTTGCTGGGATGGTTTTCCAGAACCCGGATAACCAGCTATTCGCCCTGAGTGTTGAGGCTGATGTGGCCTTCCCCCTCGAGAATTTAGGCCTCCCCCGAGAGGTAATATTGGAGAGGATTGAGTGGGCGCTCAGGATCCTTGGCTTAGAGGATCTAAGATATAGGTCTCCATTCGAGCTCTCGGGTGGGCAGAAGCAGAAGGTGGCCATAGCATCGGTTCTCGCGATGAGGCCGAAGATACTCCTCCTCGATGAGCCGACGAGCTCCCTCGATCCGGCGTCTGCGAAGAATCTAATAGACTTGATAGTAGAGCTTAACAGGCGTGAGGGATTAACGATAATAATCTCGGAGCATAGGCTCGACCTCATCCTCCCATATGCCGACAGGCTCATAGTAATGGATCAGGGGAGGATAGTTAGAGACGGTGACCCCAGAGCGATACTAAAAGATGAGGATCTACGGGTTTACGGCGTTGCACCTCCAAGGGTCTCAGAGGTCGCGAGATATGTGAATGCTCATGGGGGGTGCTTGAGGTTCGAGAGGATGCCGCTCACGGTTCGCGAGTTCGTCGAGAAGGTCAGGGGGCTAATCGGATGATAGTCTTCGAGAACGTGGAGTATGTTTACCCGAATGGGGTCAAGGCCTTGGACGGCATCAATCTAAGTATTGAGAGGGGCGAGATAGTCGCGTTAATGGGCGAGAATGGATCTGGGAAGACCACGCTTCTCAAGCACATTAACGGGCTGCTAAAGCCAACTCGTGGAAGGGTTCTCGTGGATGGTGTTGATACGAGGAGCGTCACCGTCGCCGAGCTCGCCAAGAAAGTGGGCCTAGTATTCCAGAACGCGGAGTCAATGTTCTTCTCGAGCACGGCCTGGGATGAGGTCGCCTTCGCCCTCAGAAACTTCGGCTATGATGAATCCATTGTGAGGCGAAGGGTTGAATGGGCGCTAAATTTCATGGAGCTTGGGGACTACGCGGAGTCATCACCATTCCTCCTGAGCGGTGGGGAGAAGAAGAGGCTCGCGCTCGCCGTAATACTGGCATGGTCGCCCGAGGTCATAGCTCTCGATGAGCCGACAACAGGCCAAGACCAGCTCCAGAAGGAGAAGCTAATGCAGATGATAAGGCTCCTAAAGGAGCAGGATAGGACGATAATAATATCGAGCCATGATGTCGAGTTCATCGCCCAGCTAAAGCCGAGGATAATCCTGATGAAGCGCGGAAGGATAGTCGCGGACGGCGACGCCGAGAAGATACTCCTAGATGAGAGCCTGCTGTCATCATGCAACCTCCTCCCACCACAGATAGCATCCCTGACAAAGGAGCTTGGCTTCATAGGAATCAAACCATCCCTCAAGCATCCAAGAGAGGTCGCTAGGGAGATACTCGAGGCCCTAAGCCGAATACTCCCGAGAAGCTAACAGAATAATTCTCGAAAATGGATCACCGGGGGATCTCGCGCGTATTTTGGCGGGAGCGCGATCACTAAGCACGTCTCCATCTCTTAAATAATGGTTGGAGCATATAGGTATCTTTGATGGATGAAGAGGAGTATAGGGCGCTCATAGAGAAGGAGTTTCAGAGGTGTTATCAGGTTGCTGTCGAGGCTTGTAGGAGGATAGGGTCGCCGACCCCTGAAGTTGAGATACTTCTGGCCAAAGACTTGGCCGAGAGGGTTGAGCTCCTAGTAGGACCACGAGGCGTCGCTGAAAAGATTAGAAGATACTTTGGGAAAATCACCCAGGAGAGGCTTGCCTTCAAGCTGGCTGAGGAGCTGGTTTCCGAGCTTCGGGACAAGATGAGTGAAGAGGAGCTGGCGCTCCAGGTCATACGGACCTGCCTAGCGGTCCTAACACCGCCATGCATCACAGCCGCTCCAACCGAGGGTATAGTGGATGTGAGGATCAAGCGGAATCCGGATGGCTCCAAGCACCTATCAGTATACTTCGCCGGGCCCATAAGATCTGCTGGCGGGACGGAGCTCGCATCAATAATCCTGCTAGCAGATCACGTTAGGAGGCTCCTCGGGCTCGACAGGTATAAGCCAACTGATGAGGAGGTCATGAGATTCATCGAGGAGCTGAGGACATATCAGAGAAGGGTTTCGAGATTCCAATATAATGTCCCAGAGGACTTGATAGAATTCATCCTGAGAAGACTCCCGGTCGAGGTTACAGGCATCGCCACGGATAGGATCCAGGCACCCTCATATAGGAATCTCCCGAGGATCGAGACGAATTATCTCAGGGGTGGGGCCCTAAGGGTTGTGAATGATGGCATAGCTGGTAGGGCAAAGAAGGTCTTGAAGCTCGTAGAAGAGCTTGGCCTCGAGGGATGGGATTGGATAAGACATGTGGCTGAGAGGATGAGAGAGCTCACGAGCAATGAGGATGAGCAGAGCTACTTAGATGAGCTGGTTGGCGGGAGGCCCCTCCTCTCATCCTCAAAGACTTTCGGGGGATTCAGGATAAGATATGGCCGATCCTTCTCGACTGGGATGCAGGCTGTCGGCCTCCATCCCCTAACACTCAAGCTCCTGAAGGGTTATCTCACGACAGGCACCCAGCTTAAGCTGGATTATCCCGGGAAGGGTGGAATAGTCTCGCCAGTAGACTCGATCGAGCCTCCGATAGTCATGCTGAATGATGGCAGCGTGATGAAGATCAGGTCCGAGGAGGATCTAAGAAGAGTTGAGGGCAAGATCGCGAAGATACTCTTCCTAGGAGATATCCTGATCTCGATAGGAGACCTGATCGAGAATAATGCCGAGATTAGGAGGCCGGGATACTGCGAGGAGTGGTGGGCCGAGGAGCTTAGGGAAAAGCTTGACATCGCGCCCCCGCATCTTAGAGAGCTCGCCAACTGGATACTAGAAGATCCACTCCACCGAAAGCCGAGCATCGAGGACGCGATAAGGCTCAGCATAACTCTCAAGATCCCCCTACACCCCGAATACCTTCCATTCTGGAGGAATGCCTCGATAAATGATCTCGAGACGCTGAGAGGCTGGATAAGATCAGGCGCGAGCAGCCTCCCGATCGAGGATGGATACGTGTCCCTCCCGCGAGATGATGCAGCTAAGCAGGCGCTAACAAGGATACTCGTTGAGCACATGGTCTCGGAGAACAAGATAAAGATGCCATTATCATGGTTTAAGGCTCTTCTAGCTTGCCTGAGACCATTTAGTGATGAGAGGCTGAAAGGAGACGATCCAATCAAGGCGGTTGAGGCCATCTCTGGAATACCTCAGCGAGATAAGGCTGGATCATTTATTGGAGCTAGGATGGGTAGGCCTGAGAAGGCTGCTCAAAGGGAGATGAGCCCCCCGGTGAACGTGCTCTTCCCGATAGCCGATGCGGGCGGCAGCACAAGAGACCTCATCGCGGCCGCGAAAAATGGCAGGAAGATATCAGTCGAGCTCTGCACTAGGAAATGCCCGGAGTGCGGCGAGGTAACTTGGAAGGAGAGGTGCCCGCGATGCGGCGTGTTGACAGAGATCGTTGGAACATGCATGGAATGCGGGCTCGAGGTCGAGTATGAGGAGGATGCTAGATGCCCCAAGTGCGGCGGCAGGATCAAGTTCTCGAGTAAGTTCGTGATCAACGTCGGCGAGGAGCTCTACTATGCACTGAAGAGGATCTCGGAGCAAGCGCCAAATAGGCTCAAGGGCGTTAAGGGCCTCAATAGCGCGGTGAAGGCGCCGGAGCTCATAGAGAAGGGCATTCTCAGGGCGAAATACGGCCTCTATATCTACAAGGATGGGACGATAAGATTTGATGCGACGAATGCCCCCCTGACACATTTCACGCCCAGGCAGATCTCGACGCCGGTCGAGAAGCTAAGAGAGCTAGGCTACACGCATGACATATATGGCAGGGAACTTGTCTCGCCAGACCAGATACTAGAGCTGAAGCCGCAGGATGTTGTCATCCCCCGCAAGGCCGCGGAGCACCTCCTCCAGGTCTCGAAGTTCATTGACGAGGAGCTCGTCAAGCTCGCTGGCATGGAGCCATTCTACGGCTTCAAGTCCATAGAGGACATCGTGGGCGTGCTGATAGCAGCTCTATCACCTCACACGTATGCCGGGGTTGTTGGCAGGGTTATAGGATTCACGGACTCCCTAGCATGCTTCGCCCACCCAATCTTCCACGCCGCGAAGAGAAGGGATTGCGACGGCGACGAGGATAGCATAATGCTGCTCCTGGATCCACTGATAAATTTCTCAAGGCTCTATCTACCCAGCAAGATCGGTGGGAAGATGGATGCACCCCTCCTCCTTACGGTAATAATAGACCCGAAGGAGGTTGATGAGCAGGCGCATAACCTAGATGTCCTGAACCGGATACCATTAGAATTCTACAGGCTCGCGGAGCGGGGTGGACACATATCTGAGCTCGCAGGCAAGATCCCCACGATAAAGACTCTCCTAGCCGAGGGCAAGCCCCTGAGAGTCGGGTTCACGCATCCCCAGAGCAGCCTCACCGCTCACCCAGTTGAGTCCACGTATAAGAGGCATGGCAGTATGCTCGAGAAGATCATGGGGCAGCTTGAGCTGGCTGAGAAGGTCGAGGCTGTTGACGAGTGCATGGTCGTTGAGAAGATGGTTGAGACGCACCTCCTCTCAGATATACTCGGGAACATGAGAGCATTCTTCCTCCAAGAGTTCAAGTGTAAGCGATGTGGGGAGAAGTATAGGAGGCCGCCCCTCACTGGCGTATGCGCGAATTGTGGTGGAGAGATCTCTCAAACGGTCTTCAGGGGTGCTGTGGAGAAATATGTGGACCTAGTCGAGAACCTTCTCATGAAGAAGATCAGGGACTGCTATCTCGCGGAGAGGGTTGCGCTCGCGATCGAGAATGTGAGGAGGATCTTCGGCGCCGAGAACCGCATGGGCCAGCCATCACTCGAGGAATTCCTCAGCTAATACTCTCTCAATCTGATCTCGGTGGGGCTGATCCCAGCCTCACCCCCCTAAGCCTGATATGCGGGCCGCCCATCCAGACCGGGATGCCCTGCATCGGGTCACCTTTCCCACAATATCCAGCGGAGAACTCGAGATCCTTGCCAACAGCATCTATTGATGAGTAGAGGCTTCGAGTGGTCATCTCCAGAACGGGGTTTCTGACGGGTTCCCGCAGCTCTCCATCAACTATCCTATAAGCCTCGACGCCGACATATCTCTGGTTCCAGCGCTTATCATCAATATTCCACTCTTGGTAGCTCTTGATATAGACGCCTTCCCGTATATCCTCGAGCAGCTCATCGAAGGAGCAGTCTCCCGGCTTCATGTATGTCGTTGACACTCTTATGATAGGCTCCAAGTCATAGCCAGCAGACCTAGCCGCCCCATTGCTCCTGACGCCGAATATCGCCGCGGTCTCCCGATTATGCAGGAGTTCCCTCAAGATGCCGTTCTCTATCAGCTTCCGCTCCCTCCCCCTGATGCCCTCATCATCATATGGGCTATAGCCGAATGAATGGGGGATCGTCGGGTCATCAACAACCGTAACGATATCCGATCCTATCCTCGTCCCGAGCAGCCCTGGCTTAATATAGCTGTCGCCTCCCTGTGCAAGCTCCCTGCCGAGAACCCTGTCAGCCTCGCCCGGATGGCCAGCGGACTCGTGGCAGATTATTCCAACGATCTCCGGCCCAAGCACGACATCGACGGGATCCCTCGGCGGTGCGACTCCTTGCAGCAGGACAGCGGCCACATGCTCAACCTCCTCCGAGACCATCTCGATAGGCCTCCATGCCTCAACAGCCTCCCAACCCCTAGCCTCACCAAGATGCTGGAACCTCTGAATGCTCCCATGCTGCGGCGAATAGAGAGTTATGAAATGCTCGAGAAAAGTCCTCGGGATCCTCGTAAAGACATCCGCGCCATCACTATTCATGACCCATTTCTCGAGATCGCGCCTCCCAACCTCGAGAAACCTCGTCACCTTCAAGCCCCGTCTTTCAGCGACCTCGAGGATCGAGGAATCCACCTCCCTCAGGAACTCTATCTTGGCATCCAAGTCCACGGCGTCAAACCTCACCCTCGGCTTAACCTCGACCCTCGCCCTAGACATCTCCTCATCACTCAGCTTGATCCTGTCCTTGAGGAGCCGCGACGCCGCCCTAGCCATGGAGAAGGCCAACCTGACAGTTTCCCTAACGGATGACCTAGTAAGAAATGGTGTTGATGAAAATCCTAGAGCGCCATCGACGAGAACTCTTACGCCAATCCCCTCATCAACAGATCTCGCGGCGATCTCGGGGGAACCATTCTTTAAGACAATAGTCTCCTCGACATCCTTCTGATATCTTGCCTCAGCATAGCTCGCGCCCAGCCTACCAGCTTCCTCAAGAGCATACTTTAACAGATCCTCAACCATCATCTATCCTCGGGGATAAATGGACCTTAAAAGAATTCGCCGCGAACACCACTTTATGTCTTTTGAGGAGAACCGCCCGGAATACCGCAGCTCAGCCGGTTGATCCATCATCATAGTTCAGGTGATGCGGGCGGTCATCATCAGATAAGAGATAGACGGGTCCATGATTTAAGATTTCCGGGAACATATATTATCTTCACTCTTTCGCGAGACACGATCTGAATGCCTTATCCCATAGCTTGAGGTTCCTAATCTTGCCTAAGGTTGATATGAAAGCGCCGACGGGACCGTAGGTCCTTCTAAGCCTCTCGAGGGTTTCTATGTGCTTGTTGACGAGCTTTTCTGGATCTCGTGGTGTATCTGCCTTGGGAAGCCCCATGATCTTGATTACCTGCTGGATGATGGGCGCCTCATCTACTATGAATCCCGTGAAGACCGGGATAATTATGCCAGTATCCTTAAGGGCCTTGAGTATTTTCTCAATCGGCTCGGCATCAAAGATAATCTGCGTTACGAGGAACTCCGCTCCAGCCTCATGTTTTCGCAGGGCTCTCGAGACCTCGATCTCCGGTGGAATATAGGGGTTTAGGCCTGCGCCGACATGGATCCTCGGCATGACCTGTAGCTTATTCCCCAGCTCATCGACGCCATAATCCGACATTATCCTCGCGAGATAGATGAGCCTGGTAGAGTCTAGGTCGAAGACCGGCGCGGACTCCTCAGGCCCCATCCTTGGATGATCTCCTGTTAGGGCTAGGATATGCTCCACGCCATATAAGGCGAGCGCGAGTATCCTAGACTTTATCGCGAGCCTGCTCAAATCTCTGCAGGTTAAGTGGACTATGACCTCGCATCCAAGCCTCTCCTTCAGCAGCTGGGCGAAAACACTGTTCTCGATGTGGAGGAGCGCGAGCGGGTTATCAGGTATGCTCAGGGCTGTGAATGAGAGGCCCCTGAGGAGGTCTATGTTATTAAGAGTTTTAGCGCTTGGGGGGATCTCAGCTATCCAGACAGGCCTCTTCTCAATCTCCATGAGCAGTTTCGTGAACCTCCGCCTCCTCCTGATCTCCGGCCTAAACTTGAACCCGTGATCCAGGATGATCTTGGATGGATACCGCTCGAAGAAGATGCATCGCCTGTCGCCGAGCTCGCATGTGCCATCCGGCCTCATCCCGCCGCATGGGCCGTTCAAGACCTGCTTTGGGCACCTGCTCAAGCCTATTCAACCCTCACTCCGAGATACCTAGACCCTCTCAAGAGGAGATATAGGTTGAATGCGACGATAAATGAGAAGATGATCATGAGCCCTCTCTCGATGCCCACCACCGGAATTGCGGCGAGATACCAGGCCGCCATGGCCTCGGGCTCGAATGAGCCGAGCGCGTACCTGAAGACTATTATCGCCGCTAGGCTGCCATAGAAGTGGTCGGCAAATATTCCGGAGAAGCATCCGGCGAAGATCCTGAGCATTGATCGCCTGATCCAGCTGCCCGCTTGGCCAAGGAGCCCACTTGCGAGTATCAGGACCATGGAGGCGATATAGTATATGGTGAAGATGGCTGTGAGCCTGCCAACATCCGTCGCATACCATATGGCCAGCATCGCGTTGTAGATCCCGGCTGCGTAGACCCATTTCGGCACGCCAAGCAGCCTTCCACGATCAAGGACAAGGGATGAGGTGAGGGCGCCGAGCGGTGCGGCGAAGATAGTCACGTAGCTGAAGATGGTGTATTTTCCTGGCAGGAGCGTCATGGCCATGATTGTCCCGAGGAAGAGTGAGGCGGGCCCGAGGACATGGCCTAGGATGAGGCCATATATGGGGGAGAGGGCGATCGCGATCTCGATCTTAACGCCGGGGAAGCCTATTGCCGGTATTCCCGGGAGCATCTTCAAGACCACCATGTAGAGGGTGCTGAAGCTCGCGAGTAACGCCACGTTGAGGCTCAGCCTCCTAGCAACCCCGCGTACACTCGAGCTCATCAGCATCTTAGAGCACAAACTTGACAAACTTAATAAGGTATCTCCCGCGCCTCAAGCTGGTTGAAAGAGGGCATGCATGAGGCCGAGCTAAGGGAGATCCTAGACCTAGTTAAGAGGCATAATATGTGGAGAAGGAGCGAGTGCATAAACCTCATAGCATCAGAGAACGTTACATCGCCGCTCTTGGACGTGGTCTATCTCTCGGACGCTATGCATAGATATGCTGAGGGCCTGCCATTCAAGCGCTTCTACCAGGGGACGAGATACGTGGATGAGCTCGAGGTCAAGGTCTCCAAGATCTTCGCGGAGTTATTCAACGCGAAACACTCGGATGTTAGGCCGGTCTCGGGCACGATCGCAAACGCGACAATATTCGCTTGCTTAACGAAGTCGGGGGATGAGGCTGCTGTCTTGCCCCTGCCCGGAGGCGCCCATGTCAGCCACTCCAAATACGGTATACTTGGGAGGCTCGGGATAAAGCCGGTTGAGCTCCCGATAATACCCGAGGATATGATGGTGGATGTGGATGCCTCTGTCAAGCTGATCAGGGAGAGGTCCCCGAATATGATAGTTTTGGGGGCGAGCGTCGTGATCTTCCCGCACCCGGTCAGGGAGATATCCGAGGCGGCTCAAGAGGTGGGGGCAAGGCTCGTTTATGACGCGGCGCATGTCCTCGGCCTAATAGCTGGGAGAGCCTATCCAAATCCGCTCGAGGATGGTGCTGACGTGATCACAACCTCGACCCACAAGACCTTCCCAGGGCCGCAGGGTGGAGCTATAATAACAAATAGCGACGAGATATATGAGAAGGCCTCGAGGATAGTCTTCCCCGTCTTCGTCTCGAATCATCACCTTCATAGGCTGGCGGCGCTCGGCGTGGCATCACTAGAGATGAGGATGTTCGGGCAGGAATATGCGGGCCAGATATTAAGGAACTCGAGGCGCTTGGCCGAGGAGCTTCACGCGAGGGGCTTCAAAGTCTTAGGCGAGAGGTGGGGCTTCACGAGAACCCATCAAGTGCTCCTCGATGTCCGGGGTGATGGCGGCGGGGCGAAATGCGCCAAGGCCCTAGAGGAGGCGAACATAATCGTTAACAAGAATATTCTGCCATGGGATGGGCCCAGTGACATAGAGAACCCATCCGGGATAAGGATAGGGGTTCAGGAGGTTACTAGGATTGGGATGAAGGAGGATGATATGGTGGAGGTAGCCGAGCTGATATACAGGGTCGTGAAGAAGCGGGAAGACCCATCAGAGGTTAGAAGACGGGTGATAGAGTTCAGGAAGAACTTCACAAAAATCCACTACACCTTCGATGTTGATGTGAGGAGGATTGCAGAGGAGATTGGCTCCCTCATCCTAAGATAGCTCCTCCCTAGCCCTCCTTGCGGCCTCAACCATGTTCCTCAGCTTCGCGAGGGCGGTCTCCCGCTTAAGCCTCTTCAGCCCGCAGTCCGGCTTTATGTAGAGCTTCTCGGGTGGTAGAAGCTCCAAGCCCCTCGTAATCCCATCCATGATCTCCTCAACGGTCTCGATCCTCGAGCTATGCACATCTATGACGCCGAGAGCCAGCTCCTTATCAAAGGAATACTCCTTCAACACATTTAATAGCTCATAGTTCCTATTCTTAGTTTCGAAGTCATATTGGTCTATTGGGAAGTCTAGGATTTCGGGGAAGAGTCTCTCCATCTTCCCATAGCATATATGCGTTATCCTCTTCACATTGCTCAGCCCGCCGAGCATAATCTCAAAAGCCTCACCCGCGATCAGGACATCCCTCTTCTCGGCCCTCGTCGAGAGAGCTGGCTCATCAATCTGGATAAATGTCGCCCCAGCCCTTACCAAGGCCTCTATCTCCCTCCTAAAGGCCTCGGCCATGTCGAGGATAGCCTTCCTCATGTCCCCATAGATCTTGTCAAAGCTCCA
>Ga0209183_1000052_pt1 | contig 54244 bp, 53 predicted proteins | sample LHCtaG_2_FD_184120 | JGI IMG/M metagenome (GOLD analysis project Ga0209183, IMG submission 184120) | Hot spring microbial communities from Little Hot Creek, USA to study Microbial Dark Matter (Phase II) - LHC4sed_replicate (SPAdes)... | ecosystem: Environmental > Aquatic > Thermal springs > Hot... | reverse complement strand
CTCCACCACAAAATATCATAGTTTACAAGCCTCTTAACTCTTCTTAGCACCTATAGTACCTGCATGATAAAATAAACCCACATGATAAATACTTGTGAGACCTTAAAGAATACAATTGTAAATTATATTTACTAACTTTTGTAGTTATTTCCATGTTATGTGCATTATAAGATTGTGGAGTTGTGGCGGGCCCGAGGGGATTTGAACCCCTGACCACCGGCTCCGAAGGCCGGCGCTCTATCCTAGCTAAGCTACGGGCCCTTGTCTCATTAGTTTTTATTAATTTTTTAGCTTTTATTTCTATAATACTTTATGTGATGAAAGGCCCGCTTCTGATTCGTGATGTGAGAATCCGAGACTGAGTTTAATTGAAGATGCATTATTCTAACCTCCTCCCACCCTAAAGGGCAAGGGTTCCCTCTAGGCGGATCACAGGTTTGTGGTTTACCACCTTCATTTTCACTACTTCACGGCTAGTGAGTGTAGAACATATCCACCCCACTCCATTCGTCCAGCTGTAGGCCACGGGCTGGGCCTTCAGCCCATTACCCCTATCCCTCACCACGGAGAGCCCTCCATCCGTGGCTCTCGAGGACTCGGGGATATGTAGAATATTTATTGCTCCGTTCAGATCTGCATTTATAACTTTTCCCGTGCGGGGCTGTTAATAATATCATTGAAAGTTGTTTAGAGATGTTTAAAAATCTAAAATAAAATAATAGATTTTTAGATTTTATTTATATATAGTAGCTATATGGGTTATATTAAGAGGAATTAAAGTTTATAAATCTTTGTTTACATTAATTTCTTTAAGTTTTGGGTGAATATAATGAGGATACATAGCTTAATATCATTAATAGCTATAGCTATGATTATATTAGCTTCAACAGGATTTATAGTACCAAGTATTTCTGCACAAGCACCTCCTAAGGGTCCTTGGGTAGATGAGATAACGTTTATAATGGAGCCGGACTCTGCTAAGGCTTTAGATATGATTAAAAAGAATGAAATCCAGGTATATTTTGATGACTTTGGGGATCCAGAGCTTTTTAAGGATATAAAGGCATCTGGATTAAGATATGCTATGTCATATGGTCTATACTATGAGTTAACGTTTAATCCATATGGACCTGAGTTTACAACAGGGGATTTGAATCCATTTAGTGTTGCTAGAATTAGAGAGGCTATGAACTATATTGTTGATAGAGATTATATAGTTAATGAGATTATGGGTGGATTGGCTGTACCTAGATACACAACATTAGCACCTAGCTTTCCAGACTATGCGAGATACGCTGATGTAATTTTCAATATAGAGAGTGAGTATAGATATAACTTTGAGAAGGGTAAAGATATAATATTTGAAGAGATGAAGAAGCTTGGTGCAGAGTACAAAGATGGTAAATGGTATTACAAGGGGAAGGAAGTCGTCATAAAGTTTCTAATTAGAGTTGAAGATGCTAGAAAACCTATTGGAGACTACGTAGCTTCACAGCTTGAAAAACTTGGATTTACTGTAGAGCGTATGTATAAAACTGCTAGAGAAGCTTCACCAATATGGATAAGAGGAGATCCTGCAAAGGGTGAGTGGCATCTATATACAGGTGGATGGATAACAACAATGGTGTCTAGAGATGAGTCTGATAACTTTGGCTATTTCTATACCCCTCTAGGAAGACCAGAGCCTCTATGGCAAGCATATAAGCCAGACCCAGAGTTCTTTGATGTTTCTCAAAAGCTTTGGAATAGACTGTTTACATCTATTGAAGAGAGAGATGAGCTTATGAGAAAAGCATTGGTATTGTCTATGAAGGACTCTGTAAGGGTTTGGCTAGTCCATCTAACATCTCCATGGGCATCAAGACCAGAAGTTATATTGTCATATGACTTAGCCGGTGGATATTCTGGCTCAAGGCTATGGCCATACACCATAAGATATGTTGATAGAGTTGGAGGCTCAATGAAGATAGCATTACCAAATCTATTTGTTGAGCCGTGGAACCCTATAGCTGGTACTAACTGGATATTTGACCTAGCTATTGTTAGAGCAACTGCAGACCCTGCTGTTATGCCAGATCCCTATACCGGTTTGTATTGGCCTAATAGGGTTAAGAAGGCGGAGGTTTATGTTGTTAAGGGTTTACCTGTTGCAAAGACTCTTGATTGGGTTGATCTAAAGTTTGTTGATGGGATAGAGGTTCCATCTGATGCTTGGTATGGGTGGAATGCCTCTACAAAGCAGATGGTGCCTCCACCACCAGGAACAACAGCTAAGGCAAAGGTTGTTTTATACTATGAGGACGATTTGTTTAAGAAGGTTAAGTGGCATGATGGCAGCACTCTAAGCATAGGAGATATCCTACTTTCATTTATATTAACATTTGACAGAGCAGATCCTGCAAGCCCTATCTACGATGAAGCATATGTACCAAGCTTCAAAGCATTTAGAGAGGTATTCAAGGGTTTAAAGATTGTAAGCGTGAATCCTCTTGTTATAGAATATTATACCGATGCTGTTTACCTAGATGCTGAATGGATTGCTGCATCAGCTGTGCTATGGCCTGAATACAGCCAGGGTCCTGGCCCATGGCATACACTCGCAGTTGCATGGCTTGCCGAATCTGAAGGAAAACTAGCATTTTCATCTGGTAAAGCTGATAAGCTAAAGGTTGAGTGGATGAACTTTATAGCTGGACCCTCTCTAGAGATCTTAAGAAGTATGTTGGATAGAGCTATTACAGAGAACTTTATACCATATAAAGAGTTTTTAAGAAGATATATAACAGACGATGAAGCTAGAACAAGGTATGCAAATCTAAAGAAATGGGTTGACGCAAAAGGACATTTCTGGGTTGGTAATGGGCCATTCTATCTAGATAAATTAGATGTTACAGCAAAGATTATTGTTATAAGGGCATTTAGAGAATTTCCAGATACTGCTGATAAATGGGCAAGATTTGCTGAGCCAATGGTTCCAGAAGCATATGTAGCTTTACCGCTAACTGTTACACCAGGCCAGCTAATAGAATTCGATATAGATGTGACATATCATGGAACCCCATATAAAGTAGATGATATTATGTATATAAAGTATATAATAAGACATGGAGATAAAACTAAGATAGGGATGGCTACACCCATAAGTGATGGTAAATGGGTAATAAGGCTTACAGCAGAGGAATCAAAAGAATTAACACCTGGCTCAGCAGAGCTAATAGTAATTATTGTCTCAAAGCTTGTGGGCACCCCAACAATAGTAAGACAACCATTTACAATACTTGCCCCTACACCTACTCCTACACCCACACCTACACCAACCCCAACGCCCACTCCTACTCCAACTCCAACGCCTAAGGTGGAGACTGTAACAGAATGGACAATAACAATACTAGCAATAGTACTACTAATAGTTGGATTTGCAATAGCATGGTTCATAAAAAGAAAATAAAACAATAAAAACAAAACATTTTTTAATGTTTTATTAAAAAATTTAAACCTTTACGGTATAGTAAATTAATGCATATTATGTATGGTGGTGATGATTTATGCATCCAATTGTAAAATATGTTTTGCAGAGGGGATTATTGGCACTTTTAGTAGTATGGATTGGATTGACAATGACTTTTATCTTGTCTAGGTTAATGCCTTTTAATGCTGCTGACTTATTTATATCTAGATTGCTTTCACAAGGTCATGCTATTACAGGTGAAGAGATTGAGGCTATGAAGAGCCAGCTTATGGAGCTTTATGGACTTGATAAACCTGTTATTGTACAGTATTTAATATTTTTAAGAAACTATATGATAACAGGAGAGATGGGACCTTCTTTTGCATTTTTCCCAACAAGTGTAAAAGATGTTATTGGAAAAGCGCTTCCATGGTCATTAACCTTATTGTTGTTGGCTTCTGTTATTAGTTGGCTTGTTGGTAATGGTGTAGGGGTTTTAGCAGCTTTAACTAAGCATAGAAAGGTTTCAAGTATTTTAGAAAACATTGCAATAGCTTTTCAACCTATACCTTTTGCTGTATTAGCTATTTCTTTTCTGATATTCTATACATTGATTCTTAGACTACCTATACCAAGTGTTGGATATATTAGTGAGGCAACAGCTATTGAAACATTTATCTATATATTGAGAAGAGCATCATTTCCATTACTAATTCTAGTAATATTTGGGTGGTTTGGAGGATTTGTTAGTATGAAGGCTATAGCTCTTAAAATGCGTGAAGAAGACTTCATTGTGTATTCATTTTTACAAGGAGCTTCAACAAATTCTATTAGATTTATGATATTTAGAAACTCAATATTACCACAATTCACAACACTTGTTTTGGGTCTCTCAAGAGTTTTCATAGGATCTCTTCTAATAGAATATATATTTAACTACCCAGGTATAGGATATATACTGCAAAGTGCTATAGCAAATGCTGATTACAATCTCATGCTGGGAGTGCTATTCTTTGCTACAGTTGCTACTGCACTGGCCACCTTTATCTTAGACCTAGTATATCCATTAATAGACCCAAGAATTAGATATCCTGGTCAAGGGTGAATGACAATGGCATATGTCTATAGATTTAAAGAGCTTGCATTAAAACCAAAATTTTTACTGCCATTAATTATATTTATAAGTCTAATACTTTATTCATTTATATTTCCACAAATGATAGCCATAAATCCTGGAAGATGGTATTATGCCCCTCCAGCTCTACCACCAAGCCTCACATATCCTTTTGGCACAACATCTATGGGTCAAGATCTATTTTTATTAGTGCCTGTAGCTCTTAGAAATACTATAATCATAAGTTTTGTAGCAGCACTAATATCAGTTTTTATTGCATGGGCTGTAGGTTCTATAGCAGCTCTTTCAACATATGTTGTAAGAGCAATATTAATGACATTAGTAGATATAATATGCGTAATTCCAGGTTTACCACTACTTATGGTGATATTCTATACATGGCGAGACTATTTAACTATACCTTTAATAGGAGTGATAATGGGTTTAATAGGCTGGGGATTTCCAGCAAGAGCAGTATATGCAATACTATCTAGTTTACGGCAAAGAACATTTGTCTATACATCATACTTCTCAGGGTTAACAATATATAAAATTGTTATCAAGGATTTTATACCGTTTCTCCTTAGATATTTAATGATCAATATTGTAGGAACGATGACGTGGGCCATAGGAAATGAGGTAACAGCATCGATATTTGGTGCTATGAAAATGGAGGAAGCAACTATAGGGACAATAATACATTGGGCAATGTATTACCAAGCAATACTTCTAGGTGTCTGGTGGTGGCTAGCCATACCAATAATTTTCCTAGTGGCGTTTGTATTATCATTGTATATAATTATGGTTGAGATTGATAAATATATATTTGCAAGAGCCAGGGTTACATGGGGATAGAAATGATAAGAGACATTCTCACTGTAAATAATTTAGATGGAGGTTATGAGGTATTTATTGGAGGGAAGAGAAGAGTATTTGTTCACGCTGTTGACAATGTCTCTCTTACGCTTCATGACAATGAGGTTTTAGGCATTGCTGGTGAATCTGGATGTGGTAAGTCTACATTAGCTAAAATGATCTATGGTGCAATAATCCCCCCACTTATAGTAAGAAGTGGTAACATATCTCTATCTACTAAGAATGGTGATATTGTAGAATTAAATAAACTTAACATTGATGAAATTAGAAAAAAGATTTGGTGGCTAGAAATATCCTATATACCTCAAAACTCTATGAATGTATTAAATCCTTTAAAAAGAATAAAAGATCAATTTATAAATATCTTTAAATATCATGGCATTGAAATAGATAGAAATGAAATAATGAAATATCTAAAGGATACACTATCTATTCTAGGACTCCCACCTGAAGTTATAAATGCATATCCCCATCAACTTTCTGGTGGTATGAGACAAAGAGTAGTTATAGCATTAAGTTTACTATTTAACCCAAGAACAGTTTTAGCAGATGAGCCGACAACAGCTGTGGACGTGGTTACACAAAGAATAATTCTATCGTTAATTAAAGAATGGCGTGAAAATAATAAAAGTTCATTGATATTAATATCACATGACATGTCTGTACATGCATACATGGATGATAGAGTCGCTATAATGTATGCAGGTAATATAGTTGAAGTAGGCAATACATTTGATATTTTTAAAGAACCCCTACATCCATACACAAGAGCATTAATAGAATCACTTATTAGAAAAGGAGATAAATCATTGAGAAAAGGTTTAACAGGACAACCACCAGATTTAGTTAACCCTCCACCTGGCTGTAGGTTTCATCCCAGATGTCCATATGCTATGGATATATGTAGATCTAAAGAACCACCATCGATATCATTAGATAAAGATAGATATGTAAGATGTTGGCTTTATACAAATATAAGGTGATGATAATGAGTGTAAATAATAATCTTAAAGTAGAGGATGTGACGAAGCTATATGGATATGGGCTTCTAGGTTTAAAGAAGTTTAAAGCATTAGATAACATAACGTTGAATATAGATCTTGAAAAGCCTAAGATAGTTGTATTAGCAGGCGAAACAGGTAGTGGTAAAACAACACTGCTTAGAATAATTATGGGGGTTATAAAACCTGAAATTGGTAGAGTTCTATATAAAGGATACGACATTCATAGACTAAAGGGCTCTATGGCTAAGTGGTATAGGAGAGAAGTTCAGCCAATATTTCAAGACCCTTATGAAGCCTTCAATCCATTGAGAAGAATAGATTCGTATTTTTATGACACTGCAAAGAATATATGTGAAATTAGAGATAGAAATGAAAGTGAATATAGAATTGATGAAACATTAAAATTTGTTGGATTAAGTTTAGATAGGATCTCTGGTAAATATCCACATGAATTTTCTGGAGGAGAGCTACAAAGGATATCGATTGCCAGAGCTCTTTTAACTAATCCAAAAATACTTCTTGCAGATGAACCTGTTTCAATGCTTGATGCTACATTAAGAGTAGGTATTCTAAACATATTGAAGAATTTAAAAGAGAAACTAAATATGATTGTAATTTATGTTACACATGATTTATCAACAGCCTATTATATAGGTGATGATATATCTATTATGTATAGAGGAACTCTAGTAGAATATGGTCCCACATCAAAGGTATATCAAGAACCTAAACATCCATATACATATGCCTTGCTAGAATCAATACTCGAACCCGACCCAGCTATTCGAGAAAGATATCCATCAATAAAGCCCTCAGCTCTAGAGCTAAAAGAGTTCCTAATTGCTGGGTGCAGATATGCAAATAGATGTCCCTATGCTAGAGATATATGTTGGCATAAATTACCACCATTTATAGAAGTGGATGGTATAAATGTTAGATGCTGGAAATATCTAAATTACAAAGAATAATCCATCAAATCAACATTTCTTTATTTTTAATAGAAATTAATATATTTAGATATAATCAAATAAATTTTTAAAGGGATCGCTGTAAACGTGATATAGGTTGTTGTGATATGAAACCAAAACTATTTATAACAAGAGAACTTTTTCCAGATGTAATTGACAGACTTAAAAAATATTATGAGGTCGAGGTTTGGGATAGATATCAACCACCACCATATGAGATACTTCTTGAAAAAGCCAAAGAAGTCGATGCACTTGCATCTCTATTAAGTGATAAGATAGACTGTAATCTACTTAAACAAGCCAAGAAACTTAGAATCGTTGCACAATACGCAGTTGGATATGACAATATCGATGTTCCATGTGCAACACAGCTAGGGATATATGTAACTAATACCCCTGGTGTTTTAACAGAAGCTACAGCAGAACTTACATGGGCACTTATATTAGCAGTTGCTAGAAGAATTGTGGAATCAGATCATTTTGTTAGATGGGGTGAATGGGATAGGCTTAAAACTGGATGGCATCCACATATGATGCTTGGAGTTGAGCTTAAGGGTAAAGTGCTAGGGGTTATAGGCCTTGGTAGAATAGGAACTAGAGTTGCTGAAATAGGTGTTAAGGGCTTCAATATGAAGGCTATATACTATGATGTCAAGAGAAGCGAGAAAATAGAGAAAGAGTTGGGGATGGAATATAGAGACCTAGATACACTTCTGAGAGAAGCAGATATAATATCTATACATGTACCATTAACAAATGAAACATATCATATGATAAATGAAGAGAGGTTAAAGAAGATGAAGAGAGGAGCTATATTGATTAATACTGCTAGAGGGGCTATAATAGACACCAAAGCTTTGGTGAAAGCTCTTGAAGAGGGTTGGATAGCTGGTGTAGGGCTTGATGTATTCGAACAAGAGCCTCTACCATTGAACCATCCATTAACAGCTTTTAAGAATGTTGTTTTAGTACCACATATAGGATCAGCAACATATGAATCACGACATGCAATGGCAGAGCTAGTGGCAGAGAATCTCATAGCATTTTATGAAGGAAGAGAGCCGCCAACATTGGTAAATAAAGAAGTATTGAATGTGCGATCACCGGGATTTGGATAGAATTGATTTTTATATTGTATAGCTTCAATTTAAAATATTTTATATCTTAATAGTGTTAGTGTATCTTGTTGGTGTATTTCTATGAATGCTGTTAGATGCTTAGTTGTTGGATTAGGTAGAATAGGTAGGATTCATGCAGAGAATCTAAGGTATAGAGTTAAAGGAGCGGAACTTATAGCTGTTGTAGATATTGTTGAAGATATAGCTAAAAGCATTGGAGAGTCTTTGAAAATACGATGGTATACAGACTACATAAAGGCTTTAGATATAGAGAAACCAGATGCTGTAATTATTGCAACACCTACACATCTACATAAGGAAGAGATTATCGAAGCTGCTAAGCGTGGCATCAACATATTTACTGAGAAGCCTTTAGCACCTAATCTAAATGATGCTATGGAGATTTATAACACAGTTAAAAAATATGGTGTAAAGCTTCAAATAGGGTTTCAAAGAAGATTTGATTCGATATATCAAAAAGCTAAGAAACTTATAAACGATGGCGTCATAGGCAAGCCAATAGCCTTTGTAGCTATTGTTAGGGATCCAGAGCCCCCACCTTCTTGGGCAAGAGACCCTAAAATAAGTGGTGGCATGTTTGCAGACCAGTTGTCACACGACTTTGATATAGCACGATATCTATTGAACGATGAAATTGTAGAGGTTTATGTTGTTGGAGATAGCTATATCTATGAAGATATGAAAGTTCTTGGAGACCCAGATGCTGTAGCTATAACATTTAAAACTAGTAGAGGGTTGCATGGAGTTATACATGCTACAAGGAGATTTCCATATGGATATGAATTGAGAAATGAAGTATATGGTTCAGAAGGAGTTATATATATTGGTACGAATAGAGATGAAAGCTTTGCATATGGAGTGAAACAAGGCTTGATATATCTTGGAGCACCATTCTTTGAAAAAAGATGGGGTGAAGCATATCTAGAAGAAATGAAGGCTTTTATACAATCTATCCAAACCAATACAGAGCCGCAAGTAACGGTTATAGATGGGTTAAAAGCAACACAAATTGCTGATGCATGTTGGCATAGCTATAAAGAGAAGAAACCTATAAAGATACCTACAACATAAAGGATATAAAACAATGCAAGAAACCTTATTATAGTTAATCACAGATAATTACAACTCATTTAGAGTCTATAATAAGCTCTCTATGTATAAAGTATTGAAATTTAAAATATATTATTAAAATACATATCCTTTTTCTAGAATTAGATTCACTACTTCGTTATATGACTTAGGGCCTTCCATAGGCCCTCTTCTACCAACCTTAATTGCTGCAGCAGCATTTGCAAAGATAAGAATTCTTTCTAGTTTCCAATTATTTAGATAACCATAAATAAATGCTGCATTGAATACATCTCCAGCACCTGTAGGATCCACTTCTTTAACAAGAAGTGCCTGCATTTCTACACTTTCACCACTATTTGTTATGGCTAATGAACCCCTTCTACCCCTTTTAACAACAATAAGTCTTGGACCCCAATCAAATATTTTATATACTGCTTTATTTATATCAACTGTTTCTGTAATTGCTGCAAGCTCATCTTCGCCAACAAATAAAATATCTATATCTTTCATTATATATCTCAACATCTCTCTAATTCTCTCTATAGATTCAAGTTCAAGTCTGATGTTAGGATCTAGAGAAATTATATTGTTGTGAGATTTAGCTATTGCTATAGCTTTTTCACAGGAATTTCTAGTAAATTTACTTATATAAAGAGTTGATCCAGAGATATGGAGAATTCTAGCTCTAGATATATATTCAGGGTCAACATCTTCTGGCATTAGCTTTGCAGATGCAGAGTATTTTAAATTAAATACAAATCTTCTACTACCATCAGATCTATAAGCCACAAACGCCATGCCAGTTATAGAATCTTTGTCAATTCTAATTTTTGAAACATCAACGCCATCAGCTTTAAATCTTTCTATAAGCATCTCGCCAAAATCATCATTGCCAACAACACCTATAAAACCTGTTTTCAATCCTAATCGAGCACAGGTATCAATAGTTATCGCAGGTGCGCCACTTGGAAAAGGACCAACATAATCTCCAGGTACAGTATGCATAACATCTTTCTCTTTTCTTACAAATTCTACAAGTAGTTCACCAAGTGATATTACATCAAAAGACATGTATATCACCTAAGAGCTCTATTTTCATAAATCTAATAAATCTATATTACTTCTTATTACTTAAATAATCGCTACATTTTATACTATTTTAGATACCTCTTAAACAGAGAAACAGTATCTATAAGATTTAACTGTATCAAATACTCCTTTATGCTACTCTCTATAGCTTCTATACATTTACTAAAGATATCTATTCCCAATTCACTACCTATAGAATAAATAGTGTTTCTAACATTATTATTAGCCCATATATATCTAGAAGCCAGTCCAATTTTATATTCTTCAATTTTTTCTAAATTACTAAAATATTTGCCAAGCTTATCACTAGAAATTATACTGCTATCTATTCTCTCTTTAAATAGTTTTAAAAGATGATCTTTTTCACTACTTACAATAAGCTCCTTAACAGTTTTATACTGTATATGAGCAAACATAGGACCAATATTAGCACCTCCAATGCCGTTCTTTGGTAAATCGCTAGGATTCTCTAAATAGTCTGCTGAATGAATTTTTAAGTAAGCACCATATTCTTTCAATACATCGACGAACCTCGAAGCTAAAGAAATATCTAGTCTATTACCTGGTTTAACCCTTGTGCCAACATCCGCTACAGCAAAGACTATCTTAGACGTATCTATATTTTTAGATTTAAGCATGTTTATAACCAATGACACAAATTTTTTAAAAAGATCCACATCATTTAAACTCCATCTATCACTACCTATCTCATATTCAATTATTTTGCTGTCTTTATATCTAGCTACATCCTCAGAATAATCAATTAATTCGACAGCTCTTCTAGCAGCTACATCAATATCTGCAAAACCTGTAGAGCTTTCTTTATCTATTGAGGTATCTATATGTAAAATATGAAACCCTGCCTCAATAAAACTTTCAATAGATTTTTTAACAGATTCTAAAGCACCATAATAATCAAAACCCCTAGAAATATGTTCATCCTTTAGCCATGGCCCACCATGATCAAGCTCAAAAAGAATTATACCATTTAAATCCATAGACCTGGAAACTTGGTTGACAAATTCAATAAATTTCTTAGGGGTCCATCCAGTATAGCCACCATCTACATCAACTTGATTTAAAGAAGATGCAAATATTATTGGTGCATCAACACTTTTCGCAGCTCTTAAAGCAGCTATTACGGTCTCTTTTGAGATTGGTGAAATGCATAGAAATGTAACACTTCTTCCAACTTTTTTATAAGCTATATCAAGAAACAGCCTAGTTAATGCAGTTAATTCAGAGTTTATTATTTTATCATCAATAGTAGTAGCCATAAACAAAACACCTATAGTTAGCTCTCTATAGATTAGCATTACCTCTATATATATATTTAGATAATGTTTAATGGTTAATAGGATTCAACTTTATAAATGCTTAACAATTTAAAATATTTGGTGTATAGATCATGCCATGTAGTAGATGTGGGGAAAAGACTTTAAGTGATATTATTGAGATACCAAATTCTATAGATGTTGTTAGTAAAAATATTGTTGAGATAAAAGGTGTCGCTGAGTCTATAGTTGATAGAAGATGTAACTGTTTTTATTTTACAGGTTGTGGTTCGTCTTACTATTCAGCTATGCTAATGTCTTTTCCTCTTCAAGTTGAAGGTATAGAGGTATATGCTATACCGTCATCAGAAATCATAATGTATTATAGCAGTAGGTTATCTAGAAATTGTTGCTTGGTATCTGTTTCAAGATCAGGTGAAACAAGTGAAACAATTGAGGCTATGAGGATAGGTAAAGAGAAAGGTACATATAACGTAATTATAACTATTAATGAAAAAGGTGCAGGTAGAGAATATGCAGATAAATATCTCTGCATAGATATTGGTGTTGAAAGAGGTATAGTAATGACAAAAAGCTTCTATTCAATGACACTAACAGGACTTGTACTCACATCAAGCATTATCGACATAATTTTAGGAAACAAACACAATATGGTTTTATATCTAGATAGACTTAAGGAACATGCTATTAAGATGATTAAGGAAAAGGAAAATATTTCTAATTTAGGAAGTAGTTATGTTAAAAAGAATATTAATCGATTCATATTTCTAGGCTCCGGCCCCTCATATCCAATAGCATTAGAAGGCTCTTTGAAACTAAAAGAATCATCTTATATAGCAACAGAGGCTATGTATGCTCTTGAGTTTAGACATGGACCTATAGCAACAGTCGGTGAAAATCAGCTTATAATAGTTATAAACCAAGAAGGGAGAAGCTATAGCTATGTATATAGGCTTTATAATGAGCTTAGAGCCATGAATAGCTATATATTGAGGTTAAGCAATAGAGATGTAGATGAAAATACTATACTGTTATCTAAAACGGGATTTGAAGAGCTTGATGCACTTTCAGCTATATTACCACTACAGCTAATGGCATATAGTTATGCAACAGCTTTAGGATTAGATATCGACAGTCCTAGAAACCTAGTTAGAGTTGTTAAACATTATTAAACAAAAACAGTAATATTCTCAGCTTCTTCAATACGATTCACAACTTTTTCAACAATATTTCTATCTATAGCTACATTCAATTTTTTTAAAGCTATTATAATGGGACCTAATATAGCTTTGTATCCAATGATAGGCTCCTTTAAAATTGCTTTTGGCAACATCATTTTAATTCTTTCGCAAAACACATCTTTAACTATTCTAGAGTTAAATACACTTCCAACGCCACCTACAATAACGCCTTCATTTAACATATCAAGTTTTTGAGCAACATTATAAACAGCTAATGCTAGCTCTTCACCAGCTTTAACCATTATTTCTTTAGATATTTTATCACCTTTTTCAGCCTCCTCATCAACAATTGACGCAATAGCAGCTATCTTTCCAATATCAAAAGGCTTCATTCTATAGATAAATGTTACAACCTCTAAAAGGTCTTTAACACCATAGAACTGTTTTATTCTTTCAACAAGTGTAGTATATGGCCCTCTACCATCATATGCTTTTGAAGCAGCATTTAATGCTTGTAGGGCTATCCATGAAGCACTACCCTCATCACCTATTATCCATCCCCATCCACTGGATCTAGCCCTTCTACCCTTTTTATCCATACCAAAAGCAATAGCGCCAGTACCAGCAATTACAGCAACACCTGGTTCACCCCATGTAACAGCATAGAATGCAGTTACAGCATCATGTTCAATGATAATTTTATTTAATGGGTAGCCCAAGCCCTTTATATAACTCCATGCAATTTCAAAATCTTTACTAGTATCTAAACCAGCCCAACTAAAAACAATAAAGTCAACATCATTAAAATCTATATTAGAAATTTTAAGGCATTTATCTATAGCTTTATTTATATTTCTTTTAATAACATCCTCATCTAATGTGATATCGGCAGGGCCGCTAGAGACACTACATAAAACATTTAAGTCATCATCAAACATCATTGCAATAGTTTTTGTCTTTCCTGTATCAAGAGCTATAAACTTCATAATAATTACCACAATTTACTAAATCAAAGAATTATAAAAACTTAACTAAATTAATAACAATTCAATATAATACTGGATAGATCAGAAACAGATGGATTGTCTATTGGAATTCTTGTCCTTTAAAGAGAGGAGACCAGGTTATTATATAGATCATAATATATTAGAAAGTATAATATATAATATAGTGATACTTCGATTAAATACTTCGATTAAAGTTTAAATATATGAATTATGTAATGTTTAATGGCGATATCTATGAAAATCCAAGATATTGTTAGGATTGTAGTCTATACAGCCATTACATTTATAGCGACAGTTCTACTTGTTATTGAAACACCTGCAACAGGAGGGTATTTTAATCTTGGAGAAGCATCGATTTATGTAATAGCATTTATGTCTTCACCAATTGTAGCAGCAGTTTCATCAGGTTTAGGCCCTGCATTAGCAGATCTAGTTCTTGGTTATTGGTATTTTGCACCTGCTACATTTATTATAAAGTTTTGTGAAGGCTTTGTAGTATCTAAACTTGCTATGCATATTCGTAATAGGGGTTCAACATTGATAAGAATAGCAACAGCTTTTACTGGGATAATGCTTTCTTTAATAGTTGTCATATTTTTATCGTTTGGGGGAGGCGCTATAGAGGCTGAATTTAGTTGGGCTCCTACTACACTGCTTGGTATAACTTTACCTATTCCATCGTTTAGAGTAGTTCTACCTGCATATATATGGTTAATTATAGCATTTGCTATAGCATCTCTATCAATAGCAGTTTTAGCTAGAATAAGACTAGATGTATTTCCGATGGCTATAGGTGGTGGAATAATGGTATTAGGCTACTTTTTCTATGAATACTTCATATCAAATCCGCTAATCCTTGGAAGAGAGGCTATAGCAGCACTATTTGAAGTGCCTGTTAATATAGGGCAATTTACGGTGGGTATACTTATTGCCTATCCTGTGGTGCAATTCATTGAAAAAGCAAGAGGTTTTAGAGGTTAATGATCTATCGGTATCAGCTTACAATAGACCTATATTGAAAAATATAACTTTTACCCTTAACCTAGGTGAAGCACTTCTCATTACAGGTAGATCGGGATGTGGCAAAACAACTCTGTTAAGAGCTTTAACAGGTATAGCTAAAGAACTTTACAATCTTAATGTAGTTGGAAAGATAAAGATATATGGAGAGAAAATACATAGTAGTATTGAAGCATCTAAATACATACACTATGTTGTTCAAGAACCATGGTTTTCCATTTCAGCACCTTATCCAATATCAGAGCTGTTTATATATAGTTGTAAAAATCAGCAATACATAGAATACTTAGCTAAGACTTTTAGCATATATCACAAGCTTTGGGAATCATCTACAAATCTTAGTGCAGGTGAAGCTGAGAGGATAGCACTTATAGAGGCATTTGCATCAGATAAAAAGATTGTTTTAATAGATGAAGCAACATCTTATCTTGATAAAAAATCGAAAGAGCTTATAGCAGATACTGTTAAAAAATTAAAGGAATATGGTTTAAGCTTGATAATAGTAGATCATAATGTTGAGTTATGGTCTAGGATTGCAGATAATATCCTCTATATTGAAGATGGATATGCAAAAATATTTGATGATGTATATGAAACTCCTATATATCACCAGCTTCTAAGCTTAAGAAAGAAATATAGAGAGTTGAAAATAAATAAAAATAGTGAAGATAAAGATACAATCCTTGAAGTATATGATTTATGGTATAAGTATCCAGATAGCAATGACTACATTATAAAGAGCTTTAATATTAATGCAGCCTCTGGTGAAGTAATTTGGATAAAAGGGTCTTCAGGGTCAGGTAAAACAACGTTATTGAAACTATTAGCAGGTGTATTAAAGCCGTCAAGAGGTTATATTAAAAGACCTAAAAACATACAGCTCATTCCTGAAAACCCTCTACACTATATATCTAATCCAATAGTCATTGAAGAGCTTAGAAATAGAATTGAGATAGCTAAACTTGTAAATCTAGAGGGTTCTTTGTATACACCAATTGCATTTTTAAGTAGTGGGGAGAGAAGAAGACTAGCTATAGCCTCTGCATTTATGAGACAATCAAAGCTATTATTAGTAGATGAACCTACAGTAGGTTTAGATCCATGGAACGCTTTAAACATATTAAATATAATTCATAGGTTGGTTAAGAACGGGTCAACTATAGTTATTGCGAGTCATAGTGATGAGATAGGTGCTATAGCTACAAACTCTTATGAGGTCTAATTCTATGAGCATACTATCTAGATCTATAATGCTTTTATCAAGATCGTTATTTCTTTATGGATTAACAGAATCGAGGATGGGTTCAACAATGATATTAGTATTATTTGCAACAATATCAATATTGATCATCATCAATAGCCCTTTTCTATCAATAATACCCATCGCATTAATTACAATATATTATATACTCTATTCAATGATTAAACAATTATTATATGGTGCCCTAGTTTCAGCTATACCTTCTCTGTGGATGTCTTTATCAAACGTATTAGCACTTTATATTATGGCAAAGCCTATTGATATATTTAATGTTTTAACGATATTTATAAAGGCTGAAGTAGGAGCACTAGCAATACTCTTTGTAATGCATAATATCAACATATTTGAATTGACATATATAAGTCAATTAATATCAAAAAAACTTACCTTTGCAACAATACTACTTATGAGGATTTTACCACATTTTCTTAAGGAAGCATATGAAATGATATATATACATAAGTTAAAGAATGAGAAGATGTGGAAAACATTAGCAATGCTATTTATACGTAGTGATGAAATTATAGCATTCTTTACTGAAGGTCTCTATCTAAAGAGAAACAATATAAACCCAAAGCTGCTATACAAAAAATATACATTGTTGATGCAGCTGATACTCACTATTGTTAATATAGCAAGCTTTGTATTTATTAAACAATTTGGTATTGGATAATTAAAGCTGATAGAGTTGTAACATTTTTAAATTCTGAATAAACAGCATGTATATCGGTGAAATCTATGGAGAAATTAGGTATAGGTATATTGGGAGCTGGTTTTGTTGCAAGATTTCATTTAAGAGCGTTTTCAAGTATTAGAAATGGTGATGTAGTGGCTATATATTCTAGAACAGTTGAGAAGGCAAAGGAGCTTGCATTATATGCTGAACAGCTTGGTCTGGGAAAACCCAAAGTTTATAACGATATATGGGATTTACTAAGAGACCCTGGTGTTAATGCTGTATGGATTCTAACGCCAAATGATACCCATGCTATGTACGCTAAATATGTAGCTGAAGAAGCTAGACAGGGAAAGGGTAATTTAATAGGTGTTGTTATTGAGAAACCTCTTGCTAGAAATGTTATGGAGGCTAAGGAGATGTTAAATGCTGTTGAGAAGTCAGGGCTTTTACATGGATATTTAGAGAACCAAGTCTTTATGCCTTCGGTAATGAGAGGTAAGGAGGTTGTGTGGAATATAGGTGCAAAGTATTCCAGTAGACCATATTTAGCAAGAGCTGCAGAGGAACACTCTGGTCCTCATAATGCATGGTTTTGGAGACCATCTATATCGGGTGGAGGTGTACTTTTAGATATGATGTGCCATAGCTTAGAAGCAGCAAGGTATGTTCTCTACGATCCTAGAAAAGGTAAGGATAGTTTAAAACCTAAATATGTATATGGAGAGACTGCTATATTGAAATGGCTTAGAAGTGAATATGTTGAGGATCTTAAAAAGAGATTTGGAATTGATTTTTCAAAAGAGCCTGCAGAGGATTATGCACTAGCCATAGTAACATATGAGGATGATGAAGGAAATACTGTATTGACAGAGACTAGAACCTCGTGGTCTTTTGTGGGGGCGGGATTAAGGCTATCATTTGAGGTTCTAGGACCTGAATACAGCTTATATATAAACACCTTACAACCAGAGCTTTTCACATTCATTAGTAGAAATATAAAGATACCACCATCGGAGGAGTTTATAGAGAAACAAAATGCTGAACAGGGATTAATGCCAATAATACCAGATGAGGCTATAACCTATGGATACCAAGCAGAAGATAAGCATATGGTAGAATCATTCCTAGCAGGAAGAATGCCTCTTGAGAATTGGTATGACGGATACTTTGTTGTTCAATTAATGATGCATACATATCTATCTGCAGAAAAGGGAAGTAAAATAAGATTCGATCCAGCACAAGTTGAAAACTATATACCATTATATGCAAGAATTAAAAAATGAATTATAAATTATATTTCAGGTAAAGCTATTTTTATCTCTTTTCCTGTTGTAGAAGAAGTATATATTGCGTCTATTATTGAATGTAGTATAACGCTTTGTTGACCTGTTACCGGAGGCTCTATATCTTCAATAATGCTATATATAAATGCTTTAACCATTTCAAAAGCCATATTAACAGATTTTAGAATAGGCTTTGAATCATATAGAAAGCTTTCTGATCTACTATGAAATGATACATCCCTCATAGCCTCATCCCCCTTTGCCTCAATACCACCTCTATCACCAAGAACCTTCATATAACCGACTTCACCAACATGAGATACATTTGCTGCCCATGCAACCTCAAAAACCATCGTTAATCCACCTTCAAACTTTACAAAACCAACAGCAAAGTCTTCTAAATCAAATTTTGATGGGTCCCAAGAACCCCAATTAAATTTAATTTCATCAGCTATATTACCAAATTTGGTATAGGTAGCACCTGTGACAGTTAATGGCTTTTTGAAACCTGTTGCAGCAAGAATATTGTCAATTATATAGCATCCTATATCAAGAAGAGCACCTTTTCCACCAGATAATGTTTTGTCAATGAATGTTGGTGATCCAGGTATACCTCTTCTTCTAATAAGATATCCATAAGCATAATATGGCTCTCCAAGAAAACCTTTTCTATAGACTTCAATAGCATATTGTAAAGCAGGTGAGAATCTACTCCAATAGCCAACCATAAGCTTTCTATTTGTTTTCTTAGCCGCTTTGACAACCTCTACAACCTCATTAAGGTTAGAACCAAGGGGTTTATCAACAAGAACATGTATACCATTTTTCAACATATCTATAGCGATACTTGCATGTAAACCAGTAGGTGTAACTATACTTGCAGCATCAATATCTTCTTTATTAATCATATCCATGTAGTCTACATAGCATTTAACATTGTATTTAGAAGCAACTTCCTCGCATCTAGATTTATTTATATCAGCAACAGCAACAAGTTTGACGTTAGAGACATTGAGTAGCGGAATTAGATGTCTGTTTAATCCGTGACCTCCAACACCAACAACAGCATATTTAACTAATATTGATTTATCCATGATATCCACCCTACTTTAAACATTTAAGCTGCTCTTTAACGCATTCAAACAACTTGTTTGGTAAATCAATTTTAATTTCTCTACCACTTAATGAAGAATCATATATACTAGCAAGAATAGCAACATCAATTACACCTTGCTCAGCTGTTGCTATAGGGCAGAGAAGCGATCTATCGTTGTCTTCGATGGCCCTTAAAAATACTTTCCAAGCCTCTTTATAGCTATTTACTTGAGGTATTAATGGTGGAGAAGCTATAAAGAACTCTTTCTCAATAGAGGTTATATAGCTTAAACTATTAGTATCTATATGTATTCCACCTTTGTCACCAAGAACAACATATTCAACTTTGTTCTCCTTTATATATGAGGCCCAACTAACTTCTACATACATATCGATATTATCCTCAAATATTATATATGCAGAGCCAAAATCTTCAACTTCAGATGTCATACCTGGCTGAGGTGGTTGTGGATAATTCATACCAAACTCATCTAATTTGTTTCCAAATGCTCTATATGTAAATCCCTTGACAGTTGATGGTTTTGGATACCCAGATAGATAAAGAAGCATATCTACAGCATGTGAAGCAATATCAAATACAGCACCACCTTTTGCAAGACTTTTCTTTATAAATGTAGGAGCTGGGGGTATACCACGTTGTCTAAGTATGAAACTTCTTACATGATATATTTTTCCAATAACACCTCTATGAATGAGTTTAGCCGCTGTAGATGTTTTATAATCAAATCGGCCATTATGTCCTACAACAGCAAATCTATTCTTTTTATACATTGCATCAACAATTTTTAAAGCTTCTTCAATATTTGTAGCCATAGGCTTCTCGATATATACATGTGCATCATTTTCTAAAGCATCTATAGCTATTGGAGCATGAAAACTATTTGGTGTAGCTATTAATACAACGTCAGGGTTTTCATTTCTTAGCATTTCTCTATAATCAGTATAACCTTTACATCCTGTTTTTTCAACAAACATTTTTGTTCTAGATTCATCAATATCTACACAGCTATCTATTTGAAATCCGAGTTCCTTTATAGCTGGTAAATGGGCATATGAAACTATGCCTCCTAGACCTATAAAACTTATTTTAAGCTTTTTAGACATGGTCAAAAACCTATAACAATGAAGACCTAGATCAAATAAAAACATATGTTCAATAAATTTAATATACAAAACCTAAACCATTTTTATCGATTTAGCTATAGTTTATGTTTAATATTTTTATATCGAATTCGATACAATATATATTGGTGTGGCTGATAATGCATCAAAAAAATTATATCTATATAGTACCTGAACCTAGATCCATTGAATTTACAGGTAAATGGTTTGAATTCAATGGGTTTACCAACTTTCCAGAATTTCTGGCAAGGGAATTCAGCATCCCTGTAGGTGATTGGAATATAGTTAAGATTGAGGGTGAAGGTGAAGCTGGTATAGCAATAGAAAAGAATGTTGTTAAAATATGGGGCAACGAAAAAATAGCTTATGCCACCCTAATTCAGTTGTTTCTACAGAATAAAAACTATTTACCTCATGTTAAAATTGTTGAATCATTTAAATTTAGTTTTAGAGGATTTCATTTAGATGTTGCTCGAGGTGGGGTTCCTACTGCAGATACATTGAAGAAACTTTTAAGATGGCTCTTTATATTGAAATACAACTATCTCGCTATATATCTAGAGGATTTATTCCCATGGAAAGAATACAAAGACATAGGTTCTATTAGAGGTAGATATAGTGAAGAAGAACTTAGAGAAGTTATAGAATATGGAGCAAAACTTGGAATCGAGGTATTACCATCTCTTGAACTTTGTGGTCATATGGAAAACATACTTATTCTTCCACCATTTCATAAGTTTAGTGAATGGCATAATCCAAGAGAAGGCGTTTTAAATGTTAGTGATAATGAAGCTAGAGAATTTGTATATAGATTACTTGGAGATGTAGTTGAATTCTTTCCAAGCAGATATATACATATTGGTGGCGATGAAACATGGGCTCTCGGCAGAGGTAAGAGCCTTGACAAATTTTTAACATTCAAGGGCCCTGAACTCTATGAAATGCATCACTATAATATGATTAAAATTGTCAAATCTAGAAATAAAATTCCTATGTTATGGGGTGATATGATAGCAGCAGCTTATTTAAGAGAAAGTGAGAAAGAGCAATGGAGAAAACTCTTGGATAGCAATATATGGAAAGAAACCATAATTGTCAATTGGGATTATTCACCAAATTCAAAAGAATACTTTAAGGAGAGAATAAAACTATTTAAAGAAAGAGGTATTAAGCAGATTGTTGCTCCTGCGCTATGGAACTGGAATAGATATTATCCAGACTTTCCAACTGCTCTTGAAAACCTTAAAAATTTCTTAGAAGCTGCTAGGGAGGAAGGTATTGATGGTTTTCTAATAACTGCATGGGGCGATGATGGTTCAGAATGTCTCTATTCATTTCTAGATCCATTAATATTAGCTGCTATGGAATACGCTGAAGGCAGTGGAAATTGGGAGGATAAATGGGTTGCTTTAACAGGTGAAGAATATAGTGTATTGAGAGCTAGGAAACTATTTGGTGAAATTGATACAGTTATAAATAAATGGAGCATTAGATGGGGAATATGGCTTCCTAAACATATACTATTAAAAACAGAAATAATGAAACTAATAGAAAAATATATATCTAGTGAAGAAATTGAGAATTTAAAGAATGACATTGAAAAAACATTAGAAAATATCAAGGATATAAAACTTCCAAAGGATCTTAACTTTATTTACAAGTTCTTTGAAGCAGTATTAAAATCTCTTAATAAAAATATAAAAGTATCTGATTATATAACACTTGCTAAGGAATATTCAGATTTATGGCTTAAAGAAAGAAAGATAGAAGGGCTTGAAAATATAGTCGGTAGATTCTGGAGAGCTGCAGGTATATGTGATCTTTTATCTAAAACCTAAATAGATATAGCAACAAGTTTTATGTTATATGAATAGTAAGTTGGCTGTATTTTATCTCACTACTTTGTATCCTAATACATATTTATTGAGATCCTCAAATACTGGGATAAATATATTAAAAGTTTATAGAGTTATTTAATATTGAAAAAGATAAGAAGCATTATAGATATCTATCAATTCTCAACATTATTTTATTTATTAAATATAATACAATTAAACTTTAGCTAAAGGATCTGAATAAACATTGGTTTCCAATTAAGAACATTTTTAAACCTTTGTTTTACTATATAAATAACCTAAGCAATATGTAATAAATATTTATTAGTGTATGGTGCTTATTGTGATGTTTAGTAAATATAGATATGATGTATTAAAGAGACTAGGTAAGTACATTATAGTAAGAGGCATAGCTATCTTAATAACTACTATTATAGCCATATACATTGTGATTCTTGTTGCTAATATGGGTGGATTTATTGATGAAATAATAAAAACTGAAATTCAATTTAATGTTTATGAATCTATTAGAAATAACCCTGCGTATAGAGGTTTCAATAAAAGTGTTCTCGATGAAATTGCACAGAAAATGATTGAGTTAGAGATAAAAAGATTTGGACTTGATAAACCATTTATATACAGAAGCTTTAACTACCTTATAGATGCACTTACACTAAATCTTGGAAGAGCGTATAGATTAGCGAGTGCTAGTGGATCTAAACAAGTAAGGATTATAATACTTGAAAGACTTCCAGCATCAATACTTTTATTCACATCTATACAGCTCATGTTATTCTTTTCAAGTTTATTTAGTGGTCTATATCTTTCTAGAAAATATGGTAGTAAAATTGATAAGATTATTGTAAGTTTATCACCATTGTCTTCTATGCCTGGATGGTTTTACGGAATATTTTTAATAATGATTTTTGCATCATGGCTTGGGATATTACCTTATGGGGGAATAGTTGATGCGCCACCTCCAGAGCATCCATTATTCTATGCATTAAGTGTATTAAAACATATGGTGCTTCCTATGCTTTCATGGTTTATAGCATATTTTGCGATAAACACTTATTCTATGAGAACATTCTTTTTAATGTTCTCATCCGAAGATTATGTAGAGCTAGCAAAAGCTAAAGGCGTTCCAGCTAGAGAAATAGAAAAAAAGTATATACTTAGACCAACACTTCCACCAATAGTTACACAACTTGCATTATTGTTAATTTCATCATGGATGGGTGCTATAATAACTGAGAACATATTTAATTGGCCAGGTATAGGTAGTTTGATATGGGCAGCTATAGCAAATAACGATTCACCTGTTTTAATAGGTATAGTTACAATATATGCATATCTACTTGCAATTACAGTATTGTTGCTGGATATAATTTATGTATTGATTGATCCAAGAATTAAAATAGGAGGTGTAGGTACATGATAAGAATATTCAGCAAATTCTTTAGAGAATTATTGTTATATAAATCTGCTTTAATTGGAGTAATAATAATTGCATCTTTAATTGCATTATCACTATATGCTGTGATTACTATACCATATGAAGAAGCGGTAAAAAGGTGGAACTCAATAGAATATTGGGAAGACTTTCCTAAAAATGCTATGCCTAGCTGGATAAACTTCTTTACCCATAAAAAACTTCCAGAAAATATAGTATTGGATAGCAGAGGACAGAAAGATTATGTAAATAAAACCATAATTTCTCTTTCTGGTGGGAAATATATTCAAAGAATTCTGTTTACATTTAACTATATATACGACGATTTTCCAAGTGAAATAATTCTTAGGATGTATTCAAATTCTACAAAGCAATTCACAACTCAGATAACATGGATAAAACCTGGTGAGATAGAGTATATATTGGGTAGAAGATTGTTAAGAGGATATGAATCATATTATATTTCAAGGGATGAGGATTTTCTTAAGAGGTTTAGTGCAAATCTGATATCAAAGATTGGTTCAAGACCTAGTTACGACCTTGATGTCACCATAGCTCTTTTCGCCAAGGAAGACCTCTCTATACTTAATAGAGATACAGTTGAAGTATCTAAGGGTGAATATAGAGTTATAGTGGATATACTTATGGGTGAAGAGGATATTAATAATGTACAGATAGACGCTAAGCTAACAGTATATGGTAAGGTGTATGGAATTGCTGGAACCGATCATAGAAGACGGGATCTAGCTTTAGCTCTTCTCTGGGGGGCACCAATAGCACTAGCTTTTGGGCTAATAGCATCAGTTACTATAACATTTATGCAGATGCTTATAGCGGCTATAAGTGCCTGGTATGGAAAAAGTCTTGATTTTATTGTTCAAAGAATGACCGAAATTCTCATGGTTTTACCATTTCTTCCAATGGTGTTAATGATATCATATTTCTATAAAATAACTATATGGATGCTATTACTAGTTGTTGTATTATTGAGTATTTTTGGATCTGGTGTAAAAAGCTACAGAGCAATGTTTTTACAGATAAAAGAGCTACCATATGTAGAGGCAGCTATGGCTTATGGTGCTAGTAGTTTTAGAATGATTTTTAGATATATGATACCTAAGATACTACCCACTATAATACCATCAATTGTCCTTTCAGTACCAGATTTTGTGTTTCTAGAAGCAGCATTAGCTTTACTTGGTGTGGGTGATCCACAGGCTGTTACATGGGGGAGAGTATTAGAAGATGCAGCTAGAGAAGCAGCTCTCTATAAGGGTTATTATTATTGGATTTTAGAGCCATCAATGTTATTGTTAGTTACAGCATTGGGGTTTGCAATGCTTGGTCTTGCACTTGATAAAATATTCAATCCAAGATTAAGGGAGATGTAAATTGGTAAAGCCTATACTTAGTGTTAAAGAACTCTATCTATATTATAGAGTTAGAGCAGGCCTTGTTAAAGCTGTTGATGGAGCCTCTCTTGATCTGTATAATGAGGAATCACTAGCTGTTATTGGTGAGTCTGGAAGTGGTAAAAGCTCTCTTGCAAAAGCCTTGTTAAGGCTATTACCTCGAAATGTATATAGATTTGATGGAAGTGTATATATAGATGGAGAAGATGTTATGAAGCTTAGTGATAAAGATTTTGATAGTAGAATTAGATGGAATAAGATCTCAATGGTGCCACAGGCATCTATGAATGCATTGAATCCAGTGATAAAGATAGGTGAACAATTAGCAGAGCCTCTAATAATTCATAAAGGTATGGATAAAAACGAGGCGCTAGATAAAGCTAGAGAAATGTTGAAATTTGTTGGAATACCGCAAGAGTTTATAGATAGGTATCCTTTTGAGTTATCAGGTGGCATGAGACAAAGAGTAGTTATAGCAATGGCTCTGATAACACAGCCATCTATAGTTATATTAGATGAACCGACATCAGCATTGGATGTTCTTACACAAGCCAATATAATGAATTTGTTAAAGAGAATAAAAAATGATAGGAAAGTAAGCTACATATTTATAACACATGACATTGCTTTATCAAGTGAACTTTCAGATAAGGTGGCTGTTATGTATGCAGGGCATATAGTAGAATATAGCTATGCTGATAAATTCTATAGGGAGCCTCAACATCCATACTCACAGCTATTACTTTCTAGTGTTCCTACTCTTAGGAGTGATAAGAATATTAGGTTTATTCCAGGTGAGCCTCCTAGTTTGTTGAATCCTCCACCTGGCTGTAGGTTTCATCCTAGATGTCCATATGCTATGGATATATGTAGAAAAGAAGAACCACCAATAATAGATATGGAAAGAAATAGCTATGTAAGGTGTTGGCTTTATGCAAAGAGATAAAGAAACCGAGTTCTGTAATCCTAATGCTATTTTATGTATTAGAGATTTATATGTATGGCATCCAATAAAAAAATTCTTAGTTATTTCAGGATATGTAAGAGCATTAGATGGTGTTAGCTTTGATTTAGAAAGAGGCAAAATTCTCGCGATTGTTGGTGAGAGTGGTAGTGGTAAAACGACTCTTGGTAAAACAATATTAAGGATATATAAACCAACGAAAGGTAGGATAATATATGATAATAGGGATGTAACATTTCTCAAAGGAAAGGAAATTAAATGGTATAGACGGGAAATAGGATATGTACAGCAAGATCCATATGGAGCACTGCCACCGTTTATGAATATTAGACAAATACTCGAAGAACCCTTAATTATACATGGAATAAAAAAAGATGAAAGAATGCATAGGATTCGTGAGGTTCTTGAAGAAGTAAAGCTCATACCTGTTGAAGATTTTATAAATAAATATCCACATATGCTTAGTGGTGGACAACAGCAACGAGTAGTTATTGCTAGGGCTTTGGTCTTAAGACCTAAATTAATTATAGCAGATGAACCTGTATCTATGCTTGATGCATCAGTTAGAATAGAAATTTTGACGCTATTTAGAGAACTTCAAAAGAGGCATAATATAAGTATAATATATATAACACACGATCTTTCAACAGCAAAGTATTTCTCAGATAAGGTGGCTGTTATGTATGCAGGGCATATAGTAGAAATGGCTCAAACAGAATCTCTTCTAACTAAACCTTTACATCCCTATACCCAGGCATTAATCAAAGCTATCCCAGATCCAGATCCAGCAAATAGATTCTCGTTTAAGGAAATACCACCGGGTGAGCCTCCTAGTTTGTTGAATCCTCCACCTGGCTGTAGGTTTCATCCTAGATGTCCATATGCTATGGATATATGTAGAAAAGAAGAACCACCAACAGTAATAGTTGATGGAGATCATGGAGTGAAGTGTTGGCTTTATGGTTAGACCATCATATATAGCTACAGGTATGTTGCTACTCTTTATAGCATTTATAATACCTTTTCTAATGGTTATAAAAATACTGGAATCTAATTTAATGTTATTAATCATAGCATATATTATATCATTGATAGGTCTAGTTCTCGGAATATATGGAGTAATAGAAAAATATTCAAAAATATTTTCGGGAACTGGATAATAGCGTTAATTTTCTCTTGCTATTTGACTTCATTCTTGTTCTTAAGAACAATGCTTTCAGTTGTAAGTAAAGTTTCTTGTGTGCTTCATTGTTTTAGAGCCACACGTTTTAGGTAGATAAGGTTTGACTTTAGTTGCCTCTCTGAGAATATCATCATCAATATTGTTATTAGATCCATCACTAAAAATCATATTAAGACTAAACCTATGATTTATTATCTTATCTCCATCTTAAAAGTTATATCTTTAGATGTAATAAGCATTCATGGATTTTATGCATAATAGAAGCTTTTTAGCTTAAAAACTGTTTCAAATATATTTATATTGTTAAACTGTTATAGATACTAAGTTATCTTATGGTGATAGGGAGTACATTATGCCAACTACAGAATATAGACATATAGTTAGGATTGCAGAAACAGATATTCCAGGTGATCTTTCGTTATCATGGGGACTTGCAAAAATCAAAGGTATAGGCTTTAATATGGCTATAGGAATATGTAGAATACTTGGTTTAGATCCAAATACATTAATAGGGTATTTAAGTGATGAAGATGTTACAAGAATTGAGGAGATGATTAAAAATCCCAAAAAGTTTGGATTTCCTTCCTGGACCCTAAACAGAAGAAAAGATTATGAAACTGGTGAAGATTTACATCTAGTGAGTTCTGATCTCATATACTATGTAAGAGAGGATATCAATAGAGAGATTAGAATAAGGAGTTGGAGAGGTGTGAGGCATTCTCAAGGGTATAAGGTTAGAGGACAAAGAACTCATACCACGGGAAGACTTGGACCTATCGTTGGTGTACAAAGAAAGAAGGTTCAGCAACAAAAATAAGGTGATGTTTGATGGGAGATCCAAAAAAGTCTCGTAGAAAATGGGAGACACCTGGACATCCATGGATTAAAACACGTCTACAAAGAGAAATGGAGTTGATGGGAATATATGGACTTAGAAATAAAAGAGAGCTTTGGATTGCTGAAACAATGCTAAGAAGAATAAAGCATAGAGCTAGAGCATTATTAACCCTCCCAATGGAGGAACAAAGAAAACAGCTTCAACAACTTTCTTCAAAGCTCTATAAACTTGGGCTGATAAATACTACCTCAGCTGAAATAAATGACATTCTTAATATTAATGTCGAGGCAATTTTAGATAGAAGACTACAGACAATTGTATGGAAGAAAGGTTTTGCAAAAACTCCTCATCAAGCAAGACAGCTTATAGTACATGGCCATATAGCTATTAGAGATAGAAGAGTTACTTCACCAGGACATATAGTGACAAGAGATGAAGAGCCCTATATAGCTCTGTATCCAACATCACCTTTATTGAAAGGTAGGGAAATAGAAGCTACATAAAGTCATATATAGGTGTAGATATATGTCATTTACAGCTAGAGAACTTAAATGGGGTATAGCCCATATATATGCGTCTTTCAACAATACAGTGGTTCATATAACAGATTTAAGTGGAGCAGAGACGGTAGCTAGAGGTTCTGGAGGTATGGTTGTTAGGGCAGATAGGGAGAAGCCAAGCCCATATGCAGCTATGATGGTTTCTTACAGAGTTGCTCAAGAATCTATTGAAAAAGGTGTTACAGCAATACATATTAAGGTGCGTGCTCCTGGGGGACATGGGCCAAAGATACCTGGGCCTGGAGCTCAAGCAGCTATAAGGGCTTTAGCAAGAGCTGGATTTATAATTGGTCGTATAGAAGATGTAACGCCAATACCACATGATACTACTAGAAGACCTGGTGGTAGACGTGGTAGAAGGGTGTAAACAGAAATGGAGTTAATGATACGTGAATGGAATAGAGAACAAATAGAGCTTATAGTAGATGGTGCACCACTTCCTTTACTAAATGCTATAAGAAGGTATTCCTTAGCTAAGGTACCTACATATGCTATTGATGAAGTTATGATAATTGTAAACACCTCAGCTATGTTTGATGAAATTCTTGCGCATAGACTTGGTATGGTTCCTTTAATAAGTGAGGAAAGTCTTGATATGTTAATGAACATAGACCCAGATATATGTGCAAAATGCAGTGAATCTTCTGAAAAACCTTCTACAGAGATTTGTGAAAAGTGCTATGTTCATATGATACTAGAGGCTGAAGCAGATAACAGTGAAGCAACTGTATACTCAGGTAACATAAAATCTGAAGATCCAAATATTAGACCAGCCTATGATAATATACCTATAGTTATCTTGGCACCAGGGCAAAGAATTTCTTTAGAACTTAGAGCAAGAATAGGGAGAGGACTTGAACATGCCAAGTGGAGTCCAGCAAATGTAGCTATTGTGAGACACATACCAAACATATCAATAGATAAGTCTCTATGTAACTTATGTGGTAAATGTATTGATGTTTGCCCAAAGAAAGTTTTATCAATGGGTAATAAAGAGGTAGTTGTAAACAATATATATGAATGTACTGTATGTAGACAATGTGTTTATTCATGTCCATTAAAAGCAATAAATATATCGATTGATGAGAATAGAAATATATTAAGAGTTGAGAGTAGTGGTTCATTAAAACCTGAAACAATAGTCCGTATATCTGCTGAAATTCTTTTAAATGAACTAAACACTATATCTAAATTTGTCGAGCAATGGAAGATAGGTGTAGATAAATGAAGCGTACTGGACCTACAGATTATACTTGGAGAAGAACTATTAGATTATTGAGAAAAGCTGCTAGAGAGAATAATGCTAAGATATGGAAATATATGGCAGAGCTTCTTGAAAAGCCAAGAAGAAAAAGAGTAGTGGTTAATATTAGCAAGATAAATAGATATTCAATGGATGGCGACACAGTTATAGTGCCTGGCAAGGTTTTAGGAGCAGGTAATATAAATCACAAAGTTACAGTAGCAGCTATGGCTTTTTCAAAACAAGCTATAGAAAAGATTAAAGCTGCAGAGGGAAGAGCTTTACATATACTTGAGTTTCTAAATGAGAATCCTAAGGGAAGCAGGGTTAAGGTGATTGTATGAGTAACGTATATGAAGTAAGCTTAAAGGATCTATATGAAATATTGGCTGATGTAAAGGATAAAGAAATAGTTATAGATGCAGAAAATGCATTGTTGGGGCGTCTTGCTAGCTGTGTAGCTAAGCTATTGTTGATGGGTTTTAGGGTTCATGTAGTTAACATTGAAAAGGCTTTGGTTTCAGGTGATAAGAGGATGGTTATTGAAAGCTATAAGCTTTTACTTAATGTAAAAACACATAGAAACCCATATAAGCAGTCGATGAAAAGACCTAGAAATCCGATTGCAATATTTAAGAGTTCTATAAAGAGAATGCTTCCAAAACATAATTGGAGAGGAAAAATGCTTCTGAAGAGTGTAAAAGCATATATAGGTATGCCAAAGGAATTTAGTGGAAAGAGGATTATAAAAATAGCTGAGGTTAACGCTGAAAAGCTGGGGAGAGAATCAGTAATAAGTGTACTAGAAATAGCTAAGGCACTTGGATGGAGAGGTGTAGAATAATGTCTATGGAGAGCACAACACCAAGTGACGTTAAAGTCTTAGGGGCATATCCACAGATAATTAGCGGTAGGAAAATTGTTATAAGTATTGGAAAAAGGAAAACAGCTATTGCTAGAGCTATAATAAAGGCTGGAAATGGTAGATATAGAGTAAATGGTACACCATTAGAGTTATGGCCTATAGAAATAGCTAGACTTAAAATGATGGAGCCTTTAATGCTATTAAGCAATAATTTACGAAACTCAATAGACATTGATATTGTAGTTGAGGGTGGAGGTGTATTAGCACAAGCATATGCTGTTAGAAATGCTATAGCAAGGGGAATTATAGTGTACTTCAATATGCCTATACTTAGAGAAGTATTTAAGGAATTTGATAGGACGATGATATCTGGTGATCCTAGAAGAACAGAGTCTGAAAAATGGATGAGATATAGCGCTAGAAGATTTAGACAAAAGTCATATAGGTAAAAAACTATGATGATACCTGTAAGATGCTTTACATGTGGCTATCCTATTGGAGCCAAGTGGGAAGAATTCTATGGTAGAGTAAGCAAGGGTGAGGACCCTAAAAAGGTACTAGATGACTTAGGTATAAAGAGGTATTGTTGTAGAAGAATATTGCTTTCACATATTGAATTGTTTAAAGAGATGATGAGATATGGTACGGTAAAGTAGAGGTGAGATAATATGTCAGAAGAACAGAAAATGGTTTCCCAACAAATTGAGCTTCTAGTTCCTTTAGAGATGTATCTACAAGCAGGAGTTCATATAGGTACACATACCTGTACAAAACATATGGAGAGATTTGTATTTAGAGTAAGACCAGATGGTCTATATATCCTAGACATAAAGCGAACTGATGAAAGACTTAGAATAGCAGGAAGATTTCTAAGTAGATACGACCCAGCAAAAATAATGGTTGTTGCAACAAGACAATATGGAAAACAACCAGTGCTAAAATTTGCTGAGTTTGTAAAAGCAAAACCTGTTGTAGGTCGATTTATTCCCGGAACTCTAACGAATCCAAAACTTGAATGGTATTATGAACCAGAAATTATAGTGTTGACAGATCCTAGAATTGATTCGCAACCATTAGAAGAAGCATTAAAAGTTGGAATACCAATTGTAGCATTTGCAAGTACTGATAATAGGCTTGAGGGAATAGATTTAATAATTCCTGGTAATAATAAAGGACGAAAATCGTTAGCGTTATTATATTGGATTCTAGCTAGACAAATACTTAGAGAAAGAGGAGAATTAGGACCTAACGACAATCTTCCACTAGGACCTGAAGCTTTTGAAACAACAACATAATATTTTTATCAGATAGTTAAAACGATACTTAGAGTTTCAAATATTATAGGTATAGCGTTCCTATTGGCGTAAATAGATATGGAGAAGATAATAATATTTAGAGAGGTACAGGTACCATTTCCACTTATTGGTATACCTATATCTAACTATTTTAATACTTATATAGCAATGCCATCTAATTTAAGATGTATTTTAAAGGTGCAACTAAACCTGAAGAAGCATTGTAATGAGCAATACAGCAATGAGGATAATGCTAACAAACATCCCAATGTTTTTAAATATTCTATTCTAAAGCGATTAAATATAGTACTAGATAGAATAAATAGAGAATGTGTTGAAGGAGATATAGATCTTAAGTGTAATGATAGATTGCCATTAGCTATAATTCTTCCTATAGTTGAATGTGAAATATTTAAGAAGATATTATCGATAGATAATACTAATTATTCATATCTATTCAATGTTTTTTCTGAATTAGATATGAAGATATTAAATATAGATCCTGGTTATCTTAGGGCACTTAGATGTTCATATCTCTTTAAAACACTTTGTATCAGTAGGGGGTATGAGGATATAATTCATGATGCAGCTCCATTATTAAGCATTGAGAAAATCAATGAGTATCGATGTAGCCACGAGAATTGTTTATATATAAATAATCCTTATGATGAATACACACTTTCATTATTATTTAAATTAATGTCTCACATCATTTCTCAGTTGGTACAAGGTACTGATATTAAAACTGAGATGAAAATAAGAAATCTAATTAAGCTTGCCCATATTATAGAATGCGAAATTGTGAGAAGTTCTCTTGGGCTTAGAATAGACCACCCGGTATATAACGATGAGTATTTATACAAGATTATTACGGACGTAAGCCATATAGCACTCTACAAAATTACACTATCTTAAAATAAACTGACATAGAGTAGTTAAGGAGTTTAATATGCCTATAACAATCGTATTGAAAATTGGAGGTGCACTTATAACAGATAAGGAAAAACCATTTTCTCTAAAATATTCTGTATTACATAAAATTAGTAAGGAATTAAGCCAAGCATATAGAAGATGTAATAACAGAATTATAATAGTGCATGGAGGTGGTAGTTATGGTCACTATGTTGTAAAGGAGCATGGAGATATACACTCTATGGACAGCATTACACAAGTTATATGGTTTATGAGAGAGCTAAATATGATTGTTACTGATATGTTAAATCTTTATGGCTTACCAGCATTGCCTATGGATACACATGCAGTGTTTTTAAGGGCTGAGAATAGATTACATGGTTTTAAAGAACCATTAATGTTGATGATTGATAAAGGATTCGTACCTGTTCTTTATGGTGATATCATCTTTAGCACACAAGGTGAAACAGAGATACTCTCTGGTGATGAGATTGCATGGTACTGTGCATCATTATTTAGACCATCTAGATTGCTGTTTGCTACATCAGTAGATGGTGTTTTTGATAAAGACCCTATAAATAGAGATGCCAAGCTTATTCCTATTTTAAAGTTAAGTTTGTTGGATTCTCTATATGTTAAAGGTGCAAGAGGAATTGATGTTACAGGAGGCATGGAGACAAAGCTCTTACTCGGTTTAAGATACATGGAGAAGGAAGATATGGATGTATATATTTTTAATGGGATGAGAAATGGAAATATATTTCAAGCTATCTGTAGTGAAGGTATATATGGTACAAGGGTTGTAAAATGAGTATAGAGAATAGAAAGTGGGAACATATAGAATATGCTATAAATCCCTTATCACAAGGACCTTTAACAACACTTTTAGAGAATGTAGTAATGATTCACCAAGCCTATAATGAAATTTCTGTAGATGAAATAGATCTATCTGTTGAGTTTCTTGGATATAGACTTAGAGCGCCGATAATAATATCTGGTATGACTGGGGGGTTTGATGGTGCATTTAATATAAATAAGAAGCTAGCCGAGGTAGCAGAAAAATATGGGCTAGCTATTGGCGTTGGTAGCCAAAGAGCAATGATTATAAAACCTGAACTTAGCTATACATATAAAATTGTAAGAGATATAGCACACAATATACCGGTTATAGCAAATATCGGTATAGCTCAACTTTCAACTTTTAGTTATGAAGTGATAGAGAAAGTAGTAGAAGCTATAGAAGCTGATGCTCTTGCAATCCATCTAAATTTACTTCAAGAGCTTATACAGCCAGAAGGAGATAGAAGTTTCAGAGGAGGGATTGAGCTACTTAAGAAAATTGTTGAGAGGATAGATATTCCAATCATAATTAAGGAAGTTGGTAATGGGCTTTCTCGAGAAGTTGCTGAAAGATTTTATAAGGTAGGTATTAGAATTTTCGATGTTGCAGGAGCTGGTGGAACAAACTGGGTTACAATAGAGATACTTAGAGGAGGAGAGAAGTATAGTAAAGTGGGGGAGGTGTTTAAGACATGGGGAATACCAACAGCAGCATCAATAGTAGAGGTATCTTCTATAGGGTCTGACATTATAGTAATTGCAAGTGGTGGTATAAGAACAGGTATAGATATAGCTAAAGCAATAGCTCTGGGAGCAGATCTTGTAGGTATTGCCCAACCATTTCTTAAAGCAGTATTATCAAATGAGGAAAAAGAATACATTGAGGCATTGCTTACACAACTAAAAATTGCAATGATGCTGACAGGAGCCAAAAATATTGCAGAACTTAAAAACTCTTCTATATTTATTCATGGAATTCTAGCGCAGTGGTTATGTGCAAGAAAACTTAAAATAAGAAATAGCAACTCCTATATATCATGTCTTGCTACATGATAATGGTGTAGAAAATGAAGTTTTTAATTTACGCTAATAAAATATCTAAGAAAGTTGAGGATCTTATATATGAAGTAATAAAAGGAGAACCTAAATCTTTATACGACTCAGCTTTGCATTATATAAAGGCAGGTGGGAAAAGAATAAGACCTTTGATAGCTGTTTTATCTGCTAGAATCTCAGGCGGTTCTGAAGAAATAGCAATACCCGGTGCAGCAGCTGTAGAGGTTCTACATACCTTTACACTAGTACATGATGATATTATAGATAGGGATGAATTCAGAAGAGGTGTACCTACGGTTCATAAGGTATGGGGTACCGAGATGGCAATAGTATCTGGAGATTTATTGTTTGCTTATGCCTATAGATGCCTAGTCAAATCACTAGATTATGGAGTAACTGTTGATAGGGTTGTTAAAGCAGTTGATATGCTTACAGATGCTGCTATAACAGTAGCTGAAGGACAAGCCCTAGATATGTTGTTACCAGTGTTTGATAGAGTAGATGTAGATAAGTATATTGAGATGATTGAAAAGAAAACAGCTGCTCTTTTTGCATCTTCAGCTAGTATAGGAGCTGTTTTAGCTGGTGGCAACGAAGATGTTATTAGAAAGTTAAGAGAATCTATGATAAATGCTGGTATAGCGTTTCAGATAAGAGATGACATACTTGGTTTACTAGGTGATGAAAAGGTATTGGGAAAACCTGTATTCAGTGATATTAGAGAAGGGAAGATGACTATACTTGTAATATATGCCTTAAATCAAATTGATGAAAAAAAGAGTAAAAGACTTAGAGATGTTTTAGGAAATAGAAATGCAGATTTATCTAAGTTGCGTGAAGCTGCTGAAATTATAAAATTAAGTGGAGCTATAGAATATGCTGAGAATTTGGCTGAGGAATATGCCAAAAGAGCAATTGAAATAAGTAAAACTCTAGATTCAGAGGATGTAGAAGCCCTTGACATGTTTAAAGAAGTTGTAGAGTTTATGGTGAAAAGGAATTACTAGACATGATAAAAAGATAGAAGTTTTGTTTAATTCACCGTTGGCTTTTATAAATGTGAAGGACTTAGATAAATTTAAAGCTAGAGTTATTGAAAGAGATCCAATGAAAGCTCTTGATTCTCACCTCCTAAATATTTTATTGAATGAAAAATCTAAAATCTATATAGATTTAACACTAGGTATTTTCTGTTGCAATCCTATGAAAAGCAATGATGAAGAATTCATAGAAGTGCTATATGAGAAGGTTATAGACTATGTAATAGATATTGAATCACGTAAAATATTTATTGACCTAGCGGTATATTGTCCAAATAAGGATCTACTACTCTATATTAAATCAGGTAACACTATAGAGATTATTGAAGTGCAAGGTAAAAAAATTCATTCTCTAGTCTTTGAAGGAGATAAAGTTAATTTTGGTGATAAACTATTTTATGTAGTTACAAATAAAAACGAGGTGCATGTAGTTAAATCACATGTAAAGGGAATTGTATTGTTTATAGGTGAAGTTTTTTCCAATGGTATACAAAACGAGGTTATGGTTGTAGCTGAAGAGGAGAAGATATATGAGCTCTCTAGATGCAAGTATTAGAGAAGAAATAAGAAAAATAGCGTTGAGATATGCTTTACAGAATAGAATAAAGCATGGACAAGCTGCTATAGGGCCTGTTTTTAATAAAGTAGTTGGCAATTTTAAGGAGTTTAAATCATCATTTAATGAAATTAGAGATATAGTTAAAGATGTTGTAAATTATGTTAATAGTTTAAATGACGAAGATCTTAAAAAATTATCTGATGAAGTTTCTATAACCGAAAGCAAGCCAAAGACGAATACTAAGGAACTGCCCCCTCTTCCAAATGTCGAGAAGTGGAGATTGGTTGTAACTAGATTTGCCCCTAATCCTGATTTTGTAATTCATCTTGGTAATGCAAGAGCAGCTGTACTTAGTTATGAATATGCAAAGCTATACAATGGCAAATTCATACTGAGGTTTGAAGATACTGATCCTAGGATAAAAAAACCATTGCCAGAAGCTTATGAGCTTATTAGAGAGGATCTTAAATGGCTTGGAGTAAAATGGGATGAAGAATATATACAAAGTTTAAGAATGGAGCTTTATTATGATATAGCAAAAAAGCTTCTTGAAATGGGTGCAGCATATGTAGATCTGTGTTCTTCAAATGTCTTTAAAGAGTTTAGAGATAATGGAAGAGCCTGTCCCCATCGAAATGAAGATCCAGCTATCCATTTAGAGCGCTTTGAAAGAATATTGATTGGTGAATATAGGGAAGGAGAGGCTGTAATAAGAATAAAGACAGATCTTCTTCACCCAGATCCAGCTGTTAGAGATTGGGTGATGTTCAGGATTATAGATACAACAAGATATCCACATCCATTAACAGGAGATAGATATAGGCTGTGGCCAACATACAATTTTGCAGCAGCTGTAGATGATCATTTCATGGGGATAAGTCATATACTTAGAGGAAGGGAGCATATGTTAAATACAGTAAAGCAGCAGTATCTATATAGGTATATGGGTTGGCAGTATCCGGAGGTACTAAATTTCGGACGAGTAGGTATCGAGGGATTTATATTGAGTAAGAGCTGGATAAAAACACAGCTTAAAGATAAACCAGAGAAGTTTATGGGATTTGATGATATAAGATTTGCTACGCTTTCTGCCCTCAGAAGAAGAGGTATAGCTTCAGAGACTATAAGACAAATATTAATGGAGCTTGGAACAAGAGGTATTGATGCAAAAATTAGCTGGGTTAATATTTCATCTATAAATAGAAAGATATTAGATTCAAAATCAAAGAGAGTTTTTGTGGTTTGCAACCCTGTTAAAGTCTTGCTAAAAGGCTTAGAGACCCCATTAAAAGTAACCATTCCATATCATCCAACAAAAGGTTTAGGAACTAGAGACATTGTATTAAGTAAGCCAGAGGTCTATATATCGAAAGAAGACGTAGTGAATTTAACAAAGGTAGGTTATATTAGATTGATGGAATTTGTAAATATTCGCTATCTAAGTATTGATGATGATGTTGTTGAGACTGAGTATATTAGTAAAAGTTTAGAAGATGCGAAGAAGCTAGGAGCTCAAATTGTACAATGGGTACCTGTAGAAAATAATATCAAGGTTACCATCTATAAGGCTTCTGGTACTAAGTTAAAGAGAGTTGTATGTATAGGTGAGAAGTCATTGGCATGTTGCAATATAGGTGAAACAGTTCAGATGGTTAGAATAGGTTTTGGTAGAATAGATGAGATTAAAAAGAATAATATTATTATAATCTATACACATGAGTGATATTTTCAAAATACCTTAAATACCAGAGCAATAACTTAGAAAAGTGATAATATAAGATAAAAAAGAGGGTGAAAAAGAATGTCGAAACCATTTTACGTAAAGTTCGAGGTGCCCCCAGAGGTATCTGAAAAAGCATATCAAGCATTAAAAAAGGCTAGAGAAAGTGGGGGAAAGATAAGGAAAGGCACCAATGAGGTTACAAAAGGAGTTGAAAGAGGTTTATGTAAATTAGTACTGATTGCTGAAGATGTAGATCCACCTGAAGTGGTAGCCCATCTACCACTCTTATGTGAAGAAAAGAAAGTGCCATACCTATATGTCCCAAGTAAGAAGAGGTTAGGAGAGGCAGCAGGTATAGAGGTTTCAGCAGCATCTGCATGCATTGTTGAACCAGGAGAGGCAAAAGCAGACCTAGACGAACTTGCCTCTAAATTCCAAGAGCTTAGAGCAAAGGCATAACGATAAATAAGATACATATACATATTTGTAATTCAAAAATGTTTTTAACCATCGCTTAACACATGCTACTTTAGTTATGCTCACCGTTTCTATGTTTCTAGCTTCATATAGGTTTGTATTGTTTAATGTTTTAAAGCCTATAAACCCTAATATAAGTCTTGAGAATTGACATATTGAGTAATAGATAAGGGGTTAAGAACCCATATGGCTCTTCCCAAACCCAATATGTAGGGTCTTTGGAGCAATTCTAAATACGTGAGGTAGATATAGACCTAAGAATTAATAAGGAACATAGACTAAGTAATGAAATTTATAACAAACCATATAAATCTGTACTAGTATCATGTAAATAATGTAGATAGGTGGCATAGGCATTAATAGATATTTAGAGATGATTGCCTTGGGATACTATCTGGTCCTCTATCCTAAAGGGTGAAGCTTTTATTTGTAAACGTTAAAGTGTGTAAACAGTCATATCTACTGGGAAACAATATCTGATTAGAATATTTTAAACAGTTATATAGTAATTTTTATTTTGTATTAATATGAATAATTCAGAGAATTTGTTTATCTATAAGCAGATGCTTTTGACTTATCTTCTTACACTTAGTTTTCTTGCTTCTCTCTCTGTTTCTCTAAGGATAATAATATCGCCAACTCTTACAGGTCCTCTAACATTTCGTGTTAATATTCGTCCTTTATCCCTACCTTCAAGTATTCTAACTCTTACTTGTGTGACCTCGCCAGTTACTCCTGTTCTTCCAATTATTTGGACAACTTCTGCAGGAAATCCTATTTTTTCTACAATGTTTATCTCATATTCTTTTTCTTTACTTTTTTCTTCTGTAGTAGTTGATGACATTTATCTACACCTCATTTTGTGATTTCTTTGAAAGAGCTTATAAGCTTTAACATGATTTTTAGTTATAAAGAGGTGTAAGTCTCGCTATGGTGTCTAAGCATATTTGTAGCTATTGTGGAAATGTTATAGAGCCAGGAGGTGGTATAATGTTTGTGAGAAATGATGGTACTATAATGTGGTTTTGCTCAAGTAAATGCCTTAAAAACTTTAGACTTGGAAGAGATCCAAAGAAGCTACCTTGGACAAAGTCATATAGTGCTTAGGGTAGCTTATAGTTATTTGAATAAATCAATGTTATTTAGAGAATAGCAAATATTATTACAGATATTGTTGAACTGATACTCATAGTAAATAGTGAAACATTTAAAGAATTGCTATATTATATGATAATATAAATTTGTCTGCTTATTGAAAACATTGTTCTCTAGAGATTTATTAGATAAAGCTTGTTGATGATTCAATGGTCTATGAAGGTTGTATTAGTTGATGTGAGAGATGCATAAACATTGTCTATAGTGTAATGCTTCGTGAAATGAGGTGGCATATCTAAAACTAGCAATGGAGAAAAGTGCAAAGCAGCTCTTTAAGGTGCACTATTTCGTGCTTGGCTCTCAATGGTTAGATTTATAAGTGTTTTCTTTATAGTGGAGCATGTCTATGTGATGGAGTCATACTTCAAGCCTAGGCAGATCAAAGATGGATAGAGGCATTGTTTCACCAAGTTCAACAACCATTCATGAACCCATAAAGATTCCAAAATTTCTATGGAGTAAGGTGGAAGACTCTCGATGGGACTATAAACAAAACATGAGGTAATAGGGATAAACATCAAGGGTCAAATGGGTAATTCATACCTGGGTTAGAAAAGCTGCATATTCAGGATGTTTTGATGATTTTATCTTGATTATTTCTCTTAGTGTATCTATAGTATCGGATGTTAGCATTTTCTTGAACTTTGATATTAGTAGTTTAATGTGGTCTAGTGGAATATCACTATATAGAATATCATTTTCTTTTATATGGCGTCCAACTATAACATTTCCTTTAATTGATATAGCTACTTCCTGTCCTGATTTAGCATCTTTTATTGTTTTACCCATATGTTGTATCTGTTGTATTTCTCCTATATATTTACCATCTATTTTCATTAATGGAATTCCAGATCTTATTATACCACCGATAATCTCTACACCCACTATAGCTGGATCGCTACGTCTAAACACATAACCAGGTAGTATTCTTATTTTTCCAGGTGGTATCACTTTTTCAAATTCCTTTTGAAGCTCAGCTAGTTTTTCTTTCTCTATCCATTCAATATACTCATCAACAAGTCTATATATTATATTGTTTCTGAATATGGGTATACCCTCTTTCTGGGCAAGCTCTTCAGCTTCTTGCATAGATTTAACATTGAATAATAATACAGCACCTAAAAATCTATCATTTTTTGCAACAATACTAGCTTCTATAACATCCCTTTTTGTGAGAGGTCCTACATCTGCTATTCTAACAGGTATAGATTTTTTATTCAATGCATTAACTATAGCTTCTAAAGTTCCAAGCGTATCAGCTTTAACTATAACACCGTTCACTTCTTTTCTAAATCTTATCGACTCAACCTCCTCAAGTAATTTATTTTTATACTCTTCTATAAGACCTTCAGCTGGTATAGCATATAGAGGTGAACCAGCTAAAGCATCTTCAATATTAGGGGCAATGATTCTTACACCAGCAGCTGCTATTATTTCTTCAATTGGTCTAAGCTCTGTTTTAGCAATTCTTATATCAGTTAGAGGCTTGGGAACTAAAATAGCTCTAACCTTTGTAAGTATAGGGCCGTTAGCACCTGCGATAATTATAGAATCATGTTCCTTTAAAATGCCATCATATATTATAACATCTAGAGCTGTTCCATATCCCGGCTGTTCTTTAACTTCTAGAACAACACCTTTAGCTGGCCCTTCAGCATATATGATTTTTTCGCTCATATATCTTTGTGTAATACCTGCTATTACTGCTAAAAGCTCTGGTAGACCTTCTCCTGTTTTAGCTGATACGGGAATTACTGGAGTTGTTTTAGTGAAGTCTCGAATACGATTAAACAAGTCTGAGTCTATACCATAGTTGGAAAGTTGCCCTATCAGCTTATATATCTCGGATTCAAATCTTTTAATGGTTTGTGGACTTTGGTTCTTTAAACTAAATAATATTGGTTTATCATAATAGGGTTTCCACCCAGCTATCTTATCTATTTTATTAGCAGCTACAACAAATGGAACATTACGAGACTTTAGAATTTCAATACATTCAACTGTTTGCGGCATTATACCTTCGTTTATATCTATAACTAGTATAGCAATATCAGCTACGCTTCCCCCTCTTTTTCTAAGATTTGAGAAAAGCTCATGGCCAGGTGTATCTATAAATAATAAACCAGGTATTTCAAGTTTAAAGGGTATAATCTTCTTTAAAGGTTCCGCAAGTTTTTCAATAACAGATACAGGAACAAGGCTTGCACCTACATGTTGGGTCATTTCACCAGCCTCTTTTTTAACAACAGCAGTGCCTCTTATCTTGTCAAGTAGCGTTGTTTTACCGTGATCTACATGACCAAGAACAACAACTATGGGCTGTCTAAGTTTTTTCTGCTGCATCGCTACTCACCTATATATTAATCCATTACAATTATTAAGTTGCTATAGGTTCTATATAGTATATAGCCTCAAAACAGCTTTTTAGGTTTACACGTTAAAATAGATCATAGCTTAGGGGTGTATCAATAAACATGTCTGAATTCAAAATAGTGGTCTCTGATCCCAAAGCTAAGAATCTAAGAATAGTACCTGTAAAGGTTATTGGATCTGAGGATTTAGAGTACAGCGATGTTCATAAAGAGCAAAGAGAGTTAGCTAAGATTAAGCTTAATCCATATCTTATAAAGGTATTAAATCCTGAGCTTGGTGTTGTTGTGGTAAGAATATGGAAGAATAGAGCTAATAAAGAGAAGGTAAACCTAACAGCTAAGATTATTGAAGATACATCTATAGATACACAAACTGTTGTAGTGCCTATGGCATTTATGAGAGAGAAATTGGGGGCCTCTGAAGCAATGGGGGAGATCTTTAGGGCGCCAGCGTTTCAAATAAGAATAGGTGGAAATGTGGCACAAAGTTTAATAGGTTTAAAAATAGGAGATAGAATTGATGGAAGAATTATAGGTTTTCCCAATATTAAACTTGAAATTAGAGGAGGCTCAGATTTAGCAGGTTTTCCAATGAGAATAGATGTATCAGGGCCTGTGAAGAAATATATCTTACTTTCACAAGGACCTGGATTTAAACCTAGGGAAAATGGTGAAAAGAGAAGAAAACTCATAAGAGGCAATACAATATCAGAAGACGTTGTACAGATAAATACTGTTATAGTATAAAAATTGTTTTTGCAAATACATAGCTAAAATAATATTACTAGTTATAAGGTGGTTTTTGCATGAGTATAATTCCTTCAATGAGTGTAGGAGTTGTTGGCCATGTAGATCACGGTAAAACAACCCTTGTACAGGCATTGACTGGTATATGGACAGCCAGATATTCAGAGGAATTAAAAAGATCTATGACTATAAAACTAGGCTATGCTGAGGGATATATAGGTTTCTGCGAAGGTCTAGAGATACCAGAGGCTTATGTAGTAGCTGATGTTTGTCCAAAAGGTTCAAAGCCCAAAATAGTAAAGGCGTTGTCATATGTTGATGCACCGGGGCATGAGGTTTTAATGGCTACAATGTTATCGGGAGCAGCTTTAATGGATGCAGCTATACTTGTTATAGCATCCAATGAACCATGTCCACAACCCCAAACTAGAGAGCATCTAAAATCGCTAGAGATTATAGGTCTAGACCAACTTATAGTTGTTCAAAATAAAATAGATATTGTTACTCTTGAACAAGCTAAAGAGAATTATAAACAGATAATAGATTTTCTAAGCACTACAAGATATTCAAAAGCACCTGTGATACCTGTAAGTGCTCTTCATAAAGTTAATATAGATGTTCTTGCAATGGCTATGGCTAAAATGTTTAAAGAACCTGAAAGAGACTATAGCAGGCCTGCTATAATGCTGATTGCTAGAAGCTTTGATGTTAATTTACCAGGGACAAGACCAGAGAAACTAGTTGGTGGTGTAGTTGGGGGCGGTGTTTTAAAAGGGGTATTAAAAATTAATGATGAAGTTGAAATTAAACCTGGTATAAGAATTGAGTCAAAAGGAGGTAGAATAAGATATGAAACATTGACAACGAAAATCTCAAGTATTAGATATGGAAACATTAATTCATCTGAGGCAAGACCAGGTGGCCTTGTAGCAATAGGTACTACACTTGATCCATCTCTAACTAAAGGCGATGCTCTTATTGGCAATATTCTAGGGCATAATGTTCCAGATCCTGTTACAGATATTAGAATAGAATATAATTTATTTGAACGTGTATTGGGTAGTAAAAACCAGGAGGTAGTGGAACCTTTAAGAGTACGCGAACCAATATTTCTAATAATTAAAACAGCATGGGCACGCGGCTTATTAACTAGGGTAACAAGAGATGAATTTGAAATTAAGTTAGAAAAACCTGTTGTTATACTTGGAAAAGACAAAGTAGCTATAATCAGGCAGGTTAAAGGTAGATGGAGATTAGTTGGATGGGGGCAAGTAGCGGATTAGATAAATTAAACTGTATAGCTATTGTGGATACTAGTATAATTCTTCTAATTTCATTGAAAGAAGCATCTTTAGATGACTTAATAAATCTAATACCTAGTTGCAATATAGCTATATTAACACCTATTCTAGATGAGTTAAAAGCCATAGCTAGTAAAAACGATACAAAAAAATCATATATAGCTAAATGGGCTTTGCAAAATCTTTTAAAATTCTTTAACATTATCGAAATCACTGTAAATAAACAACAAGATGTTGATGATATAATAATAGAATTTGTTGATTCAATTAAGAACATTAAGAAAACTTTGATTGTAACAGCCGATTTAGAGTTGAAAAAGAAAGCTTTAGAAAGAGGTATTAATGTTATATGGTATCGTAAAGAAAGAAAAGGATTTGAAATTTTAATAAATGAGCTCTAGGATGTATAGCAAAAGTTATAGACGAAAGTTTTAATGAATTAGTAATGTAGATTACAGCTCTATATTACAACTGAAAGCCTCGTCCTTTAGGGCGGAGAGGAGGTCAGAAAATGCTTAAAAACTCCTTTTCTAAAGTTCAAATCTTAGGGTTTGCAATTGTTTAGGATATATAGACTTCGTGATATAGTTAGAATAGATCCAGCTAAAATAGATAAAGTATTAGAGGAAACAGCATTTGAAGAGATTAGAAAGAAATATGAAGGACTACGTGATAAGAACTTAGGTATAGTAATAGCAATAACAAATATAAAAGTTGATCCAATGGGGATAATACCACTTGGTGATGGAGCGCCACATTATAGAGTTGAATTTGATGCCCTTACATATGTACCAATAATTAATGAGATTATTGAAGGTCCTGTTGAGGTTTTGGGTAGAATGGGTCTTACAGTTAGAATAGGTCCAATAGAAGGATTTATACACATATCTCAAGTAGCTGATGATGAAGTTTCATATGATCCTGCTAGAAATATGGTTATATGTAAGAATAGCAAGAGATTTATATCGCAAGGAGATATAGTTAGAGCTAGAATAACTTCAATATCGTTAGGGTCTTCCCAACGACCACCTAGAGTCAGTATGACAATGAGACAACCATATCTAGGTAAAATTGAATGGATAACTAAACCTAAGTAGCTATGGTAAGTATATAAAGTAAATTAAATATGGGTAAATATTAGATAATGAGTCTGAAAATATTTGCATGTTATGATGAGCCTTGTAAGGTCTGAGAGACTAATGATGAAGAAGGGGAACTGAGTGGTCTGGCTTAGCAAAAGAGAGGTTGCGTATTATCTAATTCTTAAAAGTAAATTTGATAGAAACATATTTAATCTTGGTGAAGCTCTTGATGTTTTATCTCTCTTTGGATCAAAGACTATAGCTAGAAAAATTATAAAGAGATTAAGATCAAAGGGATTTTTAGAATGTAGTGGGGTTATATATTATAGAATTAAAAGCGAAGAAGAAGCTTTATCGAATATGTTATCTAATTATATTGCACGGCGTCTATATAGAAATTTAAAATCGAGAGGATATCCAGTATCTCTTAACATTACTAATCAACGCAATATTTTAAAGATATATAATTGTAGCGACAATATTTTATCTATCTTGAATATTGTTAGGAGATTTAATATAGATATAGAATGTATCTTAAATGAAAATGAAAAACTTAAAAAACAATAAATTTAGTATTATATTTAAGATGATACTTTTAACTTAGCTACTTATTGTTCACTTGCTTTACTCTTTTTTTGATATTACAATTTCTATTGTAGATACTCTACTTTGCCTACCATCACTACTTGTTATTGATTGACTTCCTATTGAGACTCCTCTAACTTCTACCTTTCCTGGTAAGAATCTATTTCTAACTATTTCTATTGCATCAACAGCTTTGCTTATAGCTCTTCCTCTAGCTTTTACTATAATCTCGTTTACTCCTTGGTTTAGTAGTGTTAGTATTGCTAGTACATAATTCATTACAGGCTTCTTACCTACTAATACGGTATTTGCTGCAGATGGTGTTTGAGCCATTTTTTACACCTTGTATTAGGTTTTAGTTTTTCTAGGTTACTGTAAGAGGGTCTAGAATATAAGTTTATTGTAACATGTTGATGAGTTTTACATCTTTTGAATAATTCCATCACACATTTAAAGGATTAAAGATGGGTAGCAAAGTGACAACTGTAGCATATAGACATGGATGCCCAATATGTAGCGGATATATAACAAGCGATGAGTTGACTATAGGAAAGTGTGGTAGTTGTAGCCATAGTCTAGAAGTAGAGTCTATGGGAGAACAGCTTTTAAGAATCTTAATTAAAGAGGTAGAAGATTTCAAAAATTTCTTTACTATGGTTACAAAGTTTAGACCTTTACCACTTCAGACATACTGGATTAAGAGATTGTTCTTTGGAGACTCTTTTGCATTAATAGCCCCTACAGGTGTGGGTAAATCAACGCTACTAGCTGTATATGCATTATATCGCGCATATTTCTATGGAAATAAAGTCTATATAGTAACACCAACAAGAGAAATAGCAAAACAATTCTATGTAAAGATGTGTGAGTATCTCAAAAATATGAATGGCTATGATGCGAATAGAATTAAGATTGTTTTCTATGATTCAACAGCTAGAAATGTTTCTGAAATTAAAGATATTGTTAAGAATGGTTTATTCAATATACTAATTACATCGGCAGCATTTTTAACAAAACATCATGACATTATCATTGATAAGAAAATAGATATTATTATAGCTGACGACCTGGATTCTATTTTGAGAAACTCTAAAAATGTTGATAGAATACTAAAGCTACTTGGATTTAGTGATATCATTATTGAAAAAAGTATGAAGTTGGTTAAAATACGGCAGAATCTAATTATTGCTAAAGCATCAAAAAAACCTGAAGTTGTTGATGAGCTAAGAAGATATTTAATAGATTTAGAAGCTGAATTAAGAAATGAGATATCTAAGAGAGCTATTCAATTAATTGTAGCCTCTGCTACAGGAAGAGCAAAGGGATTAAAGCCTCTTGTTTTAAAAGAATTACTTGGATTTGATGCAGGTGCTGTGTTTGAGTATTGGAGAAATATCGATGATTTTTATACATATATAGACTCGGAGATATATACAAAGATTCTAAGGATAGTAAAAAATATTGGTAGTGGCATTATATTTTATTCAAATCTATATAAAGAATGCATTAACGAGCTGCAAATAAGGCTTGAGAGAGCAGGTATAAGATCTGCTATAGTGAAAAGTGGTAATAAAGCTGTTGATAGGTTTCGTAGGGGAGAGGTAGATGTATTAATTGGCCCATCATCTTATTATGGTATACTTGTTAGAGGGCTTGATGAACCATTGAGGATTAAGTTTACATTATTTATTGGTGTTCCACAGATAACTAGAGATCTCTATGACAGTTTAAATAATATCAGATTTATGTATATTGTTCTTAGAAAATTAGAAGAATTAGGGGTAGATCTGGCTACACAACGTAAACAGCTAATTGATATTATCCAGAGAAGCAATCCAGCACTTTTTGCATTGTATTCAAAGCTTTTAAAGAATTCTATAAACATACCACAAGACTTAATTAACAATGTAAATATACTTCAACTTATAAAGAATAGAGTATATAATGAGATAAAAAAAGTGTTAGATGAAAAAGGTAAGATTGTTATAGAGAATTACTGTATAATAGTAAAACATGGAGATAGATTAATTGTTGTGAAACCTGATCCTTATACCTACATACAGGCAAGTGGAAGATCGTCTAGGCTTTATAATGGTTGTAAAACATTTGGATTATCTATAGTTTTTGAGAAGCATAAAGAGCTTATTGATATTCTTGAGAGTAGATTAAAACGTTTAGTAAATTTTGATGGGTTTAAATATCTGAATATAGAAGGTATTCAAGGATATATAGATAAAATAATAGATACTAGAAATAAAGCTAGCGGTAATGATGTTAGAAGTGGTATTTCTACTGCACTAATAGTGGTTGAATCACCTACAAAAGCAAAGATTATAGCCTCAATGTTTGGAAGACCTGCAAAGAGGATTTTCAATGATGTAATAGTTTATGAAACCATTATCCCGATTGATATAGATAGAGTATATGTTGCCATGATAACAGCGACACTTGGGCATATTGTTGATCTAGTTGTTGATGAGGGTCTTTATGGGGTTAAAATTGATCATGGTAAATATATTCCTATATATGACTTTATAACAAGGTGTAGAAATTGCGGATATCAGAATGTAGGTATATATGATTCATGTCCATATTGTAATTCTCTAAATATATTTGTAAGCTCATCTATATATAATGTGTTGAAAAAGCTTGCTTTAGAGGTTGATAAAATATTTGTTGCTAGTGATCCTGATACAGAAGGTGAAAAGATAGCTTTTGATATAAAGATGCTTCTTTTGCCTTTTAATAGAAATATATATAGAATAGAATTTAGAGAGGTAACTAAAAAAGCTTTTTTAGAAGCTATTAGAAATCCTAAAAATATTAATGTTAAGAGAGTAGAAGCACAAATAACGAGAAGAGTAGCTGATAGATGGATAGGGTTTGAGGTAAGTCTATGGCTACAAAACCACTTTAATAAGCCATGGCTTGGTGCTGGTAGAGTGCAAACCCCTATACTTATATGGAGTGTTGATAGATACAAAGAATACAAAGATAAATTAGGCTATGTTTTAAAATTTGATTTAAATGGATACAAAGGAAGGTTATATCTAGGTAATAATATCGATAAAGAGTATATTGAGAAATTAATGACCATTATTAATGAAAGAGGTTTTGAAATAGATAATGTGAAAGTTTATGAAAAAATTGTATCACCTCCTCCACCATATACAACAGATGCCTTGTTAAGTGATGCGAGTATATTCTTTGGTTTCACAGCTTCAAAAGCCATGGCAATTGCACAATCTTTATTTGAATTAGGTTTGATAACATATCATAGAACAGATTCGACAAGGGTTTCATCTACAGGTATAGCTATAGCTAAGGAAACACTTAGTAAGATGGGTATGCAGCAATTATTTATACCAAGATCATGGGATATGGATTTAAAAGGAGAGAATGCACATGAAGCTATAAGACCAACAAATCCATTTACATCTAATGAACTTATTGAAAAGGCTATAAAAGGTGAGATGGGGATTATTACAAATCTTAGTGGAGATCACGTTAGGCTTTATGACTTAATATTTAGACGCTTTATAGCTAGTCAAATGTCTTACGCCAAAGTTTTATATTTGAAGGGCATTATCAGAGTAGATAGATATGTTATAGATATTGAAGCCCCTATAGAGATCGTAGAAGAAGGTTTCACTAAGGTTTATAGAATTCAGATGTTTCCTCAGCTTAAGGAGTTATTGAATGCTAGATTTATAAAACCATCTTCTATATCTATTGTTAGAGGTTCAAGTAAAGGTTTATATAGAGTTGCAGATTTAGTTAGAATGCTCAAAGAGAATGGTATAGGAAGACCTAGCACTTATGCAAAGGCTATCGACAATAATATTAGACATGGTTATATGATTCTAAGCAAGAAGAAAATAGCTATTCCTACTAAACTCGGGATTGAGGTAGCAGATATAGTAAGGAAGTATTTTGATGGTGTTGTTGGTGTTAATGCTACAAGAGATCTTGAAAAGCTTATAGATTATGTTGAGGAAGGGCAAATAGATATATATAATGCTTTCAGCCGTATTAAAGATGTTATAGACGCTATTCAATCTATCTTTGATATACAATCTTCAGCTAGCTCAAATATTAATGTAGATTTAGCTATAGCATAGATTCTATGCTCTTTGTATAGATATCTTTATATATGATATTCTTCGACCTTTAATGAGAAGACTTCCTATTTCAACATTTTTAAGTGTTATCCTATCGCCAAGTCTCGATGACAACATGTTGTATAGAGTTACGGCTCTAGATATATGTTTTCCTTTTCCAAGAATTTCAATAGAATTTGCATCTCTATTTAGGCTTACTATTGCCTCAAGGAGATAGTCTCTCAAAGGTCTATTACCTAATACTATGGACTTTGCAGAGCCTTCTGATCGAAAACTCAATCTTTTCAACCTCATAACAAATCTAGTGTGTACTAGCTATTAAGTAGATATGGTTTTTAAATAAATTATAGCGTTATAATGATGTAATTTTTAGTTAGAGAGCTTTAGAGATAAGATTTAAATTTTTACCTCGTGATTAAAATAATACAAATAAACTTTTTATAGGGATGTATTATATGGATCAACAATTCCTTGTATTGACCTGGGAAAATCTTGTAACTTTAGCTATGGATCTATCTATAAAAATAAAGAACTCTGGATATATTCCAGAGGCTATTGTAGCTATACTAAGAGGTGGTTACATTGTCGCTAAACTTGTTGGGGACTATCTAGCTATAGACAATATATCAACAGTAGAGATAAAGTTTTATAGAGGAATAGGTGAAAAAGGTGAAAGACCTATAGTATTAAGCCCTATAACACATGATTTAAGAGGTAAAAACATTTTAATAGTAGATGATGTATCGGATAGTGGAAGAACACTACAAGTAGCAATAGATGTTGTCAAACTTCATGGAGCTAAGCATATCAAAACAGCAACACTATATATAAAACCATGGTCTATAACAATGCCAGATTATTATGTAGATGAAACAAAAAGCTGGATAGTTTTCCCATGGGAAGTAAGTGAAATTTTAAGAGAGCTAACGAAAAAACTAGGAAACATAGAAAGTGCAGTAAGTATGCTAAACCTTGAGAAATACTACGACAAAAACTTTATAGATAAATTAATAAAACTACTAAAACAGTAAAACCCCAAGCTAATGATGATATAAGCTTTTAGCTCTAACAAAAACAAAAACAGTACCAGCGCCGCGGTAGTATAGCCCGGTCAAGTATGCGGGCCTTTCGAGCCCGTGACCCGGGTTCAAATCCCGGCCGCGGCACCAAACATACATCATCTCCATGGGTTCTCATTATTTCCCTTCTCAACAAATTGATTTCGCATTACATGTGATGAATATCAGCCATGCAATGGCGGATCTCTTCTACTCTATTCAATGAGCTGAAGTATATCACTTATCTATTTCCTGTATATTGGAAAATAGATGAACCGATTCAGCTTCTCTAGATATCTGGGGTGTGGTTATCGGCTTCACTTAGAAGATCTTCGTATCTAGTCTCTGATATCTTTAGCTTCCCGAACATGCTCTTTATAAATCTTGTAAACTTCTCTAGGCATTACCTGAACCCTTATCCTCACAACACTTTACACAATAGCTTCAGGAGACTAGCAACTCATACCTCTTGGCATACCCCGTTGTCAAACACCTCTATTAACAGCTCTACCTACACACTTTTGAAGAGGGTTTCCCCGAGGTGAATACTTGTAGTTAGCTGTGAATACTTGTAAATACCTCGGGGTTCCCCTGCTTGGCTCGGGTTTTCACTGCTTCATTGCGGGGGTTACCAAATACATATATACTCGCCTACTGAATTCAATGAATAATGTTTGAATCCTGTATGGGTCTCCCCAATGCCCTATTAATAGTCTCGTAGTCTACTACGTGAGGCTGCATAGTCTTCGCCATAAACTATTAATCTAAATATTCCATAAACCTGGTTTCTATCCTATCCAAATCAAATAGTGCACAACGATATGCTCGTTGAACAATGATATAATAATCCAATTAGTCCTCTTCAACGCCTCAGATTTACTCTCACTGGATCTTCAGTACCCTTCTAATTTGCATCTCTCTCGATCTCTCTGAACATAGAACAGTCTCCATCCAAGTAGCTCCACAAGAACTGGCCTGTTCACTTAGGGCACATAGTATACTCAACCATTCTTCTCCATAACAACTCAGATCCTCTAGACTACACCTCTCACATCTCCCTTACACCAAAAATTTGACAGTGTCTATCCGGGATTGTGGAGAGCTAGAGCTAATAGAATAAGTCAAGTCTACTGTCTTGAACAAGATCTTCTTTACTTAAATATATGTCTTCTTAAACTTGGGATTAAAATACATTAGAACACATAGTGTTAGAAAGCTTCTCAAACTCATATACAAGTTGACAAATAGTAAAAGGATCAATTGAATGTGTTGTTGAACTTAGTTCGCTAGAAGATACAAAGAATGTATTTGAAGTCTATAGCAAGGGATCTAAAATTATTAAAATAATTGAGAATTAATGTGTATTATAAACAAAATATATAATTTCTTTGAGAAATCCTTAAAGCAGTAACAAGGATTGTTAGGATTCTATTTTTATTGAATAGCTCATTTATTTCTCAGAGAAACTTTTAATTGAGGATTTAATTCTATGTCGAATCTAAAACCTTTCATCTAAGCTTTACTATGACAATAGCTAGATCCTTATTGAGGTATTAAAATTTGAGTTTTAAAGTGTTTAGTTTTATGCTGATTATCTAGGTTTTTATCCATTCTTTATTAAACGCTATATGAGCTATTTTCAGATAAAACCATGAATATACAAGATGTATCATGCCATCGCTGCTCTGTGTTAGAAATGGATAAGCAAAAACCCCTTCAGGGGGCTCAACAGTCTTTATATAAGGCCATGTCTTACCCTCGTCTTCGCTAAGTGCAACGTTAAGAGGTGCTCTACCTACATGGCTATCGTTATAAGCTAGCACGAGACTATTATCATAAAGTTTTATTAGGGATATAGCACTATCTGGGTTCTTAAACATTGTTTCAATTGGTTCAGACCAGGTTTTGCCACCATCTTTTGAGATGCTCATAATAGTGAAAGCACCTATAGATCCTTTAACAGTTTTCTTTATTGTGATTCCAGGTTCTGCTTCTATTGTGAATTCTTTCATACAACCTTGTAAAAATGGGAACTTTGGATGGCTTCTCGGTCTCATAAACATTAGTAAGGCTTCGTTGGAAAGCTCTACTATAGCTCCTTGAATACATCCACAACAGTACATTATGGGACCGTAAGCATCCCAAGATTGCCCACCGTCTTCAGATATTAGAATATATACTCTATGTGGATGGTATAGCTCATCGTATATAGGGAGAATTATTGTTCCGTCCTTACGTATTACTGGTGGATGCTTTGTCCAATACCCTCTTCTTCGAACTAAAGGCCTTGGCTCAGTCCATGTATTTCCAGAATCATAAGACTTCATATACATTATCATACTACCTTTAGCACCTTCTTTTTCTGGAAACGAAGTCCATAACAGCCATGTCACATCATCGCAATCTACAAATAAGACAGGGTTTTGATCAGAATTACCAGGAATATCAACTAAAATTTTTGGCTCTGTCCATTGATCAGAGCCTTTTGGTAGTTTTGCATACCATATATTTACATCAGCTCTACCTTCAGCTGTACCAGCAAACCAAGCAGCCATAAGATCTTCACTAGGCAATTCCGTGATTGTGGGTGCATGAACCATGGGCATCTGAGGCGAATATCTATGAACAAATTGTTTAACGAATATAGGTCCCATAACACATCACTTAAATTGATACATGTCTGTAACCTGAAAATATAAACTTTAGTTTAACGTTCAACTCATTAAATATCATTTAATAAGACATTAAAATTTCTTCGATTTTAACACTATCATTTTAGACTTACTTTTATTCATTTAAAGCAAAATGCTGTATTGCTTTAAATATAGCTTTTTATCGTTGAACGTTAGAAACACATCTATTAGCTTATATATGATATGTTTGTCAATATTCTTC